>RCMY010003755.1_pt1 | contig 13327 bp, 22 predicted proteins | sample 2041341 | NCBI WGS metagenome assembly RCMY01 (sample SAMN09708234, study PRJNA481090) | Marine sediment metagenome, whole genome shotgun sequencing project. | reverse complement strand
CGGACTCGTGGCGGACGGAGGTAAGCAATGCCGCGTAGCCTGAAGAAGGGCCCGTTCGTCGATGACCATCTGCTGAAGAAGGTCGACGAGCTCAACGACAAGAACGAGAAGCGAGTGATCAAAACCTGGTCCCGCCGCTCCACCATCATCCCCGACATGGTCGGCCACACCATTGCGGTGCACGACGGCCGCAAGCATGTGCCGGTCTACATCACCGAGTCCATGGTCGGGCACAAGCTCGGCGAATTCTCTCCGACCCGCACGTTCCGCTACCACGCTGGGCAAGAGAAGTCAGGACGGCGATGACGGGAATGAAGACCAACGAACGCCCGGGTACTCGTGCCCAGGTGCGGTACCTGCGGATGTCGGCCTCCAAGGCCCGGGTCGTGCTCGACCTCGTCCGCGACAAGAACGTGGGCGAAGCAATTCAGATCCTCACGTTCTCGGAGCGTCTCGCTTCCGAGCACATCCTGAAGCTGTTGAACTCGGCAATCGCCAACGCCGGCCACAACGACGACATCCCAGCCGATGAGCTGTATGTGTCGGCTTGTTACGCCGACGAAGGCCCGACCCTGAAGCGATTCCGTCCTCGGGCTCGTGGTCGTGCCGGTCGTATCAACAAGCGCACCTGCCACATCACCATCATCGTCAGCCGCTTGGCCGACGATGAACTCGATCGCCTGCGCAATCGGGCCGAGCGACGTGGCCGAAGCGCCGACGCTGCTGCCTCCCGTAGCCGCCGAGTGGCGAAGTCCAAGGCAGAAGACTCCGGCGACGACGTCGCCGAGGTCGTCGAAGCAGACGCTCCCGAGGCAGACGCGCCCGAGACGACCGCTCCTGAAGCTGAAGCCACCGAGACCGCGGTTGCGACCGAAGCCCCGTACGGCGACGGCTCCCATGGCCTCATCGACGGCGACGGCTCGATCATGCCCGACGGCTTCCCGGTCAAGGGCAATGCCGACTCGATGCTGTATCACAACGCCGACAGCCCGCACTATGTGCGGACCTCGGCCGAGGTGTGGTTCGCGAGTGACGAAGCAGCCGAGGCTGCCGGCTTCTCGAAGCCGGCCGGCCAAGCCGCCAAAGAAGCTGCGAACGAAGACACCGCTGACGACACCGAGGGAGACGCCTGATGGGCCAGAAGATCAACCCGTACGGCTTCCGCCTCGGGATCACGACAGAGTGGAAGTCGCGTTGGATCGCAGACGGAGCGGAATACCGCGCCTTCCTGCATGAAGACCACGCCATTCGCAAGTACCTCATGGAACAGCTCCCGAATGCTGCGATCAGCCGCATCGAGGTCGAGCGCACCAGTGACAAGCTCCAGATCGACGTGCACACCGCTCGTCCTGGCATCGTCATCGGTCGCAAAGGCTCCGAGGCCGATCGCCTTCGCCAGGGTCTGACCAAGATCACGGGCAACGCACGGGCCAAGCTCAACATCATCGAGATCAAGCATCCCGAACTCGATGCCGCGCTGATCGCCCAGGGCGTCGCCGACCAGCTCGTCGGTCGTATGGCATTCCGCCGTGCGATGAAGCGTGCGGTCCAGAACGCCATGAAGGCCGGTGCCAGGGGCATCCGGATCCAGTCCTCGGGTCGTCTCGGCGGCGCCGAGATGAGCCGGACCGAGTGGTACCGCGAAGGTCAGGTCCCGCTGCACACGCTGCGAGCCGACATCGACTACGGCCTGCGCGAGGCACACACCACTGCCGGCCGTATCGGCGTGAAGGTGTGGCTCTACAAGGGCGACATCCTCCCGTACAAGCCGAGCCAAGACAAGGTTGCCGCCGAGGCAGCATTGGCCGCCGGTGAAACTGCGGGAGCCCCCGACGTTCCGAAGAAGGTCGTCTCGTCCAAGCGACGTGCAGCGGCCAAGCCCGAGGAAGCTGCTGGTTCACCCGAAGCAGAGCCCCTCGTGAAGGAAGCCGATCCAGAGTTCGAGCGCCTGCTCGCAGAGGAAGAGGCCATCGAGGCCAAGCTTTCCAACGCTCAGACGGCTGATACCCCCCATTTCCGGCCGGAGGACGGCGACTGATGTTGATGCCACGAAAGGTCAAGCACCGCAAGCAACACCGCGGGCGTATGACCGGAACTGCCAAAGGCGGTACGAAGGTCTCCTTCGGAGAGTACGGCATTCAGGTTCTGGAGCCCGGGTGGATCACCGCTCGCCAGATCGAAGCCGCACGTATCGCCATGACCCGACACATCCGCCGAGGCGGCAAGGTCTGGATCAACGTGTTCCCCGACAAGCCCGTCACCGAGAAGCCAGCCGAAACCCGTATGGGTTCCGGCAAGGGCAACCCGGAACGCTGGGTCGCTGTCGTGAAGCCCGGACGAGTCATCTTCGAACTGTCTTATCCAGACGAAGAGATCGCACGGAGCGCCATGGAACGCGCCATCCAGAAGTTGCCGATCAAGGCCCGAGTCATTTCCCGAGAGGAGGGTTTCGATGCCTGAGAATCTCCGAAGCCAATCTGTCGAAGAGTTGAACGGTGCACTGGCCGATGCCAAGCGCGAGCTGTTCAACCTCCGGTTCCAGCTCGCCACCGGCCAGCTCGAGAACACCGCCCGAATGAAGCAGGTCAAGCGCCAGGCCGCTCGGATCCGCACCGAAATGCGAGCCCGCGAGCTCGCTGGTCAGGAGTCGTGATGGCTGCAGAAGAAGCCAAGCCCCGAGGCGATCGGCGCAAGGTCCGTGAGGGCCTCGTCCGTTCCGCTGGCATGAACAAGACCGCTGTGGTCGAAGTCACCAGCCGGTCCCGCCACCCGCAGTACTCGAAGACGGTGCAGAAGAGCGCCCGTCTGTTCGTCCACGACGAGGAGAACACCCTCGCCGTCGGCGACCGGGTACGCATCGTCGAGACCCGTCCGCTCTCCAAGAAGAAGCGCTGGCGCCTCCTCGAAATCATGGAGCGTGCACGATGATCCAGCAGGAATCTCGACTCCGCGTCGCCGACAACTCCGGCGCCCGCGAAGTGCTCTGCATCAAGGTGCTCGGCGGATCTCGCCGACGCTATGCAGGCATCGGTGACATCTTCGTCGCCTCGGTCAAAGACGCCATTCCCGGCGCTGCGGTCAAAAAGGGTGACGTCGTCAAGTGCGTCGTCGTCCGCACGAAGAAGGAACGCCGCCGTCCCGATGGCAGCTACATCCGCTTCGACGAGAACGCCGCTGTGCTGATCAATGATCAGCGCAACCCGCGTGGCACACGCATCTTCGGCCCGGTCGGCCGTGAGCTGCGTGACAAGAAGTTCATGCGCATCGTCTCGCTTGCGCCGGAGGTGCTCTGATGAAAATCCGTAAGGGTGACCGCGTGCAGGTGCTCGCCGGCAAAGACCGTGGACGCGAAGGAGTGGTCACGTTGGCCATTCCCGAGCGCAACAAGGTCGTTGTCGAGGGCATCAACCTCGCCAAGCGCCACACCAAGCCGCAGTCGGCCGAAGAGCCCGGCGGCATCGTCGACAAGGCCATGCCGCTCGACGTCTCGAACGTGGCTGTCCTCAGCCCGTCCGACGGCAAGCCCACCCGTGTCGGCTACAAGGTCGACGCCGATGGCACCAAGATTCGAGTCTGCCGCCGCAGCGGCCAGGAACTTCCGGAGGTGAACGAGTGAGCACTCCCACCACCGCGGTGCCTCGCATGAAAGCGAAGTACAACGCAGAGATTCGGGATCAGCTGAAGACCGAGCTCGAGCTCCCGAACGTCATGATGGTCCCTCGTATGAGCAAGATCGTCATCAACATGGGCGTCGGCGAAGCACTCGCCAACTCCAAGACGCTCGAGAGCGCAAGCAACGACCTCGCCCTGATCGCCGGCCAAAAGCCGGTCATCACCCGGGCAAAGAAGTCGCTGGCCAGTTTCAAGCTGCGCCAGGGCAACGCCATCGGCACCAAGGTCACCCTTCGGGGCGACAAGATGTGGGAATTCTTCGACCGTCTCGTGACGCTGTCGATTCCCCGCATCCGTGACTTCCGCGGCCTCAACCCCCGCTCATTCGACGGCAGGGGGAACTACACGTTCGGCTTGAACGAACAGTTGATGTTCCCCGAGATTGACTACGACACCGTCGACGCAACTCGTGGCATGGATATCACCATCGTCACGACGGCTTCATCCGACGACGAAGGACGGGCTCTACTCACCGCCTTCGGATTCCCGTTCCGACGTGAGGGGCAGGCACAGTAATGGCGAAGAAGGCGCTCAAGCTCAAGCAGCAGAAGAAGCCGAAGTTCAAGGTCCGGGGGTACACCCGGTGCCAGAAGTGCGGTCGCCCGCACGCCGTGTATCGGCGCTTCGGTCTCTGCCGTATTTGCTTCCGAGAAATGGCTCACGCCGGGGAACTCCCGGGCGTGACGAAGTCGAGCTGGTGAGGAGGTAGCACACAATGGCAATGACCGATCCAATCGCCGACATGCTCACCCGTATCCGCAACGCGAACATCGCGATGCACGACGAGGTGGCTATGCCGTCATCGAAACTCAAAGAGGCACTCGCTGCCGTCCTCTACCGTGAGGGCTACATCGGTGAGTATTCCGCATCCGACAACGAGTCGGGACCCGGACGCACCCTCAACATCAACATGAAGTACTCCCCGGAACGCGAGCGTGTCATCTCTGGCATCAAGCGTGTGTCCAAGCCGGGCCTGCGGGTGTACTCAAAGTCCGATTCGATCCCACGTGTCCTTGGTGGACTCGGGGTCGCCGTTCTCTCCACCAGCAATGGACTCGTCACCGACCGGCAGGCTCGTAAGGCCAAAGTCGGCGGCGAAGTCCTCTGCTACGTCTGGTAGGCCGCAATGTCTCGTATTGGCAAAGCACCCATCTCCATTCCCGCCGGAGTCGAAGTCACCGTTTCCGGTAGCGACGTCACGGTCAAGGGCTCGAAGGGCTCTCTCACCCACACGGTCCCCGAGGTCATCTCGGTGTCGGTGGACGACGGTGTCGTCTCGGTCGCCCGAGCCACCGAAGAGCGCTCCTCTCGTGCCCTGCACGGGCTCAGCCGTTCATTGATCAACAACATGGTGATCGGTGTCAGCGAAGGGTTCCGCAAGGATCTCGAAATCGTCGGCGTCGGTTACCGAGCGGCGGCCAAGGGCAACGACAAGCTCGAGCTCTCGCTCGGCTTCAGCCACTCGGTCGAGGTCCAGGCTCCTGAAGGCATCACGTTCGATGTCCCCGAGCCCACCAAGATCGGTGTCATCGGAATCGACAAGCAGGCAGTTGGCCAGGTCGCAGCAGTGATCCGGTCCTACCGCAAGCCCGAGCCCTACAAGGGCAAGGGCGTCCGCTACGCCGGCGAGCGCGTTGTGCGCAAGGCCGGAAAGGCAGGTAAGTAATGGCGAAGACCAACGTCAAAGCCGCCGCCCGCAGTCGGCGTCAGCGCCGAGTGCGCAAGAAGGTCATCGGTACCGCCGAGCGCCCTCGTCTGGCCGTGTTCCGGTCGAACCGTCACATCAGCGTCCAGCTGATCGACGACATCGCCGGAACCACCCTCACCTCAGCGTCGAGCTACGAAGCCGAGCTTCGTGCCGATGCGTCCGGCAACGTGGTCACTGCGACCGCCGTCGGCACCAAGATCGGTGAGCGAGCCAAGGCTGCAGGCGTCACCACGGTCGTCTTCGACCGTGGCGGCAACCGCTATCACGGCCGGGTCGCAGCGGTGGCCGATGCCGCCCGCGAAGCCGGGCTCGAGTTCTAGGAGAATCGCTATGGCCAACGACAATCGAAACGACCGCGGCGATGGCCGTGAGTCACGAGTCATCACCATCAATCGAGTCTCCAAGGTGGTCAAGGGCGGACGTCGCTTCGCCTTCACCGCATTGGTCGTGCTCGGCGACGGCAACGGCCGCGTCGGTCTCGGCTACGGCAAGGCCAAGGAGGTGCCTCTCGCAATCCAGAAGGGCACCGAAGAGGCCCGGAAGCTGATGTTCGACGTGCCCATGGCCGGCGGAACCATCACGCATCCCATCATCGGCACCCAGGGTGCCGGTCAGGTGCTGCTCAAGCCGGCTGCTCCCGGTACCGGCGTGATCGCCGGTGGTGCCGCTCGTGCCATCCTCGAAGAGGCCGGCATTCGCGACATCCTGTGCAAGTCACTTGGTTCTGCGAACCAGATCAACGTGGCCCGTGCCACCATCAATGCCCTGCAGGGCCTGAAGCGCCCCGACGAGATCGCACGCCTGCGTGGTCTTGATGCCTCGGAGTTCACTCCGAAGGGCATGCTCGAGGCCTACAACGAGACGCAGCGCACCCGTCGTGGCGAAGCTGCGGAGGTCAACTGATGGCAGATTTCAAGATCACACAGGTCCGCTCTGCAATCGGCACCAAGCCGAAGCAGCGTGGAACGCTCCGAGCCCTCGGTCTCCGTGGGGTCGGCAAGTCCAACACGATCACTGACAGCCCCGAGCTCCAGGGCATGCTCGCCCGGGTGCCTCACCTCGTCAGTGTGGAAGAGGTAACGGCATGAAGGTTCACGATCTCCAGCCCGACGAAGGTTCGCGCAAGCGCGCCAAGCGCGTCGGTCGTGGTATCGGCGGCAAGGGCGGCAAGACCGCCGGCCGTGGTAGCAAGGGCCAGCGGGCTCGAAACACCGTGCGCGTCGGCTTCGAAGGTGGACAGCTTCCGCTCCAGCAGCGACTGCCCAAGCTTCGTGGTTTCGACAACCCGTTCCGCGTCGAATACCAGGCCATCAATCTCGACACCATTTCCGAGTCTGGCCTCTCCGAGGTCAGCCCCGAGGCCCTCTTCGAAAAGGGTCTCATCGGCAAGGATGCACTCGTCAAGGTCCTCGGCCGTGGCGAACTGTCCGGCGCCGTCACCGTGAAAGCTCACGCCTTCTCGAAGTCCGCCGAAGCAGCGATCACCGCTGCCGGTGGGTCGATCGAGAAGCTGCCCCTGCCGTTCGCTGTGCGTCCGGCATCGTCGGGCAACCAGCACATGAACCGCTGAGTCCTACTCATGTCACAAACCCCTGTCCTGAAATGGGGCGGGGGTTTGTGTCATTTTGTCTCTGAAGCGAACCGCAGGAGCCTGCAGTGAAAACCCTGAAGCACGTCTTTGCCACCGCAGAGCTGCGCAACAAGATCCTCTTCACCCTCGCGATGATCGCGCTGTACCGACTCGGTGCACAGATCCCGTCGCCGGGTGTCAACCTCGACGCCATCACCCAGTTGGCCGACTCGTCGGGAGACGACTCTCCGACCGGTGGCATCTTCGGGTACCTCCAGCTCTTCTCCGGAGGTGGTCTTGGTTCCCTCTCGTTCTTCGCCCTCGGGATCCTGCCGTACATCACGGCATCGATCATCATCCAGATCCTCACCGTGGCGATTCCGAAGCTCGAGGAATGGCAGTCACAGGGGGCGGTCGGCCAACGCAAGATCACCCAGTGGACCCGCTACGTCTCGATCGTGCTGGCACTCGTGCAGAGCACGAGCTTCGTCTTCTTGATCTCGGGCAATCCAGATGGGTTCTTCGGCACCTCGGGCATCGACCTCTTCCCCCGGAACCAAGACCAGTGGGGCCTCAAGGTGGTCCTCGCGGTCACCTGTATGACCGTCGGTACCGCCGTCGTCATGTGGATGGGTGAGCTGATCACCCAGAAGGGCATCGGCAACGGGATGTCGCTGATGATCTTCGCTTCGGTCGTCTCCGGGCTCCCCGGCATCGGTCTCCAGATCGAGGTCCTCAAGGGCTGGTCCGGTCTGGTCGTCGCCTTGATCCTCCTGATGGGTCTCACCGCAGGCATCGTGTTCGTGGAACAGGGCCAGCGCCGCATCCCGGTCAACTTCGCCAAGCGGGTCGTGGGGCGTCGCCAGTACGGCGGCAACAACACCTACATCCCGCTCAAGGTCAACCAGGCCGGCGTGATCCCGGTCATCTTCGCCTCGTCGCTGCTCCAGCTCCCGAGCCTGCTCGTCGGTGTGCTTCCGGCCGACGGATGGGGTCAAGACGTTCGCGGCTTCGTCTCCGACAACCTGTATCGCCCCGACAACATCGGGTACATCCTCGTCTTCGGTCTGCTGATCGTCGGGTTCGCCTACTTCTACAACTCGATCGCCTTCGACCCGGTGCGCCGAGCCGACGAGCTGCGCAAATCTGGTGGGTTCATTCCTGGCATCCGTCCCGGTCCACAGACCGAGCGCTACCTCTCCAAGGTGCTGAACCGAATCACCCTGCCTGGCGCGATCTTCCTGGCCGTCGTGGCCCTGATCCCCTCCGCTGCGCTGTCCCGTGCCCTGGGTGACTCCGGTACCCAGGTCGGTTTCTCCGGTGTGTCGATCTTGATCGCCGTCGGTGTGGCTCTCGAAACCATGAAGCAGATCGACTCGCATCTGCTCAGCCAGAACTACGAGGGCTTTCTTAAGTAACGTTGCTGGCTGGACAAGAGGCTCGCGATCTGAGACCTTGTCTGGCCTGGTCCAATGGTCTCACCCGAGTCCATGGAAGCCGTCACACCATCGCACCGACAGCTCGTCGAATGCGGCACGGTGCCGGTGACCGCCGGACCCCACTCTTGGGAGGAAACAGTGTCGAACCCCACACGACTGGTGATCTTCGGTCGCCAAGGAGCCGGCAAGGGAACGCAGTGCATCCGTCTGGTCGAGCGATATGGCGTCATCCACATCTCCACCGGCGACATGCTGCGCGGTGCGGTGGCTGCCGGAACCGAGATGGGGCTCAAGGCCAAGAAGGTCATGGACGCTGGTGACCTGGTCGGTGACGACATCATCAACGGCATCGTGCGTGAGCGGCTCGCCGCCGACGACATCGCCGAGAACGGCTTCGTCCTCGACGGCTACCCGCGTACGGTCGCCCAGGCCGAGGCGTTGGTCCAGATCCTGGGAACCGACTCACTCGACGGGGCAGTCGATCTCGACGTTCCACTCGAAGAGGTCACCCAGCGAATGAAGGCACGCGGCCGAGACGACGACACCGACGAGGGCATCGCTCGTCGGCTCGAGTTGTACGAACTGGAGACCCGCCCGGTCCTCGACTGGTTCGCAGCTCGCGATCTACTCGTCCAGGTCGACGGTCTCGCCGACGAGGCCGAGGTCACGAAGCGACTCTTCGCTGCGGTCGACGCGGCGACGTCTGCGTCCTGAACCTGCGGACTCAGCAGGCGATCGACGCCTCGAGCCTGTCCAATCGATGAAGCGACCAACTCGGGTTCCACCATGGACCGGGTTGGTCGGCGTCGCAGATCGCACGTTCGACGAGCGGCGCCGAGTCCGCGTCGCCGGTGAGCGTGGCATTCCCCAGAGCCACCAGCCCGTCGGGCGACAGTGATGCGAGGTAGGCGAGGTCGATCGTCGCGCCGGCGTCGGCGCGTGCCAGGTTGACGTCCACGATGCGAGCCTCGGGATTCCACCACCCGAAGCCGATCACCATCACCGCGGCGGTGTAGGCGGCAACACGGGCTCCGGCGATGGGCGACAGGGGCGAGGCTTCCCCCAGTCGTCGCTGGACGATCCTGACCGGGGTGGTCACGATCACGATGGCGAGCCAGGCGAGAAACCAGGCGACGGCGACCCTCGTGAGGGTCAGGCCGAAGGCATCGGTGTAGAGCATCAGCCGCCGCCCGGTGGCCACCACGAGCGCGACCGTCTCGACGGCCACGACGATGGCGCCGATCGCGAACCATCGGTCGTACGAGGTCGGCGCCGTCAGGCGGTCGAGGCCGTGAAGCAGGCCGAGGACCAGGGCCGTCGCCAGGACCAACTGGAAAAAGCCGCTTCGTGCGTAGTCGGCACGGGTGAGTCCGGCGGAGTCGAGGACGTGCTGCGCCCCACCGGCGGCGACGACGACCTGCGTGGTGCACCAGGCTCCCAGCACGCCGGCGATCGTCAGGACACCGAGCGCTCCGTCCGCCTGGAGCACCTGTTTCGGGCTCGTGGTGTCGGACTCGGTGTCCGGTGGGAGGGCCGCAGCGTAGGCGAGCGCCGAGAACGGAACGGCCAGACCGATCCAGGAGAACGATCGTGAGGCGAGCGAGCCGAAGCGGATACTCCCGATCGCCGCACCGAAGACCGGATCGGCTCCGGCCAGCACCAGTATGAGCATGCCCCCGACCACGCCGACGATCGCCAGTGATCGTGCGATCATCCGGCCCTTGGCCGGCCCAAGGCGACCACTCACCCGCCGACCGAGCCAGCGAGGGCCATGGAGCAGGCCGCCGACCACGCTGCCCGCCGCCGACAGCAGCGTCTTGCCCGATCCGGTGCCCTGGGCTGCGGCCCAGACGAGAAGGCACACGGCGGTGCCGGTGGCCAGAGCGAGAACGAGCGGAGACTGCCGCACGCTCAGGAGCGAAGCTGCCGCGAGGGAAAGGCCGATGGGCAACAACCGACTCCGGATCGACGTCGGGCCGGCGGCGGCCGTCATCAGGGCCGCGATGGTGAAGGCCAGCGTGAGGAGGAAGCCGACGGTGAGGGCTCGGATCGCCTGGTCGGTGATGGCGGCGAGCAGCACGACAACCGGAAGGATCCACGCCGGCTGTTCGGGCCAGGCCCTGGGTCGACGGCAACGAGACGGCGCTGGTGGGCCGGGGCTCGGAGGGCCGTACGACGGTGGGTGTGGGGGTGGGGGTGCGTGGGGTTCGGTCGACGTCGCAACAGGCGCGTCGAAGGGGGTGGACATGAGGTTCCTTTCTGCGGCTCGTCGAGCCGGGTGGTTGCCGGTCGGGCGGGGAGCGTCCTAGGGGAGGGGGAGCTCGACGATCATCGTGGTGCCACAGGGGTCGCGGTCGGCGATCTCGATGGTTCCTCGATGGGTCGTGACGATCCGCTCGGCGATCGACAGGCCGAGGCCGGCGCCTCCGCTCGAGACGGTGGGTTGATCGAGGGCGGTCGGGGTGTCGGCCTGCCAGAATCGGCGGAAGACCTGGTCCTTGATGGCGTCGGGGATGCCTGGTCCGGCGTCACCGACCGAAACCCGGGCCCGTTGTCGGTCGGCGTTCGCCCGTGGACCGGCGACGACGGTGACGCGTTCGCCTGGGGGAGTGAAGCGGGCCGCGTTGGCGACCAGGTTGGTGAAGAGCTGCTCGAGGCGATCGCGGCTTCCGACCACGGTGAGTCCGAGCGCTGCTCGCACGTCGACGGTGACGTCGGGCCGCAGCAGCATGGAATGAGAGGCGACCCCATGCAAGAGATCGCCGAGGTCGATCGGTTCGAACGTGTGGGCATCGGCTCCCGCATCGAGCCGCGACAGATCCAGGAGCTGCGAGACCAACGTCCCGAGGTGTTCGGCCTGTGCCAGCATCAAGGAAAGTGTGCGGCGGTCGGGCGTGCCGACGCCGTCGACCAGATTCTCGAGCGTGCTGCGGAGTGCGGCAACGGGCGTCCGGAGTTCGTGGGAGGCGTTGGCCACGAAGTCTCGCTGGTGACGATCGGACTCGGCGAGTTCGAGAGCCATCGAGTTGAAGGCGGCAGCGAGCAGGCCGACCTCGTCGTTGGAGGTGACCTCGATTGGATCGACGGCCTCGCCGGCGCTCATCGCGTTGGCTGCGTCTGCCATCTGCCTGAGCGGCCGGGTCATCCCCCTGGCCAAGAATTGCACCATCACGAGTGCGAGTGCCCCGGCCACCATCGGGCGGACCCAGACCGGCCAGCCGAGTTCGAGGCCCAATTGCGACATGAAGGCGGTGACCGCGACGGCGGCGACGATCACGATCGACCACTTGGTCTTGATCGACCGAATCCCTGCGAGCGGTCCGACCGAGAGGATCGATGGAACCGTCATCGTGATCCCTCGGTGAGGTCGCCCATCGCGTAACCGACACCGTGCACGGTACGAATGGCGTCATCGCCGAGTTTGCGCCTGACCGATCGAACGTGGGAGTCGACGGTCCGAGCACCCGAGCCGTCGCGATACCCCCACACGGCGAACAGCAGTTCTTCTCGGGTGAAGACTCGTCCGTGGTCGCGGCCCAACCGATGCACCAGATCGAACTCGGTGGGGGTCAGATGGACGACCGTGTCGCCACTTCGGACTTCACGACGGTGGGGATCGAGCGACAGTCGTCCGACGGAGATGGTCTCGTCGGTCTGGGTGGCAGCGAAGGCTGCGGCCGCGACGGCTTCGGCGGTCTCGACTCGCCGCAGCACGGCTCGGATCCGAGCAACGAGTTCACGAGGTGAGAACGGTTTGGTGATGTAGTCGTCGGCGCCGACGCCGAGTCCGACGAGAAGATCGGTCTCGTGGTCGCGTGCGGTCAGCATCACGATCGGCGTCGGACGGTGGGCCTGGATGCGTCGGCACACCTCGATGCCGTCGAGCCCTGGCAGTCCGAGATCGAGCACGACCAGGGAGAAGACCTGTTCGGAGCATCGTTCGACCGCATCGAGTCCGTTGGTCACCCAGTCGACCTCGAAGCTCTCGCTGCGGAGCCGGAGGACGATCGCCTCGGCGATCGTGGGTTCGTCTTCGACGACGAGAAGTCGGAATGCCCCCACTTGGTCGTCGGTTCGGGCTACAACAGGTGCCATGCACAACACGGTACGAAACCGTCTTGTGGGCCGCTCGGGCACCCGGTGAAGATTCGGTGCAGGCGGTGAGGAACATGGCGGTCGAGGGTGTCGGGATCGCCGTCCTCGACGCTCCACGTCGCGGTGTTCGACACTCCAGGCGGCGGTGTTCGACACTCCAGGCCGCGGCGTTCGACGCCGTGATGAGTTCTTTCGTGGACCCGGCAGGGTTGGAGCGCGGGTTGTCCTCCACTAGCATGGTCTGTCGGCCATCGACGCGTCTTCTTGCCGCAGCGATTGCCTCACTCTCCGAGTCACACCAACACGCTGTGTGTTGGAATCCGACGACAAGAGTGGTCCGCTCGTTCGAGGAGGAACGTTCTGCCAAAGTCCAAGGAAGATGCGATTGTCCTCGAGGGCACCATCGTCGAGTCGCTCCCGAACGCCATGTTCCGGGTCGAGCTCGAGAACGGTCTGACCGTGCTCGGCCACATCTCAGGCAAGATGCGCCGTCACTACATCCGAATTCTTCCGGGCGACCGGGTGCAGGTCGAGCTCACGCCTTACGACCTCACTCGTGGGCGCATCACCTACCGATACAAGTAGGCCCCGATTCCGACTCACCGGTCGACGAGCTCGCTCGTCTCACGCGGTGAGATGCCCATTCCGACACTGTCGTGTCGAAATGGCATTCCAATCCGAAAAACAGGTAACCAACCATGACACGGGATGCACGATGAAAGTACGACCCAGCGTCAAGAAGATGTGCGAGAATTGCAAGGTCATTCGCCGACGCGGACGCGTCATGGTGATCTGCGAGAACCCACGTCACAAGCAGAGGCAAGGCTGATATGGCACGCATCG
>RCMY010003754.1_pt1 | contig 13330 bp, 10 predicted proteins | sample 2041341 | NCBI WGS metagenome assembly RCMY01 (sample SAMN09708234, study PRJNA481090) | Marine sediment metagenome, whole genome shotgun sequencing project. | reverse complement strand
GCAACAGCTGGCTTCCGCAAGTTCTCGATACCGATCAAGTGCTGTAACCGGGCAGATGGCCGCGTGAACCGGGTGCTTTCATGACACAAACAACCCAGAGCGAACTCGACCGATGGTTATGGGCGTTACCAAAGGTCGAGCTGCACTGTCACCTCGAAGGGTCGATGTCGGTGGCGACGGTCGCCAAGCTGTCGGAACGCCACGGCGTCGACCCCACCATCCTGTGGTCCGACGGATTGCCGACCTCGTTCTCCTTTGTCGACTTTCCCGACTTCGGACTCCAGTACTTCTACGGCGTCTCGATGCTTCGTAGTGCCGAGGACATCGCCACCGTCGCCGACGATCTGGCGGCCACGTTGGCCCACCAGAACGTTCGCTACGCCGAACTCACCACGACGGCGTACACGTATTTCCTCGATACCGACGGCCTCGATGTCGGCCGGCCGCCGGTCGCTCCCGAGGAGTACCGAGAAGGCCTTGACGAAGGACGCCGGCGCGCTGCTGCGCGCGGCGTCGACATCGGCTGGGTCATCGACATACCGCGCGACATGGAGGGGCCCGACTCGTCGGTCACCGCCGACTTCGTCTGCGGTCCACTTGCCCCCGACGGGTTGGTGGGCCTCGGCCTCGGCGGTTACGAGGTCGGCAACCCCGCCGCGCCGTACCGCGATCGCTTTGCTCGGGCCACCGCGATCGGCCTTCGGTCGGTTCCCCATGCCGGCGAAACCGAGGGGTCGCACAGCGTGTCGCAGGCGATACTCGACCTCGGTGCCGACCGAATCGGTCACGGTGTTCGATGCCTCGAAGATCCATCGGTCGTCGAGATGTTGATCGAGCGCGACATCATGCTGGAGGTCTGCCCGACGAGCAACCTCCTCCTCGGGGTGGTCGACGACCTCGCCGCCCATCCCCTTCCGGAGCTCCGCGCTGCCGGTCTCCGGGTGTGCATCAACACCGACGATCCGGGGTGGTTCGCGACCGACCTCGTGTCCGAACTGAGAATCGCCTCCGACGTCTTGGGCGTGGATCCCGACACCCACGTCGCCATGCAGCTCGATGCCACAAATGCGTCGTATGCGAACGACGCCCAAAAGGCCGCGATCCGCACCGAACTCCACAACTTCGCCGCCAACGACACCACGCTCTGACCCCGACCGACCACGCTCCGTCAAACATGGTGTCAGACACGTGTCTGACACCATTCTCACGGAACGCGCGTGGGGGACCGCTATGAGAGGCGGGTGGTTGCGGTGCGGGGGGGCACCGCGGCGATGACCGCTTGGGCGATCGCGTCGAGTTGGTGGTCTTCGAGCCCGGCGACGGTGATCCGCACGGCGGGTGGAGCGGACCGTCGGTACGGGGACCCGAGCCGGATGGCATACCCCGCCGACCGGACGATTTCGGCCACCGGTTGTTCGGCTGCGACCGGAATCCACACGTGCAGCCCCGACCGACCGGATGCTTTCACGCCGCCCACTTCCAACGCATCGATGAGCCGGGTTCTGCCTGCGGCATATCGTTCGGCGGCATGCTCGATGACCGTCGCGGTCTCCGGATCGTCGAGCAGAAAGGCCACCGTTCGTTGCAGGAGGTGGCTGACCCACCCGGGACCTATCGACACCCGATCCTCGACCCGGTCGACGGTGTTGCGATCGCCGGCCAGCAGTGCCAATCGGAGATCGGGACCGAGCGACTTCGAGACCGAGCGCACAACGGCCCATTTCGGCCGATCACGGTCGAGCCCGGCCAGGGGCACGCCGGCGATCGGTCCGGCATGGTCGTCTTCGACAACCAGCACCGATCGATGGGGCCGGAGCAGTGCATCGAGCTCGGCGACCCGGGCCGGCGTGAAGGCCGAGCCGGTCGGGTTCTGAGCCCTCGGGGTGACAATGATGGCGCGCACGCCGCGCGTCAGCGCCGCCTCCAGGCCAGCGGGAGTCACCCCTTCCTCGTCGATCGGCAACAGCACCGGTTCGAGGCCGAGCGCTGCAATCAGGTCGTGAACCGGAGCATGTCCAGGGTCCTCGATCCCGATTCGATCGCCGCGACGAACGTGCTCGACCAACACCCTCTCGATTGCGTCCATCGCCCCCGAAGCGAGGGTGAGGTTGGCAGCGTCGATCCCGTCAGAGGCCAGCCAACGTCGTCCGGCCACCCCGAGTTCGGCGGTGACCATTCGATCGCCGTAGCCGACGGGGCCCGCCTTCGCCGCCATCGAGACCGCAGCGGCGAAGTCGGGCTGAAGGGCCGGGTTCGGATTGCCGGAGCGGGCATCGACGATCCCCGCCGGGAGCGGCGCGCTCGACGGCGAGGCAGCCGGCCGACGATCGGCGATGATGGTTCCCTGCCGACCCCGCCCGATGACAATGCCGCGCTCGCGCAGCTGTCGATATGCCGACGCGATGGTGTTGGGTGCGACACCGAGCTCGGCCGCAACCGAGCGGACAGAACCCAGCCGATCACCGGGTGACAAGGTGCCGGACCGCACCCGCTGTTCGATGTCGGCAACCAAATCGCTCGCCGTTGCTTGAGGCATTGCACTAATGTATCAGACTATGCCTTGTAATGTATCAGTACAATCTAACCCGATAGACGACCGGGTTCGTGTCCACCGCGGCACCAAGAACATCGTCACCGACCTCGCAGCGAGAGACGCGATCCTGGACGAGGGTCTCGTTGCGCACGTCGGCACCGTTCGTAACGGTGGCCCGGTGGTCATCCCCATGTTCTACGTGCGCGACGGCGACACGCTCCTGCTGCACGGCGCACCAGCAAGCGGCGTGATCAGAAGAGGCGACTCCACCCGCAACGGTGGGGTCGACGTCTGCGTGACGGTGACCCTTCTCGACGGACTCGTGCTGGCTCGGTCGGCGTTCCATCACTCGGTCAACTACCGCTCGGTCGTCGTCGTTGGTCAGGCGGTCGAAGTGACCGAGCCCGCCGACAAGCAGGCCGCACTCCACCACTTCATCGAAGCCCTCATCCCCGGTCGGCAGGGAGACCTTCGCCCCAACAGCAAGGCCGACATTCGGGGAACGTCGGTGCTACGGCTGTCACTCGAGCACTCGTCGGTCAAGGTTCGTGCCGGCGAGCCCGTCGACGAAGACGACGATTACGACTTGGCCATCTGGGCTGGTGTCGTGCCGATGCGAACCGTCTTCGAGCCGCCACAGACCGATAGTCGGGTGCTTCCGGGCGTTGCGGTGCCGGCGTCCGTCATCGACGCGACGCAGCGCTGATGCACACCTTGTTCGATCGAACCCACGGGGCCTGAGCAATCGACAAACTGTGGCCTGCAACACAAAACCGGCTAGAAACATGGCGGAATAGCGCGGTTTTGAAGGGAAGCAACAGTCACCATGAGCGATCCGATCTACGACGCAAGGTCATTCTGGGAACTACTCGAACGGCGAGTCGCTCTCAGCGCCGACGACGTGATGCTGATCGACCTCAACGATCGTCGGCTCACGTTCGGCGAGTTCAAGGACCGGGTCGAACGCGTCGCCGCAGGCTTCGCGGCGATGGGGATCGGCGAGGGAAGCCCCGTCACGTGGCAGCTGCCGACGCGCATCGAGACGATCGTCGCGTCCTTCGCCCTGTCCCGACTTGGCGCCGTCCAGAACCCCATCATCCACATCTACGGAGCACGCGAGGTGGGCTTCTGTATTCGTCAGACCGGGGCCGCACTCGTGCTGCACCCAGGCACGTGGGGCGGAACCGATTATGGCGACATGGTCGGAACTATCGCCGCCGAGCTCGATGATCCCCCGCAGCTTCTGGCCGCGTACGACGACCTTCCCGAGGGCGATCCCGCCACCCTCCCGCCGGTCCCATCCAGTGACGGGGAGCCGGTTCGGTGGCTGTACTACACCTCCGGGACCACCTCGGACCCCAAGGGGGCCAAGCACACCGACGCCACGCTGATGGCGGGCGGCGTCGGCCTGGCGAAGGCGCTCGACATGAGCAGTGCCGATGTTGGATCCATCGCATTCCCGTATGCCCACATTGGCGGACCCGACTACATGGTGACCATGTTGGCCAGTGGCTTTCCGGCCGTGCTCGTCGAACGGTTCGTCCTCGACGAGGTCATCCCCGCCTACGCGAAAAACGGCGTGACGATGGCGGGCGGCTCCACCGCCTTCTACACGATGTTCCTCAACGAACAACGCAAGACTCCGGACACCCCAATCATCCCGACCTTGCGTCTGCTTTCGGGCGGTGGCGCACCCAAGCCGCCCGAGGTGTACTTCGAGGTGAAGGCCGAGATGAACATTCCGGTGTGTCACGGCTACGGCATGACCGAGTGCCCCATGATCGCCCAGGGCGGTCCCAACGACACCGATGATCAGTTGGCCCACACCGAAGGCCACGCCGTATTCGGGTGCGAAGTCACGATCATGCGGGACGACGGCTCGCCCGCCGACGCCGGCGAGGTAGGCGAGGTGCGCCTGTCGGGGCCGATGCTGTTCAAGGGGTACCTCGATGACGATCTCGATGCCGCAGCATTCGATGAGGCGGGCCGCTTCCGATCGGGCGACCTGGGCGTGAAGCACGCCGATGGCCACGTCACGCTCACCGGCCGCCTCAAAGACGTGATCATTCGTAAGGGCGAGAACATTTCGGCCAAGGAGGTCGAGGACGTTCTCTACGCCCACCCAAAGGTCGGCGCCGTCGGTGTCGTCGGCCTTCCGGATCGCGATCGCGGCGAGCGTGTTTGCGCCGTCATCGAGCCCGCACCCGACGCAGAACCGTTGAGCTTCGACGAAATGGTCGCCCATTGCGCCAACGCCGGCCTGATGAAGCAGAAGACGCCGGAGCAGCTGGTGATCCGTGAACAGCTCCCTCGCAACGCCACCTTGAAGATCTTGAAGTTCAAACTGCGCGACGAGTTGGCCGACCAGCCCTGGCCGTAGCGGCCAACTGCTCCAAGGACGGTGGGGGCAACCCTTGCGCACGCCGAAGCCAGGTCGTAACAATGGAGTTGTGCCTATCCCCGCCGTGCACATTCCTTGCATCGTTCCCACGTGACCGACCTACGCCCGTATCAACTTGACGACCGCTATGTCGCAACATCGGGTTGGGCGTTTCTCAGCGGCATACAAGCCCTTGCCCGCATCCCGATCGATCAGCTCCGGCTCGACGCGGCGGCCGGCCTTCACACCGCAGCGTTTCTGACCGGGTACCCGGGGTCGCCACTGGCGACGCTCGACAAGGAAGCCGTTCGCGCGGCGGCGTTGGCGCCCGACGTCGACTACGTCGTGCAGCACGGGGTCAACGAGGAGCTCGCTGCGGGTGCGGTCGCCGGGTCACAACTGGCCTCGATCCAGCCCGACTGCAAGTACGACGGCATCGTCGGATTCTGGTACGGCAAGACCCCCGGCCTCGATCGGGCGAGTGACTCGATTCGGCACGGTGTCTTCACGGGCACGGCCAAACTCGGGGGCGCGGTCGCAATGGTCGGCGACGATCCGGCGGCGAAGTCGTCGACGCTGCCCGGAGCGTCACAACAAACCCTCGCCAGCCTCGGCATGCCCACCCTGCATCCGAGCGACGTGCAGGAGGCCCTCGAACTCGGTCTCCACGCCGTCGCCATGAGCCGCGCCAGCGGCCTGTGGGTGGCGCTGAAGATCACGACGGCCGTGGCCGATGGCACGAGCACGGTCCAACTCGAGAAACGCTTGCCGCTCCTCCCTGCGTTCACCCCCCACGAACGAATTCCCGATGCGCAGTTGTTGCCACCGCACAGCGTCGACATCGAAGCCGACCTACTCGTACGCCGAACCGTCGCGCTGGAGTACGCCCGCGAAGCCAAGCTCAATTCGGTCGATGTCGACCCGCCGGATGCATGGCTCACCGTCATCTCGAGCGGTCACGCGCTACGCGAGACGTACGGCGCGCTGGCTCGGCTCGGCCTCGAGAGCACCGACCGGATCGCGGACGCAGGAATCCGTGTTGTGCACCTGCGCATGCCGTTTCCGTTCGACGAAGACCTGGTGCGGGAGGCGGTCGGCTCGTCCGAGACCTTGCTGGTGGTCGAAGAAAAGGACGACTTCATCGAGCAGCGTGTCAGAGCAGCGCTGTACGGCTTCGCGAATCAGCCGCCGATCACCGGCAAGACCCATCCGGACGGCCGCCCTGCCATTCCCGGCCACGGCGGACTCACCAGCGAGCCCATCACGGTCGTACTCCGCGAACTGCTGACCCCACGCGGCCTGGCCGGGCCCGAGACCAAGCCGGGCACACGCCCACGCATCCCCGTGTCGGTCGTGCGCCAGCCCTACTTCTGCAGCGGCTGTCCGCACAACTGGGGCACCAAAGTCCCCGACGGGGCGTTGGTCGGCGCCGGAATTGGCTGTCACACGATGGCACTGTTCATGGATGACGAACGGGTCGGCGACATCACCGGCGTCGGAGCGATGGGCACCGAGGGATCGCACTGGTTGGGCATGGAACCGTTCATCGAGCGCGACCATCTGTTCCAGAACATCGGCGACGGCACCTACTTCCACTCCGGGCAGCTCGCGGTGCAGGCTGCCGTGGCCGCCGGCTCGAAGATCACGTACAAACTCCTGCTGAACGGCACCGTCGCGATGACCGGAGGCCAAGACGCCGTGGGTGCACGCAGCAGCACCGACATCGCAACCACCCTGCTGGCCAAAGGCGTAGAGCGGGTGATTATCACTGCGGAGGACACCGAGCGATACCGAAACCTCGATCTCCCCGCGGGCGTCAACCTCTGGCACCGCGATCGCATCGTCGAAGCGCAGGAAACCCTCGCCCGCATCGACGGCGTGACCGTCTTGATCCACGATCAGCACTGTGCCGCCGAGCTGCGACGCGACCGGCACCGGAACCCGCTGCCCACCTCCACCAAGCGCATAGCGATCAACCATCGGATCTGCGAGGCGTGCGGCGATTGCGGCGATGTCAGCAACTGCCTGTCGATTCAACCCGTCGACACGCCGCTGGGACCAAAGATGTCGATCGATCAGCACACCTGCAACCTCGACTACTCCTGTGTCGGAGGCGACTGCCCGGCGTTCATGGAGATATCACCCGGGGCCGGGCCCGCCGCGGCCGATACGGCGATGGCGGTCCCACCTGCGGTCCCCGAGCCGCGAGCAAATCCAGAACCCGAGCACGCCATCCGCATGATCGGGATCGGCGGCACCGGCGTGGTCACCGCCGCCCAGGTGGTTGCGACAGCCGCCATGCTCGATGGCTGGCACGTACGCGGCCTCGATCAGACCGGTCTTGCGCAGAAGGGCGGGCCGGTCGTGAGCGACCTGCGCCTGCACCGGCTGGACGAACCGCCCTCCAACACGATCGGGAGCGGCGAGGCCACGGCCCTTCTCGCGTTCGACCTGCTCGGCGCCGTCAGCGATCGAGTGATGCGCGCGTGCGACGTCCAGCGCACCACGTGCGTGGGTTCGCTGTCGCACACCGTCGCGGGCGCGATGGTTGGCCATGCCGATGTTCTGTACCCCGACGACCAGGTGCTCATCGACCGGCTCGCTCTGGTGACCGAAGCCCAACATGCCGTGAACGCCCGAGAGGCAGTCGAAGCGTTGGTCGGGTCGGCCGCAACCGCCAACATCTTCGTGGTCGGCGCTGCGGTGCAGCTCGGGGTCATTCCGATCCGCGCCGAGGCCATCGAGCAGGCACTCACCTTGAACGGCGTGGCCGTCGACGAAAATCTCTCGGCGCTGCGGTGGGGGCGGGCGTGGGCCCATGATCCCGCATCGGTCATCGCCCGAGTCGCCGCCTCGTCGAACCGTCCCGTCGTCAGTCACGCCACAATCGAGGTGCCCACGCTTTCCCCACACCTCGGCAAGCGCCTACACGGTCTGCCCGGGGCCGACGACGTCGAACTGCTCGGGGTCCTCGAGACGCTCACCGCCGACCTGGTCGGGTACCAGGACACCGCCTATGCGATGCGCTTCCTCGACCTCGTCGAGCATGTCGCCCGCGCCGATGCAACGGTGACCACCGGCCACGGCCTCACCGAGGCGGTCGCGCGGGGTTACCACCATCTGTTGGCCTACAAGGACGAGTACGAGGTGGCCCGACTGCTGCTCGCTCCGGAGGGCCGAGCCGAGGCGCGGGCGGTAGGTGGCCCTCATGGCAAGACCACGTGGTTGCTGCATCCGCCGATGCTCAGCGCCCTCGGCGTGCGCTCGAAGCTGCCGCTACCCGAAGCCATCGGGACGCCGATGATGGCGGCACTGCGTCGCGCCAAACGTCTACGCGGCTCGCGCTTCGATCCATTTGGCCGAACCGAAGTCCGCCGCACCGAACGCTCGCTACCGATTGAGTATGAGGCCGCCATCAGGCAAGCGGTAACCGACCTCGAGGGCGATGGCTACGCGGCCGCGCTCGATCTCGCGTCGACGGCACTCGCCGTACGCGGTTTTGAGTCGCGCAAGATGCAATCGGTCGCCGTGTTCCGAACCCACCTGGCGAGTTCCTCCACCGCTGAGCGCTGAGCGGAGCCCCCGGCGAATCAACCCTCCGGGACGTGCCAGTCGAGCACCACGTTGACCGGGAGATGGTCGCTGAGCGGTACCCCATTGCCATCGACGAAGGTGGTCGTGCCGTCGGCCTCCCAGCTGACAGGAGTGAACGTGAGATCGGCGCCGCTGCGATACAACACTCGATCGATTCGGTCGGTGTCGGTGCAGGCCAGGGCTGCGCAGGCGTCGGTGAGGTTCGTCGCGTTGAGGAACGTGGTCAGCACTGCGGCGTCGACGGGGTCATCACCGTGCAAGTTGAAGTCGCCCGCAACGATGAACGGAGTGTCGCTCGGCAGGCCATTGATCGACGCAGCCAACTCGACGTAGTTCTGAGCCCGTACCGCTTCATCGGCGGCACCGCCACCGGCTTCGGCATGGAGGTTCACGACCTCGACGGTCACGTCGTCGGCGAGGGTCAGGGTGGACATGCTGAAGCCCTTGAAGGCCAGACAGTCGCTCGCTCCGTCCAACACGCCATTGCACGAGGACCACGGCGTCCGTGACACGGCCGACGAGTCGAGATTCGAAAAGCGATTCAGACCGTCGGAGAACTGGGCGGTCGGACGACTTGGATCGGTGCCGAGCGGGAGGGCAGCCGACAGCGACTGAAACGAATGCGTGGACCCGGCTTCGAGGATCTCGTGGTACACCCGCAGCGGGTCGAGACTGTTGGGCACCGGCGTCTTCCACGACTCCTGCAACAACACGAGGTCGAAGTCGTTCAACAACGGAGCGATGAGCGGCGTGTTGACCTCGGGGGTACTGCCCGACAGCGGCGCGGGCAGCCCGGCAACGTTGTAGGTCAGCACGTCGAGTTGGCCCGACGGGGGCGCCAAGTAGCCGTCGCACTCACCGCTCGCCAGGATGCTCACCACCGCCGACGCGCCACCGAGCAACGGGCCGAGATCCTCGGGGCCAAAGCCTGATACACCGTCAGCGACGATGCCGCTGACCGTGTCGGCGTATGCCTGCACGGTCGCCTGGTCGGCCGGCGAGAAAAGATCGAGGTCGGCCAATGCCGAAGCGACGAGCCCGTCAAGGGCCACAGCGTCTGCGTACGTCGCGACCGGCGCGGAACCATTGAAGGTCGGGGTCACGGACCCGTCGACCAAACCGGCCGAGAGTTCGATGCCGATCTTCATCTGTTGGTCGAGCTTCGAAAAGTCGACCACCGACAGGTCGTCTGCGGTCGTGTGGTAGCAGGGCCCGCTCGAGTCGCTGAAGAACACCGACGGCACGCCGGCATCGATCAGCACCGCATAATCGGATCGGCCCTGGCCGAATATCGAACTGAGTCGTTGCGACTGCAATGGCTGCGAATCGACCGCTGACTGCACTGCAGCCTCCAACACCGGTCCGCCGGTTTCGGATGCGACGGCGAAACTGTAATTCCGCAGGCTGGGCAGCAGGTTGGCGCCTTGAATGTCGAAGTTTATGTACGCCACGGTGTCGGCCAACGGAACGAGGGGATTGGCGACGTAGGCGGCCGAGCCCAACAGCCCGTCCTCCTCGCGGTCCCAGAAGGTGAGAAGGACCGAGCGGCGGGGTGCATTGGCCGGGTTGGCGAGATGGCGGGCAATGGCCAGCACCGAAGCAACACCGGTGGCGTTGTCGGTGGCGCCGTTGCAGACGGTGTCGCCGGGGTCGACCTGCTCGCAGGCACCCCCGAGGTGGTCATAATGCGCCCCGATCATCACGTACTCATCAGCGAGATCCGTGCCGGGGATCAGTGCGACGACGTTGGTGCCGGAGGCGAATGACTGGCGCCATGGGTCTGCGGCACCGGTGTTCGCGCCCGAAGCAATCGGCGTGAGCACACCGATGAGATAGTTCTGTGCGAGGACGGAGCCAGCGGTGTTGTTCGCCCGCCCCTCGTACCCGTCGCTCGACAGCACCGACACGTCGATGAACGCACACGACCCGCCCAGCACGGCCAGCGCTGTGGCCAGTACCACCGCCCGTAGCCCCCTGCCTTTGGCACTGCCCGTAGCCCGTTGCTTCATAGCGTCTCCCCCGCCCGTCGGGCGCGAGCGTACCAACGTCTCGAATCGCGATCGAACGCGCCTCACCGAGTCCGACTGGCTACGGTCATGGCGTGACCCAACCCGATCACCCGACCGGCCGCGCCGTCGTCTTGATCGCCCACGGCACTCGCGACGACCTTGGACCACGCGAACTCGATGCGCTCACCGAAGCGGTCGCGCAGCGGCTGCCGACGGTCACCGTCGCGCTCGGCTATCTCTCGCTCATCGAACCCACGGCCGGCGACGCCATCGACCACGCCGTCAACGCTGGTGCCACCGTGGTCGATGTCGTGCCGCTCCTCCTCACCGATGCATCACACGCTCGCGACGATGTTCCCGAACTCATCGCCGCCGCGGAGCAACGTCACGCGGGTGTCGCCATCGTGGCCCGCCCGCCCATCGGCCACGACGCCGGGCTGGAAACGCTGCTGATCCATCGGCTGCAGGGCGCCGCGGCAGAACGCATACCGCTGGTCGTCTTGAGTCGCGGCGGATCGAACGGCAGCGCGAACCAGCACTTCGTCGACCGGGTCGAGCGACTCGGGAGGCAGCTCCGATCGTCGGCCCGGCCCGCCTTCGCCGCGATCGCCGAGCCCACGCTGCACACGTCGTTGGAATATCACCTTGCCCGTGGCGCCACCCGCATCGGCTTCTTCGGTTGGTTGATGGCCCACGGGCAGTTGATAGCGCAGGCTCGCGACACCCTGCACTTCGTCGGATCGGTCGCCGAAGTCGAAATCGTCGACCTCGGCTATTTCTTGAGCGACGTCGACGCCGTTGCCGACATCATCACGAAATCGCTCACCGCACCCACGTAGGGCCGTCTCAGAACCCTGACCTGCAAGACTCTCCAAATGAGCTTCTTCACCGAAGAATCGTTGACGTTCTGGCGCGGGCTCGCCAAGAACAACTCCAAGGCGTGGTTCGACGAACATCGCAAAGAGTACGAACAGCATTTGAAGTCGCCGTACCAGGCATTGGCAGCAGCCTTGGTCGAAGGCCTGCAAGCCGATCAGCCGGAGTACGTGCTCGACCCGAAGAAGGCGACGTACCGAATCAACCGGGACATCAGGTTCTCGAAGGACAAGACCCCCTATAAGACCGACCTCGGCATCACGATCGGTCGGACCCAGAAGCACGATGGCAACTATCCCAGCTACACGTGCAAGGTCGGCGTGACCGGCGTTTGGATCGCCGGCGGGCTGTACATGCCCGACGCCGATGTTCGCGACCGCGTGCGTTTGTACGTCGGCGAGCACTCCGCCGAACTGCGGAAGCTCACGGCGAAGAAAGAGTTCCGTGAGACCTACGGAGAACTCCAAGGTGAGGCACACAAGCGGGCGCCGGCCAATCTCAAGGAACTCGCCGTATCCGAGCCGCTCGTGCTGCACAAGCAGTGGGTGTTCTGGGCCGAGTTCGCCGAACCCGAGCTGCTACTCGATCCCGAACTCGATCAGTTCATCCTCGACCACTGGGCCGTTGCCAGACCCGTCGCTGCGTTCTTCAAGAAAGCCGTCGGCACCTAACAACGCCATGCCGGCGCCCGAACGGCCCAGAACGCTCCGCCTCCAGAACGAACGGTCTCCGATACCGCGCGCTGGGGACCAACAAACGCACGGTCTCCGATACCGCGCGCTGGGGACCAACAAACGCGCGGTCTCCGATACCGCGCGCTGTGAGACCAGAACGCACTGTCTCCGATACCGTTCGTTCACCGGGTCGATTGGGCAAACGACGGGGCCGAAGATAGAAATTCGTATGTCTCAAGACGACCTCTACGAAATCGGCTCGGCGAAGATGGCCGAGGTGTATGCAGGCGACGTTGTCGCGATGCCGAAGGGCACGATGGCGTTCAACGACGTGATGATCGAGTCGCTCTTTGCCCAGGTGTGGACCCGCGACGTGCTCTCGATGCGCGACCGGCGGTTGCTGCTCATCGGCGCCATCGCTGCCAACGGTGGCGCTGACATCTTGGCGATCCAGGCCAAAGCAACCTTGAAGAATGGCGAGCTGACCCCGGACGAACTTCGGGAGACGCTCATCATGTTGGCGCCCTACGCCGGCTACCCGAACGTGGCGCCGTTGATCATGGTGGTCGAAACCGCCATTGCCGAGTTCAACCGCGACCAAAAAGCGGCCGCCGAGTCGGAGACGCCTGCGGACTGAGGAGTCAGCGGCTATCGCGCGACACGCGGGTAGACCTGCACACCACCCAGCACGACTCGCTGGCGACGCAGGGTCATCGACGCAATGCGCCACCGCCGGTCCGCACCGCATTCGTAGCGTTCCTCGTACCACCCGCTGCCGCGCAGTTCACCCATGCCGGACGCTTCCGAGAACACGATGTGATCGTCCATCGACCAGACGCCGGTGGCCTCGGTTTCGCTGAGGATCTGAATCTCGGGCATGTGCCCGTGATGCAGCGTGATTGCGCCGACGAGCATGGGCTCGAGAAACGTGCGGAAGGTGTCGCGCCCGGTCATCTCGGTGCCCGGTCCCGAGTCGTGGGTGGTGTCGATGGAGACGTCGGGGGTGAACACGTCGACCCATTCGTCCCACCGCTTCTGGTCCATCAGCCGAAAATACCGAGCCTTCAGCTGCTTGATTTCTTCAGTTGCGTCCATTGTCCTCGTCACCCCTGGCCTCTCAGCCTCCCTGAGCGGTCGCCACAGTGGCGTCGAGGATGTCTTCGGGAATGCCGCATTCGCGGCCGGCGATCAGCACCGGTACCAACGCCTCGTCGGTGAACTCGGCCAACCCCGACGCCAACAACTCTTCCTGCGTGAACCGCTC
>RCMY010008494.1_pt1 | contig 13332 bp, 9 predicted proteins | sample 2041341 | NCBI WGS metagenome assembly RCMY01 (sample SAMN09708234, study PRJNA481090) | Marine sediment metagenome, whole genome shotgun sequencing project. | reverse complement strand
TGCGGTGTTGCGCAGCTCGTCGAGAGCCATGCCCTTGGAACGACGCTTCGGACCGGCCTGAACACGGTCGATGGCCTCGTCGATGGCGCGGTTGTCGATGAGCTGGGCGCCGGCACGGGCGCACAGCAACGCGGCTTCGTTCAACACGTTGGCAAGGTCGGCGCCGGTGAAGCCCGGCGTGCGCACGGCGATCATATGCAGGTCGACGTCCGGCACGAACGGCTTGCCCTTGGCGTGTACCTTCAGAATCGCCTCGCGGCCTTCCAAATCAGGTGCTTCGACGGCCACCTGACGGTCGAAACGACCCGGGCGCAGCAATGCCGGATCGAGCACATCCGGACGGTTGGTCGCAGCGATGATGATGAGGTTCGTATCGTTGTCGAAGCCGTCCATCTCGACGAGCAGCTGGTTCAGCGTCTGCTCGCGTTCGTCGTGGCCACCGCTCATGCCGGAACCGCCACGCTTGCGGCCGACAGCGTCAATCTCATCGATGAAGATGATGGCCGGAGCGTTCTTCTTGGCCTCATCGAACAGGTCACGCACACGGGAGGCGCCAAGGCCCACGAACATCTCCACGAAGTCGGAGCCGGCCATGGAGTAGAACGGCACGCCGGCCTCGCCTGCGATGGCGCGCGCCAGCAGCGTCTTACCGGTGCCTGGAGGGCCGTACAGCAGCACGCCGCGCGGAATGCGGGCGCCCAAAGCCTTGTAACGGGACGGGTCCTTGAGGAAGTCCTTGATTTCCTCGACCTCCTGCACGGCAGCGTCTTCGCCGGCCACGTCGGAGAACTTGGTGGTCGGGGTCTGGCCGTCGAGCAGTTTGCCGCTGTTCTTCTTGCCGCCCATGCCGAACATGCCGCCGGCGGCACCGCCCATACGGCTCATCAGGAACCAGAACAGGCCGAAGATGATCAGGAACGGCAACAGCGAGGTGAGCAGGTAGGTCCAAATGCTGGTCTGCTGCATGGACGCGGTCCAGCCCTTGGCCGGATCGGCCTTCTGCACGGCCTTGACCACGGCCGCGGACTGCGCATACGTGTAGTAGAACTGCACGTTCTTGCCGTAGTTCTTCGTACGTCCGGTGTCCGGGTCGGTGGCGGAGTAATCGCTCGACAGCTTGAGCTTGACCTGCTGGGTGTTGTCCACGATCGTCGCATACTCGACGGTGTTGCCGTTGAGGATCTGCATGCCATCCTTGGTGTCGATGGTCTGCGAGCCCGCACCGGCGAAAAGCTGGAACATGGTCACGGCAAGCAATGCCACGACCACAACCCACAGCCACGGCGACTGCCAGAACGGACGGGGGCCGTTGGACTTGTTGCCGTTCGCCCCGCTGCCACCGTTCTTGCCGTCATTGTTGCGGCTAAACGGATTGGTGAACGGGTTATTGCCCCCGTTGGGCTTGTTGCCGCCGCCATTGCTTGGCGGCTGGTTCGGACCAGGGAAACTCATGCCTGACCTCCTTCATAGACTGACGGTTTCAGCACCGCGATCGAATCGAGGTTGCGGTAGTACTCGTCGTAATCCAAGCCGAAACCGACCACGAATTCATCGGGAATCTCACGTCCCTTGTATTTCACATCAACATTGACCTTGCGACGTGCCGGCTTCTCCAGAAGCGCAAAAATTTCCACGGAAGCCGCTCCACGGCGCTTGAGCTCGTCGACCAGCCAAGCCAGGGTGATGCCCGAATCGATGATGTCCTCGACGATCAGCACATGGCGTCCTCGCACATCCGTGGACAGATCCTGACGAACCGTGATCTTGCCGCTCGACTCCGTGCCGGAACCGTAGCTCGACAGGCTCATGAAATCCATTTGGACCGGAATGCTCATGGCCTGGGAAAACGCCGCAAGCGTGTTCACGGCCCCCTTGAGCACGCAGACCAGCAGCGGGTTCTTGCCACGATAGTCTTCACTGGCTTGTGCCGCGGCACGGTTGATGATGTCGGAGATCTCTTCTTTGCTGATCAGCTCGTGATCAATGTCTTCTTGTACGTCAGCGATTCGCATGCCCACCATCTTGGCACATGCGAATGACGTGTTTCTGGCTATATGCTGAATATCCGCTGGGAAGATTCACACGTGGCCGTTCACAGCTTCGGCAGACCGGCCACGAATGTGTCGATGGCCGCCTTCGCCGCCGCGAAATCGGTGGGATTGTTGACGATCACCGCGAAGGTCAACGCTCCGCCGTTCAACCGCGACACATTGCCGGTCATGGAGGTCACGTCGCCCAGACTGCCGGTTTTCACACGGATCAGCCCCGCTTCGTCAGCATCGTTCAGACGGCTCTCAGCGGTGCCGACGAAGCCCATGACGGACATTCCTTCGGCTGCGGCCGCCCCCGATCCCGCAGCCAGATTGCGCAGTTGCACTTCGAGCAGGGTGCGCGCCGTCAGTTTCGAATCCTCCGTAAGTCCCGAACAATTGCGCATGTCGAGCCCGGTCGTAGTGATGCCTTTGCGCTCCAGCACGCTTTTCACAGCCTGCACCGCGCCAGCCGGCGAATTGTCCGCGCCGACCTGCAACGCCAGCAGCCTGCCGAATTCCTCGGCGAGCGAATTGTCGGAATGCCGCATGGTGAACGCCATAATCTCGTTCAACGACGCCGAACGCACGGAGGCAAGCGGATGGGATGCCCCCGCAACCGTGCCTTGCGATACAAATCCCTGAACCGTGATGCCCTGTTCGGCCAGCCGCTGCTGGAACACCAGCGCCGCGTCACGCGCCGGCTGCATGCTCAATGCCGGATACGCCGAGAACACATCAGGATTGGCCGGACCTGTCCCGTTCCAATTCCTGCCGCCGTCCACGGCCATGGAAGCTGTCGGGGCGTAGTACAGGTGGTCCGTGTCGAGTTCGGCGATGCCTTGCGGCCAGCGGTCGTTGCCGAACAGTGTGTCGTCATAAGCCAATGTCACGGAGGTGATGCCACGCTGCCGCAACGCCTGTGCGGTCCGCCCGGCAAGCGTGCCCAATCCGGCACGTCCGTTGATGTGGTTCGCGTCGGACGCTCCGGCTCCCAACAGCATGTCGCCGTTGCCTTTGAGCACCAGCCGCGCGGTGCCGTCCTGGGACTGTTCCAGATAGGTCTGCGTGTCCAGGGTCTTGCCCATGTCGAGTTCGACGGCGGCCGCATACGCCGTCAACGTTTTCATGGTGGATGCTGGCGTGCGGGGCACGTCGATGTTGTTTTCCGCGACCACGTTGCCCGACGCGTCGGCGATGGCGATGGAGAATTCGCCGCCGAAGCCGGCGGCTGAGGCTCGGAACGCGTCGGTCAGCGCGCGCGCAGCGGCCGGATCGATGGTCTTGGAAGCGTCGATGTCGGCGATCACGTCGGCCGCCTCGATCGAACGGCCGGCAGCGGCGACCGTCGAATGTTCGACATGGCGCAATGTGAGGACGCCCGGTGCGACATCGCACATGTCGGCCACTGCATAGCCGACGCACAGTGCGACGGTGGCCGCGACGGAAACCGCCACCGTGATCGCTCGGCGTCGTCGCGTATAGCGGTAATCGCCAGCGTCATCCATAGCCAAACCACACCCTCTCTTCGTCATCTTTTCACCATCCGCACCGTATGGATCGCCACGAAACATCTCATGACCGTTCACACCGCCGCGGGCAAGCCTCAGCCCTTATGCTCGATCGGCTTCCATTCGGACTTGGCGAACACCGCCTGGAACGAAATCGGCACATAGCTCAGCATGTAGATCGGGAAGGCCAGCACGTAGGCGAGCAGCTCCTTGTTGGTGGCGCCCACGTGATCGCGTTCCGCCACGATGGTCAATGCGGCGAGTCCCATCATGCCGATCACCGATATCACAATGCCGGATGTCCAGCCGGTCAGCGAATTCAGCTGGCTTTGCCATGTCACGAAACCGCAGGCGGCGAACAGCATGCCCAACAGCACGCGTGCGATGCCGAGCACGGTGAACGGGCACAGCAGCAGCGTGAAATCGACGGCGGAGAAATCACGTTCCCTGACCGCGCGCTTGATCAACGCCGGTCCGTAATAGCGGAACACCTGCAGGAAGCCCTTGCTCCAACGCAGGCGTTGACGCCAGCTTTGCGCGAAGGTGACCGGCTGCTCGTCGTACAGGATGGCGGTGCCGCAGTAGCCGATGCGGTCGCCGTGCAGCACGCTGTCCATGGTGAATTCCAGATCCTCGGTGAGTAGGTGGAATTTCCAGCCGTTGTTGCGACGCATGATCTCCTGGGAGAACATGAAGCCGGTGCCGCCCACGTGGCAGCTGTTGCCGAGCCACATGCGGGAGGCGGAAACGAAGCGCGATTCGCGGATGAACCACAACGCGGAACCGGACGACACCCAATTGTCGGACAGGTTCACGGAATTGCGGTAGCTGGTGAGGATTTTGAAACCGGCTTGGAAGCCCTTGTTCATTTCCTCGATGTAGTGCTTGTCGAGTTTGTTGTCGGCATCGAACACGAAAAAGGCGTCATACGGGTCGGATGCGCCCGACTCGTTCATCTGGTCGAGCAGATAGGTCAGCGCGTAGCCTTTGCCGACCTGCTCCTTGTTGAATCGTTCGATGACGTGGCATCCCATGTTTCGGGCCACTTCGGCGGTGTTGTCGGTGCAGTTGTCGGCCACCAGCCAGATGTCGATGAGCTCGCTCGGATAGGTTTGCGAATGCAGACAGTCGATGAGGTTGCCGATGACGTTCGCTTCGTTTCGCGCGGAAATCAGCACCGCGTACCGTTTGTTCATCGGCGCTTCGGGGAACTTGATCGGCTTGGCGAACAGCGAGATGACGATGCAGACCGCTTGGTAGAGCATGCCGGCGCCGCCCAAAACCACCAGCACGACATCAAGTACGCTCAGCAATACCATTAACGCCACCTACTTCTCGGATTGTCATCCGTTCCCTGCGATTGCGACCCGTCCGCTACCTGCGGTCCGGCTTCCGTCTGCGCTCCGTCCGCTTCCGCGGTTCCCCGCAGCGGCTTGCGATCGACCCCGTCCAACACGTGCTTCGGAATGGCGACGGTCTGCGATTCGTCGGCATCCCCGGTCTCGTCGGACCGAGTGATATTGTACGCCTGCTCCTGCAGGAAGCGCACGTCGTCGGGAATCGGCACATGCGCGCTCGACCCCTGCACGGCGCGCGGCACGGCGTGCAGGTGCTCGCTGATGACTTCGGCGCCTTCCACCAGCTTCGACTTCTTGTCCGGAACCGGATCGTCCATCAGCGGCGAATCGACCAGATCGTACCGCTTGGTGTAGGTGCGGGCGATCGTCTGGATCGAGGCGACGATAGGCAGCGCCAGGAACGCGCCGATCGCGCCGAACAGCGAGCCGAAGGCCAGGACGGCAAGGAAGGCGACCGCATCGTTGACGTCCATGGTGCGGCGGGAGATCTTCGGCGCGAAGATCAGGTTTTCGATCTGCTGGTAGACGCAGATGAACGCCACCACGGCGATCGCCTGCCACAAACCACAGCTGCCCCAGGCGAACAGCACCGGCAACGCGCCGCCGATGTACGTGCCGAGCATCGGGATGAACTGCGATACGACGCCGCAGAACAACGCCAACGGCATCCAATACGGCACGTGCAACGCCATCAGGCAGATCGAGGTGAAGAACGCGTTGAGCACGGCGAGGATGGCACGTGAGAACAGGAACGATGAGATCTGCGTCTGGCTGACGGTCCAGACGAACAGGAACCGGCGCTGCGCGGAGGGAGCCATCCACTGGCAGGCCGCGCGGCGCAGCTTCGGGCCGGCCGCCGAAATGTAGAACGTGGTCATGATCACCGTCATGAGGTTCAGCAGGAAGCTGAAGAATCCGGACACCGTGCTGATGGCGGTGCCCGCGAAATCCGTGACCCACGAGGTCTGGATGTTCTTCAGAATCTCACCGCCGAGACTGTTGATCTCAGGAAGCTTGAAATCCGTGTATTGCGCCACGAAATCGCAGATCTGCTGGTAGAGGGCCGGCAGACCGTTGCACAAAGCGATGACCTGCTGCACGAACAGATTGCCGAACAGACCGAACATCACGCAAAGCAGGACACCCAACATCAGCAACGCGAAAATCGAAGCGAACGAACGCTTCCAGCCATGCTTGACCAGCGGAATCACCACCGGCTCCACGGCGAGCGCCAGGAACAGCGAGATGACGACGTCGATGATGAGGTATTCGATTTTGCCCCAACTGCGCCAGCAGAAGGAGAGCAGCACGATGGCGATGGCGATGTACAGCAGCGCGCGACCCAGCCATTCCGGAGGTCTGCGTGGATCGCCTTTCGCAGGGAACAGCGTGCCGAGATCCCAACGCATTTCGTCGGTATTGCCGCACTGTCCGGACGTTCCCGTCCTCTTGTCCGTATCCATATGCTGTTCGCGTTCGCTCATGGCTCCTTATTGTAGACAGGCACCGTGTACGGGCTGGAACCTATTCTTGAAACCATGCTGAACGTTTCAATTGTCATCCCCGCCTGGAATGAACAGGAGCGTATCAACGATTGCCTGCTCAACGCCACCCGGCAGACCGTGATGCCTCATGAGGTGATTGTCGTCGATAACCGTTCCACTGATTCGACCGTTGCCGTGGTGGAGCAGTTCATGAAGGACCATCCGGAAGCGCCGGTGAAGCTGCTGCATCAGGATGATGAGCAGGGTCTGATTCCAACGCGTGATTATGGTTTGAATCATGCCACCGGCGATATTCTTGGCCGTTTCGATGCCGACTGCATGATCCGCCCGGACTGGGTGGAGGTGGTGTCCGGCATTTTCACCGAGGATCCGGATGCGATGGGCGCCACCGGTCCGGTGATGTATTACGATTTGCCGAGCCGTCATTTCGGGCTTCGCGGGGACAATTCCACCCGCAAACGTATTTATAGGGCCGATGATGGGCAACCTCTGCTGTTCGGTTCCAACATGGCCCTGCGCGCCACCGCCTGGCGCGAAATCGCCGACGAGGTCTGCCAAGACAAGGCGGATGTGATGCATGAGGACATCGACATCTCGCTGCATCTGTTGGGCAAGGATCTCAAGACCGTGTATTGTCCGCGGATGATCGCGGGCATCAGCGCACGTCGTATGGACACGTCTCCGGCATCGTTCCTCAACTATATGCGCCGTTTCAAGAACACGTTCAACGCGCATCCGCAGCATTACCGCAAGCACAAGCCGGAAATCCTCATCACCGCGTTATATCCTGTGATGCATCTGCTGTATCCGGTGTGGCAGAAGGTGTTGAACACCGCTGATATCAATCCGGCCGAGGCCGCGTGGATCAACGAGCAGATGGAATTGGCCGAACAGGAAGGCCATGAGCTGTATGACGACACTCCCACTGATGAGGAGTGGAGCGAGAAGCACGAGGAATAGCGATTAGGTATAGCGATTATTCGCGGCGTATTTTCCGCGGATAGCGAACGGACGGCACCGACCATGCGATCGATGCCGTCCGTTTTGTTTTTACGATTGCGGTTTTGCGATTGCGCCTACCGCAGTCGGACCTACATCAGGCTCTTGTAGATGGCGAGGATGTCTTCCTGGGTGGCCTGGCGCGGGTTGCCCGGCGTGCACACGTCGTGGAAGGCGTCATGGGCCAGCGGCTCCAGGTCGGCTTCGGTGGCGCCAACTTCGGAGATCTTGGTCGGGTTCTTCAGATCCACGGTGAGCTTGTGCACCGCCTGGACGGCCTCTTCACGCACGGTTTCGATGTCGCCGGTGTAGGCGTCGGCGATACCGAAGGCGTCGGCGATGTCACGGTACTTCTCGCCGGTGTAGTCCTTGTTGTATTCCATGACCGGGGCCAGCAGGATGCCGTTGGCCACACCGTGCGCCACGCCGAGGCGGCCGCCCAGCGGGTGGGCCATGCCGTGCACCAGACCGAGGCCGACGTTGGAGTAGGCCATGCCGGTGATGTAGGAGGCGTAGGCCATCTGTTCGCCGGCCGGAATGTCTCCATCGGCGCTCTTGGCGAGGTTCTTGGCGATCATGCGGATGGTCTGCATGGACAGGCAGTCGGACAGGCTCCACGCGCCCGGTGTGATATAGCCTTCGATGGCGTGGGTCAGGGCGTCGAGTCCGGTGGCCACCTTGAGGCCGCGCGGCATGGAGTCGGTCAGGTCCGGATCCACGAAGGCGACGATTGGGATGTCATGCGGGTCGACGGCCACGAACTTGCGCTTGTTGGCCGTGTCGGTGATCACAATGGTCGTTTCGGACGCGGTGCCAGCGGTGGTCGGCACACCGAAAATCGGCACGGACGGGTTCTTGGTGTCGGCCACGCCTTCAAGGGACAGCACGTCGGCGAATTCCGGATTGGCAGTCACGATGCCGATGCCCTTGCAGGTGTCCTGCGGGGAACCACCGCCCAGGCCGATCAGGAAGTCGGCTCCGGAGGCTGCGAACTTGGCGACGCCATCCTGGATGCACTCGACCGGCGGATTCGGCTTGACGTTGTCGAACACCTCATACGGCATGCCCGCCTCGTCAAGAACGTCGGTGACCTTCTTGACGGTGCCGGTCTCCAGCAGCACCGGATCAGTGACGATGAACGCCTTGGTGAAGCCATGGGACCTGGCGACGCCCGGTCCTTGATGGCTCCGCGGCCGAAATACGCGGTCTGGTTGAAAATCATGCGATAGACCATAGTGCTCTCCTTTAAGCGACTGTGTGTTCAAGCGAAGACCACGGCATCCATTGCCGCGGCCAACGGTTTCATCATAAGCCCTTTTCCATGCGAGGAAGCACCCACGACACACAATTTTTTCGTCAATATCCCACAACACCGGCAAAACCGGACAGCATACCGTCCGATGCCCGAAATCCTATTCTTCGGACGACGTGTCTTCTTTGGCGAACACCCACATGACCTCGTCCACGGAATGGGTGTCGGGGAAAATCGTAATCAGGAACCGTTCGCCGTCGTTTCTGACATAGGCGTACCGTATAGCGCCTTCCCTGCATATCCGGTCGCGGACGTAATCATAGTCGAACAGCATGCGGAAGCCGTCCCGGTAGGCCGGCGCCACCAATTTGTCGCAATAGTCGAGCAGCATCTCGTGGAAGGAACCGCCATGTTTGTCAAGCATTTTTTGCACATAGCCGGGAACCACGACCGGCCGTTGCGTATCGGCACGCAGATTGACCACATAAGCGATCGAATACCGTGTATTCAAATGCTGCAGCAACGATTCCATGTCTTTGTTGCGTACCAGGATGTCCTCAAGCTGCTTGTTCAACGTGCGCAACTGCCTTTTGCCGCTGCCGCTGGCGTAGTAGCGCTTCTTGTCCTTGCGCATCTCGTTTTCCGCCTGGTTGACCAGATCCGGAATATCCTCGCCGTCATCGGATTCGGCCATGCCCACGGACAGCTCGCAACCGTGATCAAGCAGCTCCTGACGCATATATCCCATCTGTCGGGCGCTCTGCGCCATCGAATGGGCGAAACTGATGATCACGAACTCGTCGCCGCCGATGCGGTAGATATTATCGTCGCCGAAATAGGCGCGCGCCGCGTCCGCAAGCTCGCACAGCACCACGTCGCCTCTGGCATGACCCAAATGATTATTGATCTCATGCAGGCCAATCAGATCTATGTACATCACCGTCAACGGCTTGTCATGGGTGGCTTGGATGAATTCCACATCATCGTCGAAAGCGTTGCGGTTGAGCAGCCCCGTCAATGAATCCCGTCGGTACTCCTCGCCGTTCAACCGGACAAAGGACTCTATCGACAGGTTCCGGCCAACCATCACCACGGCCCATGGATCGCTTTCGGAGCATTCACGTGAGGGAATCACCGCGAAGGAGATCATGCCGGTTCTGGCCAGCACCTCACTGCGGTACACTCCGAACGCGGATTTCTGCGAGAACAGCAGCGAACGGAGCGAAGCCAGATCCATATCAGCACGGAACCTGTCGGCATCGTCCGGATGCACCACGCGTTCGGCGATCAGCGTCTGCACGTAGGTTTCGAAATCATCGGTTTCCGGCGTCGGCAGTATGCCATCGCGTTTGACCGCGCGGTACTCGCCCGTCTTCACATTCAGTCGGGAGAGTTCCGCCACGCCATTGGCCAGAATCTCGAAGGTGCTGGCGGCGAGCGCGGACGTCTCAAGCATGGTACGGCCGTTGACGGGCACATAGCTGCCATGCATGAAATCGTTTGACATATCCCAGAAATGCCGGTCGTCGGGACGTTCGGCCAACAGCTTCTCCATCCGTCCCACCGGAAGCGGTTCGTGGAAGTAATACCCTTGGATGTACCGGCATCCCACGGACAGCAGCTGGTCGACCTGCTGTTTGGTCTGTGCGCCTTCGGCGATGACCAGCAGTCGCAGCTTTCTGGCCATGTTGACCACCGATTCGACGATTTTCAGCCCTTTGCTGGCATTGTCCTCATCGAGGTCGATGAATTTCATGTCAAGTTTGATCACATCGACGTTGATGTCCTTGAGCATGTTCAGCGACGAATACGCCGATCCGAAATCATCCATCAGCACCGCGATGTTGTCCGCATGCAGCTTGCGGATGGTGCTTTCCACTTTGGACAGGTTCCTGGCCACGGCGCTTTCGGTGATTTCCGCTTGGAGCAGCCGAGCGTCGACATCGTATTCGTTCAGCAGTCCGGTGAGCGTGTCCGCCACATCCATCTGGTCGATGTCCACCATGGAGACGTTCACGGAAATCGGCACCAGATTGCGGCCCTCACGTTCCCAACGTGCCAGCATCCGGACCACGGAACGCCATACGAACACGTCCAGTCGGGAGATTTGTCCGGCCTGTTCCAGCATGGGAACGAACCTGCCCGGAGATACCACACCATATTTGGGGTGGTTCCAACGCACCAGCGCCTCGGCACCGACGATGGCACCCGTAGCCGCATTGCATTTGGGCTGCAGGTAGAAGCAGAACTCGTTGTTGTCGAACGCACGGTCGATCTCGTCGAACGTCAGCTCCGGCACAAGCTCGTCGGTGGACGGCGTCCTGCCCATTTCCGGTGTGTCAGCCAAACAGATTCCTTCCTGTCACCACGTCCTATCCGTGATATTCACCGTTGTACTGTATCAGGGTGACGTCCTCAACACCCTCGATGGCACGAATCCGCTCGGCGAACGTCATGTCCTTGTCGTCGCAGAACACTTCCACGGCCATCTCCACATGGTCGCCACGCATGGTTTTGGATTTGACGAAGAACTTCGTGCGGCCGAACGCGCGCGTGATGTCGTCCCCGACCGCGTCGGAAGCGTAATGGATCACCGCGATGTACACGCGGCCCTTGTCCTGATGCGAATAGAACAGGGCGAGCATGCCGATCATCACCGCGCCGGCGACCACCACCAGCAGATACATGCCCGCGCCGGCCGCGATGCCGGACGTGATGGCCCAGAACAGGTACAGCAGGTCCATCGGATCCTTCACGGCGGTACGGTAACGCACGATGGACAACGCGCCCACCATACCAAGCGAGATCACGATGTTCGTGCTGATGGCCAATGTGACCATGCAGGTGAGCACGCACATGCCCACCAGCGTCACCGCGAAGCTGCGCGAATACACGACGCCCGTGTAGAACCGCCGGTATACGCAGTAGATGACGATGCCCACCAGCAGCGCCACCAGCAGGGCCAGCGCCATTTTGGGCACGTTGTATTGGCTGAAGGAGTTCAGCACCGATTTCTTGATCATGTCGTTTACGCTCATGGTTTCGCTTTCTCTTTTGCGATTGTTCGGTTATTACGTTTTCTACGATTGCCGATGTTTTCGGCTGCGCGTTTTCGTCCGTCTGTTTTCGGTCTTCCGCGATACGTCCGACCGGTGCGCTCAAGTCACACGCTCGGCACGTTCCAGCCTTCCTGCCAGTAGTCGAAACCCCGCAGATACGAGGCTTTGTCATAGCACAGCACGTATTTCGAGGCGGCCGTTATCTCCTGCGCCTTGCCTGGCAGAATGTCACGCACGATCTGCGGCAGGAATTCGGTGAATTTGACCTCCATCACCAGCTTGCCCGGCTCAAGCACGGGCAGGGTGGGCAGGGTGCGGTCGAAGATGTCGAATCCGTCGACCGCGGCGCGCACGTCCATGTCGAACGTGACGCGCACCGTGCCGGCGTCGAGGATCCATGGCTCGCGTTCGTAGTCGACGATCACCCGAGGCCGCAGCACATTGCTCACGTATTCCACGTAGAATTCCCGGCACAGCTGATGCTCGCTGTGTTCCATGAATCCGACGTCGCCGGCCAGTATCCGGTCGAACTGCTCGTGCGTGAGCGGCGCGTCCTCCTTGTAGATCCAACTGTCGCTTTTGCGCTTGCGTTCCAGCTTGATCACCCGGTCGCTGTAGTCGTAGATGCGGATGCGGTATTTTTTACGTGTCAGCACGCCGTCCACTTTTTCTTGGTAGGCGGTGTTCCAGTAATCGTCGAAATACAGGCTGCGGATTGTATAGCTGCCGTCACGGGCATGGCTGTCATGGTCGAGCAATGGTGCCATGCGCACGTTCAGGTCGGCCTTCTGACCGTACGAAATCAGATATTTGAGCTCGTGACGGTAACGTTCCTCGCAGCGGCGTGGCGGCATGGCAAGCTCCTCGCCGATACGCCGCCCGACGCGCCGCCCGATTCGCCGCAGCAGCGACGTCGAGGTCTCATCACTGCCCATTGTCGTCCTCCACGACCTGGCCGGACTTGATGTAGAAGCATTTCGTGCCGTACGTCTTGCCATGTTCCGTGATGTAATAGTCGAAGGGGTCCTGCATCTTGCCGGAGGTGTTGCGCGCACGCACCCGAACGAAATACTGTCCATCGGACGGCAGGTCCATCACGATTTGGGGCAATGCCAGATTGGTCTTGCTAAAGACGACGTCCTTGCATAGATAGTCCTTGGCCACGGTGATGTCGTAGCTCAGATCCTCGCCTCGGAAGTCGAACGAGGTGTCCCAGTTGATTTTGAGCTTGCCATTGTCGGCTTGCGGCGTGCCGATGAAGAACGGCATGGGCTTGTCGTAGCTTTCCCGGTAGGTTTTGTAGTTCTGCTCGATCTCATCGTGCAGTTGCCCGGCCACCACGTCATACTGCGCGCGGGTCAACGGCTCGTATGTGGAATCCGGCGTTTTCCACAGGTACTGGTTGGTGATGGATTCGTAGTGGCTCACCATGCCGTTGATTCGATTGGCGTTCATGTAGTTGTATTCCCGTTTCACCGCCGTGTCGAGTTCGTCGCGGAACGACTTGGTTTGCAGGCAGCGGCGGAACAGCACGTTGCCCCAGTAGTTGCTGACGCCCTGTTCCCAGCTGGAACCTTCGGACGTGTTACGCAGCTGGTTCTCCTTGCGCATGAGCATG
>RCMY010007071.1_pt1 | contig 13332 bp, 19 predicted proteins | sample 2041341 | NCBI WGS metagenome assembly RCMY01 (sample SAMN09708234, study PRJNA481090) | Marine sediment metagenome, whole genome shotgun sequencing project. | reverse complement strand
GATCCCTGCCCATGCGCATCCGGCTTCAAGTACAAACGATGCCATGGCCACTGACGGAAGCACGGAGCGAGATATGGGCTCCGGTACGTTCATGAAAGAGCTGGATGACTACCCATGATCGGCAAACTCTTCTTTGTTCTTCCGCCAGTTAGCAGCATTATCCACACCCATACCACGCGCCATAAATCGAGTTTGGTCGCACGCCTCCAAGCCTCCGCTGTCGTTGTCAGTTGGTCCAGCGCTGGTAATGTCGGCTCCGGTCAAACAAAGACTTCAGTCCGGTCTGACGACACCAGGAAGTGATTTCATTGACGACCAAGTCTGCAACCTGTATTCTCGGCAGGGAAGCGAAGAAGGCGTGTTGGGAGGCGCGACCGAGAGGGGATACGATGGTGAGGCGCCAGTCCCGGAGTCTGCTCTCGGCGGCAATCGCCGTAGGCATTGCACTTCCCACATGGATTCTACTCCTCAGCCCAGCATTGCCAGCAGACGCACATCAACCAAGCGATCATAGTTGGGTCTGGGTTTGCTCAGGGGGAAACGGGCCCTCGCAGATTTCTGGCAGCTGCCACGGAATGACGGCGGGAGACCCTCCCGGCCACCATTCGAACGCTGATGCCAATTTCTACTACACGACGAGCGTCGGTGGCTCTTGGGTCTCGCCGATCAATTCCGGCTATCTCGCATGGGATGGAACCAACGGGCATCAATTTAACTTCGTAAAGACAACGAGTACCGGCGCTGCCGTCAGCATCACCAGCGCGACTATTTGCGGAAAATCGAGTGCTGTGGGCTGCACGAGTACCGGTCTAAGCGCGGCCCCCAATTACCACATTGTCGAGGCAACAGCTTGGATCAAGTTCAAGAGCACGATGTCGAGCGGTCTTCGTGACGACGTAGCCGCCCATGAGTTCGGCCATTACCTTGGTATTAGTCACTCAGCCGACGCGGCAGCGACAATGTGGGGAAGCGCTTCGGAGGGACAGGTCAGCATCAACACATCAGACCGGTTAGGACGGTGCCAGGTCTACGGCCACGCACACGGATACTGGGGAGGCTGCTAATGCACGGACGGAAAAAGTTGACCACGTTCGCGTTCCTCGTTCTTATCGCCAATTCCTGTGGAGGTGCGGTCGTCCAAGGTTCCAATAGCGGTCCTGACCCGACATCGACTCTTGAGCTAATGGTCACGGGAGGTGCAAGCTATCAAAACTCGACACCGGAGGGAATCGCTGAGAAGGCTCAAGCCCTTGTAAAAGTCCGGATACTCGACGTTAAGCGGTCCCATCTGAACACGCGCGACGAAAACTTCCCATCAGCCGAGGAACTCGGAAAGTATGGAACCGAGAATCTGGTTGCGTTGACTGACCTAGATGTAGAGGTACTAGCTATTCTGGCGGTGGTTGATGGCATAGATATCCCGAGTGGCGGCAACATGAAAGTGACCCTTGGGGGCGGCTATTTCGATACGACCCTAACGAAAGCACAAGCCCAGTTGATTGGGCTGACCGAGTCGCAGGTGGTCGGGGGACCTCGAGAACATCTCGAGGGAGAGACCGGTCCACCCGACGTCGAGATTGAGACACTGGTGGACAGAGATGGCGTAGCTTTCGGATGGGGTTCAGCTCCAGATGTACCACTTGTTGAAGGCGACGTGGTAGTGCTCACTCTCGTGGAAGTAGAGATCCCCACTTTTGACGGTGGTAGTACGACCATACTGACGATTGCGCACCCAGAAGGAGTTTTTGCCGAAAACGGTGGACGATGGCAAGAAGTGGTTAATCCAAGCGTGTTCGTTGACCTTGATGCCGTACAAAGGGCCGTGGGTCGTCGAAAAGGGTGACGGCGCTCGGTCGGGATACTCCCGAAGGCGGCGAAGTCAGCGAGGGATCAACGCCACCCACCAGCGGGACACGTGCACATAACGATGAGAATCAACGGAAAGTAGGGCAAGACGTCAAGAGGTGAATATGCCCTCTGACCAGGGCCTTCGCCGAATCGTCCCAGCGACTAGGGCGCGTCCCAGCGACCTCAGAAGCCCTTAAATGGCAGAGGTCGTAGGTTCGAGCCCGGCCGCCCCACCACACGCCAACCCCCATGAGTACTAACGATTCGACCGACCGCGAGGGTGCCGCAAGCGGGGCGCGGTCGCGAGTAGTCCGCGTCTCGTCCGGTTTCCGTCCGACCCGCCACCAAACGCCCTTCTCCACCAACCCTTGTATGGCGTCGTCGCAGAGACGAGCGAGCATCTGGATAGGTAGTTTGGATCCCATGGAAGATTGGATAGTGGTTATCCACCAACACGGAGGCGGACCGAAATACATCACGATGGACGCGACCACGGCAGATCCTTGCTGTCGAGTGGCGGCCGAGGCAGATGGGACTGTCTGGTATCCGGATTCCCCTGATGGGTGGCTAGTTGTCGGCCCAAAGCACATGCAGGAAGCGCATCCGGAGCTATATGCGGATGCGCTCAAACGACCAGGGCGGGCTTCCGAGGAGGCTGAGTGACGATGGGTCCGACCGATAACGATTGTTAGCAGGTCAGTTTCCCAACATGTCTATGAGGTAGTTGCGAACGCTGGCGAGGTCGCCGAGTGGCACCGCGTACTCAAGCCCGTCGAGAATTCGCTGACTGAAAATTGAAAGGTGTTCGCCCATATCGCCGCCGGGCCCCTCAGAGCCCCGACTTCGCCAGGACCCAAATGTCTTGTTCGCTGAGTCGTTGGATGATCGGCGGAGGAACGAGTTCTACGAGGCGTTGTATGGATTCGACTGGCAGAACCCAGCTCAATCAACGGAAAAGTTCCGCGAGAGTTGCACCGGTGCGGCATACGCTGGGACGCCTGGACTCGGTGCGGAGGTAGCTTCGCTGCGCGGTGAGTATCGTGAGGCCCAACGGGCTGCGTTGGCTGCAGACGCGCTGGTGCTGGCTGCGACCAAAGACTGGCGCGAATGCATGGCTAATCGGGGTCTGGATGTTGCGAGTTGGGAAGATATGTTGGGCCAAATAGAGGCCTCGGTAGATGATCGGATTACCAGCGACGGAGTCCTGACCCCCGAGTCGTATGATGAGCTACTTGCCTATGAGGCGCGGGTCTTCGAGGCGGACAGGTCCTGTCGCCCCGATCTCCGTGCTGCCATGCAGAGATTCGTGGTTGCCTTCGAGGAATCCTTCGTCCAATCACACCTCGATGAGCTTCAGCCGTTTCAAGTGTCGAAGTGGTAGGTTGTCGTCGTGCAGTGCGAGTCGGATCAATGTATGACTGACGATCGAGGAAAAACCGGAATTAGTTCAGCTCACGCATGAGCAGTGGGACCGAGGTGGTGGCCGATGATAAAGCCCCAAACTGCAGGCAGACTCATGGGGCTCGTAGTTGTTCCGAGTGTCTGTGTTCTGTTTCTGTCGTCGTGCGCGGCATCGGAGGCGCCCAACCCAGATCAACCCGACACAACATCGGCATCCGCATCAACCGCTAGCTCACCGTCCGTCAGTGAACTGCCCACTGAAACGCCTACGGCTGCAACGTCGGGAACAAGACAACTCCCGAGTAGCACAACGATCCAGGGTGATCCGGCACTCCTCGACGCTGTTCTTGCTTCGGCGCCAGAACTCGACGGGATCATCAACCCCGGTTGGGAACCGGCCCACGGAGCCCCCTACACCGCCTTCTTGTACCAACGGGGCGACGTCGGGTTCACGATTGTCGCTGCGTTTGACGAGTCGTTGGGCCTTCGGCTGGCCTTCGGTGAGGAAGCGGAGATACCCGAGGTCGCTGAGGTGCTGCCTCGTGACGGTTACGACATTCTTTTGCGGGAAGGTACGGGTGACTTCGGGCGAATCCATGCCGCGTCCGTCGCCGACCTCTGCGGCCAATTCACATTGGTGGCCTTTGCAATCGTCGACGATTCCAACATCCTGATCGAAGACCTGGCAGTCGCCGCCGAGAGCGTTAACTGCCCGTAGCCGCCCGACTTCGGCTACGCAGTAGCGGTGGTCAACGACGGTTGGTTGAGCGGATTTGAGTTTCCTTCCGACGTGACCCGTTCCTGCCGGTCGTCGCCTTCGCCAGGGGCGTTGCCCTCGGTATCCCGCCTGCTGCTTCGGGGAGGCCGTCCAGAGATGAAGGCGAGATCCCCACGGCCAACCCTCAGCTACGTGAGACGCTGTTGGCCTATCACCCTGGGGTCACGGCTCTGTTTTCGAGTATCGACCGCGACGCGACGCTGGCGTTCTTGTGTGACTATCCGAACCCGGAAGCCGCCTCCCGGGTCGGCGAAGCGCGTATGGCCGGCTTTTGCCAACGCATCGGTTACACCGGTCGGGTTCCGGCAGCCGAACTCGTCGACAGGTTGAGAACCAACCTGCTCTCTGGCTCACCGGGTAGCGTCGCTGGCCATCAGTTCGCCGCGCTTGCTCAGGCCGAGCACCTCGCACTGCTCAATAGCCAGTTGCGCCAGTTCAACCGTCACATCGACCATCTACTCGACCAGCATCCCGACAGCGAACTCTTCGAGAGCTTCCCTGGCATCGGTCGGATCACAGCCGCTGAGCTGATTGCTGAGATCGGTGACGACCGATCCCGCTACCCGACGCCACAACACTTGATGGCCGAGGCCGGCGCAGCACCCGTCACATTGTCATCGGGCAAGGTCCAACGAGTCCGGATTCGCTACGCCTGCAACCGGCGGCTGCGTTCCACAACGACAACCTGGGCCTACACGCTCAAACGCATCGACCCGGTCTCTCGCGAGCGCTACTTGGGATCCCTCGATCGTGGCGCCACCCGACACGGCGCCCTGCGTTCGATATCGGCCAGTTGGCTGCGGGTGGTCTGGCGCTGCTGGCAAGACCACACCGTCTACGACATCTCAAAACACCGCTCCAACTGAGCAAACCTGGCACCCCCGCCCGGCCGACCGACACGGATCGGCCTGTTTCTACGCGCCCGACAGATCCGGTGCCGATCAGCCCAGGGTTGACAACAGGAGTCTGTGTGGTGCATTTTGATTCGTAACTCGATCAGATATGCCTCGTGGAAGCATCGCAAGGTCATCGTCAAAGCCCTCCGGCCCGTCTACCAGGCGGCCACCGTCGAAGCCGCCGCTGGGGCCCTCGACGAGTTCGAAGCCGAATGGGGAGACCAATACCCGGCTGTCGTTCAACTGTGGCGCAACAACTGGGAACGGTTCATCCCCTTCCTCGCTTTCGACACGTCGATCCGCAAAATCTGAATCGCCCTGGGAAAGTTGGAGACTCCTGAGCTTGGAAGCGAGGATGGAGTTATGGATTATCAGGGTGATGGAACAAGGTGCCGGTATTCACCGGAGTTCAAGGCTCGGGCGGTGCGGATGGTGTATCAGCTGCGCGAGGAAACGGGTGAGCAGACCGGTGGTATCAAGCGGGTCGCGGATCAGTTGGGTTGCGGGGTCGAGTCGTTGCGTGGCTGGTTGAAACGGGACGAGATCGATAGCGGTCAACGTCCTGGGGAGACTACCCAGGAGAAGGCTCAGATCAGGGAACTCCGGCAGGAGGTTCGGGAGTTGCGCCGGGCGAATGAGATCTTGAAGCGGGCTTCGGCTTTCTTTGCGGCGGAGCTCGACCGCCCACAAAACAGATAGTGGAGTTCATCGATACGAATCGTGGCGAGTTCGGGGTCGAGCCTATCTGCACGACATTGCAGGTGGCCCCGTCCACTTATTACGCCGCTCGGAGCCGGCCACCGTCGGTGCGGGAGCTTCGCGATCAGTTGTTGATGCCGATCCTGTTGAGTCTATGGATCACGAACCGGAAGCTGTATGGCGCCCACAAGTTGTGGAAGGCGGCCCGCCGCTCAGGTCACGATATTGGGCGGGATCAGACCGCCAGGTTGATGAAACGTCTCGATATCAGCGGTGTTACGAGGGGACGGCGGGTGCGCACCACCCGACCCGATGACAAAGCGCAACGGCCGGCGGATCTGGTTGATCGTGACTTTACCGCCGACCAACCGAACCGGCTGTGGGTGGTTGATTTGACCTATGTGGCGACCTGGTCCGGGTTTGCCTATGTGTGTTTCATCACCGACGCGTTCAGTCGCCGAATCGTCGGCTGGCGGGTCGCTTCACATATGAAAGCCGAGATGGTCCTCGACGCTTTGGAGATGGCCCGCTGGTCCCGTGGCACCAACCTAGAAGGGCTGATCACACATTCGGATGCCGGCTCTCAATTCACCAGCATTCGTTACGGGGAACGACTCGCCGAACTCGGAGCGTTGCCCTCGATCGGGTCAGTCGGTGACTCGTTCGATAATGCCCTGGCCGAAACGGTCAACGGTCTCTACAAGACCGAGCTGATCTACGGCCCCGATCAGGGGCCATGGCGCACCGTCGAACAGGTAGAACTGGCCACCTTGGGCTGGGTGCACTGGTACAACACCAGCCGTCTTCACGGCTACATCGCCGATATTCCACCCGACGAACACGAGGAGAACCACTACGCTCAACTAGCCACCACAGGCAAGTAAGGAAACCAAACAAAACGGTCTCCATCAAAGCCAGGGTGATTCAGCTCTAGGGAACACGCAGTATGCGGACGGGGTCTCGATAGGCGGCGATGAGTGCTGGCGGGATGGCTGCGAGTGACGCCGCGAATGTGGCGAGAATGGTGATGGCGGTGGCGAATCGGAGGTCGGTGGCATTGTTCGTGAGGCGCTGGAGAAGTGCTGCGGTGATGATTGAACCGGTTATGGCTCCGAGTGCGGCAGTTAGGAAGGTTTGGACGGCGATGAGTGTGATGATGGTGGATCGGGAGGCGCCGAGGGCGCGGCGGCGTCCGAAATCTCGGCGGCGGGTGGTGACGGTTCCGTAGACGTTGAGGCCGGTGAGGATGAGTCCGGCTCCGAGGACGAGGGTGATAAGTTGGCGTCCGTACCGTCCGAGCTCTCCTTGAACGGCGGCGCGAACCTGGGCGAGCGTTTCGGAGGTTTCGATGCCAATCGATGTTGGGTCTTGAGCGGCGATGAGCATTAGGGCGGCGTCTGTTACTTGTCCGACCTGGTCTGGTGTTTCGACAAGGATGTGTACGCTTCGAATACTCATGTCGTCTGGATCTGGTCGGGTGATGAGGCTGCGGTTGAGGAACAAGAGCGGGTCTTCGGCGCGGAATGATCCGACGACCGCCAGACCGCTGGTGTCGGTGGTGACGCCACCAACAGGTGTTTCGAAGCCTAGCGTGGTTTGGGCTTGTGGCCCGACTAGCGCCGAGCCGGGGTCGATTCTGAGACCGCTGGCGGTGATCTGGGTTGGAAGGTGGCCGTGGATCGGTCGGATGGCGGCCGGATTCCCGCCGGGGTTGCCTGCCGCTCGGACGTCCGTGGCCGGTCCCAAACCAAGCACCCATTCGACGCCCGAGATCCGGCTGACCCGGTCAACAGCGTCCTTCGTGATGCCAGCAGTGCCCTGGGTATCGGAGATGACAACGGACCGGGTTCCTGCGGCGTCGATTTGGGAGAGTACCTGCTGTTCGGCTTGGATGGTTTGGCCAGTCGTCGACAGGATGGCCGCACACGCTCCTGCCACGATGAGACCGGTGACGATCGAGGCGACCGGTTGAGCGACCGCCGAACGGGCAGCTTCGATGAGCAGTCTCATAGCTCGAACCTGTGGTCGCAGGCCGCGATCACGGTGGGGTCGTGGGTGGCGATGATGACCGTCTTGTTTTCGGTGTGGGCCAGATTCGTTAGCGCATTGATCACGACTTGGGCAGTTTTCGTGTCGAGGTTGCCGGTTGGTTCGTCAGCTAGCACGATGTCAGGTTCGCTTAGCAAAGCCCGACACAGCGCAATGCGCTGTGCCTGACCGCCCGACACTTCACCTGGTTTGTGATCTGCTCGCAACCCAACATCGAACCGTTCCATCAGCACGCTGGCGCGGCCGATAGCTTCCGAGCGACCCATCCGGTTGTACAGCGACGATTCGACGATGTTGTCGCTGATAGTGCGGGTCGGATCGAGGGCGGCGTCCTGGAAGACGAATCCGATGCGAGACGCCCGAAACTGTGACCGTTTCGAATCTGACCGCGACGCTACGTCAGTCCCATCGAAGCGGATCATGCCCGCCCAGGGTGTGAGCAACAGTCCAATCAGATACAGCAACGTGGACTTCCCCCGCCCAGATGGACCCGTCATGGCCGTCATCGTTCCTACGTCGAATTCGCAGCTGATCGAGTCCAGGATCGTTTCGTCTCGGCGGTAACCAAATGAGACGTCGTCCAAGCTGATCATGATGACCCTACCTTTCGCTTACCGGGAGCAGGATTTCCGCGCCAGCGTCGACACCTTCGACCACGGCGATCCCGTTAGCCGATTCGATGATCGTGACCGGCACTCTGGTCCCATCGGTCAGGGTTACCGATGGCTGATTGGCAGCGTCCGTGCTGATGGCTGCCACAGGCACGACCGGGCCGCTGGTCTCAGGAATCACCACTATCTGCGCCCGAAAGTCGCTGGGATTCTGCAGGTCCACCCAGTCGGCACACCCGCCTCCGCATACCGAGGACCCGTCTGGTCCGGTCAGAAACAGGTCCAGCTGCCCAAACTCGACGGTCTCGATCACCCGATCGATACGTGCCTTCCACACACCGTCGGGATAGGTTACAAACACGTCCGCCGACAGTGGCACCAGTGTCGCTTGCTCGACAGCCAACGGGACGCGAAACACCGGATCATCAGGAACTACCAGCACCACGGATTCACCACCGGCCAGCCGCGCACCCACCGTCACAGTCTCCGCCAACGTCACCCGCACCGGCAGTGTCGGCACAAAAATCAAGTCACCCGCCTCGACTACCCCCGTCTGATCTACTCCCATGAACTTCTGCCAGCCCCGGACCGCTGCCCGAGTTGACGTCCCAAACAGACCATCCGATTCCCCGGTCAAATACCCGAGCGACGCCAACAATTCCTGAAGTTGCGCAACATCAGGACCTTCCGCGTTCAATGCCAAGGACCGAAACATCGGAACACGGCCCTCGGCCAGCGTCACCGGCCGCAGATCAATTGTGTACAAGACCCGGCCCGAGTCGACGGCTTCTCCAACGATCACGTTGATCGAGGTTACGACGCCCGCCGACGAGTTCTGCCCTACCGGGTCCAAATCCCACTCAGCTACGGCCGTAAAAGACAACGACCGCCCTACCGAACCTACCTCCACCACGTATGTCAAAGGAGCCGAGGCCACGGCCAACGGATCGACAGGAGGCTCAAGCGCCACCTGTCCCGCCCAGTACCCGGCAGACACCGCAGCAACGACAATCACTAGGAATGCGACGAAACGGCTGGTTTCTCTCACTGAGCGTCCCCGCTCGGAAATGAAAGATCAGAAACGGCCGAGCAACAGAGCGTTATCAATGTGCAAGCTTCCATATCAGGACGATACCCTCTCCATGCCGTGTAACCCCGAGGATGGTGGAAGCCAAGGGCAAACCCGGTCACGAGAAATCGAAGAATCGACTTGCAGTGTGATCGAGATCAGAGAGCGCAATAGACCACCGAAACAACCGACCGGCCACATCGTCGGCCCGACTGGCGCGGTGTCGAGAATGACGATCAATGATCTGAACGAGCTACGAGGGTCTCGCGTTGGGTAGGGCTCACCGAGTCGGAGGTCACGAACGGTTTGGACCATGTCTCAACGGGGTCACCAAGCGCGTCATTCTATGGCTGCGGGCATGCGCTGTTGATTCGTTGCCACTCAGAGGGACCGATGTCTTCCGGTAGACTCAGATACGGGTGCCAAGGTCCAGTCACGTAGGAATCATTGAACACCTCGAACGTTGGTGCCGCCTCGACTTCATAGCCCTCCTTTTCTAAGCATGTGGCGGTGTCAAGAAGAGCCGAGTAGATGCGTTGGATGTCTTCGCCAGTCGGTAGCGATGGCGCCGGCAGCGCCAGTCCAGCCAGACACCGGTCCAAGGCATCGCTCGCCGCGACGTTCTGCTCGCGTGGGACTTGGTCGAACCCGATACCGCCGTCGCCGAGCAAGGTGACCGGGAACCCTTGGTCGCGAACGCACTGATGCAGAAGGGCTGCAACTTCCGTTTGATCGATGTCTCGGTATGGGATGGACGAAAAATCTCCATACCCCGATATTGGGTCAGTTGGTTCAAAGGCGCTTGTTCCGCTGCTTGGCGTGGGTATTGTTCCCTTTTCCGAGTATGACGAAGTCGGCGCAACCGCTGGTGTCGCCGTCGGCGCTGATGTCGTATTCGGTAGAGCGATTGGTGCGGATGATCCACAGGAAATCAGAAAGGCGGCTATGAAACAGACCCAGATTCGTGACATGACCCTCTCTAGCTGATGTTGCTGCAGTACGCATACGTACCTGGGTCGTTGAGCCCTGACGCGCCGACTGCCCAGTGCGAATTGGTGTTCCCCGGATCTACCGACCATTTGGGTTGCCAGCTGGGGAGATTGGCCCAAAACGAGACTCGACCGTCCGAGGTATGGATCGTGTAGCCCCAGGAGTAGCTTCGGATCGCGACAGAAACGGCACAGATCTTGTCACCAGACTTCGAAGTAATATCTGCGATGGCTGGAGCGGCGACCGTGCCGACCAGGGACAGGGCGACCAGGGTCGTGATCAGTATTTCAAGAATGCTTCTGCGCGCATCTCCTCCTAGGTTTGATTGGTGCAATATGGGTTCGTACGTGTTCCGTCAAGGGAGCCTCCCGTATTGGACACTGCCTGATTGATCTGTCCTCCGTAGTTGAGCCAATATTGATGGAGAGTCCAGGTCGATCCGACGTTGTAGGACGCTTTTAGATACGCATGCTCATACATCTTGGTCGTTCCATTTTTGGAGTAGGACTTGAGAACGCCTTGCTGCTGCGTTGGGCTGCAGTAGATGTCGCCAAAACTCCAAATGGTTGCGTAGGCAGGTGATGCGATCATCGCGACAGTTATGATTCCCGCCAGTAGTGCTGTTGCGATTCTCAGGACCATGCGCTGTCGCCGGATCACGGTGTACCCTCCCTTGTAACTCAGTCGCGCCGAGTATTCTCCGGTTCGCCACGTGTCGGTAGAGGACAACGTCACGAACCGTTAGACTTGATCAAAGACTCAAGAAGCTTCATGGGCTTCAAGTTGCTGCCAATGGTCTTGCACCGGACGGTCTTTGAGATTCAGCTAGCGGTCTTCGACGTCGCCAGGGATGACGAATGTTGGCGTTTTCGCTCAGACGGTCGCCCAGGAAATGCGAGAAAGCGTATGAACTGACTTTCAGTAAGAAACGGTTTGTCCCGTTGGATAGTGTAACGACGGCGTCGACAAGACTTCCGGCGAGATCCTTACGAGATTCCCTGCTCCTCCTGTCACGATCCCGAAGAACTATCGGATTCCGCCAGGGCGTCGGCGCCAAGCGGGCTGAACAAACCAGCCTCCGCTTGAGGCAGCCTCCCGAAAGGGAAATACGGATGCGTTCGGGATTTGCCGGTTCCAGAGCGCAAGCCGTGCCTGATATCGCTCGGAGAGGAAAGTGATATGTGCGAGGGCCTCGTGGCACGCTGGCCTTGGGTTCAAGTCCTGCTGGGGGCCACCGCCGGATAACCTCAAGCCTCAGCTCTCCCGGGGCTCGCTGATGCGGACACCAGCCATCTACCTGTAACAAGCACAGTCCCGGCGGCTCCTCCGGAGATCATGCGATGCTTCTCCCCCTTTCCTCGTTGTCGCTCAGGTGGTCGGCGCTGGCTTGCCTCTTTGAGGTACATGGCAACAAGCCCAGCGTTCTCGACCTACGCCCGTCGCCAAGTACTTCGTGGCTTGTGCGCGGACGTCCTCGTCAGTTGCGGAGTGCAGGATCGATCTGGCGGCTTGGATTGCCCGGGCGACGGATTCAGGCTCGTCAAGGGCGTGTTGTTCCACCATCACATCGATGAGGTGGTGTTCCAGCAGTACTGCGTTGTTGATGGCTTTGTCGAACGTGTGTTTTGCGCCTTTGGCGAGGAGGTCGGCGGGGTCGTGTCCGGTCGGCAGTATGGCGACGTGGAAGCGGACCTCGTGGTCGGATCGGTCCAGGTCGGCGGCCCGGTTTACTGCCTGGAGGCCGGCATGGTCGCCGTCGAACGCGAGTGTGACGTTTCTCGTCATCCCTGCAAGTGTCTTCAGGTGCTCGGCAATTAGCGCGGTTCCCGATGGCGACCACGGTGGTGAGCTCATCTAGCCGAACGGCTTTTCGCCGACGCCGTTCGTCGGATCGTTGAAGTCTCCCAGCAGATTGCGATCGACCTCGTGGCAGTCGACGTTGGATCATAGGCAGCCGGTTTTTGTCAACGGTATGGATTCGCCCGTTGGCCGGCAGATGGCCATCGGCTATTTGCCAAAGCCAGAGATATCGGCGCCTCCTCCGCGCCGGCGGTGCGTTAGCCGGCGGCAAACGTGATCCGTATGGTCGAAACGAGCTCGGTGTCACGACAGGTTGATTTCGACCAATCCCGAGCTGTCAATCTGGCGGGGCGATCAAACGCTCCCGACCTGACACTCGCCGTCGGACTCCATTGCCTTCTCGCGCACATCAGAACTCTATCCACGGCTGGCGAGACTTATCACTCTGTGATTAGTAAGCCCTGGCGAGTGGCGGCGGACGTGTAGTCAGCACCGGTATCGGTCCGGCTCCGGTCGAACAATGACTTCAGTCCTGTCTGACGACACCACGAAGTGATTTCATTGACGACCAAGTCTGCAACCTTCCGACGTGACTCGTTCCTGCCGGTCGTCGTCGGTGGCGTCTGCCTGTGGGGTTGCCCTCGTGTCTCACCTGGTGCTTCGGGGAAGGGCGACGTCCCGGCGGCCAGCGTCTCCAGCCAGGCCATAGCGAACTCACGTTACGAAAGGGCCGTGGAAGGACGCAATGGTCAGGCAACCAGTGGGAATTCGCCTGTCGGGGCACCGCGTGGGGTCAGGGTTTGAGTCGCTCCTCCGACACCATCGCTGACTACACGCGGCCGGGACTCGACGAGGATCCGGCCGTCTTGGTTGTAGGTGACGTCGATTCCCATTTCTTCGTAGACGGCGGCTTTGTCTGCGGGGTCGGCGCCGGCGAGTGTCGCGGTGATGTCCCGGAGGCTGGCTACCAGGGCTTTGATGTCGTCCTTGGTGAGTGCCGCGGTGGATTTGACACCGAGAAAGGTTTCGAGGCGCCGACGCTTCTGGGCGGTTTCGGCAATCCATCGTCCCACCGTTGCTGCTGCGTCGGGTTCGTTACGGACAATGGTCCGGTAGCCGTCGAGTTCGCGGTCGAGGGCGGTGATCTGTTTGCGGACTTCGTCGCGTCGGGCTTGGTCTTCGGGATCGGGC
>RCMY010003753.1_pt1 | contig 13333 bp, 7 predicted proteins | sample 2041341 | NCBI WGS metagenome assembly RCMY01 (sample SAMN09708234, study PRJNA481090) | Marine sediment metagenome, whole genome shotgun sequencing project. | reverse complement strand
AACTCTAATTAGAAAATAAAAAAAGAGCTTATATTAATATAAGCTCTCCATAGTTAACTCAACATTACTTAATCATGTATTCCTCAAAAAGGTGAAGAATACATGATTAGGATAACTTAAAAAATAAATACAAAAAAACCTTTAATTTCAGTGTCTTAAATACATAAAATTAATTTAAATCAACTACTTTCAATAAAAATGTATATTTAAGATGTTATTTTAGCTATATTTGCGTTTTAATCAACGTTTTCGGTAAATATTTATCAAAAGCTATATTTCTCTCGCCTCCTTCGGAAAGCTTCCTCTGTACCTTCCATAATATCTAGAATAGCCGTCGTTACTTCGGGATTATCTAATCCGCCGCACGCTTTCATTACACCTCTACCATCTTCAACATCAAATGCGTAAACCATCTCAGCATCACCATTTACGGGTAAGTTAGCATTGTGTGTAGCTATAATCAGTTGTCTTTTATGCTTCATACTTCTAAGCAATGGAATCAGTTCTTTATATACAAAGTTAGAGTCTAACTCATCCTCGGGTTGATCTATTATCAATGGTCCACCATCTTGTGAAAGCAATAGCGCCAAAACAGCCGTATTCCTTTGTCCATCTGATAGATTATTATCTGAAATACTCCCTGCACTTTTTCCATCATGTCTAAACAACTGAATATCTACACTATCAAGCACTCTTTGGCAACGCAGTTTTAACCACTGATCTGGATTAGAAATAATGTATTGATAAAGCTCTTCTTTTATATCTACATCAACTTCAAGATTAAGATTAACTTTTTCAGCATTTTCATCTATCAAGTCATTGAGTAAATCCCAAGGTGATGAGGCTGTAAAATTATCGGATGAAACATAGCTAGAATATATCGTCTCACCTATCCTAGTCCAGTTTTTTCCTAGCCTAGTACGTGCATCTGATGGAGAGAATTCATCCCAATACTTTTTAAAGCTTTTATAATCTTGTTGCTCTAGAACGCTAACTTCAATCATGGAGTTTTCAGTTTTATCTTCCTTCATCTCATCCGATTTACGTTTCGCTAAGTTGCACCTAAGTTCATATTGCTCATTCCAAACCTTATGTAAACTGCTGAGTAGCTTTTCAATATCCTTAATATTAGTCTCAGCTTCTTCTATTTGCTGGTTTTTCTCATGTAATAGATCCCGCTTACTAACCCTCTCTGTATTCAGGGCACTTAGATTGGCAACATCGCTAATAGACATTCCACGTTTATGACATGCGTTTTCAAAGTTTTCATTAGCCTTATTCAACTGATTACTCACATTTTGACCTACATCACTTTCTGTAAGCTTAATGATTTTGTCACTGCATAACACTAACTCTTTTCTAATGTTATCTACAAATTCTTGAGTAGCTAATTCAACTTTTTCCTCAAATATTTGTATCCACTCACTATTAGGAGTTTCCTTTAATGAGGGTCTTGCTTTAGTGCTAGAAAATCTTTCTAAACTTTCTTCTAACGCCTTTTTATTGTTTATAAATTCATCCCAAATAGAATTTAGATAGTTTTTTTCAGCTGTAAGCAGCTCATGAAGTGTTGCATCTTCTTGTATATCTTTGCGAGCTTTCCATTTGAGGTCTAGCTCATTAAAATCATGTTCAAGACTTTGTTGGGTTGATCTCATCTTTATCAAATTTCGATGTTGAACATAGGTTGCATCGATTTCAAGCTTAATCTCAACTTCTCTCTCGTGAAGACTTGATAAATCATCTTTAATCAAGCTATTGAGAAGATCTAAAAGACCTCCAGCCTGTCTATTACCATCATTGACTACAACAGATGCGGATAGATCATTTAGCTGCTGCTGGCTATAAAAGCTGACAGGTAGGTCGTTAAAATACTTGTCATTATCAACTACCGTTCGGCTAATTACAGAAGCTCCTGTATCATTTTGCCAAACTATCGTATCTTGATTGAGTTGGTTACTTTGCCAATGAACTTCAATTTTTGCATCTGTTGAATTTAGTGTACTTTTAACACGTTCAACTTTTTCTGAAGCTTTGGTGCTTTTTTCAAGATTATCTTTTTTAAAAGCAGTTCTAAGGTACTCAATGAGAGTTGACTTACCACTACCTCTACCACCAATAATACAGTTGAAACTGGGAGAGAAATGTACCTCCTGATCTTCTAAAAACTTCACATTTCTAACCGAAATAGATTTAATAATATTATTTTCAGATATTGTTTCAGGGTGGACGTCATTGTTTACATCATTGGGAAGCTGAATACGAGAAGTGTGATCTAGAAAAGCCTGTCTTAATGACTCAATAGAAGGTTTAGACATTTTTATCCATGAATAACGATATCCTAAACTATTAGGCTTATGATTTCCCTCTGAGTCTTTATCAATTAAAGTTTTATTATCAGATGACATCAAAGTTGCAATAGGCCTAATACGTTTCCAGTCAGGATGACAGTCATCAGTTGCTAATATTAGTTTCTGATAACCTTTTGACATTTTTTCTATAGGTTTAGGTATTTCGATAGCAAGGAGTGATGGGTTTGTGAACTGATCCTGTTGAACCCAATCAGATATTTTTTCATTATCGAAAAGGCCATCATTGCTGGTTGCATGAGGTAGTATAACAATACCCTTGTGAGTATCTTGAACAATTCTCATGATCTCTTTAAGGTTCTTGTCAGACTTTTTAAGCTGACCATTTTCTATCCTAGGTACGCCCACACCACATTCGGTTAGAACACTATCAACTTTATCAATTTCTGTATAGGAATCAAATAAGCATAGGATATGAACACCTTTACCGACACCAGCTGCCTCAAACTCAAAACCTAGTAAAAGCGTTATTTTATGATGATATTTCGTGTAAATATTATTAAAAGCCTCCTTAAGAAAAGGAATAAAGTCTTTGGATAAAAAATTATGTTCAGTTATACCTACTACATCTAACTTAAGCTCATAACATGCTTCAGCAAATTTTTCTGCTGATACATGCTCTTCTCCCTTGATCAGCTTTTCTCCCTTCCAATGTTTCGCATCTGCTGGTGTCTGAACTTGAAGATCGCACTTCAGCCATTTCATTCCTTGATACTTATCAATCATATTTTACCCAATCGCCTGATTAATTTGCTCTTCTAAACTTCTTCCGAACTTATCCTGAGCACTTGCCATCAAAAATATTCGCTTATTATCACTATTTTTAGCCCACTGTTTACCAACATCGTTCTTAATCAGTGCATCCTCAGCTGTATCTATATGTGCGCCTTTATACTCTAAGACGAAGATTGAGCCATCGGTTAGCTCAGCTATAAAGTCAGGGTAAAAGTAGTTCCTATCTGTTGGTAGCCAAAAAGAAGTTCTTTGTTGTGACTCTATATTTCTAACCCAGTGCTTAACTTTTGGGTGCATGTCGAGCAGTCGAGCGCATATAAACTCTTCTGAGACTCTACCTTTCTCCGTCTTTTCTATCAAATCATTTATTTCTGCATAAAAGTGTTTTTTAAATTTATAGCTACCACGATATGGTTTTTTTACTGGATATACACCTGCTTTAAACTCGAAAGAGTTTTCCTCATTTACAATATCATCCACCACTAAAAGGTCGAACATATCTGTTTGAAAGGCTTTTTTACGTGCTAAGTGAGACAATCGATCCAGCTCATCTTTGATTGCTTGTACAAGCTGAAATTGGGCACGGTGCAGACTAGTTAGTGAGAGCTTTTTCTCGCGCATGAGATAAGCTAAAAGCTTTACTAAGTAGGCTCTTAACTGTGTTTGCGTTAAACCTGTACGCCGAGTTTTTCTGTCCAACCAATTAATTAAATCTGTTTCACTAATAGGCGTTGGCATATCTGCAAAGTGCAATTGCTTAGTATCAATGTGACCATAGCTTAACTTCTCATTTTTGAGGTTCACATCAATTTCAAAGCTATTCACTGTCTCTCTAATCTGAAACTGCTCTAGGCTTACAGGAAAATCTAATAGATCCCAATCTGCAAAATCTTCAATAGCCTCTTTATCTGCCAGCTGCCAGTTGCCATCGAAAATTAAGCCTAGCTGCGGAATCAAAGAAAACTGAGCGTTCCAGTTTTCAGGCGCATTAGCTGCTTGTCTTTGTGCTCTTGCTTCTTGAAACATCGACTCTACATAGACTTGCTGCTTTGGAGTCGCTTGATTTAAAGCAGCATCTTGGATTTTATCAAAGCGTTCATCTGTTGTACCTGTGGTAATAACTAAGGCTGTACCTTGGCTTGTCTCGTGCTTTCTTACATATCCTTGCAGATCAGCTTCAAACTCTTCAATATTGATATCAAATGGCAAAGAAATAAGCGTTTCAGGGTCATTAGGCTTTTTATAGTTTTCCTCAGACTCATCTAACTCTAATTTAGCTTGTGTAGCAGGGACAATAGCCGCTTCTGCTTCCCATCTATCAAAGCCCATATTTTCTACCATGCGGTCTTTTAGAGTAGATGTAGCGGCTGCAATACTGTCTGATATCACATGAGCATAAGCTTTATTAAGCTCCTTATTCTGACGCTCTTTAGCATAAGGCATTCGTAAGACTCGACCTAAAAGCTGCTCTACATCTGTCGCAGAATTGATATTCTGCAAGCTAGCCAATATATAAGCAAAAGAGCAATCCCAGCCCTCCTTAAGCGCTTCTACGGTGATAACTACACGAATAGGACAGTTTTCGCTAAATAGGTTTATATCTTCAAGCTCTCTGGTCTTACCTGTCGAGATAGCTATCCAGTCTTCACTAATACTATTCTCTTCAATTAGAAACCGCTTCACCTCTTCAACGTTAGCTTCACCGTTTTTATCTTGCGCTTGAATCAATAAAATCGGTCGTATGTATTCTGCTTCTTTTTGAGCTATTAACTCTAGATCAGCACGCTGAAGCAACGCATCAATCAAACAAGATTGCCAACCTTGGCGATGCTCTGTCAGTACCACAGGCAACTTAATCATATGGTCAGTTTTAAGCTCAGCAGCGGACACTGAATAAAGGACATTATTATCTTTGGGGGTTGCTGTCAGCTCTATTAAGCACTTAGGATTCAGTTGTTGAATAGTATGGAAAAAGCTTTTCCCACCTCGATTCTTATGCGCTTCATCAACGATAGTAATTGGGCGATGAAGGTTAAAGAAGTTAACCAAAGAGTGTTTCACGCATCCTATATCTTTTTCTGATAAAAAAGGTTGGTGCTCTAGCGTCTCTCTAGTTACTTTGTCCAAAGTTTCAGTTTGACTTGTTGTTAGATTGGTAAAATGTTCGCTCAGACTCTCATCAAAAGCATAGGCATTCCGCTGATGCGTTTTATCTTTGCCTATATTGAATGTCTGTATAGTCGTGACAATAACAACGCATGAGTTACCAATGTCATGCTTATTCATGGTCTGTAAGGTATCAAGATCGCAAATCTTGAGCCTATCACCATAATGACTCTGTAAAGCTTGACGATATGGATGACGTACATCAGTTAAAGCTGCGAGTGTCTGCTGACGTATCATATCAGTAGGTACTAGCCACAATACGATAGGTGCATCAGTATTGGCATAGTTTTCAGCTGCCATAGGTATGCTGTGGGCTGCCAATAGTGTTTTACCACCACCTGTTGGGATTCTTATACATACACTAGGAATACCTTGCAGACGGTCGTTATAAGGGACTACATTCATATCCTCATCAAAAAGACACTTTTCAAAAGCTTTTTCAACTGTGCTAAAAGAAGTGAGGGTAAAGAATTTTTCCAAAGCTTTAAGCGAGCGTTCTTGATAATCTTTTAATTGTAATGCCATGAGTTATCCTTGCAATTATTTAGTGTGGCTACCGTATAGAGCGTATGGAATTTGTTTAAACTCAATATCAAGAGTTTCTAATTTTGCCGAGCCGATACGTGTCGCTTCACCGATAATGATACGCTTACCTTCGTGCTGATGACACTCATTGAGATATCTGAGGATAGAATTAGTTAATACGTTGCCACCATTTGGCTTCCTATCACCTAATATTCCATTGTAAAGTAGATAATAAGCGACCCCTTCATGAATACCCAAGAAAGGTGTGGTTATATCATTAGTAGAAATAAATGCTGTATGGGTTTCCAACCACCATACATAGCTCGCTAAATCCAAGAACTTAACATCTACATGTAAGAAACCTTGTTCATCGAATACTTGAGAGCCTAAAGTATAAAAACTAAATCCGCCTCCACCTTGCCATACACTTTCACTTTTAATTTTTTGAGTTTTGGTAGCTTGTTTTATTGTTTTTATTACATTTTTATCTATCAAATTGGTTTCTTTAGCTATCTTCTGTAATACCTTATTGAACTTTTTGATATCATTGATTTCTAAGTCTAAATCTTTTAAAACTTCGTCCTTTAACTCATAGTGTTCTTTTGTAACTGATATTCCACCTTGCTCACCTTCAATCACCTTCTTTAATCGGGGAATAACATGAGTCTTAGCATGCTCTCCCATTTCAATACCAATGTAATTACGCTCCATTTTATGTGCTACTGCACATGTCGTACCCGATCCTAGAAAACTATCTAAGACCAAATCACCTTTATTGGTTGCTAGAGTAAGAATTTTTTTGAGTAAACGCTCTGGCTTTGGTGTATCAAAAACATCATCACTATTGAAGATCTTAACCTCTTTTTTAGCATCTTGATTATGACCTACCTCTTCATACAGCCAAATAGTTAGTGAGACACTGCCACCTTTCACCTCACTTAAAAATTTTTTAACGGATGGGACATTACTGCCATCTTCTCCAAACCATATACGATTTTCAGTTACCAGTCTTTTGAATTCTTCTTTGTTAACTGACCACGATCTACTAGATGGAGGGGTAACAACTCTTCCACTGGGAGTTGTTATAGGATAATTTCCTAATTCTGAAAAAGTTTTTACTGATAAATCTGAAGATTTCCAAACATCTCGGGGGTCATTATCTGGATTTTTATATCTTGAATCCATGGCTGCTGATCTTGGAAGCAAATTTGGTCTCCAAGTTTTTTTATCTTTTGCATAAACTAAAATATGGTCATGGTTATCGCTTAGCCATTTTGCATCATTTTGAGGAGAATACTTTTTCTGCCAAATGACATTTGTAACAAAATTTTCTCTGCCGAAGACTTCATCACAGATTACTTTCAAATAATGAGCTTCAGTATCATCGACGCTAATCCAAATAGAACCATCTTCTTTTAATAATTTTTTTAACAATTGTAATCTTGGATAGATTGTCGTCAGCCATTGAGCATGTTCTAACTTATCATCATAGTGCTCAAAAGCCTGCTCTGTATTGTATGGAGGGTCGATAAATATACATTTCACCTGACCACCATATAAAGGTAACAGAGCCTTCAAAGCTTGCAGGTTATCACCCTGAATAATCAAGTTATCTTTTGCTTTTTGCTTATCACCGTAAGCTTCTTCAAACTTGAGCAAATGATAAGGTACATTGTCAGCAGTTTCTTCTGCCTGATTACGGTTTACCCAGTTTAATAACGGCATGATTATTCCAATTTGGTTAAATATCTAATTTTTTTACAAGTAAGTATTTGAGCTAAGGTAATTCTTTCAGGCTATTTGATGCCTTAATCAAGTGCTTAGAGTCTCATATTTGTCCATACAGGCTCTTTAAAGCATAATCAGCACAAACTACCCACCTCTACTCTTTAATTCTAATACAGGGCGATATAGAAGCGTATTAACTATCTTCTATTTACTTGGGGCAAAGGTTTATCTAACTGCTGATTAAGCAAATTCATATCCACTTTCGGCATCATATAAGCATTATGCTGCCATCTCACAAACTGTTCTAGTAACTTCTCATTTTGACTTTCAAGTCGCTTCACTTTAGCTTCTAGCATAGCAATCTGTTTTTTGGCAAACTCAAGAGTAATATCTGGTGCATCGCTATTTTTAGCTTCTTTCAAGCTTTCTTTTCGCTCTCTAAAAGCCTCAACTAACACCTTGTATGACATTAGGGTATGCCGACTAATCGTCTCCTCACCTAATACTTTAGCAAGCTGCTGAGCATACCTATCCCATGTTAACTTACCACTCCAATTATCTAGCTCGTGCAACGCAACTTTAAGAGTTTTCTCTGTGATAATTTGTTTAGGCATTTTCAATTCCTAATAGTAATTTAAGTGTAGATTCTTCAACGTAATCTTCGCTATTGGCTGTAACCTGTAAGTCATTCTGTGCTAACGCACGTTTGATTGGACTAGGATCATGATCTGGCGGAATCCACAAAATAGCCCCTTCAGCTATGTCCTCTGACTCAAGCAATAAACGCTGCGTCCGAATATGTGCCAACTTCCAACTAAGGTGAGTTACCCATCTGTTAGCACCAAAATGCCCACTAATTTCATCACGTTCTGCTTTTTTGAACTGAGACTCTACTTGGTCTTCTAGTCTAATAATGCTTTCTAAAGTTTTAGGCATCCCTTTGATACAAACATGCTCTTTACACGTCATACATTCGCCACCTTTGGTACAAGGTGACATAGCATAATCGTGAGTACACATTCCATATTCCGTAACATCAGCTACACCGATACGATTTAAACCTAAATCCGTATAACTTACTGGTAAATTAAGTTTTATAGCTTGAAGCGCGGTCGGACGCTCATTAAACTCAATGATACTTCTAGCCTGTTGCTCTCGTTCTCCGCTAGTTCGAAGATCATAATGGCGGTTATCGTTTATCCTTGCTCGTCCTGCCCATCTCGCTAACTGCCATGCATCCATACCTCCTCGCTCAGCGTTAGTGGATAACCAAACACGAATTTGATGTGAAGTTAAACGAATCTCAGATCCATCTTCATCTTTATAACCCATTCTCTGAAAAAGGGTTTTAGGCGGATTTTTAAGCTTATCTCGGATAGCTAGTTGGGCATTCAATTCGTTAACCGTGGGTAAACGCCATGAAAAGGATCTGACAGGGAACTTATTATGAAATTCACGGTCACGAATTATGACTAAGGATTCCCAAATAGGTCGATCAATAGAATTTAGATTCGGCCAGCTCGCATGTTTATACTCTTCTAATGTACTTTTAGCTAAGTCTCTATATGTAGGACTACCATTAGTTCTTAATTTTTTGATCCATTTGGTAGTATTTTCTCCAATAGCAATCCAGGCAGCATCAGAGTGTAAATCTATATAATCATCCAGTAGTCTATCAGTAGTAGCCTCAGAAAAATTCATTGCACATGCAAATTCGTATGCATTTAACTTCTCATTCTCAGAGAGGTTTTTTGAAGTGCAACAGTTTTTATGACGTAAGAAAGTATTAGGATTATCGTAAGCAAACTTAGCAGCTTTTCTTGCTGGCTGCCCAATCTTCATGAGCCTCCTATGCGCTTCTAGCACCGTCTCTTCAAGATCTTTTGGAACCCACTTAACTGTATAACCAAACCCCTTGTTAGCGTACCACCTAACACCTAGTGCTCCATTCTCGCCTCGATGAATACAATCAATAGTTAATTCTGAAAGCTCACTACCTCTTCCAGGTGCAAACATTAGTAATGCCAAAACGCTAGACCAATACTTGTCTTCCCGAGTTTTAGCTTTTGCAAAACTATCTGCTAAAGCTAACATCTGATGCATGCTTGGACAACGTTTATCCTGCCATTCAATAGACTCTTTATCAGTTCTTTCAGCTTTTGCACCTACTTTGGGCCAAGGATTTATCCACGCTTGAAGCGTAGGTACAAACTTCTTATCTCGAATAAAATCAAGTAAAATTTGAATCTGATAACCTACTTTATTTCTACGATCATCATTGCTTATTCGAAGCACAGTTAGTTCATTTACCTTATTTAGGACTAAACCATCAAATTTTAATATATCGGTATCATCATGGACTTCAAACAAAGCATCATGAATTATGCGTAAAGCGACCATTTTATTGGTAACACTTGAAACAGCCTTAATACTTTGATTGTATCTAATATAAGATTTTGCGAAGGATAGGAAAGGTTCATCTAAAGGGTCAAAATTAGCAGGATTCGAAACCTTACGATATTTCGAAAAGGTCATTGCTATTGAACGTGAGCGACCTTTCTGTTCGTGTTGCCAATTGTTACTTTGCCAACCACCTTGATCATTGTAGAGTGTTAATTTATCACGACAATGGACAATAAAACTCTCTAAGTTCTTTTTAGCAGTTAGCTCGTCTTTAGGTTGAAAATGAATAACATTAGACATTTACTATTTTCTCCTCTGACTTGATAGCTTCACACATAAGAACGACTTGTTGTACAGCCATTAACAGCTTATCTGTTGATTGTATAACGTTCTGCGAAACGCCTCGCTCTTCTTGTTGCTGCCTTTCCTCTAAGATTTCTGTAAGAACATCAGTATGAGGAGCTTCTAACCAAGGTTGAAAATTTATGCAGGTATAACACGCTCTATACCCAGATGCACAGAATGAATGGGTCCCACAATTACCAATGTTCTGCGAAATCCTGTTCTTTACTCTACTGTTTGGGTCATTCGCTCTAATAGCATCTCGTTCAGAAGCGATCAATTTTCCAGCAAATGCTTGTGCTAGAGGAGCCAATATTGGAGCCATTACTTTATCTATCTGTTTAGCTGTCTCTTCGGTATTTTCTACATACACGCCGATATTCTGTGTATCCGTATGGTCTAACGCAGCCGCTAAAGCAACACCCGTTATTCCTCGACGTGTAAGGTTAGTACCTTTAGTATATCTAAACCTATAAGCTGTAAAGTTTATAAATTCACCAGTTCTTTCAGAATGAGCCGTATTTCTAATAGACACTGTTCGAAGCAAAGAAAATGCTGTATCTCTTGCCATATGTAGATAATCAGGCACATCATTCAATATTCTTACCAGATCTTCTTTATCGTTTATCTCAACTAGCCTAGACTCTTCTAAAAAAACGGGTATTTCACACTGTATTTTCGGATGCAGAGTAGCCCCTATAGTGTTTTCAATTAGTTTTATCGATTCATTACGTTTATTATTCAAAATAAGGTATAAGTCTTCGTTAATTGTCAGAGGTGTAAACTGCTCTCTAAAACCAAATCCACGTTGCTTAGCCCTAGGGCAGTTAATAACATAGTCGTGACCCTTACTATCCTCACGATAAATAATATCTTTTGATCTCAATGAGCGAATTTGAACAGCTCGACGACCAGTTAATGCTAATGTCATAAAAAAAGCATACTCTTTAAGATTCAGAGATTTCGTATTGAATGCATTTGACGCCCAATCAATTAAGGCCCCTAGCTCATTATGAGTCAACGGCCCCGAATATGGACATGCACCTTTGACAGCATTGCCTTTAGGGTTTCCTCTAAGTATTAATTCGTCCAAGTAATTTGCTACTTCTTTGCCAATGCCATCAAAGCGCCATTCATACCAAGCTAGCAAAAACCCTTTTAAAGCACCTAATTTGTATTCATTATCTGAGTTAAACGAAGCTCTGTAGTTAGATAAAGCGTCTACTGTTATATTTTCATCATTATTAGCTTTCATGAAAGCATTAAAACGATTAAACATATTGAAGGTATGCATTGCTGAAAGCTCTTCTGCATATCGACACAAAGCTTTCTTAAAGCTATCTTTTAGCTTATTAGGCATAGGTGACAAACGTTCGAAGTAGATAACAGTGGAGCCATCTAAACGCCACTCATCACTATTAAATTGAAAAGGATATCCACTTTTACTAACATGTTGAGTAGGTATCTTGATTCTTGCTTTTTCAAGCTCAGCACAAACTTCTACACTACTATTATTTTTCAATAAACTTTGCACGCTATAAATCCTTCTTAATGAATTGAGACCAGTGTTCTATATCTTCGCGCATAACGCGATCTGCTTCTTCCCTTATATGTCTTAGATTATATCCTTCAGCAGTATTATCAGAACTCCATCCATTAAGTTGCTTTCTGATTTGCATTTCTTTTTTCTCTGTGATTGCTTCTATATCTGGGTTGGTCTTTGCTGCTGCATTTATCGCATCTATACGTTTTGAAAGATTATAATTAAAATTATGACGAAAACCATGCCTTGTTATTTCTTCAAATAATTCTGGACTCACTGCTATTGCAGGCTTAACGATACGATTAACAAACGTACTATTAGATATTGGTTTACCGAAATAATTGCCACGCTTATGAGTGACAAAGATATAAGGATGTGCTTTAGCATTATCTGTAGCTGCACGATTTTCCATAATATAGCTTTTTAAACGTGTAATGAGGATTGCATTGACAGGTATTCTACGTTCTCTAGTTTTAGCCACTGGCTGCCTTTTTCGAGGGTCTTCAACAGCATCATGACGTCTCACAACTGAAATAGCATTATCATAGAAATCTACGTCATCAATTTGCAACGCTAAGATTTCACCTGCTCTCATACCTGTATTATTCATGACTTCAAATATAATTGCATTGCGTAACTTGACGTCTTTACCCTTAAAAGGGTTATCAGGTGAGTCCTCTTTCACTATCTCTAATATTCTAGAGAAGGCTTCAGGTGGCGCAGACTTTGAGTTAGGGTCAGCAGCAAGACCTTTTCCCTTGTTACCCTTAGGCTTATTAGCTAATAGAGAATTATTCATATTAGTAATTGAAGTTGACACACTCTCATTTGCTAGTTTATTTTTTAGTAAGACTCGGACTATAAAGTCTAAGTAGTAAGCTATATGTGACATTCTATTTGAAGCATGGTTACTAGAAACACTTTGAATAGGCTTAAAGCTCGCAGTTGATGCTGACGGAAACCTTACTACATTACTCTTTGATCTTTTTAACCAATTCCTCAAGCTTCTACTATCTAGCATACAGTGATCACGAATAGAGTAGACATCCTCATTACTTAAGAACTTAGACTCTACAAACTCTTCTATAAGGTTTCTATTATTTATCTCTTCCCATAGTTTAAGGTGTATCAAATGCCCAAGAGTATTGATAATTGCGGATTGTGTTTGAGAAGGTCTTAGCTTCTCTGTCACATATAATGTAACCCAATAGTCAGGAGTACCATCTGAATCCATTAGCATTGGATATCTTTCCCCATTACTAAATATTAAGTTCTTAATCTGAGCCATGTGACAAACCTTTTAATCAACACTTAATCATGTATGTTATTCACAACTCTATTATAAACTATTTTTATTCTTTAGACATAAGAAAAGGGTCTATTTATATAGACCCCATCTGATTTAATCAACACTATTAGATTACGTATTCCTCAAAACGGAATGTCATCGTCGACAGGACCATCTGGCATAGCCGTTGACTTACTTGGCGTAGCTTGCGATGGCGCATTAAATTGATTTTGT
>RCMY010008582.1_pt1 | contig 13340 bp, 9 predicted proteins | sample 2041341 | NCBI WGS metagenome assembly RCMY01 (sample SAMN09708234, study PRJNA481090) | Marine sediment metagenome, whole genome shotgun sequencing project. | reverse complement strand
CGATAGGTGGCCGCTCTACGAGTTCGCCGGCTCTACGGTTTATGCCAGTCATTTGATTCTTGCCGTGCTGTGCACGGCGATCATCACTTGGGTCAACTGGATTGGTGCACGTTCTGCCGCGCGCTTGCAGGTCTGGCTGACGATCGTATTCGTCACGATCACTTTGGTGTTCGTTGCCGCTGGTTTCGGCGCTGGCAAAGTCGAAAACATGATGCCAGTCTTTGCAGCCGATGACGCTGGTCTGGGCGTGCTCGCTGGGCTGCTTGCCGTGATGGTGACGATTCCATTCTGGTTCGTCGGCTTCGACACGATTCCACAAGCTGCCGAAGAGGCTTCATCGGCAGTCAAGCCACGCATGCTGGCGTTGTTGATCGTCAGCTCGATTGCCGCAGCCGTGATGTTTTACGTATTGCTGATCCTGAGTGTGTCCATGCTCGGGCCGTGGCAGCAACTGGCCAGCACGGATTTGCCGGCGGCGCATGCCTTCGAAGCAGCCTTTGCATCACCCTGGTTGCGGGACCTGGTTTTGATCGCGGCACTGCTCGGCCTGTTTACGAGCTGGAATGGTTTCTTCCTGGCCGGTTCGCGGGTCATCTTCGCGTTGGGGCGTGGTCGCATCATTCCACCCGTATTCGGCAAGACCCATGCGCGGCATGGCACGCCTCATCGTGCCATCCTGCTCGTAGGCGGGCTGACCCTGCTTGCGCCTTTGCTGGGACGTGATGCCTTACTTGCCCTGGTCAATGCAGGTTCGTTCTGCATTGCGCTTGCGTTCTTCGGTGTTTCACTCTCCCTATTGAAGTTGCGCAAGGACTATCCGGATCTCGAGCGTCCATTTCGCCTGCGTGCGGCACCACTGGTCGCCGGTGTTGCAGCGGCGGGTTCGCTGTTCATGCTGGCTGCGATGCTGATTCCCGGCAGTCCGGCCGCACTGAGTTGGCCACGCGAGCACATCGTGCTGATGGTGATGCTGGGCGTCGGTGGATTGCTCTGGATGGGCGCCGCACGTGTTCGCAAGGGGGTTGGCGAAGATACGCGAGATGCTCTGATTCTTGGCCAGGCGGAGTAGGCAGCAGCGATCTGCTTGCTCGGGGTGAGCTGATCGGAACCGGGCAGGAATCGATGGTGGCGGAGGTAGTTCTTACCTGAGGAATTTCCCAGCCATGCTGGCGGACTCTCGAAGTTTGACTTATAAGACAGTCGACACTTTAGAGGCGTTTTGAAGCCAACGAAAACTGAAAACATGGGTCAGGGTCGACTTGTCCAGCAGGGAGTAGAGTCGAATCTTCGACGCTTGATTGCGTTCTGCCCATACACCGGGCCGATCGATTTCTCCTGGGTACCATCCCCCGGCAGCCAATCCCCTAGAACTTTTCCCCGACAGGCAGATACCGCCACTGCCCCGACGGTAACGTGCCACCAGGCCCCTTGCCCAGCGGGATCCTGCCAATGCGCAGGCGTCGGATCGAGACTACATCCAGTCCAACCTGCGCGCACATGTCACGCAGCTGTCCGTTGCGCACGCCCTTGATGGCGATACGCAAACGGATTTCGTTCTGCCAGCTGACCTTGCACGGCGGCAGGGTGCGGCCACCGTAGGACAATCCGTGGTTGAGGCGCCTCAGGCCGTAAGGCGCGATATCACCGCTGACTTCGACCAGGTATTCGTGTTCGACCTGGTCGGCGTTTTCGATCAGGCGACGTGACACGCGGCCGTCCTGGCTCAGCACCATCAAGCCACTGGCCTCGGCATCCAGGGGCACCAGCGGGGTCAGTCGTTGGAAATGACGTTGCAGCATGCGCACGCCGGATGAATCGTCGGCCCAATGCGTCTTGGGTGTCACCAATGCGGCGGCAGGCCTGGAACCGCGGATCGTGTCGTAGCCGATGGGTTTGTGCAGCAGCATGGTCGCCGGCTCCACCGGTTCCAGGCGCGCGTCGGGATGGAGTGCGACGAGCTCGTCAGCGACAGCATGCTGCGGCGCCTCGACCACGCGACCGTTGACCGAAACCCAGCCATTCTGGATGTACTGCTCGGCATTGGCGCGCGTACATCCCACCAGCTCGGCGACGCGATGGGCAAGGCGAACGGGGTCAGGCATCAGGGCAGCCGCGGGAAGAGGCGTGCAGTGTAGCGGCAGGGCCCGGTAGCTGCTGTCGGGGTCGAGATTAAAGCCGGGGAAGCGGCCTGGGGATGCAGGTCATCAATTGGCATTTGTCCAGGCACAGCCGGCAACTGCCTGGATGCGTTGCGCAGCTTGAGGATTGGTCGTATGGAAAAATAGGCGGAATGCTTTTGAACCGGTCATCGCTTATCGTTTACATTGATTCCAGTCACATCGATGGACATCGAAGCCCCATGCGCTGCCGCCTCACCGTGTCCTTGCCTTCCGCATTTCCCGGCGCGTACCTGGAGCGGTCGTGAGCGCTTCCCCGATCTGGCTCGCCCTGCTTGGGGGTTGCGTAGCCGGTGGTGCGACGGCGTTGGGTACGGTGCCGGCGCTGTTCGCCCGCGATCTCTCGCAGCGCACCCAGGACACCATGTTTGGTTTCGGGGCAGGGGTCATGCTGGCAGCCAGCGCGTTTTCACTCGCGCTGCCGGGCATCGTCGCAGCCGAGGAGCGGGGCGCCGGTCCGTGGTCGGCGGGGGCCATCGTCAGTGTCGCCATCCTGTTGGGAGGTGCGCTGTTGCTGTTGGTGGAGCGCGTGCTGCCGCATGAGCACTTCATCAAGGGGCCGGAAGGCGGGAATCCGCGCCGGCTCAGGCGCGCGTGGCTGTTCGTCATCGCGATCGCCCTGCACAACTTTCCAGAAGGACTGGCGATTGGCGTCGGGTTTGCCGGCACCGACGTGCACAACGGCATTGCATTGACCACCGGCATCGCGATCCAGGACATTCCCGAGGGGCTGGTCGTCGCGATCGCACTGATGGCGACAGGGTATGCGCGCGGCTTTTCGGTTGCGGTAGGGATGGCGTCGGGATTGATCGAGCCAGTCGGTGCCGTCATCGGGGCGGTGGTCATCACCACCATGCCGTGGCTGCTGCCACTGGGCCTGGGGTTTGCGGCAGGCGCGATGCTGTTTGTCGTCAGCCATGAAATCATCCCCGAATCGCACCGCCAAGGGCATGAAAATTTCGCGACCGGTGGATTGATGCTGGGCTTCGTCTTGATGATGACGCTGGATACGGCGTTCACCTGAGCAGGGCTTAAGCAATGAACCCAATCAGGCGTCGGCCCGAGCTGGATCCCGACGGTTCCCAAGGCGATCCGCGGCATCACGATTGAGGTCGTATCGTCTTGTGAACGAAAACGCCGGCAACCAGGATTCGCGACGGACAATCCAGTTTTCATGGGTTGGCATAGCCATGCGGAAAAGTGCATTCTGATCTTTGTTTTCAGACCTCTATCACCAGGGCCCTGTTTTCATGCCAGATTGGCATCGAGGCCAGACCATGCATCCAGATAACAACCTCGCTGAAGAGTTTGAAAACCCACATGTACCACCAGGATAGAGATCAGCAGCGGTGCGACGCAGGTCCTGGACCAGGCTCGGCACTTGGCATGGAAAATTCGGACCAGTGGAGGTTCCGTGATCGGGTCCATGTCCGACGCAGACGTGCGCGTCCCGGGTCGCGCCTGTGGTGGGCTCTATTTGTTTTTGGCGGCTTGGCGTTCCTGGTCATGGTGTACATGCTGCTGGACCGGACCTCGGCAACTGCGGGGCCTTCGTCACCTCGTATCGCGGCGGCGAGTCCAGCTCTACATGCACCGGTTGCACAAGGGCGCACAATCAGTGACGAAGCACCTGCACGCGTTTTCCAACCGACGCCCGATGTATCCAGCACGAACATGGTGTTCAAGTGCGTGGCGGCTAGCGGCGCGGTCTCCCTGCAATCCCAGCCTTGTGCCGCCAACGAGAGGACATCGCGAGCGATTTACGCAGCGCCTGAGACGCAGGCGCCACGGCAGCGCGCTTCCGCCTCGCCCGCGCCAACGGCATCCACGATGGTCGTAGAGCAGCGTTTCAACTACCTATCGGCATCCAGGCCGGACACGCGTGACCGGCAGCGCCAACAATGTGTGCAAGCGCAGTGGTATCGCCAGGCCACCCTGGAGCGCGTCGGCATGAAACGGACGTATGATCTTTTACAGAGGTTGAACGCACGAGTCTACGACGCTTGCAAAACACTGTGACTAAGCAAATACAGTGATTGGTAGACTCGGCTTGCAACGCAATCCGCTGTTTGCAGGAGAATCCCATGCGGCATTTCCTCGCCACCTCACTCGCGCTGCTATTCCTGGCTGGTCCGGTCTACGCCGTGGTGCTACCTGACGATATGCGGGCTGCCCTGGAGCAGCGCTACGACACTTTCGTGATTGCACCCGGGTTTACGGAAGTCGAGTCGCCCGCGTTGCTGGAAGACTGGGATACCGACACGCGCTTCCCCAATCGCGATCCAGACTCGTTCGAGCGATCCGACGCTGGCATCAATGCGGCGACCAAAGCGCTGATGTTGTTGCTAAGCCAGGAGCCGCTCCTACCGCATGCGCGCTATCGGATCACCTACCGGCTCGACAGCGTTCCGGATTTCGGTGGCTACACCAACGCTTATGTCGAGGTGACACGCTTCAACCTGGGGCCGGTGAGACGCGTGGACGTCGCCGATTCCACGCCGCAAGGCGTTCCCATTGCACCGGCTGAGCACTTCGGGATCGGACCAAGCGTGAGCTGGCGGTTCGTGATGGGCTGGCATCAGAGCCGGTCCGCGGACGTAGTCCGTGCCAGTCGCAGTGTCTTGTCTGCGGCCCAGGCGGAAGCCATGGACTGTCTTGGTGCGCCGTGCATGGCGATGGAAAGCCCGCAAGGCCCTGGCGGCGAATGGCAACCGGCGACCGCGCCGTCCATCAAGCCTGCCACCTACATCGCCCAGGAAAACGGAATGGCCACCGCAGCACGCATCTGTGAACTGCTGTATCGGGACGCCAGCGCGGGGCAAGACCAGCTCGAGGCGTTGCCAATGCACGCTGCGGAGCCGCAACTGACGTTCGTCATCTCGATGAATATCGAGGGCCAGGACTATGCCACCGACGGACTGACTGCTCCACCAACAGCTGCTCCAGGACGATGCGGTGTCCGACATCTGGACGCGGCGTCGAGACTCTGGTGCCGATACAGTCGAGTGGCAGCAACACCTTGGATACTATCCAGGGCGGCATTGATGCCGAGACCGAAATCACGGCAAAGACGCGTAGGAGTGCGCGTCTTTAACGCTGCATGAGTTGATCGGCTGCCTTGCGCGGCCAGCCGATCCTCGTGGGCTGATAGTGTTGGGCGCCGACCATTTCCGGGCGTGGAGCGAAGCCTGGGCAGGCTGGTTTGCCATGTTGCGCCCGGGTGGCCATCCGCCACGCCCCTCAAGCGCCCGTGACAACCTCTCCATTTTAGGTGGCCGGTACCCGGACGGGTTTGCGTTGACTAAGGTGTCAATGATGTTTCACCGTGGCCGCCAGAGCTGTTTGTGCGTGGGGAAATTCGCTAGATCTGTCTGTTCCGTGAAAGTGGGCGCGCTTGCAAATCGAAGCCCGGTTGCGCAACGGCAAGCGCAATGACTGCCTGGGGCTTGCGAAGTGAACCCGATCGCGGCGCAGATGCCGTCTCCAGCTGAGCTGCAAGAAAATCAACCAGATGCAAGGGGAGAAAACTTGATGCTTCGATCAATCATGCTTCGATCAGCCGTGTTTGCGCTGCTTGTGTGTTTTGCCGGAAGCGCGCTTGCCGCGCAGCCGCAGGACGACAATGCCGACACCAGTGCCAACACGACCGACACGATCCTGGTGTTTGATGCATCCGGATCGATGTGGGGCCAGATTGACGGCGTCGCCAAGATCACCATCGCGCGCGATGTCGTGCAGGGTTTGCTCAAGGACCTGCCGGCAGAGCAACGGCTGGGCCTCGTTGCCTACGGCCATCGCCGCAAGGGCGACTGCAAGGACATCCAGACGCTGGTGCCGGTGGGTACCGACCGCGCCGCAATCAGCAAGGCCATCGCCGGCATCGATCCCAAAGGCATGACGCCGATGACCGCGGCGGTGGAACACGCGGCCGACGAGCTTAAATTCACCGAGCACAAAGCCACGGTCATTCTGGTCTCCGACGGCAAGGAAACTTGCCATGCCGACCCTTGCGCAGCGGCCGCCAAGCTGGAAAAGCTCGGCATAGGCTTGACCGTGCACACGATCGGCTTTGGCCTGGGCGACAAAGAGGCCGGCGCCAAGGAGCAGCTGCGCTGCATGGCCGATGCGACCGGAGGGCGTTTCTTTGAAGCCGACGACGCCGCTGAATTACGCGACGCGCTGTCACAAGTCAGCAACGAAAAACCTGCCCCGGTGCCGGCTGAGGTCCCGGTTAAGGTGCCGGAGACGGTCGAAGCCACACTGAAGGCCACCGACCAGGATGGCGGTCCGTTGATCAAACAGGGATTGATCTGGACCGTGCGTCACGGTGCCACAGGAGAAGTCATCTATACGTCCGATGAAACCGGTACCGCACAGCCCGAACTCCCGCGCGGCGTGCATGATGTCAGCGTCCGCCGCGTGTCCGATGGTGCGACGGCAGAAGGCAAGATCGATGCCGGCGGCAATGCCAGCGTGACGCTACCGATCGTGGTCGAGCTCGCGGCCAGCGTGACGGCTGCGGACGTCGGCGCCGCCGGGTCGAAAATTCGGGTGATCTGGGAAGGGCCGGATGAAAAGGACGATTACATCGACGTCGCGAAGCCTGGTTCGCCCGGTAATAAATATGAAAACTACACCTATACAGCACGAGGCAACCCCCTCGAACTGCTGCTCCCGCCCGCGTCGGGCGACTACGAAGTCCGTTATGTCAGCAACAAGACCAGGACCGTACTTGCGCGCCAGGCTATCAAGGTCACCGGGATCCAGGCCAGCGTCGAGGTGCCTGCCACTGCCGTTGCCGGCTCCATGTTGGCGGTGAAGTGGACTGGACCCGACTACAAGAACGACTACATCTCGGTTGCCAAGGTGGGTGCAGCCCACAACAGCTACGTGAATTACACCTATACCAGCAAGGGTCAACCGCTGCAGTTGCTGATGCCGGCCGAACCCGGCGATTACGAAGTGCGTTACATCCAGGACCAGGGACGTACGGTGCTGGTGAGCAAGCCGATCACGATTGCCGCGGTCCAGGCCAGCGTCGAGGCTCCGGGCACCGCCGCAGCTGGCTCCAGCGTGGAAGTGAGCTGGACCGGACCCGATTACAAGAACGACTACATCTCGGTTGCCAAGGTGGGTGCCGCCCACAACAGTTACGCGAATTACACCTACACCAGCAAAGGTCAACCGTTGCAGCTGCTGATGCCGGCCGAAGCCGGCGATTATGAAGTGCGCTACATCCAGGACCAGGGTCGCACGGTGTTGGTGCGAGAGCCGATAGCGGTGACCGCCGTCCAAGCCAGTGTCGAAGCTCCGGGCACCGCCACGGTTGGTTCCACCGTGGAAGTGAACTGGACCGGACCTGATTACAAGAACGACTACATCTCGGTCGCCAAGGTGGGTGCCGCCCACAACAGTTACGCGAATTACACTTACACCAGCAAGGGTAAGCCGTTGCAGCTGCTGATGCCTGACGAAGCCGGCGATTATGAAGTGCGATACATCCAGGACCAGGGTCGTACAGTTCTGGCACGCAAGGCCATTACGGTCAGCCCCTGATCTTCGGATGTGGAAAGTACAGGGCCACGTAGCGGTGGCCGTGGCGTGATGCGCCCGAATGTTTGGTCAGCGATGCATGGCCTTGGCCATGTCGACGCAATACCGGACCGGGCGCCATTTGCTTGGATCACTTTGTTGTAGTGGAAGCGCATCCGCGTCCAGCGACCTGTGGAAATGGCTGGCTATTCCAGGCTTGCCGGGTTTGGCCTTCCTGAAAGGATGAGTCGCGCGATGGCATGGCTGCAAGTCGCGAAGACACTTGCCAATCCGCCTGTACAGAAGCGGGAAAAGCGGGTGGCTGCCTCAATAATCGTCAAACGGCACTTTTTCCATTTCCTGCCAGTTCACTTCGCCAGGCTGGAGTGGTGTATTGCTTTGGAAGTAATTACCGCCGTTGTCGGTGTAGGTGTGGTTGTAACTGCTGTCCAGCTTGACCCGCTCACCGCTGTCCGGGTTGGAATACTTGGCTTCGCCATTGATGACCGCATCGGTGAAAAGCTCGTTCTGGCGGTCGTTCTGGGCCATGCGCGCGTTGGAGCCGGCGATGATCTGCTCCTGGCGCTCGGCGCTGGCTGCTGCATTGCTCTTGATCCGCGCCATGCTGGCCGCGGAATTGGCCCTGCTGATCCGACCCCATTGGGCAATGCCCTCCATCGCGACGGCGTGGTTGCTGCGCATCGATGCCAGGGTGGCCTGGTTGCCTTTTTCGATTAGCGCCCTGTCTTTGCTGAGCCACTCGGGGTTATAGACGATGGTGTCCTGGGCGGTTTGGGTATGGGCATAGGTTGCAGCCAGGTCATCGCTGCCTGTCTGGGTAATGGATGGGGTGGCCCACCAGGTGTAGTAGGTGTCCTGGTTGTTACGCGTTTCGAACCAGACGAGCCGTATTTCCACCCGTGCCTGGTTGCCGTTGGGCAGGACGCCATCCACGGAAGCGCTTGAAGCCATGCGTGGCTCGTTGCTGCCCGGCGCAGGGTCTGCATGTGGGGCAGTTTCGCGCGCGTTGCCGATATCCTGGAGTGTCACTCCGTTTTGCGCCATCTGGGGCAAGACGTAACGTTTGAGGTAAATCAGGGCAGACATTGGTGGTAGTTCGTTTTCTGCCATGCGGGTGTCGATACCCATGGACCGCTTCTGCATCCGTAAATTGTTGGGCCCCGGCCCGTCGCTGTAGACGTATTGGCTGACAGGGAAATACTCGATCTGCTGTTTGGCATCGGGTGAGCGAAAGACGATGTAGATCTTGTTGATCGGCATTGCGCCGTTCCACTCGCGTTGGAACGCCTGCTTTGACAGCCAGCCACGAGGGATTTTCATGGCGACGGCCATGATGCCGAAATCCGGGTCCTTGATGCCTAGTAATTGGTATTGGTCGCCTTTAGACGATGGAGCCTGGTTTGGCTGATCGCTTACGCTTACCGGCGGGGCTTCGGAGCCTGCTTCATCCATGGTGGTTTCGATCGGCCCGTCAGCCTGTCCGTCAGCCGTCGACTCGTTGGAGACACCCGCGCTACAGGCCATCAAGCTGACCACAAGCGGTAGGAGGGAGAGCTTTGGATAGCGCATAGGAGATTCCTATCACAAATTCGTTCGTTTCGTGCCGAAGGCTGGCAAGCGTTTGCCATCTTTCATCACGATCTCGCAGTCGTCGGCCCATGCCGGCTTGTCGGTGCTCGATCCGCTGAGCTGGCCTGCGTTCATCTGCTCGAATTCGGCCGCGTAGGCCTTGCGTCCGGCTTCCGAGAATCCGCATTCCATGTGCATGTCACCCGGCATGGTCTGGGTGTAGCGGCACAGGCCATCACGTTCGCCTTCGATCCGATGCGCGATCTCGAAGCCGGGCATCAGGGGATGTGGCATGTCGAAAGAAGCAGGTGTGCATGTCGCGATGGCCTGTCCAAAGGCTGCCGTGTCCGCAGCCACGTCTCCACCCGTCGGAGTCGCCTGTTGGCCCACGAGCAATACCAGGATCAACCAGTCCATGACGTATCTCCTTATCTGTTAACCGAAATCCGTATCCGGGTATACGGGAAACATTGCAGGACCGGGACATCCTGCCCGGAAAGGCGTCAGTGAGCGGCCTGCGACGAATCAGTTGCCCCTGGCACGAGTGCGTCGCTGCCGTCCGTCTTGCGGCCTTAATAGGTGTTGCCACTGCACAGAACCACTACAGGCGTGGCCGTGCTGTCATAGGCGTTGCCGGTCGCGTTATTGGCGTAGGTCTTTGTTGAAGGACATACCTGGCGCATATTCCTGGCGCCATGCGGCGACTTCATCCAGCCAAGACAGTGCTCAGGTTGATAGCGTGTCCAGCGCCACGTAACCGTGCCGTTGCCAGTCCAGGAGTTGCGCCATGTCAATCGGTCGCCGTCCTTTCAGTCCAGAGCGGCCGCTATCAGTCAAACGGACTTGTTCTACGCGACGACGACCCGCGTTTTTGGCCAAGTACAGCGCGGCGTCGACCCAGCGGATCGCGTCTACCAGCGGGGTGTCCCAATCCGGTGCCAGCGGGTGCTGGACGAATCCGCCAGAGACGCTGACCGGCAGCGCCTGGCCTAGCCAGGATACTGGTGGGCGTTCGATCTGCGACAGGATCCGCCCCACTGTGCCCGCGTTGGTGTTGCTGTCGGTGTCGTTGAGCACGACGAGGAATTCTTCGCCGCCCCAGCGATAGATTTCGTCGTTGACGGTAAGCACCTGGCGGATCCGCCCCACGACGACCTTGAGCACGGCATCGCCAGCCTCGTGCCCATACTGATCGTTGATGGCCTTGAAATTGTCCAGGTCGAGCAGCAGCAATCCGACCGATGCGGTGGCTTGTGAATCGTCCCCACCTGCGGTGCCAAACCGACGCTGGAACTGGTAGCGGCTGAAGGCGCCAGTCAGCGCATCGAAGCGTACGGCTTCGGACAGCGTGTCACGTTCGCTGCGGGCGCGGCGGGTGGCGAAGAACAATACGGCGCTCAGGCTGATCGCGAGCAACGCCAGCGCGGCGGCCAATGCCTTACCCAGTTTCTCCGCACGCAGGCGTTCTTGCTGGACGCGGTTGTCGGCTGCCAGCGTATCGACCTCCTGCTGCAGTACCTGCGCGGTATGGCGGGCCTCCACCTCGGCAATGGCGCGACCACGTTCGTTGCGGAACAGCTGCGACCAGAGCTCCTGGCGCTGCTCCATCAGCGTCACCGCACGCGGATAAAGCCGTTTGTCACGCAGTGTTCCGATCTGGCGATCGATCCCGGCAAGCAGGTCGATCATCTGGCCTTTGGACTCGAAGTACTTGCTGGCCTCCTGCATGAGCGAGAACCCTTCGTCGATGCGGTCCAGTTGCATCAGTGCCTCGCCGCGCAGCATCCGGCTCTTGGCGACGTAGAAAGTGTTCTTTTTCTCCTTGGCCAGGGTTTCGAGGCGATCAATCGCCTTGGTTGCATCGCCAGGCCGGGACATCGCCAGCAACAGTTCGGCGCGCAACGTGTCCAGGCGCATCGAGGTGAAATCAGTGGGGGCCTGCCGGCCCAATGTTTCGGCCTGGGCGAGGGCTGTGCCTGATTCCTTCAATCGGCCCTGCTTCATCAGCGCCATGCTGCGCGCAGCCAACAACGAAATCCGGTTCTGTACCGGGATGTCGTCGGCGTTATCCCCGAATGCGCGGTCGACGATGTCGAGCGTCTGTTCCGGCAGGTCCATCGCGTTGTAGAGCTCGGCGATGGTACTCAGCCGGTACAGGCGGGCACGATGACGGCCCGTTGGCAGCCGGTCCGCCCAGTCCAGCGCAGCCAGCTCGTGTCGCAAGGCGGTGTCGAAGTTGCCTGCATCGAAGTACATGTTGCCGTAACTGCGCTCCAATGCCTCCATGACTTCGGGCGATGCGTCGGGTGTGAGCCGCGCGAGCACTTCGTTGAGCTGGCGGATGAACTTGTCGATGTCGTCATCGGCATGGCTCATGTAGATGCGGTCGATGTCCATCAGGTGGACAGTGTCCGTATCGTCATGGGCCTGGGCGAGCGTGCGTAGCGATTGCATCATCGCCAACGTCTTGTCGAAATCCATGGCCTCGCGCAGCACAACCAGCCGCGTACGGATCAGTTCACGCTGCAGCGGGTAGGGCGCATTGGGCGCAATGCCTGCCTCGATCCTGCGCAAGCGCACCACGGCGTCGGCCGAAGTGTTGCCCGATCCGCGCAACTCACGCAATTGCGTGATGGTTGCGTCGGTGGTCGCCGATTGTGCTAGGACGGGGCCACAGGCAAGTAGCAGGGTCCATGCGAGCAAAGCCGAAGCCAGGCATGGGGCGCCCTGGGCAGGAAAACTGCGGACAGTGGCGTTGCCCAGACGGGCGCGTCGAATGCCAGGTGACTTCACGTGCTCGGTGTGACCTAGTAGAATCGGGTCCGGCGAGTATCGCTGATCCAGCACGACGCGCATACGGCGGTCGCCGTGGCAGAAGGTTCCGCGTTCGAGGAGCACGGGGATCTTGTGGTACGCCATCCATTGCCGTAACCCTGCAGACGTCAGTCCAAGGCCACGGGCAACGAGTGCGCCATCGACCATGACTTTCCCGGAACGGGTCGTATCCCATCGTGTCGACGGTCGTCGAACATGATCAGAGCCCCGCGCTGGTGGTCCACTCCCTGTCGAGCATCTCGTAATCACTGGCTGACTCGGATAGACGCTGCATGATGGTCGGCACGTCCTCGGATATCGCGTCTTGGAAATCGCGCAATACGGCAATGTCTCTGGGTAGCGGCATGGTCGGACTCCTTTTCCACCACCAGCATCGCGCCAACGCGGATCGCATTGCCTGACGTGGATCAGGCGCGTTGCGGCAATGGTGCCTGGGACGGTTCCAGGACGGACAAGCGGAATCCGGGCATGCCGGCTCACATAGGCTTGCGAATCAATTGGGACGGTCGAGGAAAGTGTCGGGAGCGCCTTCTCGCAACGCCGGACTCAACCTGCGTCCGCGCCGCTTCACTGTCGCTGCTGCCCCCTGGCTGCATACATCGCGCGGTCTGCGTGCGCCAACAGGGTCTCCGGGTCGGTTCCGTCCCCGGGGAAGCAGGCGATGCCAACGCTGGCATCAAGATGGATCCGGCCATCAGGCAACGCGAACGGTGGGTGCAGGCGGGCGCGCAGGGCGCTTGCGACGGTGTTGGCGGCCGTGACATTGGGACAGTCCGGCAGCAGCACCACGAATTCGTCGCCACCCACCCTGGCGACAAGGTCGCTTTGGCGCAGGCCCTGCTGGAGGCGGTGTGCCACCACCCGCAGGATTCGGTCGCCAGTATCGTGGCCGCCGCGATCATTGACTGCCTTGAAGCCGTCCAGGTCGATGTAGAGCAGGGCCAATCTGCCATCCGTTTGCGTCGAGTGTGCAATCGCGCGCTGCAGCTCGTGTTGCAGGTGGCGGCGGTTGGGCAGGCCGGTCAGCGGGTCATGGCTGGCGCGGTGTTCGAGATCGCGCTCGCCCCGCCGCAACTCGGTTACCTCGCGGCCCACGGCGATACGCACCCTGTATACAGAGTGCCAGCGGGCCGACCACTGGATGTCCACGCTGTGTCCGTCCTTGTGGATGTAGCGGTTGCGGAAGTGGCGCTGCAGCGCACCGCC
>RCMY010003751.1_pt1 | contig 13341 bp, 14 predicted proteins | sample 2041341 | NCBI WGS metagenome assembly RCMY01 (sample SAMN09708234, study PRJNA481090) | Marine sediment metagenome, whole genome shotgun sequencing project. | reverse complement strand
ATTACGCTTTTGAAAGTTTATCGGTAGCTGGCATGCTGACAGTGGTTATCACTCAAGCCTAATAGGCTTGAACGACAAAGGGCCCGCGACATGCGCAGGCCCTTGTTTCAATCTATCAAAATTAACTAGCCTTTTTTCAGCACTTCGCGGCCCAGCAGTTCTGCGATTTGCACGGCGTTCAACGCAGCGCCCTTGCGCAGGTTGTCGCTAACGCACCACAGGTTGATGCCGTTGTCGATTGTGCTGTCCTGACGGATGCGGCTAATGAAGGTCGCAAAATCGCCTGAACATTCGACCGGCGTGACATAGCCACCGTCTTCGCGCTTGTCGATCACCATGACGCCGGGTGCTTCGCGCAGGATATCGCGGGCCTCGTTCTCGTCCAGATGATCTTCGAATTCGATGTTGATCGATTCGGCGTGACCGACAAAGACGGGAACGCGCACGCAGGTGGCTGTAACCTTGATTTTGGCGTCGACGATTTTCTTCGTCTCGACCATCATCTTCCATTCTTCTTTGGTGTCGCCGCTGTCCATGAACACGTCGATATGCGGAATAACATTAAAGGCGATCTGCTTGGTGAACTTGCGCGGCGGCTTGTTGTCAGTTGGGTTATATATCGCTTTGGTCTGATCCCACAGCTCGTCCATTCCATCTTTGCCCGCACCGGACACCGACTGATAGGTTGACACGACAACACGCTTGATCGTGGCGCGGTCGTGCAATGGCTTGAGGGCCACAACCATTTGCGCGGTCGAACAGTTCGGGTTCGCGATGATGTTTTTCTTGGAATACCCGTGGATTGCTTGTGGGTTCACCTCGGGGACGATCAACGGGATATCGGGATCATAGCGATACAGCGACGAGTTATCGATGACCACGCATCCGGCCTTGGCAGCTTTGGGGGCGTATTTCTTGGTCGCTTCGGAACCGACGGCGAACAACGCCATATCCCAGCCCGTAAAATCGAACGTATCCAAGTCTTTCGTCTTGAGTGTCTTATCGCCAAAGCTGACTTCGGATCCCATAGACTTGCGCGAGGCAAGTGCCACGATCTCATCCACAGGGAAGTGGCGCTCGGCCAGAATGTTCAGCATTTCACGGCCCACATTACCAGTGGCACCCGCGATGACGACGCGATAACCCATCTTAAAACTCCAATACTAAAATGTGATGGTGCGCGCGTCTTATACCGCTTGGCGGGGCGGGGGAAGGGGGTGCGCGTTAATGTGACGTGTCGCGTGAGAACAGATAGATCAACAGCCCTGCGGCCATCATCGCGGCGAACAAACTGAAAATCACGACATAGGGCGCTTGGACAGTGATAGCCGGTTGGCTGGCACCGTAGGCGCGGCCTGACAGGAATTGCGCGACGCCCACGCCGCCAATGCTGCACAGGTTCAACAGCGTCATCCCCCGGCCGATCAGTTGCGGCGGCAGAAAACTGCGCCCGTGCGCGATGATCACTGCGTATGTTGCACCGAAAAAGCCGATTGCAGCCATCAGGAGTGTCGCCAACATTAAACCGCTTGCCGGGAAAAAGATCAGGCCACACAGCGCCAAGAGGTTCAGGGTGGTGCCTATGACCACGACCCATTTTGTACTGCCCGCCAAACGATCCAGTGGCCCATATGCGAAGGTACCTGCAACCATGGCAGCCCCCATCAGTAATGTCGCCAAACCGATCTGGTGCGCATCAGCACTAAAGACGTCTTCGAAATAGGGGCCGATCCAAAGGCCCCGCAGCGCCCCGACTTGTGCATAGCTGACGGCCATGATCGGAAAAATGAACCATAGCGCTTTAATCTTGAAAACCGCCAACAGGCTTCCGCTTGCCTCGCCTTCGGGCGTGGCTGGGTCGCGGACCACGGCCCAGATGCCAAATGCTGTCAGGCTGGTAATGGCGCAAAGCCCCCAAAGCGAAGCGCGCCATCCGATTGTTTCTGCGGCGATGGCCATAGGATATGACGCAACAAGGTTGCCGCATGTGCCGACGCCAACCATGACGGATGCCAGAACCACAAAACGGGCAGGTGGATATTCACGCGCAAAGATATAGTAGGATGCCATCAAGACGGGGGCACAGCCGATGCCGATCAGCACCATCGCAATGTTGATATGCAAAGGCACTGTTGCCAAAGCAAACAGCGCAGCCCCGCCTCCACCGCCAACCAACAACAATGTTGCCGCTGTTCGACGCGGCCCGATAGTATCAAGCGCCCATCCGACAGGAAGCTGCATGGCTGCAAAGGCAAAGAACCACAGACCGGACGCAAAGGCGAGATCCTCGGGGCCGGCCCCGATGTCTGACCTAAGTGCGGGGCTGAGGACGGCCAAGAAGGCACGAAAAAACTGGCTCAGCACATAGCCCAAGCCGAGGAGAATAATGCCGCGCATCATTTAAGTGTGTCTTGCCATTTGGAGGCCAATGCCTGGGCGGTATGGCTGAGGATCAGAATGTCGGCACCTACAGCAACAAAGCGCGCGCCTGCCTTGATCGCGTCACGGGTCATGTCGTCCTTGGTCGACAGGATGCCGGCGGCTTTGCCCGAGGCGTCAATTTTGGCAAGCGCCCCCATGATCGCCGCCTGCACATCGGGATGCATCGCATTGCCCATATGCCCCATATCGGCAGCCAGATCTGCGGGGCCGATAAACACGCCGTCAATTCCGTCGATGGCAAGGATATCATCGAGGTTATCAAGACCTTTGACGCATTCCACTTGAACCAGGAGGCAAATCTGGTCGTTCGCTGTTAGACCATAATCGGTGATTTGCGAGAAACGTGCAGCACGGGTCAGAGCGTAGCCGACGCCGCGATCACCTTGAGGTGGGTAAGTGACATCGCGCACCAGCTGGCGGGCTTGGTCCGCATTATCAACCATGGGTACCAGCACTGTCTGTGCGCCTGCATCCAGGATCTGCTTGATCAGGTAGGTTTCGCCAATTGGGACGCGAACAACAGGGTGACTGGGCGACGCTTCAAGAACCTGTAGCTGTGCAAGGATCGAGCGCAGATCGTTAGGGGCATGTTCGCCATCAATTACCAGCCAGTCAAAACCTGCCGTTCCCATAAGTTCCGCGCTATAGGCATCCGCAAGGCCAAGCCAGCACCCGAAAACCGTTTTGCCGTCTTTGAGGGCTTGCTTGAACGGATTATGTAGTGCGGGCATGGGCATTTTCCTTGGCGATATGTTCAAGGACACCCTAGGGGGATGGATTGACCACTGTCCAGAGGGGGCGCTGCCCCCGCTGCCATTTGGCGGCTCCCCCGGAGTTTATTTGGCAAAATGAAGGGATTAAAGGACTTTGATGACGGTCTTGTCGATGGCCAGCATATACCCGCGGCGTGCGATGTTTTTGACTAGCAATTCCGACACGATCTGATTGCCAAGGGTGTCGCGCAGCCGCTTGATCCGTGTTGCACCCGCAGCTTCGTCACAGTCCGATGCATTACGACCGGATATGACACCTTCGATTTCGGAACCTGAAAGGACGTCGTCGTCCATTCGCGCTTCGGCAAGGACGGACATCGTTTCCATCGCGGCGGCGGTCAGTTTAAAGCCGAGGTTGTTGAGGTATACGGTATTTTCCTCGCGGCTAATGAGCAGGGAGTTTACCTGAATACCAACCCGTTCGATCTGGGCCATTCGTCGGTTAAAGCCGATCAGCATAATGAGAAAGACAAGTGCTGCAATCAGCATTGCTGTAGCAAAGACCAGCAGGACAATGATGACAATCCGGTAGCTTGAGAGAGTTTCGGAAAATGCCGTGCCTGATTGGGCAAGGATTTCAAGCAGTTTGATTTCGGCCTGTGTAGTCAGATCATCATTTTCAATGAAAATGCGTTCGACCTGCGCGTTAAATGCATTTGCATCGGGCAGGGCCCATAGCAAGAGACCTGCGCCGATTAGCAATATCAATGTGACAGCGGCAATGCCACCGCCGACGAAACGGCCACCGGTGCGGCGTATCTCAGAAGCGGAGGAAGTTGGGTCCGGCACTGTCTCTCCTTTGATTTAGCCCGTCGTCGCCAAAAACAGATACGACGTTTAGCAACGTCCATCCGTTTGCCGCGAGGCGTTGAGTTAGTTGGGCGCGCGCAGCAACCTTGCTGCAGGCCCCCGATATTTCGGCGACGCCATAGTGCAGTCGCAGTGGGTTTTCTTGCTTTGCCTTATAGTCTGCATAGCAACCAGCGGCCTGAGCAGGTAAAGCTGCAAGGCTGATGGCGGCAATCATAACCAAGGAATATACGGTGTGTTTCATAGCGGAAGTTTTGCGCTTTTATAGATGGTTATTCAATATCGGTTGGTTCTGGATTGCGTTGTTATCCGATAACAAGGGGCCGTTATTGCCTGTCCGAACGGGGTTGGGCCAATTTGATCTCACAAGCCGAAAAGGATTTTGGCATTGCATGGGTTAGGGCCCGTGCCCCTCAGTGAAAAGGATCAGACCCATGTATCACAAGTTTATAGCAACTATCGCAGCCGTTTCCATTGCGATCACAGGTTTAAGTGCCACGTCAGCCGCTGCCGGGGATCGAAATCGTGACCTTGCTCGAATTGCGGCGGGTGTTCTGGGTGTCGCGATCATCGGCAAGATCATTAGCGACAACAACAAAGATCGTCGGCAGCAAGCGCACGTTAACCAGGGTCGTGCAAACCGAGACCATGTTGTGACGCGCCAGCAAATCGAGCCGCGCCCATTGCCACGTAAATACCGCAAGCAAAAGCGGCATCATCGTCAAGACAGCAAGCTTTTGCCGCAAAACTGTTTCAGAAGCTATGACACGCGTCGCGGTCAGGTGCTGATGTTTGGCAGCCGGTGTCTGCAGAACAATTACCGTCATGCAAATCGCCTGCCCCAGCATTGCGCGCAGACAATTCGCACCTTTGAAGGAAAACGTAGGGGCTATGACGCCCGCTGCCTTCGTGGTGCGGGATACCGTTTGGCGCGGGGTTAATTCCACGCGCTAAAGCTGGAGGGCCTAACCGCCATCCAGATTGAAAGGGAGGGGTGTTCGGGCACCTCTCCCTTTTTTACAATTGGTGGGTGGAGCTGACGTGCGCCTTTGGCGAGGAACTTGTTAAGCCATATAAACCCTAGGGGTTGAGAATCGGCGGAGTCTGGGGTTGTTGGCGGCATGAGACCAGATTTTGATTTTGAACGAGATGCTTATGCGCGCGGGTTTTCGCGGGTTGCAGGCGTGGATGAGGTTGGTCGTGGACCATTGGCAGGCCCGGTGACGGCCGCGGCAGTTGTATTGGACCCGGCCCGCATTCCAGACGGATTGAACGATTCAAAGAAGCTCAGCAAAAAGGCGCGCGAACGTTTGTATGAAGAGATCATGCAAGTTGCCGACGTCAGCATCGCCCATGCATCAGTTGCGGAAATCGAAGAGTTGAACATTCTGCGCGCCAGCCACCTTGCGATGGTGCGCGCGCTGGACGGTCTGAAACAACCTGCCGATTTCGCGCTAATTGATGGCAACATGCTTCCGCGGGATCTGAAGATAAAAGCGCTGACGGTGATCAAGGGCGATGCGCGGTCTCAGTCGATTTCGGCTGCCTCAATTATGGCTAAAATATGTCGGGATTGTGTCATGTTGTCATTGGCGCAACAGCACCCCGGATATGGCTGGGAAACAAACATGGGCTACGGGTCAAAAAGACACATAGAGGCGCTCCAAAATATTGGGGTAACCCCACACCATAGACGTTTGTTCAAGCCGGTACACAACATGTTGTATCAAGATAAATAACTAACCAGTTGATTCAAAAAAGAAATTGACCACGAATCATCTGTCAGGGCATCCTAGTCTCAACCAAGAGCACACAATGTGCCGGGACAGAGGCAGTTATTATGAAGACGATCACAAAGGGTGCAGACGCACTTCCCTTGAATACAATTATTGCGGGCGATTGCATTGATGCGATGAATGCGCTGCCCGAGGGATCAATCGATCTGATCTTTGCGGACCCACCCTATAACCTGCAATTGCGGGGCGATTTGCATCGGCCTGACAATTCAAAGGTTGATGCGGTGGATGACGCATGGGACAAGTTTTCGAGCTTTGCCGTATATGACGAATTCACCCGCGCCTGGCTGAAGGCCGCGCGCCGGTTGCTAAAGCCAAATGGCGCAATCTGGGTGATCGGCAGCTATCATAATATCTTCCGAGTTGGTTCTGCCCTGCAAGACCAAGGGTACTGGATCTTGAATGACGTAGTTTGGCGGAAATCCAATCCGATGCCAAACTTTCGCGGCAAACGCTTTACCAACGCCCACGAGACGATGATCTGGGCCGGGAAAGACGAAAACTCAAAATACACCTTTAACTACGAGGCGCTAAAAGCCCTGAACGAAGGGATCCAGATGCGCAGCGATTGGGTTCTGCCGATCTGCAACGGTCACGAACGTCTAAAAGACGAGGCTGGCGACAAAGCGCATCCAACGCAAAAACCCGAAAGCCTGCTGCACCGCATCTTGGTTGGCTCTACCAACCCGGGTGATGTAATCCTTGACCCGTTCTTTGGCACAGGCACGACCGGTGCAGTCGCAAAAATGCTGGGCCGTGATTTCATCGGGATCGAGCGCGAGGAAGCATACCGGAAGGTTGCAGAAAAACGCATCAAATCCGTGCGGAAATTTGACAAAGAAGCGCTGCAGACGACAACCTCCAAGCGATCTGAACCGCGTGTGCCGTTTGGCCAATTGGTCGAACGCGGCATGCTGCGCCCCGGAGAAGAGCTTTATTCGTTGAATGGTCGTTTTTCGGCCAAGGTCCGTGCAGATGGCACGCTGATCGGCAACGAGGTCAAAGGATCGATTCACCAAGTGGGGGCCGCCTATGAAAAGGCACCCAGCTGTAATGGATGGACATACTGGTGCTACAAAAAAGACGGAAAACGTGTGCCGATCGATATTTTGCGCCAGCAAATTAGGGCAGAAATGGCCAACTAGGCCGCGCCTTTTCCCACAGTTATACGAACACCGCCGGTGCCCGCGTCCTTCTGCGTGAAGGAACGCCCATAAGGGCACTCACCTTGACCCCGCCTCTTTGGCGGGGTCTTTTTCGTTGAATGCTTGCCTAATGCAGGCGCGGTTGCGCCTTTTGGGCATGGTTGAATGCATCCATAAGATAGTGTTGGCCGAACTCTGACTTGTTGACGACATGCAGGACACCTGCCGCCGCCGCTTTTTCCCACATAAAGGGAGAGGGCCAATCACTGAGCATAATCAGGGCGACATGGGAAAACACCTTTAGCTCTGCCAATTCGACGGCAAAATCCGCGCCAAGGCCATCTGGCAGATGGTTGTCGAGCAAGATCATTGAGACGGGATGCTTTGTCAAAGTCCGTCTAGCCTGTTGCAATGTCGCTGCCATATGAACCTGCATGCCCGATATGCTGCGGTTAATCATGCGCTGCATCCTAAGCTGCTCGACCAAGCTATCTTCAATGATCAGACAGGCGGGCGGCACATGTGTGCCACCATGGCTATGCAAAAGTTGTTGTTTTGGCATGAAATTCTCCACCATAACCGAGACTGATTTCAGTCATGGCAGACGCAGATTAAAACGCCGTCAACGGGGATAGGGAGTCGTCCCTTTGTTATAATCCGTCCAGTCCGTGATCTCTGGATAATACATGTCGCGCCATCTGCGTACGCGAGGGTTCATGACACGTCGCCATACCCAAGGCATCATCGCCATCACCGTCATGACCGGATACCCATAGGGCAGTTGCGGTGCCGATGAATGGCCGTAGTTCTGAAGCACAGGAAAACGGCGGTCCGGTTTATAGTGATGGTCCGAATGGCGCTGCAGGTTGATCAACAGCCAGTTTGACGCGCGATGGGCCGCGTTCCATGAATGTCGGGGCTGGACGTGTTCATATTTGCCATCCCCCAGATGTTTGCGGGTCAGGCCGTAATGTTCGATGTAATTCACCAGCTCAAGCTGCCAGATAGCAGTCCCCGCCTGTACCAGAAACAACAGCAAGCCGACCCATCCCCCGAGTAAAATCGCTAAGATCAAGAATGCCGCCTGCAATGCCCAATATTTGAAAAACGGGTTGCGCATGTCCGTCCAAGGTCTGTCTTTGCGTGCCAACATCGCCTTTTCGGCGCGGAAAGCAGACTTTATACTTTGCCGAAGAACCCGAGGATAAAAGCGGTGGAACCCTTCGTTGTAATGGGCAGTTACCGGATCGCGAGGCGTAGCGACATAGCGGTGATGCACCAGCAGATGCTCGGATCTGAAGTGCGAATACAGAACCATCGCCAAGAGGGCATCGGCCCAAAACCGTTCAAGCTTGTTCTTTTGATGCATCAATTCGTGTGCATAATTAATGCCCACTGTGCCGGTCATCACACCCACGCCAAAGAATACAAAGAACTTTTCCCAACCGCCCAAATGGTCAGCCTGTGGAACGTACCACAGTAGCCCAAAAACCGTCAGAAACTGTGCGGGCATCCAAAGCAAGGTGATCATGCGGTACCAAAAAAGATCATCATCAGTCGCTTCGGTATCGGCATTGTCCAGATTCAGGCCCAGAAAGCTGTCGATCACTGAAAACAGGTACCATGTAACAATGGGCAGCAGGATCACTGTCCAACCGCCAACAAACGCGGTGATCCACGCCAAGGGAACAAGCAAAAAGGACAGAGCAAACGGTACGGCGTGTTTAACCTGTGCCAACTGGTCAGTGCTGATGTCAGGGGAAGTCGGTGTCATGCTGATATTGCTTTCAAAATCACTGTCTTTTCATAGCGCACTTTATGATGCGCTGTCACTGTGGCTTGCTGCCGCTATCGGACCAAATCAAACGCTTTGCGCATGACTGTGGGCAGATCGGACGGGCGAAAGCGGTCGGGTGCGATGAATGCGGCATCCGGGTGCACGATACTGTCGGGTTCTGTGGCGTACATTACGGTCAACATCAGATGAAAATGCGTGAATGTGTGTCGCACCTCGCCGGGGACCACTTGCCAATCAGCAGTAGCGGGCGGGGTGCCTTGCGGTCGGGTCTTACTGGCGTCTATCCAGTCAGATCCCGGCCATCCGAGCATACCACCCAGCAACCCTTTTTCAGGACGGGTTTCAAGCAGCCACGCGCCATCGCTGCGCTGGGTCAAATATACGGTGCCGTGGCGGATGGGCTTGGGCTTCTTAGGAGCCTTTTTTGGCAATTCGGGTGCTGTGCCGAGTTGGCGTGCGACACATGGGTCGCGCCACGGGCAAATGCCGCAGGCCGGTGATTTCGGGGTGCAGATGGTGGCACCCAAATCCATTACAGCTTGGGCATAGTCCCCGGGCCGGTTTTTTGGCGTCAGGTCGGCCGCGCGTTGCATCAATTCAGGTTTGGCGGCTGGAAGCGGGGTGTGAATGTCATAAATACGCGCCAAGACACGCTCTACGTTACCGTCAAGCACAGCGTGGGGCAAATCAAACGCAATCGAAGATATTGCGGCGGCCGTGTAGGGGCCTATGCCCGGCAGTTCAAGAAGCTCTGCATGATTGGCAGGAAACTGTCCGTCGTGATCGGCAACAACAGCACGGGCACATTTCAACAGGTTGCGCGCGCGGGCATAATACCCAAGGCCGGCCCATTCCCCCATCACATCCGCGTCTTGTGCCGCTGCCAGATTGGTAACAGTGGGCCAACGTGCGGTAAACCGCTGGAAATAATCCCGGACCGTGGCCACGGTTGTCTGCTGCAGCATCACCTCGCTTAACCATATTCGATAGGGATCTGGATATTGGCCAGCTTTGCGGTTAGATGGGGCGACACGCCACGGCATTGCACGTGCATGGACATCGTACCATTCCAACAAGATGCGCGGCAGGTCCGTTGTTTCGTCTATGTCACGCAATCTTTATGGCCTTTGCAGTTGAGATGGGCTGGCGATACCGTTCCGTATCGCTATGTTGTGCTGCATCGCTACGTTGAACTTTGTCATTCAGGAAAGATAGTCATGCCGACGCGGCGTTCCAGTACAAAAGGATTTAAACGTACAGATAGCCTGCTGTCGGCAAAAATCCGTCAGGCCAGCGAAACCCGCGGGTTCGCGCAATCGCGACTGCTTACCCAATGGGCCGAGATCGTGGGCGAGGATGTCTCGTCTATCTCGAGGCCGGTCGAAGTCAGCTATGGGCGTGGCGGTATGGGGGCAACACTGACCTTGCTGACCAACGGCTCGAACGCGCCGATACTGGAGATGCAAAAAGAACAACTGCGTGCCAAGGTGAATGCCGTCTACGGCTATAACGCCATCGCGCGGGTGCGGGTGACTCAAACTGCGGCGACAGGATTTGCCGAAGGGCAAGTTGCGTTCGACGCAAAGCCAAAGACGCGGGTAGACAATGCGGCTGACCCTGTGATCCGACAACGCGCAACCGAAACAGTCGGCGCAATGGGTGACGAAAGCCTGCGCGATGCCCTTGCACGTCTGGGCGAGAACATATTGAACAAGACAAAACGCTGACAAAGGAAATCAGATGAAACGCACTTTTCCAATTCTTGCGGCTGTGGCCGTGGTCGCCGCTGGCGGCTGGTACGTACTTAGCGGCACGGACGCGGTGAACAGCACCCAGCTTAATCCGATTGCTGGCGCTGCAAATGCACAGTCAACCGAAACCGCCGAAGTCGATACCTCGGCAATTCAGGACATGAGCTTGGGCAATGCAGAGGCTGCCGTGCAGATCGTCGAGTATGCGTCGTTCACATGCCCGCATTGCGCAGCCTTCGATCAGGGCGCGTTCAAGCAGCTAAAGGCCGACTATATCGATACCGACAAAATCGGCTTTACCTACCGCGAAGTTTATTTTGATCGGTATGGCCTATGGGCATCCTTGGTTGCGCGCTGTGATGGTGAAAACAAATTCTTCGGTATTTCTGATTTGATCTATAAAGGTCAATCCGAATGGGTTCGCGCGGGTGAACCCGCTGCCATCGTCGAAGAGCTTCGCAAGATCGGCCGCCTTGCGGGAATCGATAATGACGCGCTCGAGGCTTGTCTTCAGGACGGCGAAAAAGCAAAGACGCTTGTGGCTTGGTGGGAAGAGAACCAGAAAGCCGATGATATTTCCAGCACGCCAAGCTTTATCATCAACGGTAAGAAATACTCGAACATGCCTTACGCCGAGATGAAAGAAATCATCGACGCGGCCTTGGCTGAATAATGGCAGCCCCACTGGCAGGGCTCAAGGTAATTGAGCTGGCACGCATTCTGGCAGGTCCTTGGGCCGGTCAGACGTTGTCTGATCTTGGGTGTGAAGTCATCAAGGTGGAAAGCGCCGCTGGTGACGACACGCGCCAGTGGGGGCCACCATTCATCGAACGGGATGAGGACAAATCAGCATCCTATTTCCATTCGACCAACCGGGGCAAAGCGTCGGTTGTCGTTGATCTGACCACCGACGAAGGTCAGGCCAAGATGAAAGAACTGCTGGCGGATGCGGATATCCTGATCGAGAATTTCAAGACCGGTGGTCTTGCGAAATACGGCATGGACTATGCCAGCCTATCCGAACAATTCCCCAAGCTGATCTATTGTTCGATCACGGGATTCGGCCAAGACGGCCCTTATGCGCATCGCGCTGGGTACGACTTTATCATCCAAGGAATGTCTGGCCTGATGTCGATCACTGGCGAAGCAGACGGCCAACCGCAGAAGCATGGTATGGCGATCACAGATATTTTCACCGGAATCTATGCAACAACAGCGATCCTGGCAGCGGTTCATCAGCGCAGCCAATCGGGCGTCGGGCAGCATATCGACATGTCCTTGCTTGACTGTGCTGTGGCTGTGACGGGCAACCAGGCGATGAACTATCTTACTACGGGCAAACCCCCGCATCGCATGGGCAACGCACACCCAAATTTGACCCCCTACGAAGTGTTCGAATCCTCGGATGGGCATTTGATCATTGCCACTGGGAATGACGGCCAATTCCAACGTCTGTGTCGGATGCTGGGGTTGGACGATATGGCCGAAGCTGCGGACTATGCAAAGAACGCAAACCGAGTGGCGAACAGGCCCGAAATGATCCGCCGTCTGAATGATGCAACGCGCCAACGCACACGGGACGATTTGTTGGCTGCGTGCGAGGAAAAAGGCGTGCCTGCCGGTCCGATCAATAACATGGAGGACATGTTCAATGATCCTCAGGTGATCGCGCGTGGGATGAAAATTGAACTGGATGGCGTGCCGGGTATCCGGTCGCCATTCGTATTTTCTGGGGCCGAGCTGGCGCTGCATCGGGCGTCACCCAAGCTTGGCGAAGACGACGTCAACTGACAGACGATACCGTTCTCGCTGCAGAACACGGTTAGGTATTTTTGAAAGACACGGGGCGCTTTAGGCGGGTTTAGGGAGCTTGTTCAAAGCAAGGACAAGCGCATTGTCATCTGCCATTTTCAATCGCACAGGCAGCGTGATCACCTTCATCCTGAACGCAGCGGGAAGCCGGACAGCGTCCTTTTCCGTGGTCACCAATTGTGCGCCTTTGGCAAATGCGTCTGCCTCAAGCCGGCTCATCAGCGCACGCGTGAGCGGCTGGTGATCGTCCAGCGCTTCAGCGTGGACAATTTGGGCCCCGAGGGCACGTAAGGTCGCGAAAAACTTTTCCGGATGGCCAATTCCTGCAAATGCCAAGGCGCGTGTATCCGACCACTCCATGCCGGTCTGCAAGGGTACCAATTGTGCTCGTACATGGGGCAAGCCATCAGGCAGCGGGGTGTGTGCGAATGCAGCCTGATCTTCTGGCGTGCCAATCGACAACAGCAGGTCGGCCCGCGCCAACCCGTCTTGTACCGGTTCGCGTAGAGGGCCGGCTGGCAAGCAAAGACCATTCCCGAAACCCTTGGCGGCATCGACCACTACAATGCTTAGATCCTGCTTTAACGCCGGGTTTTGAAAGCCGTCATCCAGTACAACCACACTTGCCCCGGCCGCCGCTGCGGCGCGTGCGCCGGCAGCACGGTCCCGGGCGACCCAAACGTCGGCAAAGGCGGCCAGCAAAAGCGGTTCATCCCCGACTTGCGCTGCCGAGTGACGCGACGGGTCAACCAAAAGCGGCCCTTTTTCGGTGCCACCATATCCGCGCGATACAACATGTGGCGTGTGGTAAATGTTACGTAGATGTTCGACCACGGCCATAACTGTCGGCGTTTTACCCGTGCCGCCGGCGTTTATATTACCGACACACACCACCGGAATATCCAATTCCATGGGTGATCCATGAGCCAACCGCCGCGCGGTGGCTCTTGCGTACAAAGCCCCTAGGGGCTGCAGCAAACGCGCACGCCAATCCGGTTTGGGCAAAAACCAAAA
>RCMY010004113.1_pt1 | contig 13343 bp, 10 predicted proteins | sample 2041341 | NCBI WGS metagenome assembly RCMY01 (sample SAMN09708234, study PRJNA481090) | Marine sediment metagenome, whole genome shotgun sequencing project. | reverse complement strand
GGCTCAAGAACCGGCGTGACTTAAAGCTCGCTGATCACCAAAAGCCCCAATTGCGGAAAAACGAGCTTCCCACGTATTTTCTTTTCTGAACAATGCCAGTGATGCAGTAGGCATCTTGAATTTAATGGCAGACTCGACAGCAGTCTGCATGTTCGACAACTCATCAAGTTTGAATACGCCTTCTTCAGAAATTCTAGCGGTCATTTCACCGAATACCGTCGTCAAAATCGGCAACCCAAGCGCACGATATTCATAGTACTTAATAGGATCAACCGATGCCGTTAAAGCATTGGGAATAAACGGAATCAAACCCACCGTGAAGCCACGCATTAATTTGATCGCTTCTTGATGATTCACTGGCGGTTGAACGATTACATTGTTCGGCAATATAAATGGCGGCGATTTGTGAACTGGCCCAATTATTTTGAAGCTGACCTTAGGGTTACTCTTCGCCAAATTGACCACCAGCGACCAATCAAACCACTCACCGATTGTTCCTACATAACCAACAACTGCTTTTTCATCAACCTTTCCAAACTGCTCGTCACACTTGATCATCTTCGAATCGAACGCATTGGGAACATATTCAACTCGACTTATCAACCTGCTGTACTTATCGTATATCGTCGAAGAAGACGCTAAGACTAAATGCGCGCGCGCCACTAGGTCCAGATCACGCCTACGCATGGAGAGCTTTGATAAGCCACGGTAAAAATGATGGAAGTCATCCATCGCGTCATACACAACCAACGCGGAGCGACTTCGCTTTATAAAAGTAAGCGCGAGGATTGAAGGTTTAGCAACAACCACAACGCAAGGTTCTACTTTAGAGCAAGCTAAAAGTTCAGAAATGAGCTGCTGCCACATAAGTAAATTAACAGTGCGAACACCAAACAGCGGCTCTATAGGAAGACTTTTTGGATGCAATACTCGCAACCATGATGGCGTGTGCGGATTTCCCGAGACATGGTTGCGCGTCTTTATTCGCAGCAGATCATCGATTCTGGGAAGTCGCGTTGGGTAAGGGTCAACCCAAATCACGTCACCGCGATAGCGTTTATGGTGCCACCCAACAAACTTGTGCGATCGTTGAGCAAAGCTATTCCATTTGACGGGCGAAAAATATATAAGCTTCATGCGACAAAAAACTCCCCAAGCCTTCGTCTCTCGCGTCCTGGTGTGAGTCTATCCCACCAACCCACGGACGCATCCCTGTTGCTAAACCACGTTGTCTAACTTCTTACCAGAATCGATCAAAGAAAAGACTCCCTCAAACTGCCGTGCTCTTTCCAGCCAACTATTATTATCTGCCAGTTTTCGTAACTTTGCTTTGAACACCGGGTCATCTTTTATTGCTATGGCCTTGTCAATGGCGGCAACTACACCATCTGCGGAACCTGCCGATAAAACCTCTTCATACGCGGTACACTCTAACATGTCGGACGTAACAACGACCGGCTTCTCTAACGCAAAATACTCAAACAGCTTCAAAGGAGAAGTGCTTTGCGCTATCTCCCCCGGCGAGAAAGGAATGATACAAACATCAAAGCATTGCGCGTAGGCAGGTAGCGTTTCGTAAGCCACCGGTTCAACGTAGAGAAAGTTGTCTGCGCTTGGCAGCTTATCTAACCCCCCATAATAGTCCGGCCCGATAAATACAAACCCGACGTCATTTTTTTGACGTACGACCTCTTCCAATAGCTCATAATCCAACCACGGCGCAATGGCACCAAAGTACCCTACGACGTTGTCATACCTTGATGTAAATTGAGCGTACTCTTGCGGTAACCGATATTCCTCATGACGCTGACTTCTGTAGTGCTGAGTATCGACACCATTAGGAACCAGCAACAAGTTCTGCGGCAAGTTCAATGCCTGCATCTCTTCAAATAATACTTTGGCAGAAGCAACAATAACATCGGCTCCACCCTTCAAAGCGAACGCTTTTAATTCATTAAGTCGTCGCACATTTTCAACGTCGCCACTTATTGCCGGGTCGATGTGATCAATATACTCGTAAATTGTAATGCTATTGTTGTCATGCTTCGCATATTTCTTAGGTGATATTGCATAAGCGGTGCTGTAGATGGATCGTACTGCACCTTCAATAGTGTCAACTTCAGCACGATTCGTTAGCCAGACGTTTTCGAGCACCTCGTGAAAACCGTTGACCATATCATCGGACCAATTCACGGTTCTATATATAACAAGATAACCGAGGCGCGCCAGAGCTGTTGCCATGTGCTGAGGGCGTTGAAACAATGGTGCGTTCCAGTCGATGTTTACTTCCTGGATAAAGATGCCTTTGTACTCGTTTCTGTGGCTGAGTACGTTCTGCTTAAACTCCAGCCAGCCGTCCTCCGTTTGATTGCCAGCTGCAACACTGCTGTCTGCTAACCGAGCTTTTCGAAGTCTCCGGACCGTAGTATAACGGGTGTCATTTAGAGCTCGGCGCAGTGGAGGGGGGAGGTTCCAAAAAGCTGTTTTGAGGAATTGATGTGTTGTATGGACAGCACGAAACCAGAATTGACTCATTATTTGAATTGACTGCGCTTCTTTTTGCGACGTTTTATTGCCGGGTTCTCTTGAAATCACCGAAACACAGTAAACGCCGCTTTCGATTTTAGCAAGCGTCAATGGCGCGCAACTTTTAATTCGAGTTCTTCAAATCTGAAGAACCATTTTTGCCTATAGCTCATACAGATCGATCACGGAATTGCTGCTGCTCCCGCCGGTGGCAGCAACCGCGTACCCGTTAGTGAATCAGCTCAATAGCACCATCATTACCGGGATAGGGAGTTGGTAGCTGGCGGCTTGGCGTGTATACTTCGCGCCAGCTCAATTGTCGGACTTCTAGTGCGCAAAGCTCTTCAACGGCACCTCAAGCTTAGAAAAACCCACTGTTCCTGAAGCACTTCCCGACCCTGTCGATAACCAAAGTGCATCCCGACATAAATATCTGACATGACTTTTTCACAATACTGCAGCCTCGTAGATACGTTAGCCCGGATGTCGCTTAAGGCTGATTCAGCGCAATATTACCTTCGCTATGTATGGTGGGTACTAGAACCTTTGCTATTTGTGGCCGTCTTCTACTTGGTATTTGATATTATTTTAGGCTCTGGCAGAGCTGACTTTCTTGTTTTTCTAATTTGCGGAAAGCTTCCATTCGTGTGGTTTTCAAAGAGCGTTAACCAAGCCTCCAATAGTCTGGTAACGAGCGGTGGGCTTATCGGCCGCATTCACATTCCTAAAACGCTATTCCCGATGGCCGTGATTCAGGAAGGCCTTTACAAACAAAGTGTGGTCTTCGCGTTACTCATTGTTTTCGTTTTAGCGTCCGGCTATTGGCCCAATTTCGGTTGGCTGTATCTAATACCAATAATGCTGACTCAATATCTTATGATTGTAACTTGCGGAATTTTAGGTGCAGTGATTGTGTGTTACATTCGCGATTTTACAATGTTGATATCGCTGTTCATGACATTTCTAATGTTCATTTCCGGAATTTTTTGGGACGTTCGGAACCTACCACCCGCTAAAGCTGAGTTGATGCTTGCGATCAACCCGATATCATTCCTGCTCGATGCCTACCGGCAAGTACTGATGTATCACAACACGCCAGACTTGGGCCATTTATTCCTATTGTTTGTTTTTCTCGGCGGAATGCTTTCTATAACTGTGCATTTGACCAATCGCGCAAGCGAAGCGATCGCTCTCAAGGTAATCACTGCATGACCGATGCCGGGCAAAAAGTGATGATCGCACTCGAAAAAGTATCGTTGTCTTATCACGCGAATAAGGGCGCATTTGAAGATGGAGAGCACAGAATACTCAATGAAGTGTCGCTGGTTCTTCATGAAGGCGAGACGCTTGGCGTAATCGGTAGAAATGGCTGCGGAAAATCTACCATTCTCAGGTTGCTGGCGGGCATCATAGCGCCTACTGCAGGAATGATTACGTTTTCGAGGCACGCAAGCTCTGCCCTGCTAACGCTTGGCTTGGGGTTCAAAGCCAATCTCTCGGGTCGAGACAATTCAATATTGTCCGCGATGTTGCAAGGCTCAACCCGCAAACAGGCCAACTCAATACTAGACCAGATCCAGGAGTTTGCTGAACTGGGCGATTCGTTTGACGAACCCGTTAAAACGTATTCATCAGGTATGCGTTCAAGACTTGGTTTCGCCGCCGCGCTCAAGACTCATGTAGACATCCTGCTTGTCGATGAAGTTTTGAGCGTGGGTGATGCGCATTTTAAAAAAAAGGCAGAAGCAGCTATTCGGGATCGAATAGACGGCGACCAAACCGTAGTCTTCGTCTCGCATTCTGACGCCCAAATTGAATCTCTATGCGATCGAGCTATTTGGCTTAATGATGGCAGAATCGCTGCTGAGGGCGACACTAAAGAGGTACTAGCGAACTATCGGCAATTTATCCAGACGCTTAAATAAGTAGAAAGGGATTAAACGAACACGTCTTGCTCTGTGAAGCCTGCTGGCCGGTTTCTTAAGGCTCCAGGATTCGGAATCTCGCTAGCTTTGAGATAATTGAACGAGTCAGTCGCGTAAATTCGCGCGTCAGCTGACAACCGGGCAATTGCGCCTTCAAACCAGCCCGTATTACGATCCTGAGACTCAGCATCCCAAAACTCGTTTCCCCAGTCTACCACCAGTGAGTCAATGTCATAATCCCCGGTAAATTCATGTTCCGGAATGCTTTGACGACATACGATACTGTTATTACACCTTATAAATCTCGAATGAGAATAAACAAGCGGCTCTCGCAAGTATGCAAAGCATAGCAACTTGTCATTGATATAGTTGATGCCGTATTCAACTGTTGGATTGATAATAAAAGCGAATCGACTATTGATTTTGTTCATTAGCTTTTCGTAACCCGGCAGACCCGAGTTGGCCACAGGAACTACTAATACATCGCTGCCGATACTTGTGGCCCTCTGCTCCTCACGAGCAAACGTAGTTCCCAACAATACATTTAGGTCCGGAGTCAAAAATGCTCTCACCATATCCATTATCGACTCAATATCTTCCTCACTGTTTGCGACAGAAACAAGTGTAATACTGCGATTTTGCGCTTCTGGTAGCGGTTTAGATTTACTAAATTTCTCAGTGATAAAGAGGAGACGATGTGCCGCCGTGTGCTCACCCATTACCGAGCGAAAACCCAAATGACCTTGAATCGCTCTGAAAGTGATATCTGCCAGTAAGCGAGAGAAGTGAATAGTGGCTTCTTCCTGGCTGGACGCAGACAATACGCCTCCTTTGAAATACCGTTTCAAAGATAGTGACGGGTTACTTACCACTGGAGCTGACGATGCCAACACCTCAAACACTCTTCGTGCGCACATACTTGGCGAGTCTGTAACGGTATTAATATTAATAAAACATGCGTAGTGCTTATGCGCTTCACACAACTCTCTATAAGACAGCATTCCTCGTATAAACTGCATATAGCGCAACGGGAACCTATAATTGGTTTCTGTATCAAGGTACATCCGATCATAAATATCAAGACCGAAAGGGACTGCGGCGTCGAGAATTCCCTGCATTGCTATAGTGCGCTCAGCATGATGACTCCCATACCATGTTCCGGCGAAGCAAATATTATTAGTTAACCTCTTCGTTTCTTTAACAGGGTTATGAATTTCTGGTTGTATAAAAAAGGGCATGCAAAATACGTTAGAATTAGAGAGCTCACTTCGATATCTCTCTACGCTGTTTTCATCGGTAGTAAATATATAGTCAAATTTTTCCGCAACTGGCTTAAAGTATTCATAGTGTACAGGGTCCTCTTTATTCCAAAAAACCCGAGGAATACCAGCATCTTTGCAACTTATCAGCAATGCTTCCAGTTGTTTCCGAACTCGGCTATTTTCACCGCCGAGCGCGCCACTCCACAATCCAGCCTCTCCAAACCAAGCGGATTCCACAAGCAGAAAATCTATATCTACCCAACTGAAATTTTTCCAATCTGTATTCGGTTTAAGTTGCAGCAATTTCGCTTCGGGAGAAAGACAAGTCCACGTAAACTGATCGAGAATACATGCTATACGTAGCGAACTCTTACAACGGCTTTGAGTCGGTAGCCGAGCATGATTAAACTCTCCCGAATTACAGACACGGCTTAAAGCCAAAGAAGGGCACATAATATCGTCACTCTGTGAGTGAGTAATAATAGCTTTCAGATAAGCAATTTCACCGCCAATATAAAGGGCGAGCTCCATGTGGGTACCATCATGGCTGTGATGAATAATCGGATTTCCAGGAACCGTTGCTCCGTCATGCAGCGTGGGGTTTAACGGATATTGATAGAAATAATCACAGCGCCCGGTATGGCCATAGAATTCAATTTTCAGTGTTGAATCAAATTTGAAGCTTTCGATGACAGCGACAAGCAAATATCCGCCAGCAGAGTCAATTATACATTTAGCTGAATCATCGCCTGCGGCATACTTCTGAGTCAATGGCATCGTAGTGGGCCAGATTTTCTCACGCAAAAAGGCGGCTGATGCTCCTATGCCTCTAGCAACTCGAAACACAAAGCTAGAGCGTAGCTGCAGAAACGACTGTTCCAGATTTTTACTCTTCAGCTCTGCTTGCTCTACTCTCGCCTGTAAGCTAAAAATGCTCGGAGAACTGGTTGAGCTTGCTTGGCGGATCTTATCCTGATTAGTTATCATTTAGGAACTGTCATAGCAATTTAACTTAGATTCTGTCTTGCTTCTATTCTATAGGTGGGGGAGAGTGAACAAACAAATACTGTACATAACCAAAAATTGTATTATCGGCTAGGGCTAGGGATTTAAATACTTCAGCGCCGAACAACAGCACTAATAGCTGAATTACGTTACATCCTCCGCGCTGCTTGAATAATTTTTCAAACAGTCAAAATTAATTGTGAGAGATTATACATGCTGCAATATTAGATCACACTTCGCTGCTCGATTAGTTTTAGCTGCTTCCGCCATCCGGTGTGATCGTAGAAGTCGTATCCCACGAATTCTACTTCAGGACAACAGCCGCTGCACCACTATAAATGTTCTTATCGGTCAGCGTTTTTTTCCCCACTGTATGCTGTCTAGCGCCAAAAAATCTCACTACGGAACTTGTGCACATAGACTGTAACAATCATCATAATTCAACAAATATGAGTTTAATGCGGGTCATGCGGCTTATTGAAAGATTGAACGCCACATTCCGTCAAGGGAGACAACAATACTTCCTCAAACTTTAAATCTTCGACGATACGTAAAAATTGGAAATTGGTAAAACAATCGAATTCGTCAATGTTACTATTGCCACCATTTTAAATTGTCTGCGCCAATGACATCCGCAGTCACCGCAGTAACAACTCACAATATTGATTAAAAAATAGCCTTCAAACCAGGAAGAAAGTAGATGCAAAACCGAGTGGAGAATATTCACTATATGGACTACATCCGCAGCCTCGAGACTGAACTGCAAAAAGAAAAGGATGAAAGAAATTTTGTTTTCAACCATCCAGTGTTGCGCATACTGCGAGGCTTTAGAAATGTGAAAGCCGGACGCTGCTTAATGGGATGGAACGACATAAAAGTCAGCAGTAGGCAGATATTTAGAGGTAGAACATTAAAGTACTCGAAAGTTAAGCGGGAGTCGGTCAGCACCGGTGTGAGTATTTTCGATAAGCAAGGGATGTTCGACTATCCCGAACTGTTTCTCCATCACTTAAACAACAAACGGCAAGTTTTGCTTGTGGGCGGCAAGCCAGAGTCAATGAATGACATTCCTGCATGCATCGTCGGCCCAGACGACTATTCACTTCATATGAGTCTGCACCCAAAGAGTATCTTGATAGTAAATTTGCTCGATGTCTTGCCATGTTCAGAGTGGGCTGGACTGTTTAGCTTCAATAGAATGAGGCTAACAAAAGTTTTTTCGAATATTTGTCGTCTAGCGAAAATTTTTGACATTGAAGTTATTGTTTTGTGCAACGATTTTAGTCGATATCCATTGCTAACGGAATTTTCCGAGGTCGTGACCGTTAAAGAAGCGCTCATCCCGTCGGATGATGAGAAGCCCCCTCGTATTGTAGATCAACCAGTTTGCTCTATTCAGCCAGGCGTTACTGAGCATGATTAAAATAGCAGTCGTTGCAGACTTAAACCCCAACTTAGTAGACGGGTCTACGATCTGGCTAAAAAATATTTGTTCACTTATCGCACACTCGATGAGTGATTTTCAGTTGGATGTTTTTTTAAGAGACAATATCGTAAACAATGTCATTTGTTCGCAACTCAAAAACATTGACTGTGTGAATTTAATTGAGCCGAAGACGGTACAGCTATTCGATAACTTGGAATACGAAAGCCTACCCCCAGATAGGCTAAGTCATATTGTTCAGTTGTGGGAAAGTAAATCCGGCGAGTACGATTTTTTATTATGTCGTGGATATAACTTTGCGTTGCAGCTTGCAAACAACACACATGTACGTAAAAAATTAGTAGTTTACTGGGCATATTCCCAAGACTATATTAACTACAGCGATGATGCTCTTCTCTCTCTCGCTAGGGAGCACCGTATTAAGATCGTCGCTCAAACCATTAATGTTCGTAGATATTTGGAGGTTTTTGGGCAGTTGTTTAGCGGGGATATTTATGAAATACCACCGATGGTTGATGCTAGCTACTACGAACATGAAACATCATCACTCCTCGCCATAAACGATGACATCAGATTTTCATATTGCGGCAAGATTGATAAAAATTACTGCATATTAGATTTATTGGCCATGATACAGCGGCAATGGGGCGATCACTTGAAATACAGCGTAGATATCTGTGAGGGGAAACTCACATACTCTACAGAGGACCCTGACTTTTTGAATGATTATGCAAATGCTACAGACTCTCCTAAAGAAAATCTAACTTTGGTAAGCAATGTCGTCCACTCCGACGTCAAAAAGCACATGCAGTCGTCGAATATCGGTTTCTGCCTAAGAGATTCGAAGTTTATATCGTCTCTAGAACTATCCACCAAAATGATAGAGTATTGTGCTTTATCGATTCCGCCCCTTATCAATTTGACTGAGCCGCACGTTGAACTTTTTGGCGACGACTACCCTTTGATGCTTGATTATCGTACGGGCTCACCGGAAAAAATTCATGAGCTATTCGCCAGCCTCTCTCAGGCAAATTATGACAAAGCCAGAGCAAAAGCTGTGGCAGTTGGCCGCAGCTTTCAATCAAAGAACTACCACGAGGAAGTACGAAAGATATTTGGGCGTTCGGCCTGCGTAGCAGAATCTAGCTTGGGAAAAAGCATGTTAATTGCTGCGCATGAATATAAATTCTTAGCTAGGTTGGAGGAAAAATTAAACGCTTCTGAACTACAGATCATACGAGATGTTTGGAGCTCAACAAATACGCCTGTGTTGCCACGCGGCCAATTCCACAACAGTGCCGACATCGTATTTTGCGAGTGGTGCTGTGAACAGGCCGTATGGTTCAGTCACAATAAGCAGGACAAGCAAAAACTAATTGTTAGACTTCACAGGTTTGAGATGTTTAGTAACTTTCCGTCCAGAGTCAATTGGCCTGCAGTCGATGCACTTATTGTTGTAAACGAGTCATTTAAAACGAAGCTGATTGCTGATCACAAGATACCCAGCGAGAAAGTGTATATTTTTCCCCAGTTTATTGAAACAGATCAGCTAAACAGGCCGAAGCATCCTTCGGCGGAATTCAGCATCGGAATGGTAGGGATAAACCCATATCATCATAAGAGATTTGATCGTGCCCTTGAGTTTTTTGAAAAACTCCTTGAAAGAGACAACCGCTTTATTCTGCGCGTAAGAAGCGTGATGCCATGGGGGGTCAATTGGCTCTGGGATCATAGACACGAGGAAAAAGCGCTATACGAGGGTCTTTTCGCAAAGTTAATGAACAAGAAGCCAAAGCTTCGGTCTCGAATTCGCTTTGATGAAGCCGGGTCTGATATGGAAGAATGGTTCAGAGGAGTTAGTTATGTTCTGTCCAGTTCTGATACAGAGGGTTGCCATACTAGCGTATTGGAGGGAATGGCGTCCGGTTGTGAACCGATAGTTTACAATTGGCCTGGAGCAGCCCAGCTGTTCCCAGCTGAATATGTTTATAGCGAGCTTGAGGACTCTATTGAGAGAATATTAGCACGCAAGATGGAAAATGGAGGCGCTCAATCGAGCGAAGCGTTCAAAAATCATGTCAGGCGATACGACAGCAAAGAATTTGTCGAATTTTTATTCAGATTAGTAAGATTATAGGAAAGATGATGGCTAAAGTAATTACATACCAAGAAGTCGAGCGCGCTAGACGAGCTTTCGGCAGTATTATGAAAGAATACATGGCGGCAGGAGGGCATTATTTGGACCCCGCTCCTAGATTGCCTGAACTACACATAAAAAACTGCACTATAGTACAAGATCGCTTTAGTATTTTAGATTTGATGATGAAATCAGCTATCACTGCTGAAATAGGTGTTGATAAAGGAGAGTTTTCGAAAGAGATTATCAATAGGTGTGCACCAACAGAACTGCATTTGTTCGACATTGATATGGCGCGTCTAAATGTGATGAACGTTCAGGAGTCTCTCGCGAATAATGCTTGTAAACTTCACTGCGGAGAGTCTTCTGTTTTACTAGCTGAAATGCCTGACGACTACTTTGATTGGATATATATAGACGGTGATCATCGATATGAAGGAATTAAAAAAGATATCGATGTAGCTGTAAAGAAAGTGAAGCAGAGTGGCCGGTTAGTTTTCAATGACTACGCTGTATGGTCTCCTCAGACTATGATGCACTGTGGTGTGGCGAGGGCTGTCAATGAGTTTTGTATCGAGCAACACTGGGAGCTCGAGTATTTTTGTTTTCAAAACCTAATGTATAACGATGTTGCAATACGGAAACTATAACGCCTGAGCCGCAAATCATTTTTGCTAATTTCCAACCTGAATATCAATAATGCATCATTCTGATATGGAAATAGCTCGCAGCGTTAAGTCGGCGGGATGCAGGCAATATTTTTTCAGCATTTTGCTCCTTGGTATTAGTTAATAGAGGTTCTTTTTTGACTATCGAAAAATCCCAAGCAAGATTCAGTCGCTACGTAAATAGACTGGCAGCAAGTTGCAATGCCTATGTCGTATAGCACGGCGGGTGCACGCTTTACCGTTTTTTACCAAACAGAATACCCTGCAGACTCAGTCATGTCCCTCCCTTGGCTGCGAATAGCCCAACAGCAAGTCGACTCTACTAATCGGTTCCACGGAGCCATTCACCAACCGTTACAATTGATTAGCAGTTTTCTGAGTATGCAATCGAAACGAACAATCCATATCTATTTCAATTTACACAATGAGGTTCACGAGGCTCGTTTTTGCAACTGATAATCCACTGCGGTGCCCACAAAACTGGTTCATCTTCTATTCAATCTCTTCTGTTCGAGCAACGCCGCGAGCTACTGAAGCAAGGCGTTCTTTACATCACCGAAGCCGAACTGAACCGCAATGGCATTTTGCAATACCTTCACCGGCCAACTACCTCCGCCAGCACGCGAATTGAAATACGATCGCTGCTAACAGAGATACTTGACCAGTATCGCTCAGAAAAAGTCATCATATCGCACGAAAGCATTTTCTCTTTCGCCAGTCTTTATCGTGGAGGTGGCGACTTTTATCGCTCAACTCCTCAGTCGTTAAAGAATCTTGCACTACTTGAACTGGGAGATTTCTTTAGCTCTATTCGCGTTGTGCTTTATGTTAGACGGCAAGATGAATTTCTCCAGTCTTTGTATATGCAAAATTTGTCAACCGGTATGTGGACCACTTCCTTCAATCAAACACTAGCCGAAATTGATTGCTCGAAGATTTCATGGCTATCGTACGCGACCAATCTGGCCGACTTTTTTGGCCACGAGCAACTCGTTGTTCGACCATTTGAAGTCATAAATAATGGATGGAAAAACCTCGTTGTCGATTTCAGCACAGCTAGCACCATCGATTTGCACAGCACTCTCGCTGAAAAAAAAGTAAATGAAAGCTTCTCAACGCCGGCATATTTCGCGGCACTCAAACTGATGCCGCTATTCAGCACTAAGCAAGCAAAATTACGGGTTGCCAGAACCCTAAAATACGCACTTCCGCCGTCGCTATTTGGTAAAGCGAATCCGCTTTCGGAAGAGGATAGTTTAAACATTCTCGGTCAACTAGAGCAGGACAACCGTAGATTATTCGCGACCTTCATTAAAGATTACTCCGAAGACTTTTATGCGCCCAACTATTTGAATGCGGATCACGGCGACCGGAGAACGTAATTCATTGCTTCATTAGGTCACACAATATTTCATCGAGATCAATAATTTCCGTATTGTTGGTCGAGGGAAGCTTGTTAGGCACTGGATAAAAAATAATATCCGGGCCGCTACAATCTCTACACTCTAAATCACAGCGTACGAAGCCTTAAATCAAGTCAACATATTCTTTGAGCGCAACGACCGTTTGCGGCAACTGCTGTTTTTGTAAAATTGCCAGGAACTCCTTTGGAGTTTGGGACTTTTTAGCGCCATACGCTGCTCTCTCAGAATGCGACACACAGTGCCCGCCGCCATATCCAGCTGGTAAACTACGAAATCGTCCGGATGAATAATTTCGATAGCGTAAGCACTCAGTTGATCCGGCGGGAAGTCTTTGGCATTGCAGGTAACGATGGCATCGGCATTGCAACGTATCGCCGCTGCAAGCACGTGCCGGTCGTTAGGATCAGGCAAATCCAACGTCTCAATGAGTGCTTCATAGCCCACCACTTTGGCGTCTCGCACGTGGTCATCCATCAATTTACGGATGCGCTCCAGCTTTGCTCGTGTAAAACATTGATCGCGCCGTAGCAGCGCATTGATCCATTCTTCATGTATCGCATCTGTCCAGCGTGCTTTGAAAAGATCTGCTAGCGCCAGGCGCATTAGCAGATCTCTCAAGGGGGCCGGATAAAGCACACATGCATCGAGGACGACCGAAAACTGCGCCACTAATCGTAGCCCATACCCAGGTCTTGCGATCAGAGGTCAGGGCATTAAGCGCATCCATTCGCTGCGCATCAATACGTTGTTTATAGGCAATAACGTCTTTGGCCAGCACCCGCCGATGTGTACCCACTTTACGATGAGGCATGACACCCTCCTCCAGCAAACCCACCAAAAAAGGCCGGCTGACATTGAGCATAGTAGCTGCCTCTTGCGTACTAAGTTCAGCATGGACTGGCATGATGCTTATCGCGTTGCCGCGTGACATTTCGGCAAGAATATCCAGCAG
>RCMY010003750.1_pt1 | contig 13343 bp, 13 predicted proteins | sample 2041341 | NCBI WGS metagenome assembly RCMY01 (sample SAMN09708234, study PRJNA481090) | Marine sediment metagenome, whole genome shotgun sequencing project. | reverse complement strand
AGGGCGCGATAACCCTTTTCCTGCCGGTTGCGGTCGAAATAACGCGAAAGCGCGGTTTCGTCCCCGTTGATGAACTTGAGCACAGCGATCATCAGTGCGGCCAGTTTCAGCAGCAGCCAAAGGCCCAAGATCAGCACCGCAAGGCCCATCACGGCCTTGAGCGGGGTCAGGTTAAGCTCGACCCCAGCGGTGGCGATCCGCACTTCGCCGTCGTAGTCCAGCAGGTACGTGACCCCGAAGGTGACGAGCACCACCAGAGCCAGAAAAATGACGATCTTTATGATTGACCACAGCATTGAGGCGGGCCCTTTCAATTCAGTTTCGCGGCGAGCGCGTCATGGGCGGCAAGCGCCTGCATCCGGGCGCGCGCATCGGCGGCCCAGTCGGCCAGCTCGGCCTTTGCAGGCTCCGGCAGCGCATCGATTTCGCTTAGGGCGCTGTCCAGCTTGCCTTGCCGGACGTCATCCTCGGCGCGCGACAGCACGGCGTCGACGCCCGGCCCCTCGCTTCGTTCCAGCGAACGTGCGCCCAGCTGGTCTGACATGAACGACCAGAAGCCTGCATCATCGCCACCTTCGGTTTTATCCTTGCGCGCAGCGACCAGTGCGGCGCGGGCTGCAGGGGCGAAACGCTCTTGCAGCGCGGCCTGTGTCGGCACGCCTGCCTCTGCGACCTCCTGCAATGCATCGGGTGATGACATGCCCGCGCGTTCCAGATCGCCCAGCGCCGGGGCATAACCCGATCCGGTGTCCAGCGCCGTGCGAATGCGCGTCAGCGCGGCGCGGCGCAGTTCCTGCTGGGCCGAGGCGCGCGCGACGTCCTCGCGCTGCTCCGCCTCGCTTGTCAGGGCGTCGATGCGGGCGGTCTGCGCCGTCACAGCGTCGCGCAACGCGTTTAGCTGACCGGGCGAGACGCCGCCATCCGCGGCCGGCTGCGATTCAATTTGATCCAGCCGCTTTGTCAGCGCGGCGAGTTGGTCCGTTAGCCCGGTCAGGCCGCTTTCCAGCGTTTGTTGACTGCTTTCTAGACCACTCAGATCCGGGGCGTTTGGCGCGGCAGGCATATCCGCGATCTGCTTTTGCAGCGCGTCAACGCGGCCCGCCTGATCGTCAAGCCGCGCGGTAACGTCCGTATTTGTGCCGCCAGCAGGCAGCATGATGCCCAGTTCTGGCAGAATGTAATATGCCGCCCCAAAGCCGATAGCGGCGGCGCACACACCGCCCAGAAGCATTGGAAAGAACCCGCCGCGCCGCGCAGGCTGGTTCGCCGTCTGGCTTGCGGGGGGCTGCGCGGGTGAAGGCTTGGGCGTATCGATAGCGGGCTTTGCAGGCTCGGCCTTCGCCTCGGATGGTTTCGCGGTTTCGGCGCTGGCCGATGATTTGGCTGTCGACGTCTTGGGCACCGAGGTGGAGGTAGTCGGGCCAGTTGTCAAAGGCGCGCCGGCGGCGGGGCCACCCGCAGGCTTGGCGTCGCTGGTCTTCGGCGTATCAGCTGCGGATTTCGGGGCAGTTTCGCTGATCTTGTCGCCAGGCGCGGCCCGGCTGGGCGTGGCAGGATCGAGTTTGGCATTAGCGTCGACCTTTGCTGCGCTCACGGCTGAGCCGGACGTTTTTGCGGCGGCAGCAGATTTGGCGCCCGCAGGATCGGACGCAGCAGGCTTGGGCGTAGTAGATTTGGTCGGGGTCTTTTTAATCGCAGCGGATTTCGCCTTGGCCTCGCTGCCCTTGTCGTCGGTAGCCTTGGCATTGCCATCACTGCCGGTCCCGGCGCTTTTGCGTCCTCCAGATCCCTTTTTTTCTGCCACGTCGCGTGCCCCTTTCGAATCTGACCGAATTGCTCAGCCTGACAACCTTACTGCGCGCGCTTTGTTCCCTCAAGGCGATAGGCCGCCGCCAATGCCAAGGGCCATGCGCGCAGCATGCCGACGGTATCCGGACGGTCCGCCACCAGCACTGTGCGGGCGGCCCCCTCGGGAACGCGCGCCGCCGCCGCTGCGCTGATCGCCAGCACCACGACAGGCGCGGCGGGCGCAGATCCTTCGAACACCGCAGCCGCGCTGCGCGGAGAGAATACAGGTGCGATCACCGGCGCATTGCCCATCAGGCAGGCGCGCGCGGCATCGCTGAGCGGTGCAGGCTGTTGGCTGTATAATACGGCCTCGCCGACCACCATCCCGGCGTCGTTCAACGCGCCTGCGATATCGGCAGCCGCATGCGCGCCGCGCAGATGTAGCATCGGGCCGCGCGCCTTGTCTGCTTCGATCCGCGCCAGCAGATCACGCGCATCGCCGCCGCATGAAATCGCATCCATCCCTATGCTGCGCGCCTCGTCGGCGGTTGCATCTCCAACAGCATAGACCGGGATATCCCGCCGCTCGCTACCCGCCGCGAAATAGCGCACACCGTTGCGCGAGGTAAAAATCAGCCAGCGAAGGCCCGTTAGGTCCGGCACCGCGCCGCGCGCCTCGATCCTCAGCGCAGGCGACAGGACCATCGCCAGATCGCCCCCCGGCTGCGCGCGCAAGGTCGCGGCAAACTCGGCCCCATATGGATCGGGGCGCGTGATCAGCACTGTAGGGGGCAAGGCACGGCTCCGCAGTTGTGGGAAACTCGGCCAAGTGTTACGCGGGCATCGACGCACACGCAACGGGCGGAAGTGATGAGCGATACCCTGACCATCCTCGGACTAGAGAGCAGCTGCGACGATACCGCAGCCGCCATCCTGCGCGTGGGCGAGCAGGCCGAAATCCTGGCCCAGACCGTGCAGGGGCAAGGACAGCTGCACGCCGCCTTTGGCGGGGTGGTCCCCGAAATCGCCGCGCGCGCCCATGCCGAAAAGCTGGACCTGTGTGTGGTCGAGGTGCTGCGCGCCTCGGGGCTGAAACTGCGCGACATGGATGCCATCGCCGTGACCGCCGGACCGGGCCTGATTGGCGGCGTCATGTCGGGCGTCATGTGCGCCAAGGGGCTGGCGGCGGGCGCTGGCCTGCCGTTGATCGGGGTCAACCATCTGGCAGGCCACGCGCTGACCCCGCGCCTGACCGATAACGTGCCCTACCCCTACCTCATGCTGCTGGTCTCGGGCGGTCATTGCCAGTTCCTGCGCGTAGATGGGCCGCAGGATTTCACCCGCATCGGTGGCACGATCGACGACGCACCGGGCGAGGCGTTCGACAAGACCGCGCGCCTCTTGGGCCTGACCCAACCCGGTGGCCCGGCAGTCGAAGTCGAGGCGGCAAAGGGCGATCCAGCGCGATACCCATTCCCGCGCCCGATGCTGGATCGACCCGGCTGCGACATGTCGTTTTCGGGGCTGAAAACCGCCCTGCTGCGCGCCCGCGATGCGGTGATCGCCAAAAAGGGCGGGCTGACGGTGCAGGACCGCCGCGATCTGTGCGCCGGGTTTCAGGCCGCAATGACCGACGTGCTGGCCGAGAAAACTCGCCGCGCGCTGACCGCCTGCCCCGACCTGCGCGTCATTGCCGTCGCGGGCGGAGTAGCGGCCAATCAGGCGATCCGAACGGCGCTGATGCAGGTGGCAAAAGAGGCCGGCGTGCGGTTCATTGCGCCGCCCCTTGCGCTGTGCACCGACAACGCCGCCATGATCGCCTATGCCGGGGCCGAGCTGTTCCGCGCAGGTCAGCGCGATGATATGACCCTTGCCGCGCGCCCGCGCTGGCCGCTGGACACGTCCAGCCCGGCAATGCTGGGATCGGGGCGCAAGGGTGCCAAGGCGTAAATTGCGCCGCCCGCTGGCGCGCGGTAGGGTGCGACGAACACCATGCCAGGAGCCACCCATGCTGATCGCCCTCATCGCCCGTGACAAACCCGGTGCGCTGCAAATCCGCCTTGATACCCGCGACGCGCATGTCGCTTACCTCAAGGACTCAGGCCCGGTCGCTCAGGCCGGTCCGTTGCTAGACGGCGAGGGGCAGATGTGCGGCTCTCTTGTTGTGCTGGACGTCCAAGACATGGCCGAGGCCGAGGCTTGGGCCGCGAATGACCCCTACGCCCATGCGGGCCTGTTTGACAAAGTCGAGCTGGTCGCGTGGAAAAAGGTGATCTGAGCGCCATGCAGTACTGGCTCTTTAAATCCGAACCGTCGGCGTGGGGCTGGTCCGATCAGGTCGCGCGCGGCGATGCGGGCGAGGAATGGGATGGCGTGCGCAATTGTCAGGCGCGCAACATCATGCGGCAGATGGAAATGGGTGATCGCGGGTTTTTCTATCACAGCCAAAAGGAACGCGCGATCGTCGGCATCGTCGAGGTCTGCGCGCTGGCCCACCCAGACAGCACGACAGACGATCCGCGTTGGGAATGCGTCGACATCCGCGCGGTGATGCCGGTGCAAACGCCTGTGACGCTGGACGCTATCAAGGCCGATTCACGCCTCGCGGAAATGGCGCTGGTGCGTCAGGCGCGCCTGTCGGTCCAGCCGGTCGAACCGGACGCGTGGAACATCATCTGCGCCATGGCCGGGGTAGATGCCTGAAAAATCAAGGACGTGGGAACCTTTCTCACGCTGGCCCGTTTGATGGGTGAAGCGGCGCGGCGATTAGGCCGCCGCCGCCACTACGGCGCCCAACGCGCCCGCCTAACGTCAGGAGACTCGACATGAACAAGCTTTACCCCGCCATCGGCGCACTCGCCCTCGCATTCGCAACGCCCCTCGCAGCGGCCCCGGACGACGTGCTGCCCACCAAGGGCGACGAGATCACGAAATTCCGTGATGCAGGTGCTTGGACCATTCGCGAGAACGTAACGCGCAAATCCTGCTTTGCATCCTATAAGGCCGAATCAGGCGCAATCGTGCAGTTCGGCTTTACCAAGGACGAATCGGTTGGCTATCTGGGTCTGTTTTCGCAGAACGCGAACGTGACTGAGAGCGAGCAAGAGGTTGCATTTATCGCCAACGGCAACCTCTACTCCGGTCAGGCGACCGGCGTCGGCGCAAGCCTTGAGGATGGTTATGAGGGCGGTTACGTGCTGGTCAATAACGTCGAGTTCGTCAAAGACATCGAAGCCGGCAAAGAACTGGTCGTGTTCCCCGAAACGCCCGAAACCTACGTGGTTGACATGTCCGGCGCATCGGCAGCCGTCTACGAAGTGCGTAAGTGCACCAGCAAAGCTGCCGGCTAAGCTAGCTTTCTGCGGCGCCTGCCGTTTGGCGCTGGAAAGTAAGAACAACGTCAAAGGTCCCGGTTGCGGGGCCTTTTTCGTGTCAAAGGATCGGATCGCGGGCAACAATGGCAGATTAGTATCGCCCAGCTGAACCCGACATAAAAACGGAGGGTTCCGGCTATGCCGAAACCCTCCGCCACCCCACGCGCTCCCAAGCACCACACGTGTATTCTGGATAAGGTTCCGGCCGTCCTGGCCCGATGAAATGACACTACGTCAAAGCGGCGCGCAGTGCAAAAGGCAAGTATGGCGGATTTAGTTCAAACACCGCGCCTTTAGCGGCAATGCTTGGCGACTTCGCTACCGCGTAGCTGCGTTTCGACCAGCAGACAGCGGTTGCGCGCCTCGTAATAATAGCCGCGCGCGTACCACATCACTGCCTTGTCCAAATTGCCGTCCGACACCATCCAAGCGCCGCGCAGGTATTTGACGGCGAAATGCAGGTTCGTCTCGGCATCCAGCAAATCTTTGTCGCGTCCCGCGAATCCCATGCCGCGCGCCGTGGCGGGCAGGATCTGCATCATGCCGAAATAGGGACCATTGCGCGCTTTGGGGCGATAATCGCTCTCGCGTTGAATCACCTTGTGCACCAGCGGGCGGGGCACCTGATAATGATCGGCATATTTATTGACCAGCTGGCGAATCTCGGGCGTCTCGCCGGGATAGAGCTGCAAGGACGAACTGCTCGATATGGTCGGGGATGTCTTTGGCGTCGTGCCCGCACAGGCGGCGGTGAGCGACAGCGAAGCGACGAGAACGGCGCGCAGGAACATGATCCGAATGTCTCCAAGGAAATCTCTGACGGTTAAAGGCCCGATTCCGGCTGGTCTGGCAAGCGGTTTGGTTCGCGTCTTGGCGGGAATTTGCTCGTTTAGGGGCGCGCATGGGCGAATGGCCGCGCAGGACAATCACGCGAAGCCAGCCCGCAACGTGGCCGGGGGACAGTACGCTCGGCACGAAAAAAGGCCCCGGCAATCACGCCGGAGCCCTTTGATGGTTAACGCCTGCCGCGTCAGCCCTTTAGCTTGGTCATGCGCAGATAGGGCAGCACGGTCTTGAAATCACCGAACTTTTCCTTGGCATCGGCATCGTTAAGCGACGTGGGAATCACCACATCCTCGCCTACCTGCCAGTCGGCGGGGGTCGCAACGCCGCTATTGGCCGCCGTCTGCAAGCCGTCCAGCGCGCGTAGCACCTCGGCAAAATTGCGGCCAACGTTCATCGGGTAGGTCATGCTGAGTTTCAGCTTCTTGTCCGGGCCGATGATGAAAACGGCGCGCACAGTAGCGCTGTCATTCGGTGTGCGGCCATCGGGCATGTAGGCCTCGGCGGGCAGCATATCGAACGCCTTGGACACCTCAAGACCCTCATCAGCGATGATCGGGAATCCCGCTTTGGTACCTGCGACCTTTTCGATGTCGCCTTTCCATTTCTTGTGGTCCTCGACCCCGTCGACCGAAATGCCGATTACTTTTGTGTCACGCTTGGCCCACTCATCTTTCAGCTGGGCGACTGCGCCGAATTCAGTGGTGCAGACCGGCGTGAAATCCTTGGGGTGCGAAAACAGGATCGTCCATTTGTCGCCGATGAAATCGTGGAACTGGATGGTGCCGTGATCCGTCTCGGCGGTGAAATCGGGAACCGTGTCGTTGATGCGCAATGCCATGTCGGCTGTCCTTTCCTGAGTCGGGTTTGGCTCTTCGCTACGCAAGATAAGGTCCGTTTCAGCGAATTGCACCCCCCGTCAGAGTCGCCCCCCATCTTGCAGGCGCAAGGTGCCGGGTCTATGTCTGAAGGCAAGGCGCGTGGCGCCCATGCCCACGCATATTCAAAGGGAGATACGACATGATCGAGAAGCGTCAATTCTACATCAACGGCAACTGGTCCGACCCGGCCACACCCAGCGATTGCCAAGTCATCGACCCTTCGACCGAGGAGCCCTGCGCAGTGATCAGCCTCGGTGGTCAGGCCGACACTAATGCAGCCGTCGCCGCAGCCAACGCCGCATTTCCCGACTGGATGAACACCCCCCCAGCCGAGCGCATCGCGCTGGTGGAAAAGCTGGCCAAAGTTTACGAATCCCGCTCCGAAGATATGGCGCAGGCCATCAGCCTCGAAATGGGCGCGCCTATCGAATTGTCTCGCGAGCAGCAGACAGCCGCAGGTGCCGGCCACATCGCCGCCTTCCTCAAGGCCGCCAAGGCATATGAGTTCGAGCATCCCCACGATCCCGACACCCCCGGCAGCTATATCCGCAATGAGCCGATCGGCGTCGCCGCCCTCATCACGCCGTGGAACTGGCCAATGAACCAGGTCACGCTCAAGGTGATCGCCGCCGCCGTTGCTGGGTGCACAATGGTGCTGAAACCCAGCGAGGAATCGCCCCTGTCGTCGATGGTATTCGCCGAGATGATTGACGAGGCAGGCTTCCCGCCCGGCGTCTTTAACCTTGTGAATGGTGACGGTATGGGCGTCGGCACGCAGCTGACCGAGCATCTCGACGTCGACATGATCAGCTTCACCGGCTCGTCCCGCGCAGGCAAGCTGATCTCCAAGGCCGCCGCCGATTCGCTAAAGCGCGTCAGCCTCGAGCTGGGTGGCAAGGGCGCGAACCTCATCTTTGCCGATGCCGATGACGCAGCGGTCGAGCGCGGTGTGCTGCACTGCATGAACAACTCGGGCCAGTCGTGCAACGCGCCGACCCGCATGATCGTGCAACAGGAGATCTATGACAAGGCGGTCGAAACCGCCACCAAGGTCGCCGACTCGATCAAGGTCGGCCCGGCCAGCGAGTCGGGCGATCACATCGGCCCGGTGGTAAATCAGGTCCAGTTCGACAAGATTCAGGACCTGATCCAGAAGGGCATCGACGAGGGCGCGCGCCTTGTCGCGGGCGGCGTGGGTCGCCCCGATGGGCTGAACCGTGGCTTTTACGTCAAGCCGACGGTGTTCGCGGACGTCAACAACAATATGATCGTTGCGCGCGAAGAGATCTTTGGCCCGGTCCTGTCGATCATCCCCTTCGACACCGAAGAGGAGGGCATCCAGATCGCCAACAACACGCCCTACGGTCTGACCGACTATCTTCAAACACAGGATCCGGCCCGCGCCGCCCGCGTCGCCCGCGCTCTGCGCGCTGGCATGGTCGAGGTTAACGGCCAGAGCCGCGGAATGGGCGCGCCCTTCGGCGGCATGAAGCAGTCCGGCAACGGGCGCGAAGGTGGCTCTTGGGGCATCGAGGATTTCATCGAAGTGAAATCCATCTCGGGCTACGATCCCGCCGCCGCCTGATCGGCGCATATACATTGCGTTGGGCCGGAGCGATCCGGCCCAACGCCCCCACGCCCAATCTAGGCGCAAGCGCCAAAACCGTCTAGGACAGACCCCATGAGCCTGCCAGACATTCCCCCAAGCGCTATCGCCACCGCCGCCTTCGTCCCGAAAACCGTGCACAAGCGTGATATTTTCTCGGAAACCATCTCAGGCAGTCTAGAGGGTATTCCCGACTTTCCCGTCGTCCTGCGCAAGCTCGACACCGTGCCATGGTATGCCCGCCCCATCGCGTGGACCCTTGCGCGCAAGGAAATAAAAGGCCTGCGCGCCGTGCAAGGCATTGAGGGCTGCCCGGCCCTCGTGCGCGTCGACAAAACCGGCCTCTTGCGCAGCTGGACCCAAGGCACACCGCTGCAACTGGCCAAACCCAGCGATCCGGCATGGTATCGCGACGCCCGTCGCCTCCTGCGCGACATGCGCCGGGCCGGGGTCACGCATAATGATATCGCCAAGCCGCAGAACTGGCTGATGACGCCGGATGGCCGCGCCGCCGTGATCGACTTTCAGCTGGCCTCGGTCCATCGCAGGCGCGGGCGGCTATTTCGCACCATGGCGCGCGAGGATCTGCGTCACCTGCTGAAACAAAAACGCGCCTATGCGCCGGACCTGTTGACCCCGTCCGAACTGAGCATGCTGGCCCAGAAGGCGCTGCCGTCGCGCATCTGGATGGCGACGGGCAAGCGGGCATATAACTTCGTCACCCGCCGCCTGATGAATTGGTCCGACGGCGAAGGCACCGAGGATCGGATAGAACGCGACGGCCCCGCCCTGCGGACCGCGCTGATGGCAAATCCACAAGTGACGGATATCGCCCTCAGCACCTATGCGCTACCGGCCAAGGGTGTCGGTCTCTACGCCTTCGTCGAGACCACGCTGGACGCCGGCACACTGGCCACCCTCGCCCCGCAGCCACGCCCCGAGGCGATACAGCCCGTCACCGCCCTGCCCCGCCACGCGGATGGCAGCCCGCGCATGGATGCGCTGGACCTTATCGCCGCGAACCGCCTTGATGAGCTGGCCTTGCTGCAAGAGCGCGAGCCTGAGCTGGCCAAGGCGCTGGCCCCCATCATCGCGTCCCGCCTCAACCTGACCGACCGCGTGCTGCGCCCTTAAAACGTTTCGCGAAAAACCTGAATCACAGATTTTCGCGAAACGCGCGCGACATATCAGCGTTACGCGCGTTTCGCCTTTATCCGATGCCTCAGGTTAAAGGCGAAACGCTTTAGAACGGCGCCTTGGCGCGAAACGACATGCCCCGCCCGCTTTCGGGATGGCTGATGCGCAGTTCTTCGGCATGCAGCATCATCCGCGCAAACCCATCCTCGGGCGCATAAAGCGGATCACCCAGAATAGGATGCCCCAGCGCCAGCATGTGAACACGCAACTGATGTGTGCGCCCCGTCCTTGGCCGTAGCCGCACGCGGCTCTCGTCCTCGCCGGCCTTCAACACCCGGTATTCGGTCAGCGAGGGTTTGCCCGTCTCATGACACACCATCTGGCGCGGCCGGTTCGGCCAATCCACGATCAGCGGCAGATCGACTTCGCCCGTCTTGCCCTCCATCCGGCCCGCCACACGCGCCACATAGACCTTGCGCGCGCGCCGCTCCTCAAATTGCTTGGACAGAAACCGCTGCGCGTGCGGGGTCAGCGCGAAAACCATCACGCCTGATGTATCTCGGTCCAGCCGATGCACCAGCAGCGCGGTGGGGAACACCACCTGAATGCGCGCCAGTAGGCAATCGGCCAAATGCGCCCCCTTGCCCGGCACCGACAAAAGGCCGTCCGGTTTTTCGACTGCCAAGATCTCGTGATCTTCGTGAAGCACGGTCAGCGGGCACATTGGCGGATCATAAGGCGTTTGCATGGCCTCGCTCTACCGCGCGCCGCGTACATCGTCCAGCACGCCCCGGTCTTTCAGTGTTCCAGAAATACTCTCGCCGAAGGCATCCGCCGCCTTACGCCGTGCCGAACTCCGCCGACAGCGCCATCGGGTCGATGCCCATACTGCCCAGCGCCGCGCCCCACTTGGCCTCGTTGGGTTTGGCGAATATCAGATCGGCACTCGCCTCGGCGATCAGCCAACCATTTTGTCCGATTTCGCTCTCCAACTGCCCCGGCCCCCAGCCAGCGTAGCCCAGCGCGACCAATGCGCTGGTCGGGCCTTCGCCGCCTGCCATATCCTCGAGAATGTCGAGCGTCGCGGTCATGGAAAACTCCGGGCTCACTTTCAATGTCGAGATCGACGACCGGTAGCCCGCATCATGCAGCACGAAACCGCGCCCCGTCTCGACCGGGCCGCCAAAATTGACAAGCAGACGCCGCGCGCCGGGGGCGGCGTCCATATCCAGCTGTTCCAGCAGGTCGCTCAGCTTTAGATCGTCGGCCCTCTTGTTGACGACGATGCCCATGGCGCCTTCATCCGAATGCGCGCAGACAAAGATCAGCGACTGCTCGAAACGCGGATCTTCCATGCCCGGCATGGCGATCAGCATCCTTCCGGTCAGGTCCATATTCGTCAGCGACGCGGTATCGGGGATCGGCTCCATAGGCCTGACAATGGCCACTCGTCCGGTCTATTGCAAGGGCGCGGTCCCGCACCGCCCTGGCCCCGCCCACTATCCGCCCCATGACCCAATTGTGAATTGGCTTTCGCCGCGTCATAGCGCAAAGGGATAGGTATGAAACATCTTGCCTCCCGCCTTCTGGCCGCCGCTCTTTGCCTTGTGCCGCTGCCTGCCCTGCCGCAATCCATGGATGCTGTTACATCCGCGCGCGTGCTGCCCGGATGGCGACTGGCCGACGGCACCCACATGGCCGCGCTTGAGTTGCGCCTCGCGCCGGGGTGGAAAACCTATTGGCGTGCGCCCGGCGATGTCGGCATCCCACCGCGCTTTGACTGGCGCGGATCGCGCAACCTGCGCGGGGTCGAGGTGCAGTGGCCTACACCCGAGCGCATGGATCAGGGCGGCATGACAGCAATCGGCTATCACGGCACAGTCATCCTGCCGCTGCATGTGCTGGCGCAAAGCGGTGCGCGCGATGTCATGCTCAGCGGCTCGGTCGATATCGGCGTGTGTCGCGACGTGTGTATTCCGATGACGCTCAGCCTATCTGGCGATCTGCCTGTCGCCCAATCCAAGCGCGATGCGCGCATCACCGCCGCACTGGCCGACCGGCCTCTGACCGCCGACGAGGCGGGCGTTCAGCGCGTGCGCTGCATTGTGACACCGGGCAAGAAAGGCGATCTGCACCTGCGCGCCGAGCTGTCGATGCCCCCCTCAGGCGGCCCCGAGACAGCAGTGATCGAGGCAAGCGATCCCAACATCTGGATCGCGCAGCCGCGCACAGCGCGGCAGGGAAACACTTTGGTGGCCGAGACGCGGCTGGCGCATGTCGAGGGGCGGCCCTTCGCGCTGGACCGCTCAAAACTGCGCCTGACGATCCTCGGCACGCGCCAAGTGGTCGATATCAAAGGCTGCCCCGGCGGCTAGGATGCGCGCGCAGCGCTTGGCCTAACGCCAGCACCAGATAGAGCGCCGCGACCAGAACCATCGCACCCAAGGCAAAAACCAAAAGCCCGCCCGCGACCGGCTCGATCCGCGCCGCCATCGGCATCAGCGCCTCCACAAAGCCCGGTAAGGCGCCGGTCCACATCGCCACACCCATCGTCGCCGCGAACCACGCGGCGATCAAAACGACCCCGGCCAGCATCGCGCCCCGCACCCGCGGCACTCGGAACCGCAGCCCCCGCCGTAGCGCAGCCGTTTGGCGCGCCAAGTCATGCTGCACCGCGATCAGCGCAGGCACGACCAACAGCACCAGCACCAATCCAAAGCCCAGTCCATAGACCAGCGTGATCACCGTGGGTTTCAAAAATTGCGCGTCCTGGCTGCGCTCGAACAACAGTGGCGCGAGGCCCAGAACCGTCGTCAACGTGGTCAGCAGCACAGGGCGCAGCCGGTCCGCCGCACCGTCGATAATCGAAGGGATCAGCCCGCGCGTTTCCGCATACTCGTCGATCGTAGTCACCAGCACGATGGAATCGTTGATGATAATCCCTGTCATGCCCAGCAAACCGACGACCGTGAACATGCTCAGCGGCACGTCCCACGCGTGATGCCCATAGATCGTGCCCACCAGTCCGAAGGGAATGATCGCCATCACCACTATAGGCCGCGTCCAACTGCCAAAAACCAGCGACAGCACCAGATAGATGCCGACCAGCGTCAGCATCAGACCCAAGAGCGCGTCGTTCAGAAAATCGTCCTCCTGCTCGGCGAGGCCGGACATGCGCCAGTCGACCTGCAACTCTGACGCGATGCGAGGCAGGATATCGGCGCGCAGCAGCTCTTGAATCTCGGCGGCGCGGGCCGGATCGTCCTCGGATATGTCGCCCGTCACGCTGATCAGGCGCACGCCGTTCTTCCGCCGCACGGTCGAGAACCCATCGCGCCGCTCGACCGAGACGATATCGGCCAGCGGCACATAGGCACCACCGGGTGTGCGCAGCTGCGTGCGCTCCAGAAAATCAGCGGTCAACGCGCCCTCGGGCAGCTCGACCCTAACTTCGGCGCTGCGCGGTCCGACAGGATAGGTTGCCGCCTCGATCCCGTTCAGCCGCGCACGCAACTCTCGCCCCAATGCGTCGATACCAAAGCCAAGGGCCGCACCTTGCGGAGTGAGATCCAGCACCAGCTCCTGCTTGTCATAAGCCAGATCGTCCTCGAGGCCGGTCACTTCGGGAAAGGCCAGCAGCACCTCTTTCAGCGCTTGCGACGCGGCCTTGAGAGTGGCCGCATCCGCGCCCGAAAACTGCACGTCCAGCGCATC
>RCMY010003749.1_pt1 | contig 13345 bp, 10 predicted proteins | sample 2041341 | NCBI WGS metagenome assembly RCMY01 (sample SAMN09708234, study PRJNA481090) | Marine sediment metagenome, whole genome shotgun sequencing project. | reverse complement strand
CAGGCGTCGTCGGCCTTCCGGGCGACGGGGCGGATCGCGTCGGCGGCGAACTGGGTGAGCGCGTCGACGAGCATCTGCTGCTCGTCGGTCGGGGTGAGGTCGAAGAGCCCCTTGCCCGATGAGGTCCGCTGCCGGACGGGCGCCCCGCTGAGCTTGCGCTTCGTCGACGCGAACGAGCGCCCCGCGTTGGTGACGGCGGAGAAGCCGCTGCCCACGCCGGAGCGGACGAGGTTCTCGATCGGGACGCGGAGTCCGAGCTTGTCGAGCGCCTGAACGCCGGCCAAGCGGCGGAGGCCGCCGAGCGCCAGCCCCATCGAAGTCTCTGCGATGCCCATCAGTATGGTCCTCGGGTGTGGGAGGGTGTCGGTGTGGAGCGCGGTGGGCATGGAGTTTGGTGCCCCGCCATCGGTTCCGTACCGTTGGTAACAGTTACCGCAAGTTACACCTCTCCCCGGACTTGCCCAAACCGGCGCGAGCGACGAGGCTCCTGTTCCGTCGCCGCCATTGAAGAAAGCTGCAGACATGTCGAACGAACTCCGAGACGCCGTCGTCCTCGGCGGCAACCGCATCCCGTTCGCCCGCTCGAACCGTGCCTACAGCCGCGCGTCGAACCAGGACATGCTGACCGCGACCATCGACGGGCTCGTCGCCCGGTACGGGCTGAAGGGCGAACGCCTCGGCGAGGTCGTCGGCGGCGCGGTCCTCAAGCACGCCCGGGACTTCAACCTCGTCCGGGAGTCTGTCCTCGGGTCCGCGCTGTCCCCGACGACGCCCGCCTTCGACATCCAGAAGGCCTGCGACACCTCGCTCGAGGCGGCGGTCGCCGTCGCGAACAAGGTGCGTCTCGGCCAGATCGACTCCGGCATCGCCTGCGGGACCGACACCACCTCCGACGCCCCGGTCGCGCTCAACGACGAGCTCCGACGCGTCCTGATGGACGCGAACCGCGCCAAGGGCCCGCTCGACTACGTGAAGCTCGTCGGCCAGCTCCGCCCGGACCAGCTCGTCCCCGAGATCCCGAAGAACTCGGAGCCGCGCACCGGTCTCGCGATGGGCGAGCACCAGGCCATCACGACCGCCGAATGGGGCATCACGCGCAAGGCTCAGGATGCGCTGACGGTCGCCTCGCACGACAACCTCTTCGCCGCCTACGAGCGGGGGTTCTTCGACGACCTCGTCACGCCGTACCTCGGCCAGGGCCGCGACGACAACCTTCGCCCGGGTGGCTCCGTCGAGAAGCTCGGCCAGCTCCCGGTCGTCTTCGGCGACAAGGAGACCGGCACGATGACCGCCGCGAACTCCACCCCGCTCACCGACGGAGCAGCAGCCGTGCTGATCTCGTCGCGCGAGTGGGCGGAGGAGCACAGCATCCCGGTGCTCGCGAAGTTCGTCGACGCCGAGTCCGCCGCCGTCGACTACGTCCACGGACACGAGGGGCTGCTGATGGCTCCTGCCTACGCCGTGCCGCGCATGCTCGAGCGCAACGGGCTGACGCTGCAGGACTTCGACCTCTACGAGATCCACGAGGCCTTCGCCTCGACGGTGCTCTCGACGCTGGCCGCATGGGAGGACGAGGAGTTCTGCCGCGAGCGCCTCGGCCTGGACGCCCCGCTCGGCTCGATCGACATGAAGAAGCTCAACGTCGCCGGCTCCTCGCTCGCGACCGGCCACCCGTTCGCCGCGACGGGCGCACGGATCGTCGCCACCGCCGCGAAGCTCCTCGACGAGCGCGGCGGCGGCCGCGCCCTGATCTCGGTCTGCGCCGCCGGCGGCAACGGCGTCGTTGCCATCCTCGAAGCCTGACCCGACCCTGAAACCCGTGTTGCACGCCGGCCCGATCCGGCGGTCTCGCACCACGCGATGAGCACGACGAAGGACCCTCCCATGGCTGACCGCTACCAGCAGATCGTCTCCTCCCCCGTCGGCGGCAAGCTCGCCGACCTCCTCGGCCTGCCGAAGGCCGTCGACCTCCGTCGTCACACGCCCGGGGCGTCGCTCGTCGTCGGGCCCGCGCTCGTCACCGGGACCGGAACGCTCGGGGCGCACGCCGCGAAGCTGCTCGCGAACGCCGGCATCGACGTCCACGAGTCGACCGAGGAGCTCGACGGGTCGCAGCGTTACGGCGCGATCGTCGTCGATGCGAGCGGGATCACCGAGGCCTCCGGGCTCGTCGCGCTCTACGAGGCGCTGCACACCTCGATCCGTCGGCTCGGCGGCTCGGCGCGGATCATCGTCCTCGGCGTCACGCCCGAGCTGACCGACACGCTGGCTGCGCGAACCGCACAGCGCGCGCTCGAGGGCTTCACGCGCTCCGTCGCGAAGGAGCTGCGCGCCGGTTCCACCGCGAACCTCGTCCTCGTCGCGCCAGGCGCCGAGCAGGGCCTCGACGCCCCGCTGCGGTTCCTGCTCTCCGCCCGCTCCGCGTTCGTGGCCGGCCAGGTCGTCTCCGTCGGTCCGCGGACCGGGACCACGCCGGTCACCCCGGCCGACCACGACCTTCCGCTCGCCGGGAAGATCGCAGTCGTCACCGGCGCCGCGCGTGGGATCGGCGAGGCCATCGCCCGGACCATGGCGCGCGACGGCGCCGAGGTCGTCTGCCTCGACCTGCCCTCCGCGGGTGCCCAGCTGACCCACGTCGCCAACGACATCGGCGGCAGCGCGCTGCAGCTCGACATCACCGCCGAGGACGCACCGACGCGGCTCGTCGAGCACGTCATGGAGCGCCACGGTGGCGTGGACCTCGTCGTACACAACGCCGGGATCACCCGCGACAAGACGCTCGCCGGCATGGACGACAAGCGCTGGAACCTCGTGCTCGACGTGAACCTCGTCGCGCAGGAGCGCATCGACGCCGCCTTGACCGCGGGCGACGGCGACGCACGCGCGCTCAACGACGGGGGCCGCATCGTCTGCGTCTCGTCGATGTCCGGCATCGCCGGCAACCGCGGACAGACGAACTACGCGGCCTCGAAGGCCGGCGTCATCGGCCACGTCGAGGGACTCGCGGAGACAGTTGCGGAGTTCGGCGCGACGATCAACGCGGTCGCTCCCGGGTTCATCGAGACCGAGATGACCGACGCGATGCCGCTCGGCGTCCGCGAGGTCGGTCGACGGATCTCGAGCCTCGGGCAGGGCGGCCAGCCTGTCGACGTCGCGGAGACCATCGCCTTCTTCTGCTGGCCGGACGCAACCTGGGTCAACGGGACCACGCTGCGCGTGTGCGGCCAGAACCTCCTCGGAGCCTGACGATGCACACCCCCGAAGACCACTCCGCCGCAGACCTGCCCGCCGGCGGGCTGACCACCGCGCCGGAGACGACCACGGTCGTCGAAGGCGAGCCGAACATGGCCGCCCTCTACGGCCGCGCGGTCGCTTCAGCCGTCATGCCCGGCGCGGGCGATGCGCTCCCGACCGAGCACCTCGCTCGCGTCGACGTCGCGATCGACCGAGACCACGTCGCCGACTACGCCGACGTCTGCGGCTTCCGGATCTCCGACGTCCTCCCGTCGACCTACCTCCACCTGCTGATGTTCCCGCTGTCGATCCAGCTGATGGCACGCCAGGACTTCCCGTTCGCGCTGCCCGGCCTCGTCCACGTCGGCAACCGGATCGTCACGCGTCGCGCGGTCAACGTCGCGGAGACGGTGGACGTCACCGTCGGCTGCGTCGACCTCCGAGCACATGCGAAGGGGCAGCAGTTCGACGTGGCCGCGCGTGCGTCGATCGGCGGGGATCTCGTCTGGGAGAGCCGCTCGACCTACCTCCGTCGTGGCCGTCCCGAGGGCGCGCTGGTCGACGGTGACCACCCGTCGGAGCACGTCGACGTCAACGGCCTGCCCTTCACCGCGCGCTGGTCCGTCCCGGCGGACACGGGGCGCCGCTACGCGGGGGTCTCGGGCGACGTGAACCCGATCCACCTGAACCCGGTCACCGCCCGCGCGTTCGGCTTCCCGCGCGCGATCGCCCACGGCATGTGGACGGCCGCCCGCGTCGTGGCCGCGTTCGAGGGCTCGCTGCCCGACGCGCTGGACCTCGACGTCTCGTTCAAGCGTCCGGTCCTGCTGCCCGCCAAGGTCGAGCTCGCCACCCGCGTCACCGATGACCTCGTCGACGCCGCCGTCCGCGGTCGCGACGGCGCCCCGCACCTCGCGGCCCGGATCACCCCTGCTGGATGACGCCCGGGTCGGCGATCTGAGGACAGGGCTGGCCGGGTGAGCGCCTGCGGTGCGCGCGCCGCACCACGGGAAGGGGCAGCGCCCTCTGGTGGCGAAGAGAGACCCTGAGTCCTGCCCGCTCCCGAAAGCCCTCCTGTGCACTCCCGGTTCCGTCTGCTCGCCGCCATGCTCGCGGTCTTCTCGCTCGCCCTCGGAAACGGCGTGGCCGCCGCCCACCAGGGCACCGACCCGTTCCAGTCCTCCGCGGCCGAGATCCCGACCACGCGGCTGAACAACGTGGCCTGCGAGGACGGGATGGCCGGGCCGTTCCCGTGCCGCGACCTGGACCTCGTCGCGTTCATCCCGAAGGGCGAGTTCGGGGTGGAGTTCCTCGAGGGCTCCGGCTTCACGGGCATGTCCGAGGCGTGGGGCTGGACGGACCCGGACAACGGTGACGAGTACGCCATCTTCGGCGTCTCCAACGGCGTGCACTTCGTGCGTATCAACGAGACCGACCCCGAGTACCTCGGCTACATCCCGAACACCGCCGCCGCCCAGCTCATCTGGTACGACATGAAGGTCGTCGGCAACACCCTGTACTCGGTCTCCGAGTCGGCCCCGCACAACGTCCGCACCTTCGATCTCACGAACCTTCGCGGCGCCGCGGCCGACCCGCCCTTCCCCGCGAAGTTCGTCGAGGGTCTGCGCTATCTGCCGGACTTCTCGTCGCACAACTTCGCCGTCAACGAGGACACCAACCGCGGCTACGTCGTCGGTGGAAACGTCGGCCTCGTCGTCCCGGACAACTGCTTCGGCGGGCTGATCACGCTCGACCTCTCCACGCCGCTCACCCCGACGCCGCTCGGCTGCTACGACGCGGACGGCTACGTCCACGACACGCAGTGCGTCACGTACGCCGGCCCGGACACCGAGCACACGGGCAAGGAGATCTGCCTCAACTCGGCCGAGGACATCATCGCGATCATCGACAACACCGATCCAGGGAACGTGGCTCGGCTCGGTGAGGTCACCTACGAGTTCATCGGCTACACGCACCAGGGCTGGCTCAGCGAGGACCACTCGCTCTTCTTCGTCGGCGACGAGACCGACGAGACCGACTTCGACGAGGTCACGAACACGCGGACGCTCATCATCGACGTCACGGACCTCGACAACCCGACGCTGATCAACATCTACGAGCACGCGACCACGTCGATCGATCACAACATGTACGTCCACGACGGCCTGCTCTACCAGAGCAACTACACCGCCGGCCTGCGCGTGCTCGACATCTCCCGCGCCCGTCAGGGCCTGCTCGACGAGGTCGCGTTCTTCGACGTCTTCCCCGACAACGACGACCCGATCTTCGCGGGGACGTGGGGCAACTACCCGTTCTTCGAGAGCGGCATCATCCCGGTCACGTCATCGGACGAGGGGCTGTTCCTGGTCCGTCGCTCCGCCGCGGCCACCGAGCCCGAGCCGGCACCGTCGCCGAGCGGCAGCGCGACCGGCGGCGTCACCGATCCCACGGTCGACCCCGCACCGACGCACGACGAGCTGCCCGCGACCGGCGGTGGGTTCGTCCTCCCGGCGCTCGGCCTCGTGGCGCTCGCCCTGCGTCGTCGCCGCGACGACGAGGACTGAGATGCAGGTCTTCAAGATCCTGACCAACGCGCAGTGGGAGCGGCTGCGCGATGACGGCGCCATCGCCGGCGCGCCGGTCGACATCGCCGACGGCTACGTCCACCTGTCCGGCGCGGACACCGTGACCGGGACGCTCGAGAAGCACTTTGCCGGACAGCGCGGGCTCGTGCTCGCCGCGGTCGAGACTGACGGCCTCGGCGACGACCTGCGGTGGGAGCTGGCGCCGAAGCGGGGCGCGGACTTCCCGCACCTCTACCGCGAGCTCCGGCTGACCGACGTCGTCTGGGCGGGCGCCATCACGAACGCCTCGGACGGAAGCCACGGGCTGCCGCCGCTCGATGGCTCCCGGGCAACGCTGCACCGCGCGTGAGCGCCCGGAACGGGTGCTCGGCGACCCGCTGCCTACGCTCGTCGGCATGAAGCCCTTCCTGCTCCTCGCCACACGCTCCGTGGACCTCGCCGCCGACGGCGAGTACGAGGCGTTCCTGAAGTTCTCCGGCCTCGATGAGAGCTCGCTCCGCCGGGTGCGGCTCGAGCGGACGGGGCTCGGCGACATCGACCTCGATGACTGGTCCGGCATCATCCTCGGCGGCGGCCCGTTCAACGTCACCGACGAGGACAAGTCGTCCGCACAGCTTCGTGCCGAGGGCGACATCGCCCGGCTGCTCGACGGCGTGGTTGCCCGAGACTTCCCGTTCCTCGGCGCGTGCTACGGGATCGGGACGCTCGGGACCCATCAGGGCGCGATCGTCGACCGGACCCACCCCGAGCCTGTGGGCTCGACGATGATCACGCTGACCGGGGCCGGTCGCGTCGACCCGCTGACCCGCGATCTCCCCGAGACGTTCGTCGCGTTCGTCGGGCACAAGGAAGCGATCCACACGCTGCCCCCGCATGCGGTGAACCTGGCGTCATCCCCGGACTGCCCGGTCCAGGCGTTCCGCATCGGGACCAACGTCTACGCGACCCAGTTCCACCCGGAGCTCGACGTCGTCGGCATCCAGACCCGCATCGACGTCTACAAGCACCACGGCTACTTCGCGCCCGAAGCAGCAGACGAGCTCAAGGCCCGCGCGGGGGCGAGCCTCGTCACCTACCCGCCCACGATCTTGCGGACGTTCGTCGAGCGCTACGCCTGAGCGTCGGCGTCGTCCACGAGGTCGACCATCAGGCCGTCCGAGAGCGCCTCGAGCGAACGGATCAGATCGTCGCGGGTGACGCCGTCCGGCAGCCGGACGACGGCTGCAGCCCGGAACAGGTCCGTGCCGGCCATGGCAGCTTCCTCGGTCCAGGTCCGCAGCGACACGATCCCGACCCCGAGCGACGACAACGCCCCGGACACCTCGTGCACGATGCCCGTGCGGTCGGCGCCGACGACGGCGAGCTCGACACGGGGTGCGTCGTCGGGCAGCACGCCGTCAGCATCGACGGAGCGCAGCTGGACGTCGAGCAGACCCTGGTCACGGAGCGGTTCGAGCGCCGCGCGGAACGCGTCCGCCTCGTCGGCAGGGACGTGCACCAGCACGACCCCCGCGAACACACCGGCGAGCTCCGTGAGCTGGCTGCGCTCCCAGCTGCCGGCATGGGCGGTGACGACCTCGGACAGGGCCTGCACGAGGCCGGTGCGATCGGCACCGATGACGGAGAGCACGTAGGGGTTCATGCCGCCAACTCTAACGGCTGCGCACGGGCCGCGGACGGACGAACACGAGCGCCAGGAGAAACGCCGCGAGCGCGAAGCTCGCTGCTCCGCCCCCGGTGGCAGGGAGCGGGTCGACAGCCGGTGAGGGCGTCGCGGTCGGCGTCGGTGACGGGGCTGGCGTCTCCGTGGGCTCCGGCTGCGGAGCAGGCGCCGGGTTCGTGGGGACGCAGTCGCCGGTCGACGGATCCAGGAACCGGACGCGGGCTGCACAGGCACGTCTGAGCAGGTCGTCGGCGTCGGCCGGCAGGATGTGGCCGTCGGCAAGGTTGACCTGGGTCTGCTCGTACATCAGGTCGAAGTAGGTCTGGTGGTCGCCGTAGCGCTGGATGATCTGCGCCTCCGTGAACGGGATCGTGATCCCGCCGAGGTTGCAGGAGTCCGCGATGTAGGTCGCCACGGGCGCGGTCATCGGCGCGAGCCGGATGCCACCGAGGGTGTTCTGGTCGCTGTCCTTCGCGAGCCCGGTGCCGTCGAACTCGTAGCGGGCACCCGTCGGGGCGGGCTCGCCGCCACGCGCCCAGGTGTCGAGCGCGGCCAGCGCCGCGTTCGCGACGTACCGGTTCGGCAGCAGCGCCCCGTTGACGATGCAGACCGCCGCGCGCGGATCGATGATCTCGCCGTACTGGCCCGCGGACTCCCAGAGCGCTTCGGCCATGCCGCGGGACTGACGGACGCCGGCGATGACGCGCGTCGATGCGCCCTCGGTCTGCTGGCGTCCGACCCACGAGTCCTGATGTGCGGCTCCCGCGACCTCCCACAGCCGGTAGGTCGGCCACGGGGTCGGGTCAGCCACGGAACCTTCGCGGTCACCGAGCAGATGGATGACCGGGATGGGCGGCGCGGTCTCGTAGTTCTTCGTGCCGCCGGCCTGCTGGAGGATCCCGTCGATGGTTCGGTCGAGCGCCTGGCCGCTGGAGATGAAGCCGCTGACCCGAGACCCGCCCTGCGACTGCCCGGCTGCCAGCACGATCTCCGCGGTCATCCCGCGCAGGGGGTGCACGTCGCCCGGCTGCTTGAAGGCCTGCGCGATCTGGGAGAACATGTCGTAGGAGTAGTCGTCGCCGGGGTGGCTGAGATCGGCGTAGCGGACCGGGTCCCAGGTCTTCGGGGTCAGCGCAGGCGTGCAGCAGATGCCGGCGGCCTGCGCGGAGACGTGGGCCCATGCCCAGCCCTCGCGCAGCAGGAACTCGACCGACGTCAGCGAGTTCACGGCGTTCTCGAACTGCGCGGTGACGTTGACCCAGTCCAGCATCACGGTCCCCGAGAAGTCCGCCGGGTCGCTGGGGTGCACGACGACGATCCGCGTCGTGTAGTCGGCAGTCGTGTCGCTGCCGGTCGCGGTGGCGGTCCCGGACACGAAGTACTCGTGCGACTCGTAGCCGAACGCGTCCAGGTCGAACCACGGATCCCACATCGGGTGGCCCTGGATCCCCACGTCGTCGCCGACCTCCACCAGCGTCGGCGTCGGGGCGTCGGCCTGTGCGGGGATCGCTGGGGCGACGAACGCAGCGGCGATCGCCAGCACCGTCAGCATGCGACGGGTCCGGGTGATCTGCATCAACAACCTCCGCCGCTGGGGCGATCCGGGATGGACGTGTCGACGACCTCGACGTGGAGGTGCGGCCAGTCGCGGTCCTCGGAGTACTCGTCGACCTGCGACGCGAACGGCAGCAGTCGCGGCCCCGTCCCGATGACGGTTTCTCCGCCGACGACGCGTTCACCCTTGAACGCGGACAACCCCGTGAAGTGGAGGATCTTGATCTCCCAACCGGGAAGGCCGTCGGGCTCGATGACGAGGTAGTGGTCGCGGTGCTCGCAGTACAGCGTGTAGCTGCCCGCGCGCTTCACGGTGCCGGAGGCCGGCGCGAGGACCTGGTGGTCGGGTGAGGCGACGATGTCCGCGGCGGTCCGTGAGCCCGTGCCGCGGTCACGGCTCGGCAGCGTCAGCGACGGCAGGATCGCGCTGGTGATCTCGGCCTGCTGGGCGCCGTCGTGCCCGGACTCGTGGTAGCCGATCAGCTCGACGTAGGCCGACGGCAGCACCAGATCGATCCCGTTGATCTGGGCGTAGACACGACTCGACTCGCGGTAGCTGAACGTGCGGTCACCGAGCGAGGCGGTGCCGTCGGTGCCGACCGCGCGGACCGTGATCCGGCCGTCGTGGATCCGTTCCTCCTCACGTTGCGGATCGCCGTCACGCGGCACGAACGTGAGGATGTGGGTGACGCCTGACTCCTCGACGGAGCCGACGACCTCGACGCCGCCGATCTCCAGGTGCACGACCGAGGCGTCGGCATCGATCGGACGGTCGAAGGCGATCTCGACCCGCTCGAGGAGCGGGGTCGGGTCGTCCAGGCCGGCACGGATGCTGATCACCTGCGCGGCGTCGACGTCCTGGGCTGCGGCGGCCCGTGCCTGCGCGACGACCTGCGGCCAGACCGCGGCCTCACCGCCGTAGACGGTGACGTCCTTCGCGGCGATGTGGGCGAGCGTTGATCCGGTGGCGGAGGCGAGGTCGTCGGCGCGCGTCAACAGCAGCGGCTGGCCGAGCGCCGCCGCATGCTGCGTGCCGACCAGCGCGTCCGGGTAGCTGGTCCCGTTCGCGATCGAGGCGGAGGAGACGATGTCGAAGAAGACCCGCTGGACCGCCGCGGCGGTGGCGTAGCGGTCCTCGCCGTGGATGCGCCGGACGTCGCCGGCGATCGCCTCGGCCTGCTGCGCCGCGTTCGGCCCGACGACGGACTCGCCACCGATCACGTCGACGTGGGTCACGCGGCGACGCGAGAGCGCCTGCATCGTGGCGACCGGGAGATCGTCCGTGCGGCTGAGAAGGATGGGGACGCCGTCGCGGCCGGCGACGGGCGAGGCCGAGAGCGCGTCCGGCCACGTCCGACCCGACACGACGAACGCCCGGCTCGATGCCGGCATGACGTCCGCCACCTGCGCTGCCGTCTCGTAGCGGTCCGCGCCGGCGATCCGTCCCACGCGGTACCCGAGCGCCGCGACGTCGACGGCAACCTGCGTCGAGAGCGCGGCCTCTCCCCCGAGCAGATGCACGGTGGCGCCGGCGGGGACGGAGCGGCGCAGCTCGGTGGCGGTTGCCTCCGGAAGCCCGTCGGTGGTGGCCAGCAGCAGCGGCCCGTCGACGGCAAGGGCGAACGGGACGCCGGCGAGCGCGTCGGCGTAGTCGTCGGAGCGGGCGATCACGGCGGACACCGCCGACCGCGTCGACGGGTAGCGGGCCTGCGAGACCGCGACGGCCGTGGCGAACCGGTCCTCGCCCTCGATCCGGGTCACCGTCATGGCCTCCACGGCGTCCACCGCCCAGGTGCGGGACAGCTGCCCGCCGTTCGTGGTCGCGGTGGCGGTGACCTCGTGGACGCCGGCGGTGAGGGTCACGTCCGCCGAGATCTGGGTCCCGAGATCCGGGTCGGCGTCGACCACGGTCGCGGACAGCACGACCCCGTCGAGCACGAACCACTGGGCCCGCATCGAGGATGTGGTGCGCACCCACGCGGTCAGCTTCGTCGGTCCGGGCTCGGCAAGCCCGGCCGGGACCGGTCGGACCGAGTGGATCTCGGACGGTGCTGTCTCGGCCGCGCGGACCGGCGCGGGAGCGAGCCCGACGGCGAGCCCGGAGACGACGAGCGTCAGCGCGAGCAGCCCCGCGGACGAGCGGTGACGGATGGTCGGCATGTCGGGTCGATCTCCCCTCGCCCCGAGCGGTCAGATGCCTGAGCACTCTAGGTTGCCCGCGCGGGCGCGGGGATCGGGGCGTCATGAACCTTCGTCGGCGGACCAACGAGGTCGCACAACGCCCCGCGCCGAACCGGTCAGCCCTCGGCGGGCTCAGCCGGCTGCATGATCGAGAACATGCCGCCCTGCGGGTCGGCGATGGTCGCGATCTGGCCGACCGGGGTCTCCATCGGGCCGTTGACCAACGTCCCACCGAGCTCCAGAGCCCTCGCCGCGGTCGCCGCCGCGTCGCTGACGTTGAAGTAGGCCGTCCAGTGGTCCGGGACCTCTGCCGCCACCATCTCGGGCATCGCCATCATCCCGGCGAGCCCATCGTTGTCGCCCCCCTGGACGACGTGGTACGGGCCATTGGACATCTCCACCGCCTCGTACTCCCAGCCGAGGACCGCCGCGTAGAACGGCTGCGCCTCATCGAGCCCGCGGCTCATCAGCTCGCTCCAGGTGAACGTGTTCGGCTCGTTGCAGACCTGACAGCCGATGTGCTGGTCCGCCTGCCACAGCGCGAGCGCGGCGCCCGACGGGTCCTGGATGAACGCCATGGATCCGGCGTCCATGACCTGCATCGCCGGCATCATGATCTTGCCGCCGGCCGGCTCGACCTTGGCGAGCGTCGCCTCGAGGTCGTCCACGGTGACGTAGTTGCTCCAGACCGCCGGGGCTCCGGCCATCTCCGGCGGCTGCCCGCCGAGCCCTGCGACGGTCTGCCCGTTGAGCGAGAACATCGTGTAGATGCGGTTGCCCTCGCCGTCGTCCTGATCCTCGGCATCCCAGCCGAACAGGCCGGAGTAGAAGGCGGTCGAGGACTCGATGTCCGGGCTCATGAGGTCGACCCAGCAGGGGGTCCCGTGGTCGTACGAGGCAAAGGTCGGCATGTCTGCTCCGTGCGTGTTCGGTGGTGGGTCGGGCCGATCGTTGGCCCCTCGGCCCGGCCGCCCTCAACGCTAGTCCTGTCCTCTGACACGAGGTTGTGCCGCGCTGCGCCGAGCACCAGATCGTCGTCCAGGCGGTCGCGATCGTGGGCTCTCATGGCCGCGTAGCGCGCTTCACGCTCAGCCTGATCCGCTCATCGCACCTCGACCGAGCACCTGGAACGAGCAGGCCGTCACCACGGCGGCGACCCCAGCCTCGCCGTCCCCGAGGAGCCGGAGCCGAGCGCGCTGGAGCGCGAGCGCGGGATCATCACCCGCTCCCCTGGCCGCGTGGTAGGCAGCCATGAGCGGACGGGCGTGCCGGTCGGCAACGTCGGTCACGGACGCGACCACCGTCCGCGCCCCGAGCGCGAGCAGAGATGCGGACATCCCGAGCAGCTCATCGCCCGGCCGGATCGAGGCGGTGCCCGAGCGACACGCGGACAGCACGATCTCGTCCGGCACCCGGGCGAGCGCCTCGAGGTCGTGGACGAACAGCGGTCCGTCGGCGAGCTCAAGCGTGGAGAACTGCGGGCTGTCGGAGCGGGGATGCCCGTGGCAGGCGAGGTGCGCCACGTCGGCGGTGGCGAGCTCCGCGAGGACCGCGATCGAGGTCGCGGCTGCGCCGCTCAGCTCGACCGCTTCCCTGCCACCACGGAGGCGGGCGACGTCCTGGACCTCGCCGGCAGCGTGCTCCAGACGCGGACCGGAAACGGCCAGCACGCGGCCCGACGGGCGTGCATCGGTTGCCTCGCGACGACCGCCGAGCTGTGGGACGACGCGCCACACGAGGCGCGGCGCGAGCAGGGCCAGCGGCACCGCGAACAGCTCACCGGTCGGGGCGACGTCGACGCGGGTGCCGTCCGCGAGGGCGTCGCAGCCGAGCGGGACCAGGATGCGCGCTCTGAGCTCGGCGACGACGGCATCGAGCTGCGCGACGGACCGGGCCGCCCGGGGATCGTCGTCCGCGCTCGTGACGGCGCGCCCTGCCACATGCGTCAGGCGAGCGACGTGGTCCCCGAGATCCGAGCTGCTCATGCCGAGGCGGACGATGCGACGGATGCCGTCGACGTCCGCGACGACCGCGACGAGCTCCTCGCCCTCACCGGTCACGGCGACCATCTGGAACGCGATCGTCAGCGGCGACGGCCCGACGGGCGACCCGACCTCGTCCACCGGCG
>RCMY010003747.1_pt1 | contig 13347 bp, 8 predicted proteins | sample 2041341 | NCBI WGS metagenome assembly RCMY01 (sample SAMN09708234, study PRJNA481090) | Marine sediment metagenome, whole genome shotgun sequencing project. | reverse complement strand
GAACGATTTTGTATACCATATCGCATCCTTCCAAATCATGCGAAATCCAGTCAATTGGCGATGGAGCCACGCGCGCCACCACACCGACACGCTGGTCGTCGGGCGCGATCCCGAGATCGCTTTCATGCACCCGATAAAGCTGTTCCTAAAGGCCCTCGCATTTGTCGGCATCTACGAAACCTGGCAGTCTCTATTGGTTCTTTTACGCAATGCGCAGGGTACACACTCAGACGATGAAAGGATTTATATCCCCGAAAGCGAATGGCCAAAAGTGTACTTCTGGGCGCGTATTCACGTGGCACTTTATGCGCTGACGATCACATCCAGCGTCGCTATGGTGGCATCAGGTTTCGGCTGGGCGTCGACAATTCCTATATTGTTGGTCGGGGGACCACGGGTCTATGGGTGCTGGCATTTTGTCATGACAGGACTACTGCAACACGGTGGGTTGCCGGAAGATGTCACCGATCACAGGCTAAACTCGCGAACTGTCTTTATGAACCCCGTCAGTCGTTGGCTCTATTGGAATATGAATTACCACGTCGAACATCACATGTTTCCGATGGTCCCTTATTATTCTCTCCCCGCCTTGCATGAAGCACTGAAACACGATCTTCCTGCCGCCAACACGTCCCTTTGGGACGCCTACAAAGAAATGACGCAGGCTATAATGAGACAGCGACGCGACCCGACATACGTTTTGCGAAAACCACTGCCCGAAGGTGCGCGTGCCTATAAGGAACACCTCCATACGGCCGTTCCGGCGAGGTTCTGAACCAAACCAACCCAAAACGACAGGGGAAAATATGCCTTGGATTGATGCGTGTTCCATGGACGACATTGAAGAAGAAGACGTCATTCGATGGGACCATGCCGACAGAACCTTCGCGATTTATCGCAGCTTGGATGGTCGGTATTATTGCACCGATGGCCTTTGCACGCACGAGCTAGTACACCTTGCCGACGGGTTGGTGATGGATGATGAAATCGAATGCCCAAAACACAACGGCCTGTTCGACTACCGAACCGGGAAAGCGCTAAGAGCGCCCGTTTGCGCAGATCTCGCAACCTATACAACCAAACTTGAGGACGGGCGTGTCCACGTCTTGATCGACTAATGGCGACAAAGGCATGATCTCGTTGCACGCCGCCGGAATACGACTTCGTTTTGATCCCAGCATCGGGATGCTGCAGAGTTTTGTAGTGTCTGACGGCGACACCCATATTTCCCCGCTCCACCAGGCACCTTGGGTAGACACTGGTGAGGCACTTCCCGTTGGGATTGCACCCCATCTTGCGAAACTGGGCGGTGATTTCTTCTGCGCACCTTTCGCGCAAGAAAGCGAAGGCTCGCCATTTCACGGTTGGTCCGCAAATTCGCCTTGGTCCATTGAGCAGCAATCAGAGAATACCGTTATCGCGAAACTGGATCGCCGCATCCTGGGTGCCGAATTGTTTAAGCACTTAACCGTCCTCCCAGGGCACCCCTTCGTCTATCAGCGGCATACTTTTGTCGGAGGACGTGGAGACCTCCCGGTCTCAAACCACGCAAATATTTCCCTGCCAAATGGGGGCCGACTATACACTTCGCCCAAACAGATTTGGGTGACCCCCGATCATGCGCCGGAATCTGACCCGGCCAAAGGACGATCTGGTCTGAAATACCCCGCTCGATCCAACGACCCGACTGCGTTTCCGTCGATTGAAGGGGTTGTCGACCTTACTCGCTACCCGTGGTTCCCTCATCATGAAGACTTTGTTGTCGGCATAGATAACCGCGACAGCTGCCTTGGCTGGACTGCCATAGTGCGGCCAGAAGAAGGGGACCTATTCTTATCACTCAAAGAAACCAGACATCTGCCAATGACGATGCTCTGGCATTCAAACGGCGGGCGAGACTACGCCCCTTGGTCAAGCCGACACTTTGGGTGCCTAGGGATTGAGGAAGGCGCAGCACCTCACTTGCTTTCTAACGGGCAAGAGACGTCAGCAGGCGGCCCAAAACCGCTCAGTCTGCATAATGGTCTAGCTACTTCGGTGCGCCACGTGATTGGCGCAATGAACTGGCCCAAGCACTCAGGTGTCCGCGAAATCCGGGTTGCTAACGGCACTCTCGAAATCATCGGTGACGACGGATGCTCCAAGACCGTCTCGTTCGACTCAGAGTTTTTACTTGATGATTATTCAGCTGTGATCGACCCCACTTGAAGTTGCGGTAAGACGAATGCGCGCCAAACTCTGAAAAAAAATTGAGACAGGTTCTTTTACCGGACAGAAACCGCGGCACTCAGCAATGTTGGCGGATCGGTTCAACTTTAAATAGTCTCTCCGGTAGTGTGCGCGTTCTTGGCAAATGTGTTAGGGAAACGAAGAATGATTGTCGTTTTTTTTCAACCTTCGCATTGACCAAAGCAAAGTTGGGCCCGCCCGAGTCGTCGAAATGGCCGGTGCGAATTCTCGGCGTTGTTGTTCAGCCAGCGGCCCATCTCTTGCTTCTGCGCGTTGGCTATCACCTAAATCGCTACGCAATATTACAGAATTTTCCTGTCACGGTAACTTCATGCTGGCCGTACCTCTTCATTGATTTTCTGAGGAATTTCGATGCGAATTTGCAATCCCGGCGCTTCGCAACCTAGCTTTCCGGCACCTCTCCCTCGTGATCAACGGCACGCCGAAGGCCATACAGCTCACCGTTGTTCTTCACGAAGTTTTCGTCCAGATACCACTGCCAGTTAGAGTATGCACTCTATCGGCCAACTCGGTTTCGACGGATCTCCGCAGCAACATGGGCCCAAATCCGATCCACCAGAACCGGCCGTCTCGTTCCTGATCACGATACAGCGCTTTTGGAGCAAATCTTCCACATTGCGAAGCGAAAGTGGGATGCGAACGTAGAGCATCACTGCCATGCAGACGATATCCTGCGATGTTTTAAAAAAGCGAAAAGGACAGCGTCTTGCCATCTAGAAAAGCCAGGGAGCCGCGCCCTGCCCACCTCAAGGCGACTTTGTTTGACAGTGCTCTGACGACGGCTAACCTTCTATTGTCTCAACGACGTCAATTCGTTGGAATTAGTAACGAGCATCGGATGCCCGCAGGGATTGAGCCGGTGTGGTTCGGTATAGTCAGGCGGACGCCAAAAGTGCCACTGGCCGCGTTGAAAACGGAATCCACGACGCTTACGGTTGCATCGAACTTTCCTTCCAATGGTGGGGCTGGCTGCACCTCGTACGACTGGCCAACCAAGAACCGGCCATGAAATCGAGCAGGAGCGAAAACTTCGACATGAAGCGGATCAATTTCTGCGATTTGCATGAGCTCCCGTTGCCTGTCAGCAAATTCACCCACCACCGCATCGACGGACATCACCACACCGTTGATCGGGGACGTCAGCTTCCTGCGTTCAAGTCGTGCTTGTGCCAAATCACGTTCGGTTTGCGCCTGTCTCAATTCTAATTCGGCTTCCTCAAGCGCAAGTTCACTCAACCTAGCTTCAATCACCGCATCCTCGAGAACCGTTTCGGAGGAGATATTTCTTTCGGTCAGACGTTCGGCGCGAGCAAGTTCCTTTTTGCGAAACTCTACGCGCGCCTCGCTTGATCTGATCGAGACATCAGAGTTGGCAAGTACGTTTGCAAAATCGAGTTGCAGCCGTTCGATATGGTCGTCGATCTGCACAACAAGATCACCAGCGGCCACTGGATCACCCCGCTTGGCCAAGACCTTTGCAATGCGACCCTCTTCTTGCGTCGTAATCGTCACGATAGAACGCGGGCCAATCACGCAATCAAGCGCTTCCGCCGAGGCGACTCCGGCTGTGACAGTCAGGCAAAATAGCGAGGCAAATGCTTTGTTGGTCATTCGTTGCTCCCAGTGAATTTGAGTTGTGCGTTGCGCGTGTGATCATGCCGCAGAAGATCAATTCTGGCCTGTGCGTGCAACTTTTCGGCGCGGCGCTGTGCGCGTTCAAAGGTGGTTTCGTGGCCAAGCCGCAGTCGTGCGCGCACTCCACCAAAGGTTTCGACCAGCGCATCGGTCCAGCTTAAGATCAACCGAAATGAGCCAGGATCGCCCTGCCGCGCGGCGCGTCCTGCCGCTTGCCGGTCGATACGTCCCGCTTCGTGGCATTCTGTCACGATCACATGTAGCCCGCCCGCCCGGCGCACGTCGTCGTGAAGAACGATATCGACGCCACGCCCAGCCATGTTGGTCGCAACCGTAATGCGCCCCGGTTGCCCAGCCATGGCAATCACCGCGCCTTCGTCGGCGTCCTGCGTTGCATTAAGTACTTCGTGGTCAAGGCCCGCGGTCGCCAGAGCCTCACTGACAGCAAGGCTGGCACGGATGGTCCGCGTTGCGATGAGAACGGCGCGGCCCTTTTTGGCGATCCGCCGCGCTTCGGTGACAGTCGTCGCCCATTTGGCATCTTCGTTGCGGCAAACGCGTGTGCGCCAGCGGCGGCGGCGAGAGCGTTTGGGCGGCGGAATTGGCGTGACATCGAGACCATAAATGGCGCGAATTTCACCAGCCACCTCGCGCGCGGTCCCGGTCATGCCCGCGCTGCGCGCATAGCGACGGAAGAACCGTTGATAGGTGATCCGACCAGTTGTGCGTCGGCGTCCGGTGATTTCGACGCCCTCCTTGCCTTCGACGGCCTGCTGCAGCCCGTCGCCGAGCGAGCGGTCCGGTACGAGACGCCCGGTGTATTCATCAATCAGCGCGATTTTCCCGTCCTGCAATGCGTAGTGCTCGTCGCGCTCAAACAGATGGCGCGCCGACAACATTTGGCGCGCTGCGTGTTCACGCCGGGTTCCATTACGCCAAATCCCTTCCATATCGTCGCCCTTAACCGCTAGGCGCTTGCGGCCTTCATCAGTGATCACAATCCTGCGTGTCTCGGCGTCGACCGCAAAATCCCTTCCCTCATCCAGCGCATCGGCGAGCATCATTGCAGCAGAAACCCAATCAGGATTGGGCGGTTCGTTTGCCGAAATGATCAGCGGGGTACGACATTCATCAATCAGAACCGAGTCCGCCTCGTCCACAATAACAAACGGCAACCCACGCATAGAAATCGACGCGGCACGCGGGGAAACGGACACAAGCGTTTCCATCGTCAACCTGACCGGCCCGGCATCCGCACCAAGATGTATGCGGTTGCGCAGATAGTCGAAGGCAAGTTCCTTGTTGGACGCATGGACAATGGCGGCCCGATATGCGGACAGACGCGTCTCTTGCGGAACGCTGGCGGCGATCAAGCCACTGGTCAATCCAAGTGCCTTGTAAAACGGCTGGAGCCACTCAAAATCTCGTTCTGCCAGATAGTCGTTTGCGGTCACAACATGGACATTCTCGCCGCCAAGCGCGGCGACCCCGGTGGCAAGTGCCGCTGTCAGCGTCTTCCCGGATCCGGTTTCCATCTCGATCACCTCACCAGCCATTAGAGCCACAGCGCCAGCAAGCTGAACTTTGAATGGTATCAGGCCAAGTCGGCGTTCGGCGACGACAGCCACCCACGCCAGCGCTTGCGCCTGTGCAGGTGAGAACGGTTTTGACGCGTCGATCGAAGCTGCACACTTAACAAGCAGTGATTGTAGATCGGCGTCATTCAGTTTTTGCGCCGCGCGCATCAAGCGATGGGTACGCGCGCCAAAAGCAAGCGCGCGTGCGCGCCGATATCGAAGCGCCACAGGGCGCAAAAGACTTTGCCAGGCACGCGACAGGTGAAAGGCCATGTCGATCTGAAATTGGTCATCCGCGCCCGATTGCATAGCATTCAACGCACCAAGCCCGGGACCGCGTTGGATGGCGCGCGCCTCAGACACTGAAGCGTTCCAGGAATATCTGGCGGATGCTGCGCCAAAGCCGCGTCACAAGCGGCTCCGAGCCATGATCAAAACGGACATAAACCCGGGCGCCTAACGCTGTTGACGGAACTTCACCCGAAGGTTCGATATCAAAATGCATAATCTGCTCAAGGCTTTGCGTGCCATCCCGGTTGGTCGGGTCAAGCGTAAATGGCCCGCCACCTTCGGTCGACAAAGCGCGCGAAGCCAATGCGCCTCCGACGCTAGGCACCTCGCGCACAATCTTCCCCATCACGATAATGTCCAGGTCTTCTGCCGGGCGCAGCGCAACGGAAATCGTTCGACGGCGGATCAGATCTGAGGTCTCCTGCCGCACTGCAGCGCGCACCAAAAGGTCCTCGGCTTCGACCAGATATCCGATAAGGTCGCCCCGATTCAGGAACCGCCCCGGAAGATCACCCGGCTGCGGCAACACCAACTGACCGTCGCGCGGTGCGCGAATGACAAGGCCCGCAATGCGGCGTTGAAGTTCATCGCGCTGTTCTTCGGAGCGGATCGTTTGATGTCGCCAAAGGCGCACATCAAATGCGTCTTCGCTAAGGGCCTGTTGATAGCGCAGACGAAAACGCCTGAGATCAGCTTCAGCCGCGGCAAGTTCGGCTTCAAGAATGGGATCGGCCAAACGCAGTATCGGCGCGCCCTTCTTGACGAACGCGTTTGGAATAGCGACGATTTCGGCGACGACGCCGGTTTCACCCGCGACAAGCGTTGCGGTTTCGGGCGCGTGAACGATGCCATGCGCGATGGTGCGATATGGCAACGGCAAGAAGCCGGCGGCAAGGAAAACCAAACCGCCTGCAAGGTTGGCAATGGCCCAGGCTCGACCCCTTTTGCCGCGCAAGCTGGGGCTAGTGGTCAGAAACTTCAAGTGTTTGGCAATCGGCAGTACAAACATCAACGTCACTGACCAAATTGCAAAGAGGACACCAACAACGAAGAAGCGCGTGGCAACCAATGTGATTATCGCAAAGGATATGAACAAACGGTAGATGAATGCCGCGATCGAATAAAAGACAAACCAACCCTTCTCGCCCTTTGCACGGACCGGAGTCCGGGCCGTCCTGATCCCAAACAGATGACGTTGGATCAAATATCCCAGATAGCGATTTGACCGAGCGCCGAGGTTCGGGATCTCTATCAGGTCGGAAAGCACGTAGTAGCCATCAAACCTCAAAAGTGGATTGCCGTTAAAAATAAGCGTCGAAACGCCTCCAATCACCATGATGTTGAAGCAGAGAGCCCGCCAGACACCGTCTTCCAATTCCGTCCAAAGAAGAAGCGCGATGGCGGCCAATCCGACCTCGACAAGAATGCCCGCCGAGCCAACGAGAACGCGCTTCCATTTATCGGGAAACGCCGTTGCGGCAGAAGCATCGACGTAAGGCACCGGGATGAAAACAAGGAACATCAGGCCAACTTCGCGCACCTCGCCGCCGTATTTTTTGACGGCGAAGGCATGGCCCAATTCATGCAATAACTTCACGAAGGGATAGACAAGGATTAACAAAACTAACGATTCCGCCACAAGGATGCGGTCCAGAAGATTGGTTGTCAGCGCCTCCCAATGACGGCCAGCAGTGACCGCAGCCACGATCAGCAAGACGACATAAAGCAAGGCACCGAACACCGAAAAGAATGGGCGAAAGAGCGGCCAGAGCTCTGTGACAATGCCGTCAGGATCAAGGAGTGGAAAGCGCACGGCCAATGGATTCAGGAACCGAGAAAGGAACGTGCGGCGCCGCTGCTTATCGCCGCGTTCGACGATCCCAGCGGCATCGGGTAGTCCATCTGTAATCAATAGATCGAGCATGTTCATTTGCGACAGGATCGACAGTAGTTCGTCTTGCGTCGGAGCCTCATCGCCGAATTCGGTACAAGCGATATCCCAAATCTCACCAACTTTCCGAAGGCCGTCCATCATGCCAACAACGGCATAGGCGCTTTCCGACAGACGGTTAAACTTGCCTGTCGAAGGGTCCCGCACCACGAACCATACATCGCCTCGAAATATCTGTCGGCTGATTTCAGCGCGATCCGCAAGGCGTGGCTTCAGATGTGCGACGCGGTACCAGACCTGACTTTCCGGGGTTTCGCTCATGGCTCTACGGCGTCCAGCGCCAAAGCGACATACGCGCCCAATCGACGATAGGTTGCGCCCATATGCGCGCAAGGTTGCGGCGCTCTACATCAATCTTGGCCACCCCTCGCATGCCGGGACGAATGGCGCCTGTCGCCTGTGTCAGCGCAGCTTCGACCAGGGCTACGTTTTGACCATCGCGTGCCATCAGACTGGGCGTGATCTGATTGACTTGAACTTCGAAGTTCTCATTTGGCAGCGACGCAAGTTTAAGAGACCCAAGCTGGCCGATCTCAATTTCATCCAGAACAGTCTCGTCAACTTCCAGCAAAACGCGATAATTGCGCAGCGGTGCGATGCGAAACAATTCCTCACCGCGTCGCACAGCGGTGCCGATTGATTGACTGAGGTCGCCTGCTATAATGATGGCGTCAAAAGGAGCAAGCAGGTTGGCGCGATCAAGTTGACGGGTGACAAGATCTAACCGAGCGTGGGATTGATCAATATTTGCTGACGCGATGCGGGATGCCGATGCGTCGCGGTCCGCCAGGGCCTTATCGTATTCACCCTCGTAGCGGTTAAGATCAGTTTGCCAGCGCAAGATTTCAATCCTGAGATCCCGTTCATCCAGCTTGGCCAGAATCTGACCCGCGACAATCTCATCTCCGGCTCGCGCACTGGCTTCGAAGATATGGCCGTCAAATGGGGCGGAAAGCGTGCGGACAATTTGCCCCTGAACTTCCGATTTCGCGGTTATGCGATAGTCACCCTTGGCGAATGTTAAGAACGCCGCAAGCGCCAAAACGGCTATCAGTGCCACCTTGCGACCAAGATATCCTGGCCCGACCATCCGAGAAAGGCTTTGTTTTGCTGCGTCCCAAAGATGTTGGAACGCGCCACGGTCAGTCCGTTTAAGCGTCGCAAGGTAAGGGCCAAGCGCCGCGACTGCAGCTTCTGCGGTTGCAATTTCTGTGCCCGAAAAGTGTTTGTCCGGTGGTTTTTGGAATTGCACCGCGCCAATGGTTTTGCCTTCGAAAAACAAGGGCACAGTCATCAGGTCCCCGGTCAGCGCTTCGCGAACTTGCTCTGCGTGGGCAAGTGTCACCATGAACTCTTGACCAACGGGGCGTGGAAACAAAACCGTGCCGGATTGATCGACAACCTCCGCCATCGCCGCCTCGATATTGCGGGTGCGTGTCGTATTCAGACGGAAATCCGCGACATCCGAAATTGCTTCGAGCGTGACGCGCCGCCCTTTCCGTTGGCCAATAGCGACCTGCGCGCAATCCAGCGCGCGAGAGAGATAATTCACAGCCGCCATCGTTGCAGCGCGATATGACCCCGCGTCCAGCACGACGCCAGACAGGTCCAGAACCGTAGACATGGCTTGACGGTTGCGATCACTGCCTTTGCTAAGGTTCTGTCGCAAGGCCGATACAAGCCAACCCGCCCCCCACTGAAGCGCCTTTTGCGCCTCGGCCCGGCGGCTTGGCGTCGCATCGCTGATCTGAAGAGCAGCCACACCGAAGACCCGCCCTTCGACGCTTAAAGGAAAGGCCAGAGCGTCGTTGCCGACGCTTGAAGGGGCTTCGCGTTCGAGTGCGGTGTCAATGACCCGGCTTAACGCCACTGAAGGTTGGCACTTGTTTGGATAAAGTGCGAAAGGCGTGAAAGCCTGATCCTCGTCTTCCAGCACCACGGCGGCCTGTTCGACGCCGCCAATCTGCTTTATCTGCAATGCCAGCCAAATCCGCGCGAACTCCCGCAGGTCGCGTTCGTCGCTAAAGTTGGACCAGAGCGCCTGATCGAGAACGGATATCTCAGCGCCCTGATCCACACCCTTCGAAGATGTGGTTGATTGATCCTTATCGCCCGACATTGGCGCGCGACGCGATCATCACTTGGTGCCGCTACCGTTCTGCTTGGCACGGCGCATGCTTTCCGCGGCCGCCTCCAACCCTTCAAGCTTTATTTCACCAAAACGCTTTTCGTACTGCGACAGAACCGCGCCCATTAGCACAAAAAGGCGCTTGGCGGCATGAGGGTTCAGAACCACACGCTCCTCAAGACGGACTTCAAATTCCTTAGATTGGCCCGGATTCCACGTCTGGTTGGTCCCAAAGAAAAGCGTGACTTCTTCGCGGGTTGACGCAGCATTGACGACATTGGCGTAAGTCGTGCGCATCTGACTGTCGTCCCAGTTGACCGTTGGTGCGGCTGGCTTGCCCACCTCGCCCGGCTGTTTGGTAACGTCATCGCTTTCCTGTGTCTCGGTTTCTTTACTCATTTTCACTACTGTCCTTCTTAAATGACACGAGGCCGTAATCCCTAGCCACGTCTGGGCGCCGATATTTGTGGTGCGTTCGTATATTTCAAATCCTGATCACTCGGCCGCCCAACGAACGGTTTTCTTTCCACCCTTGGTTGGTGCTGATGACGGCGCGCCTTCGTCGCTCCAGACCGAGTCAAGAAGCATGGCTTCATCCTCGCTAATCATGCCCTGTACACGATCATCGTAGATCAGAACTTCCCTGGTGTCATCCGCCGAGACTACGAGGCCATTGGTATTGGCCGCATCGTCAATCAGGCCAAGCCGCGTCGAGGGATCAAGCATCGAACTCATAAAGCTGTCGTCCGAGGCATGATCGAACCCAAGCACATGCCCTAGTTCATGCATGGCCACGCTCATCAAGTCGATAAGACCGTCGGCATCACCGCCAACTGCGGCATCTCCGGCTGCCGTGAACTCTTCACTGACAAGCGGTGTGTCGTCCACGAAGTACCCGTGGCCAGCCGCGTCGATATCAAAGACCAACGTTTCGCCATCCGACACAGCCAGTGTTTCGCCCTCAAGGTCGGCGATTACAAGATTGAGGCTTCGCAACTCGTCAATTTCGACCTGACTGAGATCATATTCTTCGGCCAGACGCGCGATTGCGGCCTCAACATTTGTATCAAGATCACGCTGTGTCAGCGCCGCGCCACCGCTCCCCGCTGACGTTGCCGTCAGGGACAGTTCTTCGGTCGCAACCCCTGCATCGTCCGTGGCGATCTTCAAATCGTCGAAGACGGCAGAACCGCCCATAGTGAAGGCGCCAAACTGTCCATCCACTCCGACAGCATTGAAGCTGTGACTAAGCGCGAAGTTTCCGTCGATCACGACTGACACGGTAGACCCTGCCAGGACGAGAGACATTTCCCCTTCGGTCACTCCGTTCGCGACCGAAGCGTCTATGACGATTTTACCGCCAGCCTTGTGGCCGATAACGACCTCGCCGCTCACAGCATCAATCGCCGCGAATTTGAATCGGTCATCCGAAACGAAGTCAAAGATCAGTCCTGCCCTCGCCTCTCCGTCTATGTCGACGCTAAGCTGAACCTTGGAATTGGCGTCCATCGTATAGGTGCCTGCCGGCATTCCTGCATCTGCTGCCAGATCGAGAAGCGCAAAGCCGATGCCATCCGGCGCCGGTTGTCCATGCAGCTCGTTGGACTGCACACTCCAGTCGCCTGCGGAAGTTCCGGTCAGATTGCCAAGGTCACCCTGCTTAAAGTCCTCTTCGGACTCGTAGCTCAACTCGGTCGGAAGGACTTGCACCGCGAAGTTATCGACCATTGTGCGAGAGTTGTCGGCCCCAAAACCAATCATCCCTTTGCTGATCGATTGCGGGATAACGCCCTCCATCCTCGGCGCAAAGGTGTGGCTGACGTGACGTCCTTCCAGAACCGCCGTTACCGTTGTTCCGTTCACCGCAACCAGCAGATTGTAGGATGTGTCAGGCTTGATGCGGAGTGATTTCTTGGTGTCGACATGCCAGCCGTTTGCGTCGCGGTGGCCGATAACCAGCTTATTGGTATCCTGATCGATGCCCGCAAACTTGAAATCATCGGAGGCCTGATAGTCAAAGATCATATAACCGTTTGAATCGTACCCGGCACGCTCTTTCACGGCAACGATGTCGGCGACCATTTCGAAGTAGACCGGCAGATAGCCTTGGATGTGATAGACACTGACCGCATCCTGCCCTTTGGTTTCTGGCGCAATCACAAGTTGGCCCGTGGTCGCAGCCCAGTTCCCGCTATCAGCAGCAAATCCTAGCAGAACATTTGCATCCGAGGTCGCGTTGAATTCGTTAAAGTCCTCAGCAGCCATGACATCGCGTCTACCACCCGGGATGTTGCCCGGTTGTGGATCATCAGGCGCACCAGTTTGGTCCTGCCAGAATGGATCCTTCTGTTTGACAGCACCGATTTCGCCATAGGGTTCGCCATTGCGATCCGGATCTCCGGTGTTGTCAATGACGCGCGTCGGATCCGCTCCGTCCGCTGCCGAGAGATCATAGAGATACTCATACAATTGTGGCTGGACGTTCCGGCTGACAGTGAAGGCACCGAACGGTGCGAATGGGACGATATACGAGTTAAATTCGCCCACCCAGTCAATAAGGCGGTCTCCGCCCGTATTGGCAATCAGAACATCACGTCCGCCGCCGCCATGGGCAATGTCGGCATAGCTGTTGTCTGTGTCGGGCTGTTGGTTCTGACCATCTACCCGGCTTCGATCATCATCGGCATCCAGAAGGTCGTTGCCAAATCCACCATAGATATGGTCGGTTCCTGTGCCACCGACCAACCAGTCGTTGCCCAGATCGCCAAAGATCACGTCGTTTCCGTCTGTCGCAGTGGCAACTCCACCGGTGGTGATCGGATCGCCGTCACCCGCATCGAAGTTCAACACGAACGGCACTGCATTCGGATCGTCAGGGTCGGCAAAGACATAGCCGTTCGTCGGATCAACAAAGACGATCGGGCGCGGGTTGAATTCGTCGTAAGCGGCAAATTCATTTGCCCGACCATCGGCTCCGAAATTCAGGATATCACCGGGATTGCCCGGGTTTTGGAAGCTAAACGGCAAAAGTTCGGTTTCGCTCGCCATGGCTTCCGCGCCAGAAATCGCATCGTCCCCAAAGCCCCCATGCAGGAAGTCGCCGCCAAGCCCACCAAAGATGATGTCATTGTCGTTGATGGACGGATCCGTAACTTTCGAAAGCGGGTCACTGCCATCCGCATAGAACGGCGTCAGATCAACGGTTTTCTTCAGCGCTCCGTCAATGTGGATTGTCGATTGCTGAATCTTACCGGGCGTCGAAATGAACTGACCCACGTCAACTGTGCCGACATCATAGAGAGTTTCGGCCAGCATCGGATCTGCTGTGTTCTTCGATGTCCAGATGCGCCCGTCGCCACCGACTACACCGTCCTGTCCAGTACCTCCTGATACCCAGTCGTGTCCGATGCCACCGATGATATCGTCATCTTCACTGCCGCCGAAAATTACATCGTTACCAGTCAGACCATAGAGGAAGTCATCACCAGATTCGCCGTGGATTTCGTCGGACATTC
>RCMY010011060.1_pt1 | contig 13350 bp, 13 predicted proteins | sample 2041341 | NCBI WGS metagenome assembly RCMY01 (sample SAMN09708234, study PRJNA481090) | Marine sediment metagenome, whole genome shotgun sequencing project. | reverse complement strand
GATCGTGCACTTCTCGGTGCCAACACTGAGGTGCTGGATCGACTCGAAGCTGATTTCCGAATGGTGGATGAAGCGCACGCCGCCGGGAGCGCGCAACGATTGTCGTGGCAGCTCGCCGAAAACTGGAGCGTTGGGCTCGCGGACTGGCCGGACGAGGCAGCCGATCTCAAGAAGTTGTTGCGTGGTCGCGCAGTAAACTCGCGGGCACTCCAGGAGGCGGCACCACACTTGTCGCGTTCGATCGCGCCTGTGTGGATTGCTTCACCCTACGAAGTTTCCGAGATCACCGATTTGCTGCGGTTCGATTCAGTGATCTTGGTGGATGCCGGCGCAATGTCGGTCGCCGAGAGCATTGGAGCGATTCGTCGAGGCAAACAAGTGGTCGCATTTGGCGACCCGGTAACGCAGACGCCGTCGTCATTTGAGATCGCTTTGGGCGAGGGCGAGCCCACAAACAGTGCGGTGCCGGATCTCGACGAAATTCATGCGACATCCGCCCTCGCAACTCTTGCAACTCTTCTTCCCACACTCACCTTGACGCGCAGTTATCGGGCTGGCGGGGAAGATCTCGCCGAGCTGGTGAATCGTCGGTTCTTCTCTGGGCGCATCGAATCACTCCCGTGGGCTGGCAGTTTTCTCGGACACGGCAGTATTCGGATTGACTTGGTAGAAAATGGCACCGGAATGCCCGATGAGGCGACCGGTGCAGTGGAGAGTGTCGACGCTGAAGTTGATCGGGTTGTGGAGCTTGTGCTCGACCACGCCGGCAGTCGCCCGCAAGAATCCCTCATGGTCATTACGGCCAGCCCGCGCCATGCGGTGCGTGTTCAGCAGGCGGTGCTGCGCGCCCTCACTGCTCGACCAGAACTTCACGAGTTCGTACTCGGCGACCGCGCGGAACCGTTCACGGTGGCGACGATCGAACAGGCTGAGGCGGAGAGCCGCGATCGGGTCATCTTCTCGATCGGCTACGGGCGCACCCCGCACGGTCGTGTGCTCAGTGACTTTGGTGCTCTCGGCCGGCCAGGCGGCGAACGGCTGCTCGCGGCGGCGATGACTCGAGCCCGTCGCGCCATGGTGATTGTTACGTGCTTCGAGGCATCCGATATTGACGAAGACCGGATGGAGCACGGCGCTGTGGCGCTCGCCGAGATCCTCACCGATGTCACGGCCCGAACACGCATTGAGGCAATGCCGGATGACAGTGATCCCCTGCTCGTTGACCTCGCCCGCCGTCTCGAATTGCGGGGACTGCGTGTGGCGTTGGGTCACCGCGGCAAGCTCGGGCTGGTAACGAGCAATCAGGGCATGTGTCTCACGATTGAGACCGACACGGTGTTGCGCGGCTCGAGCATGCGTGAGTCACTTCGCCTGCGACCAGAGCTTTTGCGCAGGCTCGGTTGGCACTACCTTCGCGTATACGCGTTCGAATTGTTCAGCGACCCGGATGCGGTTGCCGACCGTGTGGTGCGGATGCTGGGGGCGCAAAGTTCGCCGGTTACCGAACCGATACCGGTTGTTGGTGGGCAGGGCTAACAGTGTGTAAACGTCGTACCGACCGAGACGAATCCGAAGAGGCGGATGGCTCGGTTGGCGGGGAAGTTCGGGCCGGGAAGCCCGGGCGCCGGGGGCATCGGCGCGTGACAACGCCGGCGGTTCCGGGGTCTGATCCGAAACCCCAGCCGGAGCCGCAACGTCATTCCGACAGCGAAAATGACGAGCGGTTGAAAGCCGACAAGCCACCGCACTGGGGTTAGGCGTCGAAGCGTCCGGTCGCTACTGACCCGTCATTGTCGCCAAAGAGCGGCGCGGTTAGCGGATGGCGACGTACCAGATCAACAGCATCGTGGCGAGGAATCCGACGGCGTAGTTGATCCACAGGAACTTCCGCCAACCCCGTGTTGCGATGCTGGACCGCTCATCAGTCACTGACCAGTACGGTGCCGCAGCGGCTAGGTAGGGCAACGCAAGCAGTGCGGCGAGTGGCCCGGGCCACACCGAGAACAGCATGAGGATTCCGGCGGATGCCCAGAGCCCAAGCGAGAGTCGGACGGTGGCCTTTGCCCCCAAAACGGTGGCGATCGAATGGATGCCGGCCGCGCGATCCGGTACGACATCCTGGACGGCACCGAATGCGTGGCTTGCCATGCCCCACAGAAAGAACGCAACGATCACGGCAACGAGAGGCAAAGTGGGAATGGCCTCGGTGAGTGCGAGGGCGTAGATCGCTGGGCTCACGAAGTGGAAACTGGACGTGATGGAGTCGAGGAACGGACGCTCTTTGAATCGCAGAACGGGCGCCGAGTAGGCCACCACGGCGAACATACTCAGCGCCAGAATGACCCAGCTCCACACTCCACCGAAAATGACCAGCGCGATGAGGAAGGGAACCGTCGTGACGGCGGCAGCGATGAGCATGGCACGATGCCGCTCGCGGGGAACCACGGCGCCCTGCACTCCACCTTTGCGCGGGTTCGCCAGATCCGATTCGTAGTCGAAAACGTCGTTGATGCCGTACATCGCGAGATTGTAGGGAATGAGAAAGAAGAGTGTGCCCACCACGAGCGGAGCATCGATTCGGCCCGTCGTGACGAGGTAGACGGCAGCAAACGGGAACGCCGTGTTGATCCAGCTCAGCGGACGCGAAGCCAGGAAAAGTTGACTGGTCAGGCTGGGCTCAGTCACGGGTTTTCTCCGAGCGTCGCGGCGTGAATAGCACCCAGAGGGCGGGAAGAAGTAGCAAAGCGGCAAGCGGGTAGCTGAAGTCTTCGAGCGGGGCGAGCCCGATCAGAAGCCCAGTGGTGTGGGCATCAGAGTAGGTCATGAATCCGAGAGCAATCATGATGTTGTCAAACACCGCGGTAAGCACTAAAAGGGCCACACCAGTGATGGCCAGCGGAATTATCCAGCGGAGAATCCGAGCCCTGCGGTCGTGCTTCGGGGTAACGAATACGGCGATCATTGCCGCGATGCTCGCGATAGCGAGAAAGATTGCGCTGAGCACGACGTAGATCATTGGTCGCCCCCGTGAACTGCTGATGCCCCGCGCAGTCGGTAGAGAACTCGTTCTGAGCCGAGGAGAAGAATCATGGTGAGGTAGCAAAGGAAGGTGAGGAAGAACAATTCCTCCAGGGGAAACTCTGGGGCCAGCACAATGCCCGACATGAAGGAGGTTTCTCCGCGTTGGAAGATTCCGAGGCCGATGCCGAAAAGGTCCCAGAGCACGAAGAATGCGACACCGATTGCAAGGACGAAACCTGCCCGGACGGGCGCGCGCCAGAAGAAAAGGTGAAACCTTCGGTCAAGGAGTGCCATGCAACCGAGTGAGCCGATGAGGGCCACGAGGTAGGCCAAATTCACTGCGGCTCCTTCAGCGGACCGGTTGACGTGTCCCCGCGGAGGCGTTTGATCACGAGTTCCGCGCTGATCAAGCACATGGGTAAACCGATGCCGGGAACGGTGGAACCGCCAGCATAGTAGAGGTCAGCTACTTTGCGGGACTGGTTGCTTCCGCGCAGGAATGCGCTTTGCCGGAGGGTGTGCGCTGGGCCGAGAGCACTGCCCGACCACGAGTTGAGGTTGCGCGCGAAGTCCGCGGGCCCGAAGGTGCCTCGAACGACGATGCGGTCCGCGAGGTCAGGGATCCCAGCCTTTTCGGCGATCAACCGGATTGCAGCATCCGCAGCTTCCTCCACCTGCGTGTCACCTGCGCCACCCAAGGACACGTCTGCGGGGACGGGGATCAGCACAAAGACGTTCTCATCGCCGTCGGGCGCGACCGAGGGGTCGGTGGCACTCGGCTTGCACACGTAGATCGACGCAGGGTCGGGAATGGCAGTGGGGGCCTCGAAAATGTCGGTGAAGTTGCGCCGCCAATCGGTGCTGAAGAACAGTGAGTGGTGAGCGAGTTCCGGAATTTGTCCGCGAACGCCGAGAGTGACGAGAACGGCTCCAGGGCCGGCGAGCCTCTTCTTCCACCAAGACTCTGGGTAGGTCTGTAGGCCAACGGGCAGAAGCGCGGTCTCGGTGTGGTGCAGATCTGCGGCGGACACCACGATCGACGATTCGAGAGTGTGCACTTTCCCACTTTTGTCGCTGTACTGCACGCCGGTCGCGCGGGGGGATCGTTCGTCACTCGTGAGAATGGCTTTGACTCTGGCCTCGGTGCGGATTTCGACACCTTCGGCCCGCGCAAGCACCAGCATCCGATCGATGATGGTTCGGAAGCCACCCATCGGGTAGAACACGCCCTGCTCCAAATCGAGGTGGCTCATCAGGTGGTAAAGACTCGGGGTGAGGTACGGGGATGAACCGAGGAACACGGCCGGGTAGCCGAGCATTTGCCTCAGTCGATTGTCGGAAACCCTGCGCGCGATGAAGCGATCGAGCGGCTGCAAAAGGAGTCGGAATAGTCGCGCGCTTCGGCGCAACACATCCCCGGTCATCATGGTGCGAAGCTTCGTAAAATTGCTGTAGAGGAAGCGCGAGAGAGCGATCCGGTACGTGTCGCCCGCCGAGTCGAGGTAGCCGCGAATGGCTTTTCGGGCGCCGGGCTCCATCTGCTCAAACGTGTGCAGGTTGGTTTCGAGGTCGGCAACAACTTCGAGTGGCTCGGGGTGGTCTTCGTAAAACACGCGGTAGCTGGGGTCGAGTTGAACGAGGTTGAGTTGTTCGGCTGAACTTGTTCCGAGGAGTCGGAAGTAGTGATCGAAAACTTCCGGCATGAGATACCAGGACGGCCCGGTGTCGAACCTGAACCCGGATGTCGAGATCGTCCCGACGCGCCCGCCGGGTTGGGGTGCAGACTCCAACAGGATGACGGCGTAGCCCTCCCGGGCGAGAAGAGTTGCGGTTGCGATACCGGCGATGCCGGCACCAATCACTGTTGCGCTTCGCGGGGTGTTCTCGGGGCTCATCCGATCCCACCGGTGGTGCTGAGTCGGCGTGGAGTGCCGAATCCGGCTCGAACGAGAATTCTCGCTTTCGTCAACGCCGGAACCCGAATGCGGGTACTGAGCAGTTCCTTGGCGGGGGTTGCTCGCAAGCGACGAGTCAACTCGCCAAAGAGTAGGTGCGCCGCTGTTACGGCGGATCTGCAGCCGTGCGGAAGCCCACCGATCGTCTTGGCCGCTTCGTCGAGATCCGATTCGATATCGGCGACGAGGGCGAGTTTCTGTTCCTCAGTGAAGTTCGCGGGATTCACTCCGGGGAAGTAGCTTCGACCAAGGTCGCGCCAGTCTGTGGCCAAGTCGCGAAGAAAGTTGATCTTCTGGAATGCCGCACCGAGTCGTCGTGCCCCGTGGATGAGGTCGTCGCTGGGCTTTGCTCCGGATGGCCCGAGGAAGACGTGGAGGCACATCACGCCAATCACTTCTGCTGAACCATAGACGTAAGCGTCGAACTCTTTCTGCGTGAAGTTGATGGGGGAGAGGTCTAGGCGCATGGAGGCGAAGAACGCCGCCACGAGATCGCTACCGATGCCGTTGGCTCGTGCCGTCGTGGTGAAGGCGTGCACGACAAGGTTCGCGCTATAGCCAATAGACAGCGCCCGATTCACGTCGGCCTCGAGCGAGTCCAGAGTTTCGCGCTGGTCCGCGAGGGTGAGGCCGGCTTGTTCCGCCGCGCCGTCGACGATCTCGTCGGCGACTCTCACTAGGGCGTAAACATCCTCAATCCCGGGCCGAATGGAGCGCGCGAGTAGGCGGCTAGCCCATCCGAAGCTCGTGGAATAGTCCCGGATGACGTTGGAAGCGCTCCGGTGGGCGGCTCGGGAGTACTGGCCGAGCTCCGCCGGCGACTCGGGCTCGGGTGCACGGGCCATCATGCGTCCCGATCTGCACTGGCATGCGCGATGTCGATCAGGCCATCCCTCAGCGTTGCGGGGAGATTCGAGGCGGCGACAATGCCGCAAGCATCGCCAACGTGCGCCGCAATGAGGTCTTCAACATAGGAGCGTGCGCCGCACAACTCCAGCATCCCCCGCAGGAGGTCAGCTTCCTGATGGGTGAGGTCCGGCTTGCCAAGTAGGTGCTCGACGGAGCTCCACGAGGAGGTTGACCGGGCGTAGGCAACCAGTGGTGTGATCTTGTTTTCTCTCAAGTCATTGAGCGCGCTTTTCCCGGTTGTGGCCTCGTCGCCAAATACTCCGAGAAGGTCGTCTCGAAGCTGGAACGCAACACCCACGAGAGAGCCGTAGTCGCCGAGGAGGTCAAGCGTTTCCGTATCGGCACCGGCGAGGATCGCGCCCGCGCGGAGCGGCCCGCAAAAGGAGTAGCTCGCAGTTTTGTGGGAACTCATGTCGAGAACCTGAGGAAGCCCAGCGGGTTGAAGACCGGCGCTTAAGGCAACGTCGGCTAGTTCGCCCGCGGCGGTCACGAACACGCTCTCGTCGAAGAGCTCAAGTAGCGCGAGGCGCTGCGGGTGGGGAAGATCGAGCTTCGCGACCAGGGACTGGGCAAAGTGAATCAACAGATCGCCAGCAAGAATTGCTGATGCTTCGCCCCAGTGCGCGGCATCCCCCTGGGCGAGGCCTGCTGCGCGAGCCCGGCGGGACTCACCACCTGCGAGGTTTGGAAGCCCGCGCCGAAGGTCGTCATGGTCGATGAGGTCGTCGTGAAGGAGGAACGCGGTGTGGAGAAGTTCAAACGCGGCGGCGACCTCGATCGCTGCGCGGTGGTTGTCCCCTCCGAGTTCGTCATGGGTTCGCTTCACGAGCAGCGGACGGAACCGTTTTCCGCCATCGCTGGCTCGTCGGGCGGCTTCCCAGAGCCCAGGGTACTGTGGGCCGTAGCGGTGGGCGAGGCCTTTTCGCTCGTCAAAAAACTCAGCAAGGCGCGCATCGACTTGGTCGGTTACGCTGCGGCTCAGGAAGCCAAGTCTCGTGGCAATCATCCGGTTGCTCGTCTCTGTAGTTGCGCGAGTGTATCAAGAGCGTCTGAGTTGCCCCCAAAGTACGGCAGGAACGTGGCGTGGGTGACGAAAACTGTTCGGGGCTTCGCCGAGCCATCTCACCGGCGATAAGAGGGTCGCACCAGCGTGACTCGACGAGCAATTCGCCAGAGGGTTGCTCTGCACTCTCTACGACGTAGCTCGGGAGGGCTTTTGCGATGTGACCGTCTGGGCTCAACCAGGCTGTGAGCAAGGGCCGAAGGGGCTCAATCGTCATTGAATGAATGCCGAGTTCTCGTTCGGCACAACGTTTGACCGCGGAGGGCAATGGTTCGGCGAACCGGGGGGAGCCAAAGAAAGAGTGACCCCACACCGCGTCGTCGACTGCGGCTTGCTGGCCGGCAAGCAGGCGCCGTACGAGCAGGATCATTCCGTCGTCGCGCTGCAGAGTCCCCGAGAAGGAGAGGTGGCGGGGAGCCGCAGTCTGTGAGTTCTCAATCAACCGGAATCTCCTATACCTAGTGTGGAAAGATGCTAGCCTAGCATGCATCTTGCTAGTGCACTAAGATAGTGTCCATGCCCGAAACACCTGAGCCTCGTCGTGCTTCTGATCCGCTCATTGACCCACGCTTGATCGACCCGCACCAAAAGTTGATCAACCGAAACGCGATGAGTGAAGAAGCAATGGAAGAAGCGGTGGCGGTGCTGGGCGCGGTGAAACGGTGGCGAGAAGCCGAACAGCGCATGAGTGATGAGTCGCGGCACACCATGAAACTCGGTGACAACGACATGAAGGCGATGCGGTTCATCATTGTTGCCACCAACCAAGGAAAGGGAGTGACCCCAGGCATGATCGCCGGTCACCTAGGAATCTCCACAGCATCCACCACCAAGCTTCTCGACCGCCTCGAAACCGCCGGTCACATTTCCCGTTCACCGCACCCGACCGATCGCCGAGCGATGGTGATTACCGTGAACGCCGCCGCCCACGCAGAAGTGCAAGAGAAGGTGGGCCGGATGCACGCCAAACGCTTTGAGGTTGCCGCCCGACTGACCTCAGAAGAAAAAGCCATCGTGATCCGATTTTTGGATGAACTCTCTGACACCGGGAATGCTGAATGACACCGGGCCGACACACCGTGAGGGTGAAGTCTAAGAGCGGCACCCCCCGCACCTGGCTGCGGATACTCCTTCCCACCGTTCTGCTCTTGGTGTGGTTTGCCGCTGCCGCCTTGGGAGGCCCCACCTTTGGAAAGCTCTCCTCGGTGTCGAGCAACGACCAGGCCTCGTTCCTGCCCGCGAGCGCCGAATCGACTATTGCGATTGAGTGGCAGCAGAAGTTCTTCGAATCAGGGTCGATTCCCGCCGTAGTAGTTGTGGTTTCGGACTCGACCATTGAGAGAGCTGAGCTTGGGCCCTACGTGGATCTCGCAAGCAAGCTCGGCGACGTGGACGGCGTACAGAAACCGGAATCTGGTCAATCGACCTCGGTTGCTGGGCCGATCCCCTCGGAGGACGGATACGCGATCGAGTACATTGTGCCGATCGCAGAAGATGCTGGTTTGCGGGATACGATCGCGGGCCTTCGCTTAGTGCTCAGTGATGAGCTGACCACCGGGGTGACAGGCTATGTCACGGGCCCGGCCGGTCTCACCGCCGACCTTGTCAACGCGTTCGGCGGAATAGACGGCCTTCTCTTGCTCGTCGCGGGTGGAGCCGTGTTTCTCATCCTCCTGCTGGTCTATCGCTCTCTCGTGTTGCCAATTCTCGTGCTGTTGACGTCGGTGATCGCGTTGAGCGCCGCGATCCTCGTGGTCTTCGCGTTCGCAAGCTGGGGTTGGATCTCGTTGAGTGGACAAAGCCAGGGCATCCTGTCGATCCTTGTGATTGGTGCCGCCACCGACTATTCGCTGCTGCTCGTGGCGCGGTACAAAGAAGCGCTCCTGCAGGTTGAGTCTCGGTGGACTGCTATCACGCAGGCGTGGCGCGCGGCATGGGAGCCCATTGTGGCCTCTGGCGCCACGGTGATCATTGCTTTGCTCTGCCTGTTGTTTTCTGACCTCAACTCCAACAAAAGCCTTGGCCCGATCGCGGCCATCGGAATCGTGTTTTCTTTGCTGGCGGTGCTGTCGTTTTTGCCCGCGATCTTGGCAATCTTTGGGCGGAGTGCGTTTTGGCCGATACGACCGAGATACGCCGCAATCGGCGTTGAAGAGGAGAGCGGGCCTGCAGCCTCAGTTTCGGCGGAAACTCGTGGACTTGCCGGAGTAAGCGGGCTGTGGAGGGGAATCGGCACCCTTGTTGCACGCAGGCCACGCCTGACCTGGCTCCTCGCGCTGGCGGTGCTTGTGGCCGGCGGGCTCGGAACTTTGCAACTTCAAGCTCATGGCGTGGCCCAAACCGACCTTGTGCTCACCGCAAGCGATTCAGTGGCCGGGCAGGATGCGCTTGCCGAGCATTTTGATGCAGGCTCGGGCAGCCCGGTGGTCGTCATCACCAAGGAGAAGAGCGCGGAGGAAGTCGTTTCGGCGCTCGAAAAGACAGCGGGAATTGGCTCCGCCACGGTCTATGTCGGCAACGTGCGACCGAACATGGACCCGAATGCGCCGCAGCCAGACCCACTTGTGCGCGACGGGCACGTGCTGGTCAACGCTGTGCTCGACTTTGAGGCCGATTCGGACGAAGCAGAGTCGGTGGTGCGAGAACTCCGCACCAGCCTGCCCAGCATCGACGAGACGGTTCTCGTCGGTGGCGTCACTGCCATTGCGCTCGACACGAATGACACGGCGCAGGCCGACCTTATCAAGATCATTCCCATTGTCCTCCTGGTGATCCTGATCATTCTCATGCTGTTGCTGCGTGCAGTCGTTGCCCCGATCATTCTTATTGCGAGCGTGGTGGTTTCATACGCGACAGCACTTGGGGTTTCTGCCCTCGTGTTCAACCACCTCTTCGGGTTCCCCGGTGCGGATGCGGCGGTGCCGTTGTTTGGATTCGTGTTCCTCGTTGCGCTGGGGGTGGACTACAACATCTTCCTCATGACCCGGGTGCGCGAGGAGTCGCTCAAACTTGGAACGAGGGCCGGCATTTTGCGGGGGCTCGGTAAGACCGGGAGTGTCATCACCTCGGCAGGTGTTGTGCTCGCGGCAACGTTTGCCGCATTGTCGGTGATCCCGATTCTGTTTCTCGTTCAGATCGCGTTCATTGTCGCTTTCGGCGTTCTCGTTGACACGATTATTGTGCGCTCACTCCTCGTGCCCGCGCTGTCGTACGACATCGGCAAAGCAATTTGGTGGCCGTCGAAGCTCGCCAAAATCTCGGACTAGCGACGTCTAGCGACATCTGCCGACGGCTGGCGACTGCTATTTCGTGGAGTCGCTGCCCGCTCGGGATGTTGCGAGTAGGTCGCGGATCTCGGTGAGAAGCTGAAGCTCGGTGGGGGGAATCTCCGCTTCGGGGGCGCCCGCCTTGTGCTTCTCCTCTGCGCGCGCTTTCATCCGGTTGATCGGCATTACGAGTGCAAAGAATACTGCGGCCGCAACGAGAACGAACTGAATGATGGCGGCAACAACTGCGCCGAAGAGGATCTCCGCCGAACCGCCAGAAAGCGTCGGAATGGCAAAAACCCATGCTTCGTTGAGGTTCTCGGCGTTGAACAGCGCACCGAGTGCCGGATTGAAAATGCCGGTAACGAGTGCGTTCACGATGGCCGTGAATGCTGCTCCGATGACAACTGCGACCGCGAGGTCGACAACGTTGCCGCGCATGATGAACTCTTTGAATCCCTTGATCACGGTGTTAGCCCTCTCTTCGAAACAGCGTTATTTGTCAGAACTTTTGGCGGCCTTCTTTGCAGAGCTGCCACCTGAGCGACCGCCTGAGCTTCCACCCGAGTTGCCGCCGGGGCCGCTCCCCGAACTACCGGCCGACGATGCCGCCTTCTCTTTTACTGCCGGTGCCGACTTCTCCGACTTCTCGGACTTTGATTCGCCAGAGGATTCTTTGCCGCCGGTCGTTGCGGTGGCGGCGCCGGATTCTGGCTTCGCCCGTGAATCGTTGCGATAGAAACCCGAGCCGGTGAAGGAAACTCCGACCGGGCTAAACACCTTGCGAAGCTCACCACCGCAAGCGGGGCAAATGGTGAGCGTGTCATCCGAGAACGCTTGATGGATGTCGAACGCGTCACTGCATGCCCTGCAGCGGTAGGAATAGGTGGGCACTGGGCTCCTTAGTCGGTTGTTCTGGAAAAGCTGGTGATACCGCTTGGCGTAACTACGCCGTCGACACTCTTGTCGTGAAGTTCGGTGGGTACAGTCGAAACGAGTTCACTGTCGAAGATGACCGCGAACACGGGCGGGCATTTCTCCATCGAACCGAGCGTGCGGTCAAAGTAGCCGCGGCCCCAGCCCATCCGCATTCCGGTCGAGTCGACAGCGGCGGCGGGTACCAAAATCAGGTCGACGTCGTTGATGGCGATCGGGCCAAGAAGCTCGCCAACAGGCTCCGGCATTCCGTCCAGGCCCTCCTGTTCGGCGTCGCCCGAAATAGCCCAGTCGAGCAGCCCGTCGTCGCGGCTTACCGGGAGCAGCACCCGAATCTCTTGCTCCTGCGCCCACGCCAGAAACGGGCGGATGTTCGGCTCATCTTGGGCTGGAAGGTACGCGGCAACATAGTGCGCGTCGAGATCGGTGACCAAGTCGAGCAGGTTCTGCGTAAACCCTGCGGTCGCGCTCTCGATCTCTGGGGCTGTCATGGTTCGCCGTCGCCCTCGAAGCTCAGCCCGGAGAGCTCGCTTCTGGTGGCCCTCATCACCGCTCATGCAGCCAGTTTACGGTGATGGGACAGGTAACCTTGCCCCATGGCATTCCAGATCACCAAAGCGGTCATCCCGGCGGCTGGGCTTGGTACACGGTTCTTACCGGCAACCAAGGCGATGCCGAAAGAAATGCTTCCGGTGGTCGACAAACCAGCCATTCAGTATGTGGTGGAGGAAGCGGTTGCGGCGGGGCTCCGTGACGTGCTCATGATCACCGGCCGCAACAAGAGTGCCCTCGAAAATCACTTTGATCGGGTGGGCGAGCTGGAGGCGGCACTGCTGCGCAAAGGCGATAGTGATCGTCTCGAGCAGGTCAACTATTCGACTGACCTCGCTGAAGTCCACTATGTGCGACAGGGAGATCCGCTTGGCCTCGGTCACGCCGTGCTGCGTGCAAAGATGCACGTCGGTCGGGAGCCGTTTGCGGTGCTCCTCGGTGATGACCTCATCGACGAACGTGACCCACTGCTCACGAGAATGATTGAGGTGCAGGCAGAACGTGAGGCCTCGGTTATCGCGCTCATGGAGGTTGACCCAGCCGCCGCGCACCTGTATGGAATTGCCACGGTGGAGGCGACCGAGGTTGACGACGTGGTTCGGGTGACGGGGCTCGTTGAAAAGCCCCCCGAGGGAACACAGCTTTCCAACTTTGCCATCATCGGTCGGTACGTTCTCCGCCCCGAAATCTTTGACGTTTTGGAGAACACAACACCGGGCAAGGGCGGCGAAATCCAGTTGACGGATGCATTGCAAGAACTTGCGGATGACCCTTCGATTGCCGGTGGTGTCTACGGTGTCGTGTTTCGGGGTCGCCGGTATGACACTGGTGACCGGCTCGACTACATCAAGGCGATCGTGCAGTTGGCTGTTGAACGCAAAGATTTGGGCCCGGAGCTTCGGCCGTGGCTCAAACAGTTTGCGCGCGGGTTGGAGTGAGTTGTGGTTGTCCCCACTCTGAGTGAAGGCGCAGTGACTCTGCGCGGGGTTCGCGTTCGGGATGCACGCCGGCTCGAAAGCGAATTGATGGACAATCGTCGCTGGTTGCGGACTTGGGAGGCGACAAACCCTCGCGGCCCCATGAGCTTTGACGTGCGATCCAGCATCCGCAGTCTGCAGTCGAACGCTCGCGCTGGCCTCGGCTTGCCGTTCCTGATTGAGTACGACGGCAAACTTGCCGGACAGTTGAACGTGTCCTCCATCTCGTGGGGGAGTGTCTCGTCGGCCACAATCGGATACTGGGTGGCCGAACGTTTTGCCGGCAAATCAGTCACACCTACAGCCGTCGCCCTCGCCACTGACTACTGTTTTTTTCAGCTCGGCTTGCATCGGATGGAGATTTGTATCCGACCAGAAAATGAGCCGTCTCTGCGTGTAGTGGAAAAGCTCGGGTTTCGCTACGAGGGGCTCCGGCGCCGCTTCATTCACATCAACGGCGAATGGCGGGACCACTTTTGCTTCGCCCTAGTGGCGGAAGAGCTTCCTGTCGGCGTGTTGCGTCGTTGGCTAGACGGCAAGGTTCCTTCCGGTGCTGGAGTGGTTCCGAAAGCCGATCGGGCGGCCGCGACCATCACCTCCGGGTAGACCTCGCAACGGCGCGCCAGAGGCCAGTTCGCACTCTCCAGCCCTAGCGTTAACGCCATGGGAAT
>RCMY010003746.1_pt1 | contig 13350 bp, 7 predicted proteins | sample 2041341 | NCBI WGS metagenome assembly RCMY01 (sample SAMN09708234, study PRJNA481090) | Marine sediment metagenome, whole genome shotgun sequencing project. | reverse complement strand
GCGGGCCACAAATCCTTGGACAGCCCATCGACGCGGCTGACCTGCGTCAGCAAACCAACGCTTTGCATGCCTTTGGCAATTGCGTCCGCCTCTTGATCGGCTTGGGCCCCTTCGGTGGAATTGGCGGCAATTGTTTCGAACACATCGCGGGCTGTGGTTTCGACGCCCAACAACCCTGCATAGGTCGCTGCCAATGACGCGCGCGCCATCAGACGGTCTTCTAGGCGGTTAACGTTTTCCGCCTTGGGTCGCGGGGCATTCGCTGCATTCAGGCGACCCCGATTGCCGTTCGTGATGGTCAGCGTAAAGGTCGGCTTTTGGGTCAAATCGCGCTCCCGTCGGCGAGAACACCCTGGATTTGGGCCATCTCGATACGCAGGCGCACAACGTCATATTTCAGCACGACCTGCGACTGCTGCTGGCGGGCATAGGTTTCATATACGCCGACGACATCCATCACCTGACGTTGGCCCGCATCATACTGTTCCTGAAAGATATCCAGGTTTCGCTTGGCCTGCGCGGCAAGGGTTGCCGCCTCGGCGGCTTGGCGAGTTTTGGCGCTGATCTGCTTTTCTAGACGGCGCAAGTTGCGGTTTGAATCTTCGACCGCTTGGCGCACCTTGCGGGTCGATGTTTCCTCGGCCATTGCGCTCGCTTCAAGCGATGCTTTGGTGCCGAACCCCAGAAGTTGATCAGACCCAACATTTAGCCCCAAATTGCTGCCTTCGCCAATGGTGCCACCAGCGGAAAGGCCGGGCAACTTGCCGGCGCGTTCAACTTTGGCGGCGGCGATGGCGCGGGTTTTTTCCGCCTCTGCACGCACCACGATCAGGGGTTCACCCGCGAAGGCATCGACCGGAATAACAGGGACGCCGCGCAAATCTGTCAGCGGCTTGATCGACATGGCGTTCAGTTCGGAAAGCGACGTCGCCTCACGCTCAACCGCGGCCTCATAGGTGGCGCGGATTTCAGAGAGCTTCTGGCGCAGAATGGTGAGGTCGGACATGTCTGACACACCTCCCTTTACCCGCTCCTGCATGACCCATTCGAAATGGGTCATGTCCTTGAGCGTCGCCTTTCCAAGTGTCGCGTTTTCGCGGGCTTGGGCGGCGGCTGTATAAAGCGTAAGCGCGGTTGCCACGCGATTGTTGGTGTCTTGCGCCAGCGAAACAGCGGCCACTTCGACGTCGGCAACGGCAAATTCGCGTTCACCTTTGCGGCGGCCATTGTCGAACAACACTTGGTCCACAACCAGATTTGCCGCCAAAGATCCTAGGGATGTCAGGCTGATCTGCGGGCCAATTTTAGGAAGCCAGTTCTTGCTTGCCGCCTCTGACCGAAGGGTCGCGGCGCGCAATTCTGCTTCGGCGGTACGGCTGTTGGCGGCCAGAACGGACGACGCAACCATGTCTGAGACATCGCCTTTCGGCAGAACCGAAAACCGCAGGGCCAGCCCTTGGATGATCTGGCTGTCTGCGGTCACTTTTTCTGCGTATGTCGGTTTGACGGCTTGCGAAGCATCGGGCGTCTTGAACCGCGCAACCATATCGGCCGGGGCAAATCGGCCCCCGATGTCTGACATGCAGCCAGACAAGGCCAGCGCCGCTGCGCACATGCCCCCTGCCCCTATTAATTTCTGCCCCATTCGCCTGCCCTTAACGTGCCGGTTTAATTTTTATTCGGCGCGGGATGGTCGTTGCCCCCCGCGCCGTAGCCTTGTGCCGGCTTTAGATTACCACGGTAATGTCGTCGTCGATCAACAACGTGCCTTCGCTGCCTAGCGAATAGATGTCATAGTTCTGGCCGTCTTTGACCTCGGACCCGTTTCGCGTTGCACCCGTGATGGTGACCGTATCATCGTTGTGACCGTTCACGACCAAGGTGTTGGTGTTGCTTGACAGATTGACCAATGCTGCCTCGGTTATGGTCAGTTGCGCTTCTTCCGCGAACTGGAGATCGACCGTTTCGATGTTGTAGTTGCCAAGGTTCGGATTGGTCAGAACAAGCTGCGTGTTTGCGCTTTCGTCATCCAGTGCCAAATAAGTGCCGGAAGAGTTTCCTGCCGCATCTGTCGCTGTCACGATCAGGTCAGACCCGTCTGGAACATCCGAGCTGAAGTAAAAGTTTGTCTCGTTGAGGAAGTCATTGTCCTGCGTGCTGGCCGCAACCTCCGAGATCGACTTATTAGCATGGATCTGGTGAACCGCCAACATATCATCGCTTTGCTCGGTCGAAATGGCGCGGATGCCGTCGCCATCGCGGGTGTAGGATTCAATCACCGGACCATCTGGCGCATATGTATCGATTGCCAGCGTGTCGCTGACGGAATCAACGTTGCCCACGTGATCTGTCGCCGTGACCGAGATGGCGGCATCATAGGTGCCGGGGCGGATGTCGGATGCCGGGATAGTCACGCTCCAGTTGCCTGCAGCGTCGACATTGGCGGTATAGTTCGTACCGTCAAAGTTCACCACAACAGTCGAGCCGACTTCGACCTGACCGTCCAGATCAATGCCAATCGCCGCTTCGCGAGCGCTGACAACATTGTCGCTGCCGCCCGCCGCATTCATGTTCAACGGATCAACAACCGTGTCGATCAGCACAGCATGGCTGACCGTGGCAGAGTTGCCCGCAAGGTCGATCGCCTTGACAGAAACCGTGGTGTTGATTGTGCCCTCAGGCACCTGACCCGGTGCAAAGGTCACTGCCCAGTTTCCGTTTGAATCGACCGTGCCATTTGCCGATGCGTTGCCAAGCGTTATCACAACGGACGACCCGAGTTCGGATGTGCCGGTTACAAGAACGCCGCCATTTGCCAAACGCTCTGCGCCGCTGACGATATCGTCGCCTTCAACCACATTCAGCGACAGGTTGTCGACGCGGGTGTCTACCTGCACACTGTCGGTGGCCGAACGGCTGTTGCCTGCTGCATCAGTGGTTGTCGCAGTGATATCAGCAGTATAGACGCCCTGCGCGACTTCGGATGCGGCATAGTATGTTGTCCACTGACCGTTGCCGTCTGCGCTTACGGTGTGTGAAACACCTGCAAGGGTAACGGTCACAATCGCGCCTGCATCTGCGGTGCCTGAAATTGCCACGCCATCGCTGGCTTCATCGTAGTTAACAATGTCGTCGCCCTCGACTGGTGTCGGGCTGATCGTCAAAACGCCTGCTTCGGTGTCAACCGACACAGATTGCGTAACGCTGCGGGTATTGCCCGCCATGTCAGTCGCGGTTGCCACCATCGAGCTGGAATAGTTGCCCGATTGAATGTCGCCGGGCGCGAAAGTCACGGACCAGTTGCCGTTCTGATCGACAGTTGCCGCGTGCGATACGTTGCCCATTTTAACTGAAACAGTCGAACCGGCCTCGACCGTACCGCTCATAACGATACCTTGGGCAGCTTCGGCTGCGTTGATGATCGCGTCGGACCCGCCTGCCTGATTGGTAAAGGCAAGGTTATTAACGAGCGTGTCGATTTCGATCTGGCCTGTCGCGGTCGAGCTGTTGCCCGCTGAGTCAGTTGCAACGGCAGTGACAGTTGCTGTTGTCTCGCCTGTCGGAATTTCGTTGGAGGCGAATTGCGCCGTCCAGCTGCCATCAGCCGCGACCGTCGCAGGATGCGTGGCCGAGCCAAAGGTTACCTGAACAGTCGAACCGGGCTGCGTAGTGCCTGTGAGGGTTACACCACCGTCACGCTCTGCCGCGTTGATTGTGCCGTCGGTTGCGGCGCTGTCATCTGCGACCGAGACTTCGGACACGGTATCAACGACCAGCTTTTCAGTGGACGTCGTCGCGTTGCCATATTTGTCGGTCGTGATAATCGTGACATCGGCGATGTATTCGCCACCCTGCAATGTGCCGGACTGCCATGTTGCAGACCACGCGCCGTTGTCACCAACTGTAGCTGTGCGAGTGACGCCGCCGATGGTCAGCTCGACCGTGGAACCGGGTTCGCCTGTGCCGCTAAGGGTCACACCATTGCCAAAGGACGCCGCGTTGAAGCTGTCGCCAGCGCCTTGCGTACCGGATGTCACAACAGCGGTTGGTGCCACAGTGTCGACAACCAGCGTTTCGGTTGTGGTGGCAGAGTTGCCGTATTGATCAGTTGATTTGATTGTGACTTCGGATTCGTATTCGCCACCCTGAAGCGCACCGTCTTCATAGGTCACAGACCATGAACCGTCTTCGCCGACAGTGGTGGACCGTGTCACGTCGCCAATGGTGACGTCGATGGTGGACCCTGCTTCGCCGGTGCCGTTGAGGGTCACACCTTGGGCAAAGCTTTCCCCGTTAAAGAAGTCAGACGTGCTTTGTGTGCCTTCGGAAACGTTTGTGATGGGGGCTGTCGTGTCGATCACGAATGTCGGGCCGTCCAACGTGATGGTTGCCCCACCTGTGGTTACTTCGACAACCGCCTCGTAATCGCCATCAGCTGGGAAGTTATCCCCGGTGAAAACAGTTTCGAATTTGCCGTCGTCATCGATTGTGGTTTCGATTTCCTTGTCGCCGATTTTGACGACAACGTCTGAACCCGGCTCGCCGCCGCCTGTAACTGTCACTGTCTTATCAGCGCCGTCCCCGCCAACGGTGGCCGAAGACTCCGCCTCGTTCACAAACGGGGCCGCAGCCGAGCGGCCACCGCCGCCGCCGCTGCTAGCGCCAACACCGCCCAAAACAGCTGCGCCACCGACTACCGCCGCTGCAGTTACAGCACCACCACCGCCAAGCAAGCCCGCGCCCAGCAATGGGGCTGCAAGCATAGAAACTTCGTCGTCGCCGCCAGTGATAGCACCGGGGGCCGAAGCTACATCGGTTCGTCCAAGATAAATCAGATCGTCAGACGGGCTCCATTTGCCCCACTGTTCGGTCGGGCCGTACTGCGCGTACAGGCTGCCACTCTCGCCTTCGATAAAGGCGACCTCGTTCAGATATCCATCTGAGGAGATGAACAGGCGATTTGCGGTGCCTGTTTCATTAAAGTAATTCTCGATTGTGATGACGGACCCGTTGGCCAGCGTCAGAACCAGATCATTTCCAGTGCGCTGCTGAGACAAAAAGTCTGTCTGACGCAGATTAAGGGAAATTTCTTGGCCGGCTTGTGCCTGAATAACGTGGAAGTTGGAGCCATCGGCCACCGCACCACGTTGCAATGCGCCCGCTTGATCGCGAACGACGAAATCTATCGTCTTCATATTACCACCGCTCTACCTCGATGCCCGTTCTATGCGGATCACCTGGTCATTGAATTTACCACCGGCTCGTTAAATCGAACCGTGTAGTCGCCTGTCTTCGCTCGCGTTAATCGCGAACATATTATTGATCGTGAAACTACCTTTACTAGACGGAAATTGCCAACTTTAAATTCCCACCGCCTTATTGCTGCCATGGTTTTATGTGCATCAAGGCCACAGTTTCCCCCTTCAAGGGAAGGTGCGGGCTTTCTGATCGCCTTTATTACCGCGCTCTGCGCTTGGGCAGAAACTTTACACGTGTAAAAAAAGCTGTCTTTTCGTTAAGCATTCTGTTGACAACCTGCGGCCCCGCAGCAACGCTCGTCAAATGACATCTAGCACAAACGCCCCGCTCGCCTTGATCGAAGATCCTGATTTAGGGATCACAATGTCGGATGGCTGCAGGCTGTCCGCTCGCATTTGGCGACCCGAAAACTCCGAAGGGGCACCCGTACCCGTCATCCTTGAATACCTTCCCTATCGCAAACGCGACGGTACCACGGGACGGGATGCGCTGACCCATCCGTGGTTTGCCGAACGCGGTTACGCCTGTGTGCGCGTCGACATGCGCGGCAATGGCGACAGCCAAGGGATCATGGAAGACGAATATACCCCGCTCGAGCAAACCGACTGCATCGAGGTGATTAACTGGCTTGCCGCCCAAGATTGGTGCAACGGCAGCGTTGGCATGATGGGGATCAGCTGGGGTGGCTTCAACGGACTGCAAGTTGCGGCGCATGCGCCCGAACCTCTCAAGGCAGTCATCACGCTATGTTCAACCGTGGACCGATTTGCCGACGACATTCATTACAAGGGCGGTTGCCTGCTGAATGAGAACCTTGGCTGGGGTGCTACAATGTGGGCATATTCCAGCCGTGCGCCTGATCCGGCATTGCGGGCGGACTGGCGCGAGATGTGGCTGGAACGCCTGAAGGCCGAGCCATTTCTTCCATCCCTGTGGCTGCGCCATCAATCCCGCGATGCCTATTGGAAGCAAGGGTCGGTGATCGAAGACTATTCCACGATCAAAGCCAAAGTTCTCGCCGTGGGAGGATGGGGCGACGCCTACAAAAACGCAGTTCCCCAACTGGTCGAGGCATTGCCCGGTGCCAAAGGGATCGTCGGCCCGTGGGTACACAAATACCCCCATTTTGCGATCCCCGAGCCGCGCATTGGTTTCCTTCAAGAGGCGCTGCGCTGGTGGGATCGTTGGCTAAAAGACATCGACACTGGCGTCGAGGACGACCCCGATTACCGCGCGTACCTGATGGACGGTATGCGCCCCGCGACATGGGTGCTGGAACGCCCCGGACGCTGGATCGCCGAAGACACAGGTGCAACATCACATTTGCCAGTCCAGTCGCTTTATCTGACCGACAAGGGCCTTGCCCACGAACCGGCTGACCTGAACGCGACAATCGCATCGCCAGCCCACTGCGGTGCCAGTACAGGTGAATACTGCGCGATCTGGCTGGGGCCTGAAATGCCCGGCGACCAGCGGCAAGACGATGCTCTGTCGACGTGCTTTGACACTGCCCCCCTGATCGAAAACATGGATATAGTCGGCGCGCCGCGTATTACTTTGCGGCTCTCTTGCGACAAGCCCCAAGGGCAGATCGCAGTCCGGTTGAATCATGTCCATCCTGACGGGGCCAGCGCACGCATTACCTATGGCGTGCTGAACCTAAGCCACCGCAACAACGCCGAAGACCCCGCGTCGATGGAACCGGGCACGGCCGAGGACATCAGCTTTGATCTAGACCACATCGCTTATCGCGTCCCCGCAGGCCACAGTTTGCGGGTCTCGATCTCAACCGCCTATTGGCCTCTGATCTGGCCCTCCCCCGACGCGGCAACATTGGCCCTGACGGCGGGTGAGATCGCCCTGCCCCAGCGGCCCACTACGGGAGGTGATGAATATACCTTTCCGCCCCCCACCGCTGCGGCCCCATGGGAAACGGAAACTTTGCGCCCCGAAAGCCACGTTCGGCGGCAGGAAACCGATATGGTCACCGGCGATGTATCCCTGATAATCGAAGACGACTTTGGCAAAGTAAAAGACGCCGATCACGGATTGATTGCAGGCTCGATCGCGCGCGAACGCTGGACGATCAATCCCGCTGATCCACTCAGCGCCAATGGCACCTGCCACTGGTCCGAAGAACTTGAGCGCGACGGCATCATGCTGCGCACTGAAACCCACTCCAAAATGTGGTCTGACGCCACGACCTTTTATCTAACGGCACGGCTCGAAGCCTATGAAGGCGATAGGCTGGTTTATGAACGCGACCTTGAGGATAGCATTAAGCGACACTTCATGTAATAAACCCGCCACATGGATCAAGGTATTAACCCTTGCGACACAAAGGAAAATGCGCAAACGTAACGTGGGAAAACAAAAAAGCCTCAACGTAGGCGCATATAACAAAAGCACCAAAACAGGGAGATATGATCATGAATGATCAACTGAAATATATGACCGGCCAAGTGGCCAAAGGCACAATGACGCGCCGTGAGTTCGTAGGCCGCGCCGCTGCCTTGGGTGTGACGGCTGCAGTCGCAAACACAATGCTGGCCGACAATGCCCAAGCCGCTGCACACGAGGCCCCGATTCGGGGTGGCTCGCTTAAGATCGGCTCGTCGGGCGGTGAATCCACCAACACGCTTGATCCGGCTCTGACCGCGTCCGAAGTGCCGCTTGATAACCTGCGTCACCTTTATGAAACACTTGTTGACGTGTCGCCAGACGGCACCGTCGAAGGGCGCATGGCCGAAAGCTATGAAGCGTCTGCCGATGCGAAGACATGGGCGTTTAAAATCCGTAAGGGCATTCAGTTCCATAACGGCAAAGTCATGACCCCCGATGACGTGCTGAAGACAATGCAGCGCCACTCGAACGAAGACAGCCAGTCAGGTGCCTTGGGCATCATGCGCGGCATCGAGAATATGAAGGTTGATGGCGATAACTTCATCGTTGAACTGGGTGTCGGCAACGCTGACCTTCCCTATCTGATGGCCGACTATCACCTTATGATCCAGCCCGATGGCGGCATGGACAACCCCGGTGCCGGTATCGGTACGGGCCCCTACACGCTGGAAGTTGACGAGCCCGGCGTTCGCCACGGCTTTACCCGCAACGAAAACTACTGGGATGCCGACAACCGCGGCTTTACCGACTATAACGAAGTGCTGGTGCTGAACGATGCGACAGCGCGTACAGCGGCGTTGCAGTCCGGTCAGGTCAACATGATCAACCGCGTTGACCCCAAAGTTGCCGCCCTGCTGGACCGCGCACCGAACCTGAGCGTTAAATCAGTGTCCGGTCGTGGCCACTATGTATTCATCGCGCATATCGATACAGCGCCGTTCGACAACAACGAACTGCGACTGGCGCTGAAATACGCCATCAACCGCGAAGAAATGGTTGATAAAATCCTGCGCGGTTACGGCTCAATCGGGAACGACATGCCGATCAACGCATCCTATCCGTTGTTCGACGCGTCCATCCCACAGCGCGAACATTCCATCGAAAAAGCCAAAGAGCATTACGCCGCTTCCGGTCACGATGGCAGCCCGATCATCCTGCGCGTTGCTGATGGTGCCTTCCCTGGTGCTGTTGATGCCGCATCGCTGTTCCAGCAATCAGCGCAAGCCGCTGGCATTCCACTGGAAATCAAGCGCGAGCCCAATGATGGTTACTGGTCCGAAGTTTGGAACAAGCAGCCGTTCTGTGCATCCTACTGGGGCGGCCGCCCTGTACAGGACCAGATGTATTCGACAGCCTACCTGTCGACTGCAGACTGGAACGACACCCGTTGGAAGCGCCCCGAATTCGACGCGATGCTGCTTGAGGCACGTGCCGAGTTGGACGAAGGCAAGCGCAAGGAAATCTATTCCAAGATGGGCATGATGGTCCGCGACGAAGGCGGTCTGATCCTGCCAATGTTCAACGACTTTGTTGACGGTGTTGCAAACAATGTCGGCGGCTGGATCGAAGATCCGAACTCTGAGCTGATGAACAACAAAGCGCCGATCAAATGCTGGGTCAAAGACGCATAAGGGTTCATTAGATGCACCCAATACTGAAACTGATCGCCCAACGCTTAGCGTTGGGTCTTCTGCTCCTCCTTGCCGCGTCGATCCTGATCTTCGTTGGCACTTCGATTTTGCCCGGCGACGTGGCACAATCCATCCTCGGCCAATCCGCCACGCCCGAAGCGTTGGCGAATATGCGCCGCGAACTTGGCCTGAATGAACCCGCCGTCACCCGCTATTTCGCATGGCTTGGTGGTGTTTTGCAGGGCGATCTGGGCACAGCATTAACCAATGGCCGCGACATCGCGGAAAGCCTTGGCAGCCGTCTGAAAAATACTCTTTTCCTTGCCTTCTGGGCCGCCGCGATTTCGGTGCCGCTCGCTATATTTCTGGGTCTATTGGCCGTCCGCTATAAAGACCGTTGGCCGGACAAGCTGATTTCGGCAGTGACGTTGACGACAATCTCCATTCCCGAATTCATGATCGGCTATCTGTTGATGTTCTTTTTGGCCATCCAGTTGCCCGCGTGGATCAACCAAGCCGAATTTCTGCCCGATGCCGTTCAAGGCTGGATGCTGACAAACCTGCGCTTTTCATCTGTGGCGCTGATCAATGACAGCATGACGTTGATCGAAAAGATCAAGTCAATCACGTTGCCCATCATGGTGCTGACGCTTGTTGTTCTGGCCCATATGATGCGGATGACCCGCGCCGCGATCCTGAACGTGATGCAGTCTGCGTATATCGAGACTGCTGAGCTTAAAGGTTTGGGCATGCTCAAGATCATTCGCAAGCACGCGTTCCCGAATGCCATAGCACCGATCGTCAACGTGGTCATGCTGAACCTTGCCTATCTCGTTGTAGGTGTCGTCGTGGTCGAGGTGGTTTTTGCCTATCCCGGAATGGGCCAATACCTTGTGGACCACGTCAGCAAACGCGATGTGCCTGTGGTGCAGGCGTGCGGTCTGATCTTTGCAGCCGTGTATATCGGCCTAAATCTGGTGGCTGACATTGTGTCGATCCTTGCCAATCCAAGGCTGAGGCATCCCAAATGAATTTGCCCCTATTGAAATTCATTTCTTGTGACCAAGCGTTTTCGCAAAGCAAAGGCGCGATGACGCGCTCAGTTGCTGCATCGCTACTGTCCATTAAAACCCTGCCATCGAAAGGGTTTCGCCCGTGAAAAACATTCCCATCTCGGCCATGATTGGCCTGTTCTTCACCGGTCTCTATTTCCTCATGGCAATTTTTGCCCCTTGGATCGCCCCCTACGGTATGGCCGAAATCGTCGGCGACGTGTGGGAGCCTTCATCCAGTGAGTTCCTTCTTGGGACCGACAGCATTGGCCGCGACCTGCTGAGCCGGATGATCTATGGCGGACAAACCACGATCTTTATCGCCACCGCTGCCACGATCCTTAGCTTTACGCTGGGTTCCGTTATGGGGTTCTTCGCAGCGGTGTCCGGCGGCTGGGTCGATCAAGCCCTCTCGCGCTTTGTCGATCTTATCATGTCGATCCCGTCGCTGATCTTTGCGCTTGTTGTCTTGTCGGTGATGCCGACAACCGTCCCGATCCTGATCATCCTGATGGGTTTGCTCGACAGCACTCGCGTTTACCGTCTGGCCCGCGCAGTTGCGGTCGACATTACAGTGATGGACTACGTCGAAGCAGCCCGTCTGCGTGGCGAGAAGATCGGTTGGATCATCTTTCGTGAAACGCTGCCAAACGCGCTGTCACCGCTGGTCGCTGAAATGGGTCTGCGCTTTATCTTTGCGGTGCTGTTTGTCTCTACCCTTTCGTTCCTTGGATTGGGTGTCCAACCGCCACAAGCTGACTGGGGCGGGATCGTGAAAGAGAACAAGGAAGGCATCAACTATGGCATTCAGGCGGCGCTTTATCCCGCCTATGCGATTGCCACCTTGTGTATCTCGATCAATCTTGTTGCGGATTGGATCCTGAACCGCACTACATCGCTGAAGGGGGGCCGGGGATGACCGAACCACTGCTTAAGGTACGCGGCCTGAAAATCGGCGCGACGGCCTATCCCCCCGGCGAAAAACCTGTCGCGATCAAAATCGTGCATGGCGTGGACTTTGATTTGCAAGCCGGCAAAGTGCTGGGCCTGATCGGTGAATCCGGTGCAGGCAAATCCACTATCGGGCTGGCCGCGATGGCCTATGGCCGCGGCGGCGTAGAGATCACAGGCGGTGAAGTCTGGGTAAACGGGCGCGACATCCTGAAATCTGGCCTGCGCGATGTGCGCCGGTTGCGCGGTGCCGAAGTAACCTATGTTTCGCAATCAGCAGCGGCATCCTTTAATCCTGCCAAAAAGATCATGGAACAGGTCACCGAGGCCGCCATTTTCCAGAACAAGTTTTCAAAGTCCGAGGCCGAAGCCCGCGCGGTTGAGTTGTTCGCCAAGCTTGGCCTGCCCGATCCTGAAACCATCGGTGACCGATATCCTCATCAGGTGTCGGGTGGTCAGTTGCAACGTTGTATGACGGCGCTGGCATTGTGCCCCGAACCCGATCTTGTGGTGTTTGACGAGCCGACAACAGCGCTGGACGTGACCACTCAAATCGACGTGCTGGCGGCGATCAAAGAAGCGATTGCAGCGACGGGTGTGGCGGCATTGTATATCACCCATGACCTTGCCGTCGTGGCACAGGTCAGCGATCATATCATGGTGCTGCAACAGGGCGACATGGTCGAATACGGCACCGTTGACCAGATCATCAACAACCCAAAGGAAGAGTACACCAAGGCGCTGGTGTCTGTTCGGTCGATCAACCACGAAGAAAAGACCCCGACAGACAATCCGTTGCTGCGGGTCGAGAACGTGACTGCCCGCTATCGGGGCACCAATTTCGACGTACTGAAAAATATCAGCGTTGAAATTCACCCAGGTCAGACGTTGGCCGTTGTTGGTGAATCCGGTTCTGGAAAGTCGACATTGGCCCGTGTGATCACCGGCTTGTTGCCACCCAGCGATGGTCAAATCATCTTTGACGGGCGGGTACTGAATCCTGAATTGGCAACGCGCCCCATCGATGACCTGCGCGAAATGCAGATGATCTATCAGATGGCCGACACCGCGATGAACCCCCGCCAGACGGTCGGCACAATCATCGGACGTCCGTTGGAATTTTATTTTGGGCTGAAAGGCAAAGCCAAACAGAAGCGCATTCAGGAATTGCTGGACGAAATCGAACTGGGTGACGGCTTCCAAGATCGCTATCCAGCCGAGCTTTCGGGCGGTCAGAAGCAGCGCGTTTGTATCGCACGCGCCCTTGCCGCAAAACCCAAGCTGATCATTTGCGACGAGGTCACATCGGCGCTTGATCCGCTGGTGGCGGATGGCATCCTCAAACTGCTGCTGAACCTGCAAAAGATCGAAGATGTCGCCTATCTGTTCATCACGCACGATCTGGCGACGGTGCGCGCCATCGCGGACAGCATCGCAGTGATGTATCAAGGCGAAGTTGTGCGGTATGGGCCGAAAAGTCAGGTGCTGTCACCGCCCTTTGATGATTACACTGATTTGCTTCTTAGCTCAGTCCCCGAGATGAAAATTGGCTGGCTGGAAGAAACGATCGAACACCGCCGCATGGAAAGCGCCGGTAACTAGGTTCGCCGGATTATTTCGAAAAATCCGGACCGGAAAATTTGAATTTTCCGTCCCACCCTGCCGATGTAGGATCAAGCTATGAAAAACAAACTGTTATTGATCATCCTTGACGGTGTCCCTTACCGCAACTTCCGGCGCTTGTTCGGCAATCTGGAAGGCTGGGTCGACAGTGGCGATGCCCGTGTGTGGAAACAGCGCGCTGTACTGCCCTCGATCTCGGCCTCGTGCTATGCATCCATACATACGGGGGTGGCCCCGGCCGAACACGGGTGCACCGGCAATGGCAATGTCTTTCGACTTAAGCATAGCGATGTCTTTGCCCAAACACGCGCTGCAGGTGGCGTCACCGGTGCAGTGGCGCACTCATTCTGGTCCGAGTTTTTCAACCGCCATCCCTTCGACTATGTCCGCGACATCGAATATGATGAACCCGAAAGTGACACGATTAACCA
>RCMY010003745.1_pt1 | contig 13350 bp, 17 predicted proteins | sample 2041341 | NCBI WGS metagenome assembly RCMY01 (sample SAMN09708234, study PRJNA481090) | Marine sediment metagenome, whole genome shotgun sequencing project. | reverse complement strand
CACACCCGACACCTAAAACCGCGCAACAAATCCCTGTTCAGCGCAACACCCGACACAAGCGCCCCTATCGCGGAGCGATTTAGTGCTTGAGCCCAAATTGACCGGCGCTTTGTAGGATACGGATGGTGACTTTAACCTTACGGTTCTTTTGTTTGGTCAGCACTTGGGCTCGGTTCGATTACCTGTGGTGCTCGCCTTGATGCGCTAAGCGCATTGTTCTCAATTTGGGAACAAAGTTTCGCCCATATCCACGAGTACCTACGCCAAAACATCGTTCGGAGATTACCCATGGTCGACGCAACCACACACATTGCAGAAAAACCGCGCTGGCTGACACCTGTCCTGTTCAGCACGACGATATTCTTGTCTGCGTCGCTGCTTTTCTTTGTGCAGCCGCTGTTCACGAAAATCGTGCTTCCGCACGTGGGTGGGGCGCCTGCGGTTTGGACAACGGCGATGCTTTTCTTCCAAACCGTGCTGATCGGGGGGTATCTTTATGCGCATTTGATCACACGACATCTACCGGTTCGGGCACAGATCGCACTGCATTTGACCCTTTGGGCGCTTGCGCTCATGTTCCTGCCGTTGGCGGTCAGCGCAGGCTGGAGCTATGACGCCGAAGCTTCAACAGCCGGCCAGACGCTTCTGCTGTTTGCCGCGGGTGTTGGTCTGCCATTTGCAGTTCTGTCGGCGAACGCGCCGCTTATCCAAACCTGGTACGCACGCACAGGAGGCTATTCTGCAGACGATCCCTATTTCCTATATGGTGCGTCAAACCTCGGCTCGCTGATTGCATTGCTTGGCTTTCCTTTGGTGGCCGAACCGCTGTTTGGGGCAGCGCAAATCGGTTGGGGCTGGACCGTCGGGTTCTGGGCCTTGGGCGCGCTGTTGCTGACCTCAGGGTTGATGGCACGCGGGCACATCGCGCGCACCGTCAAAGACGTCAAAACGCAGGCCACACCAGGCCTAAAGACACGGTTGAATTGGGCCCTTATCGCATTTGTTCCGTCTTCCATGATGCTAGCGATCACGACCAAACTTACGACTGATATCGGATCCGTGCCGCTGATCTGGGTGATCCCGTTGGCGCTGTTCTTGTTGACGTTTGTGTTGGTCTTCACCAATCGGCCCATCGCGTCGCTGGCGACGCTGCGTTTGGGCTACCTTGTTGGCCTTGGCGTGCTGGCAGTGGTGTTTTCAAATCTATTGAGCATCCATGTCACCGTCTGGTCCGCCGTTCTGACCGTCGCCGCCTTTTTCCTTACAGCGCTTTACGCCCACGCCTTGCTGTACGCGCAACGTCCTGCGGCAGAGTATTTGACGACCTTCTACGTCACCATGTCCGTGGGCGGTGCTTTGGGCGGGTTCTTCAATTCAATCATCGCGCCGAGCTTGTTTAACGAATTGCATGAAGGCCCAATCACCGTGGCCATCGCAGCGATGCTGTTATTGAACCTTGCGGCGCGCCCGTCGCGGGCAGCATTAGTAGGCGCCTTAGCGCTGGTCGCCTTGATTGCCGCGAAAGCCACGCTGATCGGCGCCTTTGGGGTGATTGTATTTGGCGTCATCGCGATTGCGCTCTTCCTCGCTGTGGCCACCACGATCCGCCACACCACGCAGGCCCATGCTTGGGTCATCGTTGGCTATCTTGTGGCGGGACAAGTGTTTGTTGATCATGGCACGCCGCTCCTAACGGACCGCAGCTTTTTCGGAACGCATAAGATTGTTGAACGGGACGGCTTGCGCATTTATGGCAACGGCACCACAACCCACGGTGCGCAGCGGATCGTTGATCTGACGGCTGAGCGGCCCGAACCGCAGCTATATTATCATCGCAACGGTCCAATGGCGCAGGTTCTAACGTCCACCAAAGCGGATGCGTCAGATACGGTTGGCATTGTTGGCTTGGGCATTGGCGCGTTGGCCTGCTACCGCCAACCCCATCAAAATTGGCATTTCTACGAAATCGACGCGCTGGTTTCTGACATTGCCCATAATTCAAACCATTTTACGTTCATGAGCCGCTGTGCACCGGATGCACCGACCCATCTTGGCGATGCGCGTATGGTTCTGGCCGAGCAGGACGGGCTGTCCTTCGACATTCTGGTGATCGACGCTTACTCTTCGGATTCTGTGCCGGTACATTTGACGACAGTCGAGGCATTCGAGATTTATCTGGACCACCTGCGCGATGACGGTGTGTTGGTGTTTCATATTTCCAATCGGTACTACGACATCAGCCTTCCGCTGGGGCGTCTGGCCGAGGCCATGGGGCTAGAGGCGCGCATTCAGAACTATGTGGGCAACACGGCCGAGGACCCAGGTGATGTGGGATCATCGGTGGTTGTCCTGTCGCGCAGCGAAGCGGGTTTGGGCGATTTAAACAGTGACCCTCGATGGACGCCGCTGATGTCTGATGGCCGCCGTGTCTGGACCGATGATTTTGCGAATGTGCTGGTGGTTCTGCATCGCTGAACCAGCATTGGGAATGCGCTTTTAGTCCGCAGGGCAGAGCCAAAAGCGCGGCGAAGCGCGATACTAGTCGACAAACCAGCCATTGGCAGTCAAAGCAGTCTCAGTTTTCCCCACATTAAACGGCGGCTTTGTCCGCTCAGCAGACCTTGGTTTTTGGCGCAGCGAGGGGCGGTAATTGCCCCAATCAACGGGCGATCGCAGAATAGCCAAGCACCACTCACGATCCGCCAGAGGTGCACAATTGTGCCCATTTCGGCGCGCGACAGAGGACGAGGTCGCATGCCATCATGGCTACACAGAGACTCGCTGCCGTTCTTTAAAACCGTGAATCCGTGAAACGGGCCGGGTGTGCCGTTGCGGTCGAGGCTTCAGGCACTTCCCTCAAGGCACTTGCCCGGCCCGATCTTCACCCGCACGCCCGCGCCTGGTCGCGCAGGACGGCGTAATCGCTCAGCATCCGAACGATCATTGCACCCTCTGGCAGAGCAGCTATCTCGGCTGCAGCGCGCGCCTGGTCGGCAGCGCTGTAGTCTACCACGGGCGGACATGGCACGCCTGCGTCAGAACCGTCCATCGCGCAGCCGCTCACCCAGAGCATCGCGATCAGCGGGGCGGCGGCTGGCCGCGTCCAGCATCTGCCGCTGAATTTCATGGGTCTTCTCCGATGTTTGCAAACGCTCGGCCAGCCGTCCGGCCTGTTCCCCGGCACGGCGAAGATTCAGCAAGAATAGGGCGATGGTGGTGGCGGCCAAAAGCAGGCCCAGCGCCTTGCGCGCCGGGCCGCTGGCGAGGATCGCGGTGATGAGGCCCGGCCCATCACCGCTGCCCCCGTTTCCAGTCGTCTACCCGGGCGTGGATGGCGACGTCGATACCGATCAGGGCCACGGCGATGAACACCCAGCGCAGGGTGTCGAGGTAGGGCACCAGCGGCAGGATGGCGGATTGGGTCTCAGTGAGGACATCCTGCGCCACCTCGACACCGGCTGCGCCGATGGTCGCCACCCCTGCCGCCCCGCCGCCTTTCAGGGTGCGGCTGTCGGCCAAAACCTCACGCGCGGGCGGCACCTCCGCCACGAAGCGCGTGGCGCGTGCGGGGAACGGTTCGCCCCAGGACCGTGCGGGGCCGAGATCGATATGCATGAAGCCCGAGCGGGGATAGGCGCCGAAACCCAGAAAACCCGCGTCGCGGGCAGCCGCAGCAAACGTGGACGGTCATGGTTCGACACCGCGATGTCGAACGCGGTGCCCAGCATGTGCTTGGGAGCAGGTGCCCCGCCCACGGCGCGATTGTGGGCGGGGCTGCGGTCCTCGGCGCGCTGGCGATCGACGCGGTCGCGCTCGGCCAGAAGCTCGCGGTCCAACTGGGACAGCATTGCGTCATTGGTGAACGCCCTGCGCGAAACGGTGGCCACGCTCAAGCGACGCCGCAAATCAATCCGAACGACTCAAGCCACCATCATGAGCTCAGTCGCCTCAACATGTCGTTCTGCCGGAACAAAGGGGATAAGCCTTAAGCGACCTTTTGTTGACCTGCGATGGCAGTCGGCTACGCCTATGCTCCAGACTTATTAATTTGCTTGAGGCCGTTAAGACCGCACGATTCAAAGTCCCGAACTGAGGGAGGTTTCATGAGCAATCTTTACTGGCTGAGTGAAGATCAAATGGCGCGGCTTCGGCCGTCCTTTCCGAAGAGCCACGGTGTTCCGCGTGTCGATGACCGTTGGGTCTTTAGTGGAATTATCTTTATCAATCGCAATGGCTTGCGGTGGTCTGATAAGCCGAAGGAATACGGCCCGGCGAAGACCCTTTACAACCGATGGAAGCGGTGGGGCGACATGGGCGTCTTCGCCAGAATGCTGGAAGGTTTGGTCACCGAGGCGGCAGTTCCGAAGACGGTGATGATCGACGCGACCTATCTCAAAGCAGACCGCACGGCTTCGAGCCTTGGGGTGAAAAAGGGGGCGCGGTCGTCTGATTGGCCGAACCAAGGGAGGCATGAATGCCAAATTGCAGGCTGTCACTGATGAAAGCGACCGCCCAATCAGCTTCTTCATGATCGCAGGCGAGGTCAGCGACTATACCGGCGCTGCGGCATTGCTGAGTAGCCTTCCATCCGCGCAATGGCTTCTGGCCGACCGGGGATATGACGCCGACTGGTTCCGTGAAGCCCAAAAAATATGGTCATAAAGCCGTGCATCCCTGTCCGGAAGTCCCGAAGAAAGCCGTCAAATACGACAAGCGCCGCTACAAACGCCGCAACAGGATCAAGATTATGTTCGGTCGACTCAAGGACTGGCGGCGGGTGGCAACGCGCTACGACAGATGTCCGAAGGCCTTCCTGTCAGCCGTAGCCCTCGCAGCGACCGTCTTGTTCTGGCTTTGACGATCAATGAGTCTGGAGCCCCTGGACCCTATTATAAGAAAGACCCTCCTCGCTATTTCTTCACGGACGCCCCCGTTGACAGATTGATGCGGCGGCCATAGCTTGCGTTTTCAACCGTTGGGGTGCCGGTATCGGCTGAGAGGCGAAAGCTAACCCATCGAACCTGATCCGGGTCATACCGGCGGAGGGAACGGTGAATTCGCAGCTTTGACTGCTACTCTCCGCACACCACCCGTCCGCGACCCGTTTTAACACTGGGGGTCGCGATGACATTTCAGGCACTAAGCATTGCCGGATCGGATAGTGGTGGCGGGGCCGGCATTCAGGCGGATATCAAGACGTTTTCAGCGCTTGGCGTCTATGGCGCGAGCGCGATCACAGCGATTACTGCTCAAAACACCTGCGCGGTCACCTTGATCGAGCCGGTCAGCCCCACAATGATACGCACCCAGATCGCTGCAGTGTTTGATGACCTTACCATTGGCGCAGTGAAGATCGGTACGCTGGGCGGCCCTGACGCCATCAAGGCTGTCGCTGCTGAACTGGCGCAGCGCGCCGTTCCTGTGGTGCTCGATCCGGTGATGGTGGCGAAATCGGGCGATACCCTGTTGCCTGAGGATGCAATCGACGCATTGCGCCGCGTGATGTTGCCGCGCGCCACGTTGCTCACCCCCAATCTGCCCGAGGCGGCGCGTTTGCTTGGCTGCAGTGAGGCGCAGGGCGAGGCTGAGATGCGCCGTCAGGGACGCGCACTGATCGATATGGGCGCGAGCGCCGTTTTGATGAAGGACGGGCATGGCTCGGGGCCCGATTGCATCGACCTTCTGGTGCTGCCGGACAGCGAAGAGCGGCTCAGCGCCCCGCGATTGCCCACGCGAAACACCCATGGAACCGGCTGCACCCTGTCGGCGGCGATCGCGGCCTTTCTGGCGCGGGGGCTAAGTTTGCAGGATTCCGTGCGAAACGCCCATCGCTATCTGCAAGGCGCAATTGCGGCGGCCGATGGGTTGAGCATTGGGCAGGATCACGGCCCGGTGCATCATTTCCACGAGGTCTGGCGTGATGGCTGAAATCACAATCCTTGGCGCTGGAGTGGCTGGGCTGTGGGCGGCGAGCGCGCTGCTGGCTCATGGCATCCGGCCGCAGATACTCGACCGGAGCGGTCCGCCCGGCCCGCATGGATGCTCTTGGTGGGCGGGCGGCATGCTTGCGCCGCAGTGCGAGAGCGCGGTGGCCGAACTGCCTGTGGTAAACCACGGCGCTTCTGCCGCCGCGGAGTGGAGCAAGGTCACCGAAGTGCGGCGGAACGGCACGCTAGTTGTCGCGCTTGACCGGGACCGCGCCGAGATCGAGCGTTTCGCCAGTCGCACAACGGGTCACCGCGCGGTTGCAAGCACTGAGATTGCTGAGCTGGAACCGCATTTGGGCGGCCGGCACAGACGTGGGCTGTTTTTCGAGGATGAGGCGCATCTTGTGCCGCGTCACGCGCTGGCGGACCTCACCGCGGCATTGGCCGCGGAAGGTGTGACGGTTCAGCGCGCCGAGGCCAAGCCCCGCGATTTGCTCGGCACAGTCATCGATTGTCGCGGCATAGCGGCGCAGGATGATCTACCGGAACTACGTGCGGTGCGCGGTGAAATGGTGCTGCTGCGCGCGCCCGAAATCGAACTGGCGCGTCCGGTACGCTTGCTACACACGCGCCATCCGCTTTATATTGTACCACGCGAGGATGGGCTCTTCATGCTGGGTGCCACCCAGATCGAGAGCGCGGCCCGCGGTCCGGTCACGGCACGCTCAGCACTGGAGCTTCTTTCGGCTGCTTATGCGCTCGACCCGCGCTTTGGCGAAGCGGAAATCGTCGAGTTCGGTGCAGACCTGCGCCCCGCCTTCCCCGACAACGTGCCGCGTATCATTCGGCGTGGCCGCGTGCTGCATCTCAACGGACTATACCGCCACGGCTATCTAATGGCGCCCGCATTGGCGCGCCAAGCTGCGGCTTTTGTCGCAACCTCAGAAAAGGGGGATCTATTTCATGATGATTGATGTCAACGGCTCCACTCAGAAGATTGACGCCGCGAATTTGGCCACTGCGCTGGAGCAGCTCGGCTGGGGCGATGCCCGTGTGGCAACTGCGTTGAACGGTAGCTTCGTGCCAGCCTCGGAACGGCCAAATACACCCCTGTCGGCCGGGGACCGCATAGAAGTCCTGTCCGCGATGCAGGGGGGCTGATGATGCGCAATTTCTACGGCGTCACGCTGAACAATCCGTTGATGCTGGGCACTTCAGGATATTCTTCGCCCGCTGTGCTGGAGGCGGCGTTTCGCGAATCGCGCGCGGCGGTCGCCACGGTGTCGCTACGGCGTGAACAGGGCGCAGGGCAGGCGTTTTGGGATCTGGTGCGCTCGCTTGGCGTGCATATTCTGCCCAATACTGCGGGATGCCACAGCGCCCGTGAGGCGATCACCACCGCGCAGATGGCGCGCGAATATTTCGAAACCGACTGGATCAAACTAGAGGTCATCGGCCACGACGACACGCTCCAGCCCGACCCGTTCGCGCTGGTCGAGGCCGCCGAGGCCCTCTGCGCCGACGGCTTCAAGGTCTTTCCCTATATGACCGAGGATCAGGTGATCGCCGCGCGGCTGGTCGAGGCTGGCTGCCGCGTGCTGATGCCTTGGGGCGCGCCTATCGGCTCGGGGCTGGGGCTGGCCAATCCTTATGCGCTGCGCAGCCTTCGCGCCGCGTTTCCCGATCTGGCGATCGTGGTCGACGCGGGTCTGGGCCTGCCTAGCCACGCCGCGCAAGCGATGGAGATGGGCTATGACGCGGTGCTGCTGAATACCGCCGTGGCGCAGGCCGACGATCCCGCCGCCATGGCGCGGGCCTTTGCACTTGCCGCTGAGGCGGGCCGACTGGCGTTTGGCTCCGGCCTGATGCCGACGCGGGACATGGCCGTGCCATCGACACCCTTGATCGGAAAGGCATGGCTATGAGCGCACCCCTTCCACGGTTCTATCCCGTGTTCGACAGCGCCGACTGGATCGCGCGCGCGCTGGCCGTCGGGGTGCGACTGGTCCAGTTGCGCGCCAAGGATTTGCCCGAGCCGGTCCTGCGCGCCGAGATCCGACGCTCTTTGGCACTGGCGCGAAAATGTGGTGCGACGCTGGTGGTTAACGACCATTGGCAGATCGCTATCGACGAAGATGCTGATTGGGTGCACCTAGGTCAGGAGGATCTGGATGACGCAGATACCAAGGCGATCCGCCGCGCCGGACTGTACCTTGGCGTATCCACCCACGACCGCGACGAGCTGGATCGTGCGCTGGCGCTGGCGCCGGATTATGTGGCGCTTGGCCCGGTTTACCCGACAATACTAAAAAAGATGAAGTGGTACGAGCAGGGCCTTGATCGCGTCACCGAGTGGAAGCGTTTGGTGGGCGATGTGCCGCTTTGTGCCGTTGGTGGCCTGTCAGTCGAACGTGCACCGGGTGCATTTGCGGCGGGGGCCGACATCGTGGCGGCAGTCACTGACATCACGCTCCACAGCGATCCCGACGCGCGGATGCGCGCATGGCTGGAGGTCTGCGGATGAGCCGTTACAGCAGACAAACAGTTCTGCCCCAGGTCGGCCACGAAGGGCAGGAGCGGCTGCGTGCCGCGCATGTTCTGGTGGTCGGCGCTGGCGGGCTTGGGGTGCCGGTCATGCAGTATCTGGCGGGCGCGGGCGTCGGCACGCTGACCCTGATCGACGGTGATCACGTCGAAGAGGGCAATCTGCATCGCCAACCGATGTATCGCATGGCGGATATCGGTCGACCCAAGGTGCAGGCGGCAGCAGACGCGATCCGCGCGATCAATCCTGACGTGCAGGTTCGCCCTGAGGTGACATGGCTTACCCCCGACACCGCGCCCTCACTGATCGCAGCCGCTGATCTGGTGCTGGATTGCGCCGATACTTTTGCGGCAAGCCTCACTCTTTCGGACGCCTGCCGTGCGGCGGGCAAACCGCTGATCACGGCATCGGCGCTGGGACTGCAGGGCTATGTCGCAGGCGTTTGCGGCGCTGCGCCCTCGCTGCGCGCGATATTCCCCGAGCTACCAGCCTCAGCGCCCACCTGCGCTACCGCTGGCATACTCGGCCCCGTTGTCGCGATGATGGGAATCATGCAGGCGCAGATGGCTTTGTCGGTGCTTTTGGGCCTCGCTCCCTCGCCGCTGGGACAGATGATGGTTTTTGACGCTCAGCGTTGGCGGATGACCGATTTTCGCTTTGACGATGCCCCCGAGCCTGCGGCACCTCTGCCTTTCATCGCCGCCTCTGCGATCGTAGTGAGCGATCTTGTGATTGATCTGCGCACCGAAGAGCTGACCCCGTTCCGACCCGATGCGCTGCATATCCCCCCAGAGGCAGTGCCAGATCTCAGCATCTCGTCCGACACGGCGCGCGTCGTTCTGGCCTGCCGCACCGGCCTGCGCGCGCACAACAGCGGCGAGGCGCTGCGCACCCGATGGCCCGGCGACATCGCCCTTCTCAGCGTGCCGGGCGGATAGAACACACCCAACGCCCCTGTCTCTCATTACCGGAGTTTACCATGAGACGTTTATTAGCCCCGATTGCCGCCCTACTGCTGTTCACCCTACCGGCAACCGCCCAAGACAAGCTGACCGTTATGCTCGACTGGTTTGTGAATCCCGGTCACGGGCCGATCGTGCTGGCGGATGAGCTTGGCTATTTCGCCGATGCGGGACTTGACGTCGAGCTGGTGGCACCATCTGACCCGAACGATCCGCCGCGCATGGCCGCCGCAGGGCGGGTTGATATTGCGGTGTCGTACCAGCCCGAGTTGCACCTGAATCGCCGCACCGGTCTGTCGCTGCGCCGGGTCGGCACATTGATTGAAACCCCGCTGAACTGTTTGGTCGTGCTGGCGGATGGTCCGGTGCAGTCGATCCCGGATCTGGCTGGGCGCAAGGTCGGGTTCGCCGTGGCAGGCGTGCAGGAGATGCTGCTGAACGCAATGCTGGCCTATCACGACATGGCCCCGGACGCCGTTGAGCAGATCAACATCGGCTGGTCGATCTCGCCCGCGCTTATGTCAGGGCAGGTCGACGCGGTGATCGGCGCGTTTCGCAATTTCGAGCTGAACCAGATGGCGCTTGAGGGCTACGAGGGGCGCTGCTTTAACCCCGAAACCGAGGGCGTTCCCAGCTATGATGAGCTGATCTATGTGGCCAACCCCGAGCGTATGGATACTGCCGTGATTGCGCGTTTTCTGGATGCCACCGAACGCGCTGCAACCTTCATCGTTAACGATCCCGATGAAGCTTGGAAAATATTTGCAGCGACCGATCGCGAGCTGCAGACCGAACTTAACGAGCGCGCGTGGGATGACACCTGGCCACGCTTTGCGCTGCGCCCAGCTGCACTGGATGCAGGCCGATATAACCGCTTCGAAGAATTTCTGGCCACGCAAGGCGTTATCGACGAGCAGCTCGACCTCTCCGAACTTGCCATTGACGTAAACGCGGGGCCAAAATGAGCACTCAGAATTACGGTCAGGCCTTCGTACTTTGGCGCCAGAAGTCGCAGGCTGATTGGCATCCCTACACCCATCACGCTTTTGTCGAGCAGATGGCCGATGGGACCCTGCCTCATGCGCAGTTTGTGCACTACCTGCGACAGGATTACGTGTTCTTGATCCATTTCTCGCGCGCTTGGGCGCTGGCCGCAGCCAAGGCAGGAACGCTTGGGGAGATGGCGGCAGCCAGTGCAACGGTTCACACGCTCGTCCATGTCGAGATGCCGCTCCATATCCAGACCTGCGCCGCGCAAGGTATCGCACAGTATGCGCTAGAGGCCACGGCTGAGCTACCGGCGAACCTTGCCTATACACGCTACGTTCTGGAGGCCGGCTATACGGGGGATTTCCTCGATTTGATGGCGGCGCTGGCGCCCTGCGTGCTGGGCTATGGCGAGATTGGCGCGCGACTGGCGAACTCTGGCGGGCCTTATTCCGCGTGGTTTGATGTTTACGCTGGTGAGGAATTCCAGTCGCTGTGCCGCGACGTCGGTGCGCTGATCGACGGCGCGCTTGTGCGGCGCCTCGGCGATAATTGGGCCGACCTGCCACGTGCGGCAGAGTTGGCCCACCGGTTCGCAGTTGCGACCCGTCTGGAGATCGGCTTTTGGGATATGGCACTGACGCCGCCGTCGAGCGGCGCATGAGCGCTCCTGGCATCACGCTGGTGGGGGCGCTTCACCTTGGCGAGACGATCCTTTTGCCCCGACTCCGCCTCGACATTGCGGCGGGGCAGTGGACGGTTTTGCTTGGGCCGTCCGGAGTGGGCAAGACGACGCTGGCGCGTCTTGTTGCCGGACTGCCCACCGGCGCGCAGCTGGAGGGTGATATCAGCGCCAATGACGGCGCGCCCCTGGCTAAGCGTGTCGGGGTGATGGCGCAGGACGATCAGCTGCTGGAATGGGCTAGTGCGCTGAACAATGTGAGCATCGGCAGCCAGTTGCGCGGTGTGCGCGCTGACCGGGATCGGGCCCGCAAACTGCTGGACGTGGTTGGGCTGCTGGCGCTGGCCAATCGCAAGCCCGCGCTCCTCTCGATCGGTCAACGCCAGCGGGTGGCACTGGCGCGTACCCTCTATGAGGATCGCCCAGTCATCGTGCTGGATGAGCCGTTTTCGTCGCTTGATCCGGTGACGCGCAACGCGATGCAAGATCTGGCTGCGGATCTCCTGACAGGGCGCACTGTGCTGATGATCACCCATGATCCGCAAGAGGCGATGCGTCTGGCCAATGCTGCTTGGCTTATTGGAGGCCCTGACGGAGCCTGCTGCCTCGAAACCCCGAAAGGCCTGCCACCCCGCGCGGCAGATTCGCCCGAGACGTTTGCTGCGCAGTCCACGCTGATGCGACGCCTGATCCGGGCGGCGGCGCTGGACGGGCAAATCGCGGCATGACCGGCGGGTCGATATGGTGGCGGATGGGCCGCGCGCTGATATCCACAGTAACAGCGCTCTTGAGCTGGTATCTGGTGGTGGTGCTCACAGACGCGCCATCCTTTATTCTGCCCGGGCCAGTGGAGGTGGCGCGCGCCCTCTATGACAACGCTGCGCTTCTACTGTCGCAGGCGGGATTTTCGGCGGTTAACCTCTTGCAGGGGCTGGCGCTTGGCGTGCTACTCGGTGTCGCGACAGCCCTTAATCTTGCGCTGTCGCCTGCGGCGCGGCTGTTTTTGCGCCCGGTTCTGATCTTTGCGCAAGCTGTGCCAGTCTTTGCCCTCGCGCCGGTGATCACATTGTGGCTCGGCTATGGCGCACCGTCCAAGATCGTGATGGTGGCGCTCGTCACATATTTCCCGGTCGCCTCGTCGTTTTTCGATGGGCTGATGCGCCTGCCGCCCGGTTTGGCCGATTTAGCGCAGGTCTCTGGCGCAAGTCCAATGCGTCGGCTTATCCATCTGCAGGTGCCAAACGCGCTGCCGTCGCTTGCCTCGGGGCTGCGGTTGTCTGCCATTTATGCGCCGCTGGCCGTGGTGATCGGTGAGTGGGTTGGCTCGTCGCGTGGGCTGGGGCATATGATGCTGATGGCAAACGGACGCGGCCGGACCGATCTGATGTTCGCATCGCTCATGGTGCTGGCGCTGCTGAGTCTGAGCATATGGGCAGCGGTCGAGACGCTCACGCGCCGTTTTCTGACAAGGTGATTGCGAATTCGCAGCAGTGCCGCGTCATGAGCGATGCGAATGCCATCCCGACACGCACACGGGTTCACCGTAACAGCCTTGTCCAAACAAAGACGTAAACTCTGGTCCTTGGGTGCGATCCGGGGCTGATTGATCTGCCTGGACCTACCCGCAAGCGAGAGAAGGTATTCGGCAGGTTCAAGCCCCACCGGCAAGCCCAACTGTTTCTGTCTGTTCCTAACCTGATCTTTCGTTCTCAACGCAATTTCTTATTGCCACGCCCGCAGCGATGCGTTCAGCTTCTGGTACGGCTACACTGCGGAAATGGCGCCTGATTGCAGCGCGACAACGACCTGGCAGTAGTCTCAAAACAACCTGGCAATACTGTTCGACCAATCGCCCAATCGTCTGCTCGCCCAAGGGCGTCCGGCCCTGCCGTCCGAACGAGGCCGTACTGGATCTTCTTGACCGTTTGCCCCTTGGCCCCAAGGCGAAAGAAGATAGCACACTACCGATCGACCCGGACGGAAACCTTTGAATGATTTTAGAACCACGAAGAACGACATTTTCACACGATTAGCCCGGATTATCTACTGCCGCCAGAGCGGGCAACCTGTTGCTCCACGGCTCGCTCAACCGCAAAAGCCCAACCGGCACTGCAATCAAGCGTGACTCGCAACCGCCGAATTTCTACGGCAAAAGCGTTCCCACGCAGTTAAGGCGTGAATGCACGAACAAGGGTTTAGAAATGGATCGACAATGGCTTGACGACATCTTGAGCGGGGTGCCCTTGC
>RCMY010003744.1_pt1 | contig 13353 bp, 13 predicted proteins | sample 2041341 | NCBI WGS metagenome assembly RCMY01 (sample SAMN09708234, study PRJNA481090) | Marine sediment metagenome, whole genome shotgun sequencing project. | reverse complement strand
GCGTTCCAAGTCTCCGGTATGTAGCGGCGTTGCATCAGGACAACATGTGCCCGCTGCCATTTCTTAAACGGTTAATATTGGCATCACCAAGGCGCTGTCTTGGCAATGCATCGAAACCAACCCACGGTTTTGGTGTTTAGCGGCCATTGGCCAATAAGGTCGCCCCAGTTATTCTGATGTCTATGAACACCTTAACAACTGCATCGCGCAGGTCCAGTCAACGGCGCAATACAAAGGCATTACCGCGACCAGCGCCGGAATTGGGCCTGTTTGTGATAGCGTGCGGGTGTTGAAGCAATTCACTGAATGGCCTGCGCGGCTTTGCGCAACGTGACTTCCAGCGCGTCCAGAAACCGCGAGCGGTCCGCTTTGGAGAACGGCTTACCGCCACCCTGCCGGAACGGATCGGCCGCGCGCATGTCGGTCATCAGATCGCGCGTGGCCAGCACATTTCCGATGTTGGCTTCGGTCAGTGCTTCGCCGTTGTGTTTAAGCACAAGTGCTCCGTTTTCCACGCAACGCGATGCCAGTGGAATATCACCTGTAATCACCACGTCACCGGCCTTGGCACGGTCAGCAATCCACATATCTGCCACATCGGGGCCATCGGGCACCACGACCGTTTCCACCAAGGGGTTCCGGGAGGGCCGGATGCCACCGTTCGACACGATGAACATCCGGACATTGTGCCGGGTGCCGACCCGTTCGACTTCGGCTTTTACCGGGCAGGCATCAGCATCGACATAGATCATCTGAAGGCCCGCGTTGCGACGATCATGCGTAAAGCGCCTCTGCATGGAAACAGATATGGTCTTCCATGAAGGTCGAGACAAAGAAATACGAATGGTCATAGCCTTTTTGCATCCGCAACTGCGCCTCTTGCCTGCGGGCCGCTATTGCCTGCGCAAGATGCTCGGTGCCAAGCAGATCGCCAAATTGGTCGTCGGTGCCGGTGTCGATCAGGATCGGGCCGTCAAAGCCGGTATCGCGCATCAACAGGCTGGCATCATGCGCTGCCCATTTGGATTCGTCCTTGCCCAGATAGGCGGTGAATTGCTTGCGACCCCAGTCGCTTTGCGTCGGGTGGCAAATCGGAGCAAATGCCGAAACGGACCGGAAACGCCCTTTGAGGCGCATGGCCAGTGTTAACGCCCCGTGCCCGCCCATCGAATGGCCGGTGATCCCCTGACGGTCCATATCCACGGCAAAGTTCTCACCCACCAGTGCGGGCAGTTCGTCGGCGATGTAATCCCACATCTGGAAATGTGGCTTCCACGGGTCTTGGGTTGCGTTGACATAAAACCCGGCGCCCTGCCCAAGGTCGAATGCTTCATCGTCTGCCACGCCTTCGCCACGCGGCGACGTATCAGGCAAGACAAGAGCGATACCTTGTTCCGCGGCCCAGCCCTGTGCACCGGCCTTGTCCATTGCGTTCGCGTGCGTGCAGGTCAGGCCGGACAAATACCACAGGACCGGAACCGGCCCAAAGGCAGCCTCGGCGGGTAGAAATACGGCGAATGTCATATCGGTGCCTGTCGCCTTGGACGCGTGCGTATAAACACCCTGAGTGCCGCCAAAGCTGCGGTTTTCGGAAATGGTTTTCATTGGAAATCCCCTTTTGCAAGTTTGCACAAGGGCTATCCCAACCAAGCAGCATTGTCACCTATGCGATCTTGCCGGAATGCATCCCGCAATCAGTCAAAAGCACCGGTGACCCGTCCGAGCAGCATAAATGCGCGGGCGGTGCGGGTTTCGGACAGATCGGCGATTTCTTCATCACTCGCGATCGGTTCGAACGATTGCAACATCTGGTCGAATTTACGCAGGAAGTGATGTGCGGCATCGCGAAATATCGTGTCCTCACGCATCCGGCCAGCGGCCAGCGCCAATGACGATCGGTCGCGTATCCCGCCAAGTGCCGCCATCGGACGGCCCCGCTCACCGCGGGCAAAACGCCGCCACAATTCCGGGCGTGCGCGGTCGGGGCGCAAATCGTCCATGTAAATGCCGTCTTGCGACAACAGCGTCAGAAGGTCCTGACTGGCCTGCACAAGCTGGCGTGCATTGCGGTCTTTCAGCGCGCGTCGAAGGGCGGAAAAACCCACCGTATCCTGTTCGGTATCCGGAAAATTCAAAGCGCGGATCAGATCGGAATTTAACAAGGCAGGCGCAATGTCATCCGCTGTCGTTCCGAGCGCCAGTCTGGGTTGGTCGTCAACCGGTGACTTGGCGCGCCCTGTCAGGACTTTTTGCGCCTCGCGCGAGGATGTGAAAGTCGCCAGCGCGGTTTCGGTCTTACGCGTGGCCTGTGCAATCTCGCTCAGCTTCTTTTCGACCGTCGGCTCTAACCCGCCGTTTGCCGGGCGGCCCTGCCGTTCGGCCATGTAGGTGTGGCGCATGCCGTCAATCGCGACATGCAGGCGCTGCGCCTCTTCGCGCATGATACGGGCAGAACGGGCGGCCGCCACCGCGACCCAGATCATCGCTACGGGCAGGAATATCGCCATCAATGTCAGGACAAAACGGAGGCTGTCGAATGACACGCCATCTCCGCTTGGCGGCAGGACGACAAAGAACAGGCCGACGACCGCCATCCATCCCACCGACAAGGCAAGTGCGATGATCTCTATCTTCGACTGGCCCGAAGTCGCGTGTGCCGTTGTTTTTGGTTTGAGGCTGTTTGCCATATCGGCGCTCTTGCTGCCTATTTATAGATAATTGAGAGTATTTCGTAAGACCGATCCCCACCCGGGGTGCGGACCTCGACGCTGTCACCTTCGTCTTTCCCGATCAGCGCGCGCGCCAGCGGGGATTTGATATTCAAAAGGCCACTTTCGATGTCTGCCTCGTATTCGCCGACGATCTGATAGGCTTTTTCTTCGTCGGTATCTTCATCGACCAGTTTCACGCGCGCACCAAATTTGATGTTGCCCGTCATTCTGGCTGTATTGATAACGTCGGCCAGAGAAATGATACCTTCCAGCTCTTTCACGCGTCCCTCGATGAAGGACTGTTTTTCCTTGGCCGAGTGGTATTCGGCATTCTCGGAAAGATCGCCATGTTCGCGCGCTTCGGAAATTGCACGAATAATTGCAGGCCGCTCAACTGACTTGAGTTGCTTGAGTTCGGCGTCCAGCTTATCAAAGCCGGCCTTGGTCAAAGGTATCTTTTCCATCACAGCGCTCCCTTTTGGGGCAAAAATTCCAATCGAACGTTCATACCTTATTTTGCGCGCAAGAAGTCAAGTGCAAGCGCACCAACAACGCTGCAAGTGGCGACATTTTTCGCAGATACAAGAAATTGTGCCGGATTATCCCGGTCCGACAGCAGAAATGCTGTTTCATCTGTACGGACACCGTGCATAGCTGCTTTTGTCGCTGCGTCTTGATTGCCCCGCAATGCAGCTTGCGTTAGGTCATAACGCAACAATATTTCACGCTGCTTTCGGGGCCATGCCCCGCCTGACAAAAAAGGAATGGGCCATGGCCGGAATCGAACGCGAAGCAATGGATTATGATGTGGTTATCGTGGGTGCTGGCCCTGCGGGCTTGTCCGCCGCGATCCGCCTGAAACAACTCGACGCCGACATCAATGTTGTAGTGCTGGAAAAAGGGTCTGAAGTAGGTGCGCATATCCTGTCGGGCGCGGTTCTTGATCCGTCCGGCCTTGATAAGCTGATCCCGGATTGGAAGGCGAAGGGTGCGCCGCTTAACGTGCCGGTCAAGAAAGACAATTTTTACTTGCTGGGTGAATCCGGTAAAATCCGCGTACCCAACATTGCTATGCCGCCGCTGATGAACAACCACGGCAACTATATTGTTTCTATGGGTAACGTATGCCGCTGGATGGCAGAACAAGCCGAAGCACTGGGCGTCGAAATCTTCCCCGGCATGGCCTGTTCCGAATTGGTTTACGGCGAGAACGGCGAAGTCAAAGGCGTGGTTGCCGGTGAATTCGGTAAAGAATCCGACGGCACAATGGGTGCGAACTATGAACCCGGCATGGTGCTGAACGGCAAATATGTATTCCTGTCCGAAGGTGTGCGCGGGTCACTGTCCAAACAGGTGATCGCAAAATACAACCTTACTGCCGAAAGCGACGTACAGAAGTACGGCCTTGGCATGAAGGAAATATGGGAAATTGATCCCGAAAAGCATCGCGAGGGGACTGTCACCCACACCATGGGCTGGCCGCTGAACGAAAGCAAGGCGGGTGGCGGTTCGTTCATTTACCACCTTGAAAACAATCAGGTATATATCGGGTTTGTCGTGCATCTTGGCTACAAGAACCCCTACACATTCCCTTATATGGAATTCCAGCGGTTCAAACATCACCCGATGGTCGCCGACCTGCTCGAGGGCGGTAAGCGCGTGGCCTACGGTGCGCGCGCAATCACCGAAGGCGGCTATCAGTCGCTGCCAAAACTGATCTTCCCCGGTGGTGCGCTGCTGGGTTGTTCGGCCGGAATGGTCAACCTGCCACGGATCAAGGGCAATCATAATGCGATGCTGTCCGGCATTGCCGCCGCAGAGGCAGCGTTCGCCGCGATTGGCGAAGGTCGCCAAAGTGACGAGTTGACAGCCTATGAGGACGACGTGCGCGGCGGCGCGATTGCCGCAGACCTGAAGAAGGTGCGCAACGTCAAACCGCTGTGGTCGAACCGCGGACTCATTGCGTCGCTGACCATCGGCGGCTTTGATATGTGGACCAATACGTTCGGGTTTTCGCTGCTTGGCACGCTCAAGCACGGCAAAACCGATGCCGAAGCAACGGAAACGGCCGACAAGCACAAGGTCATTGCCTATCCCAAGCCGGACGGCAAACTGTCGTTTGACCGCCTGACCAATGTGGCGTTCAGCTTTACGAATCACGAAGAAAGCCAGCCGCCACACCTGAAATTGACAGACCCGTCAATTCCCGTGAAGGTGAACCTTCCGAAATATGCAGGGCTTTCGGCGCGGTATTGCCCCGCTGGCGTTTATGAATTTGTCGGAACCGGCGCGGATGTAAAGTTCCAGATCAACTTTCAGAACTGTGTGCATTGCAAGACCTGCGATATCAAAGACCCAAGCGAGAACATCACATGGACCGTGCCACAGGGCGGTGACGGACCGAATTATCCAAATATGTAGCCCGGCAAAGGCCCCCTTTGAACCTAGGGCGCTTTTCGTCCGGCCATTTCGGTCGGCGTGATCCTGCGGCTTTTCAAAACTGGTGCAATGCTGCGATTGCACCTCCCAAACCTGTCCCATAGGCTTTGTCTGAAACACATAAAGGGGCGCACTGGTGTTCAAAACGATACTTCTGGCCACAGTACTAACGACGGGTGTATCCGCACCGATTTTTGCACAGGCTGACCCCGGATCATATCTGGCGGCGCGTCAGGCCGATTTCAGCAACGACTATACCGCAGCTGCGCAATACTACGGTCAGGCTGCGCTGGCTGATCCGTCCAATCCGATGCTGCTCGAAGGCACAATGGCGGCAAATATGTCATTGGGTAATCTGGACGCCGCCTCTGCCATTGCAGATACAATGATCGGATTCGGCATTGAGAGCCAGGTCGCCAATATCGTGCGAAGTGCACAGGCGGGGCGGTCCGGAAACTGGATTGCCATATTCGAGGCGCTCGAGGCAGGGCATTCCGTCGGTCCGCTGGTGGATGGCCTTTCGCAGGCTTGGGCCCATATGGGTTTGGGCGAAGTAAACAAAGCATTGATGAGCTTTGACGAGGTTATCGAAGCCCCCGGCCTGCGCGCTTACGGCCTGTTTCACAAGGCAATGGCACTTGCGTCCGTAGGTGACTACGAAGGTGCCGAAGCAATCCTGTCAGCGTCGCCCGAAGGCGGCGTGCGCCATAACCGGCGCAGCGCAATTGCATTGGCCCAAATCCTGAGCCAACTGGACCGGAATACCGACGCTGTAGCATTGATTGATGCGGTGTTTGGTGACCGGCTGGATACAAGGCTGGAACAGATGCGCGCGGCGCTCCTTGCCGCTGAAACGATCCCCTTTGACACTGTGCGCAGTCCGGTTGACGGGTTGGCAGAAGTGTTTTTCCTTGTTGCCAGTGCGCTGCGTGGCGAAACGCCGGACGGATATACCCTGCTGTATGTCCGCGCTGCACAGGCGCTGCGCCCGAACGATACTGAAATCCTGCTGGTCACAGCAGATTTGCTGGATGATCTAGGCCGCTATGAAATGTCTAATGCGGCCTATGCGCAGGTCGCCCCTGAGGATCCGGCATATATGGAGGCCGAACTGGGACGGGCCGATGCCCTGCGAAAGGCGGGTAACAGGGACGCCTCGATTGAGGTTCTGCAAGCCCTCTCGCGCCAGTTCCCGGACGAAGCACGCATTTTTGCGACGATGGGCGATGTCTTGCGCCAGATGGAGCGCGAGCAGGAGGCCAACGACGCCTATACCAAAGCGCTTGATCTATACCCCGAGGGCGACCCTGCGTTCTGGTTTGTCTATTACACGCGGGCAATCACCTTTTTCGCGCTGGACCAATGGCCCGAGGCCGAAGCAGACTTTCGCGCCGCCCTTGCGATCAACCCCGAGCAGCCACAGGTGCTGAACTTTCTGGGATACTCGTTGGTTGAACGCGGTGAAAAACTTGACGAGGCGCTGGACATGATCGAGCGCGCCGTGGATGCCCAGCCTGATAACGGTGCGATCGTGGACAGTCTGGGCTGGGTTTATTTTCAGCTTGGCCGGTATCAGGATGCCGTCGAACCGCTTGAGCGCGCTGCATCACTCGAACCCGTTGATCCCGTGGTGAACGATCATCTGGGCGACGCATTTTGGGCTGTTGGTCGCAAAATCGAAGCGCAGTTCCAATGGAACCGCGCCCTGTCGTTCAACCCCGAAGAGGAAGAAGCCAACCGGATTCGCCGCAAACTGGAAGTAGGTCTTGATGTTGTGCTGAGCGAAGAGGGTGCAAACCCGATAAATATCGTCAGTGATAACTAGGTGGCGATCCCGCTTACCATTACCGCACCCGCGAAACTGAACCTGACATTGCATGTGACGGGGCAGCGCGATGACGGCTATCACCTACTGGATAGTCTGGTTGTTTTTGCGGATGTCTGCGACACGCTTATGATCCGGCCCGCGCCCGATCTGCGTCTTTGCGTGAAAGGGCCGTTCGCTGCCGGTGTGCCGACCGACCGCAGTAATCTGATTATCCGCTCCGCCGAAACTCTCCGGCGGGTCAGGAACGTGACGGCCGGTGCCGACATTACGTTGGAAAAACAGCTACCTCATGCGGCTGGCATCGGGAGCGGTTCATCTGACGCCGCCGCGACATTGAAGGCACTAGCGACGTTTTGGGACGTTGACCCATTGCACCCTACGGCACCCGAAGTGGCGCGCGTTGGCGCTGATGTGCCAGTTTGTCTGGCAGGTCCGGCGCCGCAACACATGCGCGGTATTGGCGATGAAATTTCGATTCTCCCAGTGCTGCCTACCTGCGCAGTCGTCCTTGTGAACCCCAGAGTCCCGATCCCGACCCAGACTGTTTTTTCAGGCCTTGGCAGCAAGACAAACCGGCCAATGGATGATTTGCCCGAGGGACTGGATTTTGACGGCTTTGCCAAATGGCTATCGGCCCAACGCAATGACCTGCAAATTCCAGCAGAGGCCATCGCCCCTGAAGTGGGAATCGCCCTCAAACGTCTTGGCAAAATTCCTGCGGTGGCGTGGGCCGGAATGTCGGGATCCGGTGCGACCTGCGTCGCATTGGTCAAGGATATGGCCACAGCACGGCAGGTCGCCCGCGTCATTCAGGTTGCAGAGATGGCATGGTGGGTGACCCCTGCCAACGTTCTGCGCGGCTGACCTTGAAACAGGTCAGGTGATTCGGGCAACGACGTAGTCAGCCAGATCAATCAGCATCGTGCGCAACGGCTGATCTGGCACATCGGCCAATGACCGTTTCGCCTTTTCCGCCCACTCCAATGCTGAATCCCGCGTGCTGGCAAGTGTGCCATGTTTGGTGAGCAGGGCAGTTGCATGCGCAAGGTCGCCGTCCTCTTGCCGCCCTTTCCCAATCGTCCGCTCCCAGAAGGCGCGCTCTTCTGCATCAGCGGCAGCAATGGCACGGATCACCGGCATCGTCAGCTTGCGTTCACGGAAATCATCGCCGGTATTTTTGCCAATCGCTTCGGTGCCGCCGTAGTCCAGCAGATCATCGACGATCTGGAACGCAATCCCCAACGCGTCACCGTAATCAAACAGCGCTTTCTTGCGGTCTTCGTCCTGACCGGCAATTTCGCCGCCAACCTCCATCGCGGCAGAAAACAGCGCTGCCGTCTTGCCGCGCACGACTTTCAGGTAGGTCTCTTCGGTCGTGGAAATATCGGCGGCCGCCGTCAGCTGGAGCACTTCACCTTCTGCAATCGTCGCTGACGCGTTCGCCAGAATATCCAATACCCGCATCGATCCGGTTTCGACCATCAGCTGGAATGACCGCGCAAACAGGTAATCACCGACCAGGACCGACGATGAATTGTCCCAAAGCAGATTCGCGGTTGGTCGCCCGCGCCGTTGGTTGCTTTCGTCCACAACATCGTCATGCAGCAAGGTTGCGGTGTGAATAAACTCGACCGTCGATGCAAGGTGGATATGGTATGGCCCGTTATAACCGCACATGCGCGCCGCAGCCAAAGTCAGCATCGGCCGCAGACGCTTGCCACCCGCCTCAACCAGATGTGCCGTCACCTCGGGGATGCGGGGGGCATGTTCGGATGCCATGCGCGCACGGATCATCGCATTCACCGCAATCAGATCATCGGCAAGGGCCGCAGCGAGTTGTTCGTGCGGTTTGGTGGCTGCTACATCAAGGCTCATCGATGGTCCCGTAGTGTTTGTGGACAAAAGCGAAACATCGCCTTACGTCATGGATATGAAAGAACTTCTGCGCACCAACGACCCCACTGTGATCGCTTATGCCAGCGCACTTCTGAATGGCGAGGGTATAACCTTCTTTGAATTCGACGTAAATATGAGCATCCTCGAAGGGAGTATAGGCATAATGCCGCGACGCCTGATGGTTGCCGACCGCGATTTGTTTATCGCCGAGGCAATTATGCGCGACAACGAGATTGACCTGGGCAGATGACCGACACTTTGACCCATGACGCTTTTCTGGGCGGAAAGGTCATGGCGTGGCAACCTGCCAAAGGCTTTCGATCCGGAATCGATGCGGTCTTGCTTGCCGCCGCAGTGCCCGCACGGCCCGGCCAAAGCGTGTTAGAGCTGGGCTGCGGGGTGGGCGTGGCCACTCTTTGCCTTGCCGCGCGGGTTCAACGGCTTTCGGTCACCGGTGTAGAGCTCCAGCCGGAATATGGCGCGCTGGCGCAACGCAACTTTCCATCCATGAAGGTTGTGCAGGCCGATCTGCGCAATCTGCCAGCGGATTTGCGGCAGCAACAATTCGATCACGTCATGGCCAACCCGCCCTATTTCGATCGCGCGAAAGGCACAGCTGCGCGCGATACGGGGCGTGATCTGGCGTTGTCCGGCGAGACGCCACTGGCCGACTGGATCGATGTCGCTACCCGTCGGCTGGCACCCAAAGGATATTTTACACTGATCCAGCATATCACCCGACTGCCCGAAGTTCTGGGCCTGCTACACGGGCGATTGGGGTCGATGATTCTTGTCCCGATTATGCCACGCCCCGGCCGCGCGCCAGATTTGTTCCTGTTACAGGCGCGCCAAAGCGGGAGGGCCGGTTTTATTATGCGCCCCCCCCTGCTGATGCATGGAACGGACGCCCACGACGGCGACCGTGAAAGCTATACCCCGCAGGTGAGGGCGATTCTGCGCGATGGCGCGGCTTTGTCCCTGATTGCTTAACGATTTGGTAATGGTTTCGGTGGAACACTGCTTAGTGTCCGAAGATGCTGCCCTGCAGCGTGACATGCCCGACGATCTATGGTGCTATCAACTTACTTTCATACTTCACAGGAGGACGACCATGAGCTTGAGTTCGCATTTGCAGGAGTTGAAGAAAAAACATCAACACCTCTCTGACTCGGTCGAAGCACTTCAACGTGCACCAGCGACCGACGCTCTCGAAATTGCGAAGATGAAGAAGCAGAAGCTTATGATCAAGGAGGAGATCAGCCGCCTCGCTGCGCACTAACGTCACTTAGGTGCTGGCGGGTTCCGCCAGTGCCTTTCTTTGACCGGATCGCTGTTACGTTTCGGGTCGGTTCAAAAGTTAGAACTGGCAAGAGTTTTCTCCCGCGTATCCGCGGTCTATAGCCTCTTTTTCACAAAGAATGCAGTGGTTGATGCGCTTCCGAAGGGAGGTGTTTTTGTATTGCTTATGGATCAATTAAGAAAGGGCCATGCCTGACCGGCACAGCCCCCGCTTTCTGTGACGCTTGAGCAGCCTAAATCATATACTGTCCGCCGTTGGCCGATATTGTTGATCCGGTGATGAAGCCTGCATCGTCGGATGCAAGAAATGCCACTGCGCGGGCGATTTCTGATGCCTCTCCCAAACGTCCCACAGGAATTTGTGGCAGGATCACTTCGTTCATCACCTTTTCAGGAATCGTGCTCATCATCTCGGTATTGATATACCCAGGGGCAACGACGTTTACGGTAATCCCTGCGCGCGCACCTTCTTGGGCCAGCGCCTTGGTAAAGCCGATGTCGCCTGCCTTTGCAGCAGCATAGTTGGCTTGCGCGAACTGGCCTTTTTGCCCGTTAATCGATGAGATGGTGATGATCCGACCGAACTCTCGCTCACGCATTCCGGGCCAGACTGGGTGGGTCATGTTGAAAACACCACTGAGGTTCGTAGAAATCACCTCGTTCCACTGCTCCGGCTTCATCTTATGGAACGGTGCGTCACGAGTGATACCGGCGTTATTCACCAGAATATCAATCGGACCCAAGTCTGCTTCAACTTCGGCGATCCCTGCGACGCAGGCCTCGTAATTGCCCACATCCCATTTATAGGTCTTAATACCGGTTTCAGCGGTGAATGCGGCGGCTTTTTCATCGTTACCTGCATAGGTGGCGGCAACAACGCACCCGGCTTCTTTCAATGCAATCGAAATCGCGGCACCAATACCGCGGGAACCACCGGTGACTATAGCAACACGGGACATAGGGATTCTCCTTCAGGGAAATTGACTCGTAATCTAATTATACGCGATATCCTTGCTGCGCAATATTATTGCGCGGCGAATGCGGGGCAACGTCCAGTCGCCCCGCGCTAGGATTAGTCGCGCTCGATACAAACGGCGACACCCATTCCACCACCGATGCACAGGGTTGCGATGCCTTTTTTGGCATCACGGCGCTGCATCTCGAACAAAAGCGTATTCAACACGCGGCAGCCTGATGCGCCGATGGGATGGCCGATGGCAATCGCGCCACCGTTGACGTTAACGATCGCCGGATCCCAGCCCATTTCCTTGTTTACGGCACAGGCCTGCGCAGCGAACGCTTCGTTGGCTTCGACCAGATCAAGGTCGTCCACCGACCAGCCAGCTTTTTCCAGCGCCTTGCGTGATGCCATAACCGGACCAACGCCCATGATCGACGGATCAAGACCCGCCGTTGCGTATGATGCGATGCGCCCGAGTGTCTGAATACCGCGTTTTTCGGCGTTTTCGGCTGTCATCAGCAACGTCGCCGCAGCACCGTCGTTCAGACCGGACGCGTTTGCGGCAGTGACGGATCCATCCTTGGCGAAGGCAGGGCGCAGCTTTTGCATGGCTTCCATCGTCGCGCCATGACGGATGTATTCATCCTGATCGACAACGATGTCACCCTTGCGGGTTTTCACGGTGAATGCCGAAATCTCATCAGCGAACTTGCCGGCTTTTTGGGCTGCTTCTGCCTTGTTCTGCGAGGCGACTGCGAATTCGTCTTGTTGTTCGCGGGTGATCTGCCATTTGTCGGCCACGTTTTCAGCGGTCTGGCCCATGTGATAGCCGTTAAACGCATCCCACAATCCGTCACGGATCATGGTGTCGATATACTTCATATCACCCATTTTATGACCGGCGCGCAGATTGGCGGCGTGGGGCGACATCGTCATATTTTCCTGTCCGCCAGCGGCCACGATCTCGGCGTCGCCTAGCTGGATGTGCTGTGCACCAAGCGCCACAGCCCGCAGACCGGACCCGCAAACCTGATTAATGCTCCAGGCAGAGCTTTCAACCGGAAGGCCCGCATTAATGTGCGCCTGACGCGCCGGGTTTTGCCCCTGTGCCGCTGTCAGCACTTGCCCCAAAATGGTTTCGGACACTTCGGACTTGTCGATGCCAGCCCGCGCAACAACGGCCTCAAGAACCGACGAGCCAAGGTCATGGGCCGGAGTATTTGCGAAAGCGCCACCAAAACTGCCCACGGCAGTGCGTGCGGCAGATGCGATTACGACGTTGGTCATTTATTGTCCTCTCAAAGGTTATGCCGTTGACGGTCCAGAGCAACTTTGCAGTCGTCTGCGATTGCCCGTCCCGCCACTTGTCGCCAAGTTTAGGAGGGTTGGCGCGGTAGAGCAACGCGATTCCCTTACGTCAGCACATCTAAGCATTTTCAGCTTTGTAAGAGAATTAGAACGTCAGAATCCGAACTTCGGAACTCCGAAATGATAGCCTTGTAGGCAATCAACACCCAGTTCCGTCAGAAACGCGGCTTCGGACGCCGTCTCGACACCATCCGCGACGACGAACATCTCGAACTGTTGGGCGACCATCATCAGCGCTTCCGTTAAGATTTGGTTATCCGGATTTGTCGGAATATCACGGATGAAGCTTTTGTCGATTTTTACCAGATCAAAAAAGAAATCCTTAAGATGCCGGAATGCGATCAACCCTGCGCCGAATCCGTCCAGTGCAAAGGCCACGCCCCTTGGTTGCATTTCAGCCATAAAGCGTATCACAATTTCATGCAGCAACATGGCGGATGTTTCGCTGATTTCAAAGATCAGACGTTCGCCCAAATGCGGCTGTTTTGCCAATCCGCGGTCAAGAGTCTGGCGCCATTTGCCGTCGCCGATTGAACGGGCAGAAACATTTATTGACAGGCGGGCTGTCGGCGTATTTTGCAAAAGCGCAAATCCAAGATCAAGCATCACACAATCAATTTCACGGCCCAGCGCGGTTTCCGAAACAATATCCATAAAATGCGCGGCGGGAATAATTCGCCCTGCATCATCGGAAACGCGGATCAACCCTTCGTAGAAGGCGATTTGTTTGGGGTTTGCGGCCATGACAATCGGATGCAGTGCAATACGTGCCCGCTTCGCCAAAAGTGCCTCTGAAACCAGGGTCAGCACATCGGCGTCGCGGCTTGCCATCGCTGCCTGAAACGGATCAA
>RCMY010003743.1_pt1 | contig 13354 bp, 6 predicted proteins | sample 2041341 | NCBI WGS metagenome assembly RCMY01 (sample SAMN09708234, study PRJNA481090) | Marine sediment metagenome, whole genome shotgun sequencing project. | reverse complement strand
CACCGCGAAGCGGTTCCGGCTCATTCAGGATGAGCATCCAGTTTGTGACCGGGTCCGGCCCCAACTCCATTTGCTTGCCGAGTTTCCAGCCACACAAAGCACCACCTTCTAGCGATTCAGACGTGCGCCACTTTCCAAAGCCATCTTGCAATTGCACCTCGACAACCTTCAGTAGAGAGTTTCCAGGTACATCGAGTGGAAGCTGCCAATAGACACCTCCTTGCTCCTGTAGCGATGCCGCAATGAGCAGTTGGCCTAGATCAGATGGCCCAGCAGGCGCAGAACTGTAGTCCACCGCAGGCTCCTCAATGCCCCACCATCGGATCGAAGGGGCTCCCTCGAAAAAGAGTTGCACAGGAACGGGCTGTTGTATTGTAATGTCATCAATGGGTTCAACATCAATTGTAACATCAGACCAGTGTAGACTTGGGCCCTTGGCCGTTGTGGAGCGGATCCGTACCCCCTCGGCTTGAATATCCACGGTATGACGACCGGTCTCAACGGCAAAACCGTCCAAATCTTCGCCAACCGTCACATCGCTGTGGGACTGCACCCACACAGCGAGCGGACCGACAAGGTCGGCGGCACTCGCCTCCCTCTCACGAATCGCCAGCAGGAGTGCGACTCCGTCGACGCGGTGCTCGACCGGAATTCGTGCGGCGAGGAGTTTAGGTACCTTTAGTGGAAAGATAGTCGCCAGGTGGGCGGCAGCGCGTTTAGAGAGGCTTGCGGCGGCGCTGCGGCCGAGTCGGTAGGCCGTGCGCCAGTCTCCTGGACTCCGATCGTGCGGCCATGGTACTGGAGCTGCCAGTTTTGCCGACAGGATTTGATGTTTTGCCTCTAGCCCTATTTCTTCGAGTGGGACAATCGACACCTTTACGCGACTCGCCACGGGGCTGCCACCATCGAAGCCCTCCAACTCGCCAATCCACCACTGTCGTCCCAAACTCCAAAAGGGGTCGGCAATGGGCACGCGAGCACCTGGCCGCGGATCGGTAGCTTTATGATCAGGTTCGACGCGGGTCCAGCTGACGTAATCGCTCATCTCATTCATTTCTTATTCCTTCTTAGTAAACGGAGGGCAGGTGGTACGCGCAAGCCCTGTATCCGTCGGTCGGATGGCCCCCACAGGGAGGAAGTTTCCCAATAGCCCGAACAAGCCATTTCCCAACGTCTCCTCAGGGAGGGATCCTAACCCGATGGTTCGCATACGAGCGATCTTCATTGTGGACTCTAGAACCTCTAGAACCGAGGCCGCATTCCAGTCTATTCCGGCCTCACCCGGCGCCGCCAGAACAATCAGCTGTGGAGGCCGAGCCGGAGGCGTGGGACTGTCAACGACCACGCCCGCGGTCACCGTGTCGTCCGGTACGACCTCCTGCCAGGCGTCGAACAGTAGACCTGCAAAAAAGCCGTTTTGGCCGACGCTTTCTCCCCCACCGACAACTAAGAACGATGAGCGAGCCGCGTAGACATCGTGTTCACGCAGCTCCGCACCGATCCAGTCGACCTGCTGGTTCTGGGAGGGTCGTAGCGTAACAGGCCACTGAACACCGCGGATGTCCAGTGGCCCAATTTCAGCACCTAGCATGAGATCAGCAAGAGGCTCGAGCCGTGAGCGCACGGACTGACTCTCTTCGAGCCAGACGAAGAGTTCCCCCCGCTGAGCACCCTGAAGCAACGGCCCGTCTTTCCACGGACGCAGATCTTTACACAGTAGTGATGGCATCACTGGCATTCCAGCGTTCAACTCAGTAAGGGCGCTGATAGCGTCGCCGGTTTGGGCGGCGCGCTCCAGGCGAGCGTTGATCGCAGCTCGGGCATCCTCTACCAGAGCTGGATCGGGGGCTCGGATCAATCCACCCGCGAACAGCTTAGCGGCATTAATCGGTGTTACGCTCTCTGGATCAGAAAGCTGGTTCAGCAGCTCTCTGAGTTCTCTTTCGGCTGCTTGCCTAGCAACAGCGGCTGTCGGTTCTAAGCTCACTTCGGCGTCCGTAGAAACGTCGTCTGGCCTGAGCGGGCGGCTCTCAGCCAGCGCAGCCGCAAGGCGGCCCGCTGCCCATACGGTCGATAGCGCCTTATCGTCGAGCTCCACCTGAACGTCTATGGACAGTCCCTGATAAGCGCGGACGTAGGCTTTAAGACGGTCCGCGCCATCTGTGCCAGGCGCCGCTAGATATGCCAGAGACAGGGCTGATAGCCCAAGGTTCTTCAGAGTAAAAATCCTATTGCGTGGCTCGTGCAAGGTTATTGTGCCCTCCATCGATCCGAGTAACCGCTCGCCGATAATTGCAAGCTCTGGATTCAGCCGAGCCCGAAGATCTATGACACCCGTGATCACGTCATTGGAGCTGACGCAGGCGACCACCGCAAAGTCAAGCGTGGTGCCGGCACTGCTCGGCTCGAGGACCGACAAGTCGGTCAAGGGTGGTGTTCCAGCAGAGAGCCCGGCTAGAACTGCCTGTCCGGCATCGACCCTCCGCTGGGACAGCGCAGCGGCACCCTCCACCAAGTGCAGTTCTCCGAGCGTCTGCATCGCAGATCGCAGATCGGCCTGGACCTTGGTGAGCAGACTTTGGTTTGATAGATCGAGTCCCGTAATGTCACGGAAGTTTGCTCGCTCCAGGAAGCTTAGGCCGTCGCACGCGAAGGCCACTACGGCTCCACCTTTGGCCGGCATCGCTTCGATAAGAGTCTTCATGATCCACCCGCGGCCGACGGCGTTTAGCTTCTCCGCGACTCGTCGGGAGAGAGCAGCATCGATTGCCCAGCCTTGTCGCAGGAGCTCTAGGATATCACGTGCCTCCGCAACTCGTGGCCCCGATAGCTCCGCTCGAATCGCCCCATCAATGCCGGTGGTTGCCAGTCCGCGCCGAGCCCGCTCGAGGAGACCGAGGGTGGTCGCGAATTCTTGGGAGGGAGCGCTGGCATGGCGCGTGGGCGGCAGCTCCTCAGGCCGAACGTTCTCCAACACCCCCCACGCACCGATTAAGACACCGTTTCGACCAGCCCTACGTTCGCGGTCTAAGGCGGCCTCCGCCTCGGCCATAAGCCAAATGTCCGCGCGGGTGGAGAGACTGTCGAGTAGCGCTGCGAATACAGCGTGGGTTCCTCCAGCGGCGGCTTTGTTAACCTGTTCAATCGCCGCAAAAAGATCCTTCAGATGTGACATCCGCTCGCGTCCCTCCTGCGTGGGAGCGAAACGCGAAACGACGCCCGCGAGGCTTCCACCGCCCACCTTTTTCTCCACCTGGGCGGCAAGTCGTATACGCAGATACCGAGCATCGAAGGAAATTAGTGCAGTGCCAGGATGCAGCATATCATCATCGACGAGTTTCGCATCTCGTTCGGTAAATAGTTTCTCGGATATGGCAAGATCGCTTAAAACCTGAAGGACTGCGTTCTCGGCAAAGATTCGAAGCACAGGCTCCGCTTCGCTTTCGTGGTGTGGCGTCTTGGGAGGTGCGCCTATACTCCGCTCCGTCCAGAACCCCTTCTTGTAGATGAGCTCCTCAAGGCCGCGATCATCCACGGGATTGGACGTGCGGTCGATGGCAGCTCCTGGAGCGACAAGCGGACCGCAAATATTCGGGGTGGCACCGTCGCCGAAGGATGTGTGTATACGCGAGTCCTTATCCACAGGCAGTTCCAGATTTTCAACGAGCAGCCGACCATGGTTCAAGGCATTCATAAATGCTCTGATTGCGTTTGATACGTCCTGGCCGTCTGCCGCTGCCTGCGCCAACGGCGTCAAATAGGCCTCGGCTACCGTACGGGTTCGCAAGCGCCAATGCTGGCCAATAGGATGGCGCAGCAGCGAATCGACCATCCACGGGTAGCCCCTAGTTGCGCTCGACCGAGACCGAGAGATGTCAGCAGCCTCGACCACAGACGGTAGGGCCTTCCGAATTGCGTCCCCCACATGGCGCAGCAGATCATCGTCTTGTCGTGCGACCGTTTCTTTGGGAACAGTCACTGGCGCTGTGGCATAGGGCTGATCACCAATCTGAAGCAAAGGATAGGGACCAAAGGGATGGATGCGGTGCAGGAATATCTCTCGGGCCCGAGCGAGGGTTTCACTACCCGCTCCATAGAGCTCAAGCAGCGCTGGCCGAAGCGACGCCTCCCACACGATCGTCGCCACGCTCCGCATCAGAGCGGTTTCATCGTTGAGTGGAGCGCTGCTGAGTGGGAGCTCGTCACAAAGTCCCAGGGCCTGAGTTAGCCGTTTGATCCCGTCAGGCCGCGCGCCAGTCATATCGTAGACCGGAGCCTCCTGCGGACTGCCCTTGGTAGGTGTGAGCGGCGCTAAGGTCGAAGCACCGTCCGTCCCCGCATGGGCACGCATCAGTTCTGCGAAGACCTTCTCTCCTTCGATGGAACCGTCTACACCGAAGACATAAAGCCAGTCTAGGCCATCCCGGGCAGCGTCATCGTCGAGCTCAAGTGTTAGTGCCAATCCGATTTCTGCCGCCTTATCAAAGTTCACTATCCACTCGAGGGCGCCACCTGTGCCTGTGACAGTTTCGTCGTCATCGTTAGGCGTCACCCGGACTTCTAGCGGAATTTCGCGACCCTGGGTAGTGAAGCCACGACCCCCAGACATACCGTGTGCGATGAGCTTCTTGGGCAGACCTCGGGCCACAGCATGATGATTTAGCCCACCGTCTGATTCCATCTTCAATGCAGTCGCCCCGCCGTTATCGGCAAGGTTGGCGACGAGCTGGGCACGGATCGGTCCGAGTGTCGCATCAAGGTCATCTCTCACCTCGGATCGAGAACGCCCGTTTTCCTGGGTTTTCAGATAGATTAGTCCAGCGGCCTCCTCATCTTCTGTCAATCGAGGATCGAAGCTGTCCACGTGGATCTGATCGGGAAAGACCCGAATTCGGAGCTCATTGCCCCGGAACGATGTCTCGAGGCGAACAGGCAGCAGCAAAAGCGGCAACTTTGTTGGGTGGGATGTCAGTTTGATGTCTTCGAGATTGAATCGAGGCTCAGGCCATGGATAATACTTAATACCCTGTAGAATCGCTCCCCTGATGGCACGGATTGGGACACGACTTTGAAGACCACGCAGTAAAAGTGCAACCTTATCCCCCGGCTCGGCTCTAGACACCTGACGCCCACCCTTGAACACGTCAGAAATGATCACGGTTCGCTCGGAGCCGTCAGGTGTCCGCATTTGGACATGTTGCCCCGTTATTACTGCCGCGCGTTCAACATCGCCCACTACCGCGACTCCGCGACCACTGATGTTGAACGTCTGTGTAACTACCAGTCGAAAACTCATAGCAACACCTCGCCCATGCTATCAATGTGGCTAAGCCGGTAGACTGTGCACCAGTCTCCTGCATTCCGATAGTCCGGCAACGGATCGGTGGTTTTATGGTCAAGTTCGACTTGGATCCAGCTGACGTAATTGCTCATCTTATTCATTTCTCCTTCCTTAATGATTAGAGGGCAAGTGGTACGCGAGAGCCCTGTATTCGTCGACCAGATTGACCCTACAGAAGCAGATTTCCTAGTAGCCTGAACAAGCCATTCCCCGATGTCTTCTCGGGGAGTGCTGAATATTTCTGTGACAACCAATTGATAGTTCATTACAAAACCTCGCCCGCGATGTCGCTGACGTGCAGCGCGACCGTCACACGACGCTCTACCAAAATGGCCGCCATCGTGGCACTATTTTTCCCCCACTCCAAGGGCCCACTGACTGTTGCAGTGAGACCTATGGCGTGAATCTCAGGATCAGGGAGATCCGACCAGGCAACCTCGTTCCAGGAGTTAAGGCTCCGGGGACCGGGGTCATCGTCTACGTCGTCATTAAGCCCAAAAGTCAATCCACCGTCCGGCTGCTCGAAGACGAGAAACCCACCCGGCTGATTAGCGGCAGGGTCGGGGTCACCGACCATGTCGAGGCGGTCCTGGCTAAACCCTACGTAGGTAATATCGTCACCGAGCTGGCCCATAACCTTTGGGAGATGGGTGTTATCGGGATATAACTCCCGTCGTTTCCCGTTGGGATCCCAGCTCGCTTCGACCAGCGAGATCACCGTTTCTGGGTACTTTCTAAAGAGTTGGGAGCGGATGAGCACAATGAAGTTAATCTTGCTGCTGCGGCCTTCGCCCAAGGGACGCTCGGCCTCCCAATATCGGAGGGGAATAGTATCAGGCGGAAGCTGGTCGGTGCTCGACGGCGCAGGGAAGACACGGCGAACAGGAGACGTCAAAGGATCGTGCGGGATGCCCCGCCAACGAAGTTCGCGCAGTACCTCGGTATTAGCCCCGAGCACGACTGCGTCAATCGCTGCCGCGTCGAAGCTCAGCGCCATGACTCCGTTGTCCGGCAAGTTGGCCAGCCCTGGAGAGAGTGTGGCAGGATCGAGCGCGAACAACTCGGGAATGATCGGATACGGCCACACCGGTTCAGCAAGGAGGCGGCGCGGTAAAGGACCCGGTGCTAAACCATCAATACGGTTAAGTATGCGCGGCGGCACCGTTATTCCAGGACGCAGCGCATTAATGATGGATGTATGCAGGCCGGACCGTGAAGGGACCTCACTCGGAATCGCCCTGCCGTTTGGACGGCGATTGTCCTCATCTTGTCGCTCACGGCGCCGGTTGTGCGCGTTGCCTAGCTTCTGGTCATCTACCAGGTCCCATTTACCGCTTCCGGCTTTCTCGAGCAGCTCCTCGATCGAACGAGGCTCCTTATCGACATCGAACATACCTTTCAAAGAGGCTGTGGCAGCATCCAGTTCGGTTATGGCCCCCCAGATCGGCGAGGCGCCTGGCACCGTGGGGGCTTTGGCCGCTGCGGCTACCTTATCTCGAACAGCGTCGGCAGGATCCCTTCGAGGCTCTCGATTTTGGTCAAGCGACCCCCCTGCTGCCATCACGCGGTGAAGTAAAGGATCCTGCAGAACGCCGTCCACCGTACCGTCTACGTACCGTCCGATCGAGCCTATGGCATGCTGAGTTCTGACTGCCGCAGGGCCGATTAAGCGGTTGAGGGCTGAGGTGTTTATCATAGGTTTGCTCAGGCTTTCATGCAGAGGGCTCGTGAGGGCCATGGCGGTGTGCGCCCTGCTCAGGATTGCATTTGCCTCTTCAATCTGGCCAGCGCTGTCCAGAACGAAGGTCGCGATCTCTTCCTGGCGCCTGCGAACAATGGCTGCGCCATAGCCGGCCATCACGCGGAGCGACGGGTCTAGGTTGACGCCGTCGTACCATAGAGACGACCCGGAAGAGCCCGGCTCCACATTTTTCGCGAACCAGCGACCATATGCAGGCATGGGGAGGCGTCCCTGCGCCTGAGCCGCGGACACGTTGAGAGCGTAGGTGAGATCACTATCAGTTTGCTGCGGAGAAGGAGGTTGTACGGCGAAAACCGCTCGTTTCTCGATCTTGCGGCCCACTAACGGGGGCATTAGCTCTCTCGCCGAATCCGAGTTCACCGGCACCCTAGGAAGGTCCCCCTTTGGAGGCACCGCGAACAGATCTCGGAGCATATCCTCCGCGCCCCGACTAATTCCCGTATTGAATTGCCAGCTCAAGTAGATGGGTAGAGTGGCACTGGTGTCGCCAGCCGCCCATGCGAAGTCGTCGCTCCCACCATCTGGCAGCGGCTCACCCAGCCCAGCTAGGCGACCGGCTTCAAACAAAGGCACTACCAGAGCGCGGTACCGAGTGCGCGGCTTCAGTCGCTGCGGGCAGAGAAGACGGGAGAAGGCATGGGGGCCAGGCATGCCATGAGCGGGTTGGGCAGGGTCTTCGATATGAGCCATCAACTTAAAGACTGCCGGGTCAGGTAGGCCGTCCGGAAGATTAACTACGGCCCGGGGTAACGGCAGGGTCCCAGAGTTTAGCCAATCCGGCTCACCCGTCGGGATGGCAACGCAAATCAGGGCGATGAACGGGGAGAGGCATCCATTGGTTGGAGCCCGCAGCGTTAGCGCCCAAGGCAGCGCAGGATCTTTCCACTCAATATACGGAAGTTCTCCGGCCCGCAGATCGGTCGACTCGTTGGCAGGATAATGTTTTCTCACCGCTATCGGAACGATACCTCGGGCGTGCTCTGGTCCCGCGACCTGAAGATCTCTAATCTGGACCTCTTTCTCTACGCCGTCGGCAGCGAGAATCAGGTTGAACTCTACCATCGATCCTGAGGTCAGAGCAGTTCGGACACCCTTTCGCAAGTAATTGAAAAAAAAACGATTTTGAGTCATTGTGCTACCTCTCCCATTCGTGCTAGAACTGTGCCATGGCCATCCTGGCGGAGCTGTGCGTAAGTACCCTCTTCTCCACGACCCAAAGCACCGTCCGTAGCGACCCAGCTTTCTTGATGGACCGAGAATCGACCTGCCGGAATCTGAGCTGGATGTGATCGGCTCACGGCTTGGGATTCATACTTGACTACCATCTCGCGTCGCAGTCGAACCGCTGGGAAGCGCGACGGGGGCGGCGCATCGAGAATGATCATCTCCATTGATGTGTCGGCGGTTAGCGAGCCTTCTGCCTTCACAACGCCGTCCCCAGCGAAGCTCGCCCCAGCCACCAGATCCTCAAAGCAGGGAGCAGAAAGCCGCTCTCTCTCATCCATCTTGATAAACTGCGCCGGTGCGAACGCACCCTTCAACTGTTTCATTGAGGGAAGCTCTTCTCCGGCGATTATAATCCGCAGGATTTGGAATTGGGATCGTCCGATTAGGCGACGACCCCCCAGTTGATCTAGTCGTAACTCGAGCGGAGCCACTTTCTGTTGCACAGCAAGCGGAGAGTACGGACCCAGCGCCTCACCCACGCCCTCAAGCACGATGTCTCCGGCGTGGCTGGCACCTTCCTCGATCCAAGATCGTGTGTTCATCAGTGCCGCAATGATAAGTGCCTCTGCATTCACCGGCGCGGCTAGCTCCGAAGGTTGTTGTCCAAAGCTCTTCGAAAACCCAATACTGACCTTGAGAAACAAGATTCTGAAACTCGCCTTTCCCGAAATCTGCCAAGGTCCCGGTCCCTGGAGCCGCGCTTCGATACGCAGTGAGAGGAGCGTCCTGTTACCCCGCTTGATTGACGCACCGGCATAGATCTGCAGGTCCATCCTAAACGGATCAAAGATGAGCAATGCGTCGAATCCGATGTCAGCCAAAAGTGCAAAGCTTCCTTTTCGTACTTTAAAATCTGCTCTGGCACCGAGTTGTAGAGAGTTCGATGTAATTGCGAAGTAGCCCCCCAACCTAAATTGAAAGGAGGATCCCCGACTGAGATCTACACCCATCCGGTCAAGCATTGGGAAGTTGGCGGGTGGGGTGAAGCCCGGATGAACGCCCCCGATCGAAAAGACGAATGATCGATCTCGGCCCCACGACGAACGCATTGCAAAGCCGCCTGTGATCGGGATCGCCTGGATTACGCTATCAAAGATGCGCCCCTCAAGATCGAAACGGGAAGCAGACAGATCGAGCACTCCGGCAATATCGACGTTGAGACGAGCGATCGCAAGCTTCTTATCCGGAAGGACAGCGCGGACCGTGCCGATAAGAATAAACCGCAATGGATCTGGAAGGGTGACCGCCAAGCCCAGGTCCAGTGTGATGACCTGTTTGGGTGAACCCCAGCCGAGCTGCAGCGTTGGACCAAACACGTGCTGGCCACGGGCGACAGGGAAGAGCGCGCTGGCCTGACGTACGAGCTGAGGCGCATCACGTACCGGATTTTCGGGTGCTAGCAGGTCACGTGCCGTACCAGCTCGGATCACGGCGAAGAGTGCGTCGACGTCTACATCCCGATGAAGGCCAAGTAGACCACCGATGGCATTGAGTGTGAAGCCGAACCCGATTGGAATCGGCGTGAATCGTCCTGTCACCAACACCAGCATCGAGAAGCCATCGCTGCCATCGGACATCTGCGTATCGATGATGCCGAAGGCGGTGAGCCCGAGCGTACCGATCTGGAGTTCCATCGCACCGACGTATCCGCCTGTATCAGACACATAGTCAACGAAGCCACCCCCCTTAACAGGGCCGACCTCGAGGGAGACGCCGACGCCGTCCGGGGGCTTGAAGTCGAAGGCCAGGTCCATGGGGCCTAGGTTTCCGTCGAGGTTCGCAGGGAAGTCGCAGGCCACCTCCACCCCCACGCGCTCGACGACGAGGGAAAGGGGACCCAGTCGGCTGGATGCCGTCACTGTGGAAAGGAGCACCAGGCCCCGATCGGCTGGGGCAAGAACGAAATGGGCCGCATGGACGGTCAAGACGTCCGCGATCGACGTATGCAAGGGTAAGTGGACCGCCAGCCCGTCGCCGCCCTCGAGGTAGACGCCCCTCCCCGACCTCCACCCGATCCCGAAGCCCGTTTCGACCGTAAGAGGCTCATCGGGCAGCAGCCGCCGGAGGAGTCCCTCCGGGGCTGCAAGGGTGAGCGTCGTCGCTTCGGAATGCAGGAGCAGGTCGACGTCGAGCTCCTCGCCGTCCGCCGACGCCGCGATCCGGAGCTCTGGGAGCCCCATCTCAAGCCGTGTGCCGTCTGCTACCCCAATGGTTTGGGGCGAGGCGCCCACCGCCCGTGTGAGTGTCAGTGCCAACTCGACCCGGGGGCCTTCGGCCTGGGAGAAGCGAATCCCCTCGGCCCCGAGGGCGAAGGCGCTTCCCGACGCGGAAAGTGAGAGCGAGAGAACCCACGGACCCACGTCGAGATCCAGCTCGACAGCGCGCTCCACCAGCAGTAGAAGCTCCACCCCGTCGCCGGCGGGGACGAGGGCGAGCTGGGCACTGGCCAACGGATTCAGGCTCGCGTCCGTGTAGACAGTCCACGAGGCGAGGTCGGACGCCTGATTGGGCACGGCTGAGAAGTCGTTCCGGTCCCGCAGAAGCCGGATCTCACCGGCATCGGGCATCGGCGGCTTTAGTTCGTTGAACCACGTCAGGAGCAGGATCTCGAGCCGCGCCAACTCCCCGGCTGTGGGCGGTTTCGAGAAGTGGACGTCCGAGAGGGTCTGCAACGGCGCACTCAGGAGATCTACCATTCGGTCGAGCCTCACGGAGGCTCGACCGGCAGCCTCGAGCGCGAAGGGCCCAGCCAACGGTGCCTCGACTTGGTCCGATTCCCAGTCGTAATCCAGGAGGGTAAGTAGCAGCCCCGCTCGGAACAGGTGTGGGTGATTCCGCTGGAGGTGGACCGTGACTAGCCGATTCACGAGCAGTCGGGCCGCGTTCACGGGATCCATGGTGGAGAAGGACGAGGTCAGGTCCCGCACCATCTGAACCACAGCGCCGATCTCCACGAGCAATCCTGCGACATCATCAAGCGAATCACTAGGGGTCTGAAGGCGGGTCTCGATCGTGGTCCATGTAGCCGGGAGGGCAGCGAGAGCACTCTCGAAGGCCGCCGCTTCACGGTCCGTGATATCCGGAAAAAGGGCGTCCAGCGTGGGGCGGAGTTGGGTGCCGTCAGCCGCGAGCTCGAGGAGGGCTGCAAAGGCTCCTCCGACCTCCTGCGCAAGCAGCGCCTCGAACGATTTTTCCGTCATGAGAAGAACCCGCTGCGCTTACAGTCTTCATAGGCAATTGGCAAGAAGTCGGCCCAGTTCGTGATGAAAAACTTGTTATCCTCGTTGACACGGTAGACCCACGTGGACCCCTGTTTGTCGAAGCGCTGGACCCCCGTTCTCAGGGTGGTGGGATCGAACGGGCAGCTTGTGTACTGGCTCGCCAATACCCTGAGGTAGTAGTGGCGTCGAGCCTTGTCCCAAAAGTCTTGCGTCACAGATAACATGATATTATCAGATGACCTCACAACGGTCGCAGGAACCGTAGCAGGCATGCGGGAGTCCAGCTGGTTCGACCATTGACTCGAGTACTCGCCCATAACAGTCAGATCCAGCAGTGCCGAATTATTATACCGCCCATTCGATGTCCAGTGCTGGTCACAGGTCAACGGGTCCTTCTCCAGGAGGCTGTTCGTACCATGTTCCTGAACTTCGGCCCCGGCATTGGCCACTAGCCGGAGGTACTTGGCGGTGGCATTGATGTTGAGGGCCTCGTCGGAGAGCAGCTCGAGCCAAGACGAGTCCCACGTTAACATCGCCATTTCGTCGATATCGATGACGTCGTCCAGAAGACCGTATATTTGCACGGAGAGGGCCCGCACCTGCCCCAGCCCGATGGACGTCTTCATTCTTTTGTACGAGAGGGAGAAGGCGTCGGCGATGTCCTCAGCCTCGCTCTGGTCGCGCTGCTCGACCAGAATCACGCCAGCGAGGAGCGCCGGCTCTAGGTGGTATCGGGCCGCCACTACCTTGATGTACTCCCCCCGCGTTTTCGAGGGGGCTCCGAGAATCTCCCGCTTGATCGGACCAGACCGGAATTTGAACAACCGGGTTATCGCGAACCACGCCTTCTTGTATAGGGACCGCGCGATCCGATGCGACAGGAAGGTATTCACCTGGGCGTCTCTGACAGCCTGTGTATAGTTGGCAATCGTTTTATATCCGTCCGGGTTGTATTTCCCGGGATTGCAGTACATGAGGATCGGGCTTCTAGGATTTCCGCAGAAGCCTTTCTCCGGCCAAAAATCGACGTTACCCTTCCTGGCTTCGAGTGCCCAGTGAGCCAGAAGTTCGATCCGCGCGACGTTGTTTATCGCCTCGTCCGGCGGCACGCCAGTGGCCCCCGATCCTGAGAATAAATCCGTATTAGGTCCCGCCATACGTCTCTCCTAGTGTGAGTACCAAGCGCATATTAAAAGGAAAAGCGTCTTTTTCCAGAAAGAGCAAACGCTCATCCACCGTGGACGTCGTATTGGTGCCAATGACAGGTGCCGCCGCCACGAGATCTCCTGAGCCAATTAGCACGCTCAAGGTGTCTGCACCATGATTGTGGAGGTTTTTTTCGGAGACTAGGAACAAAGGGAGTAGCTCTGTTAGCGTTTTAGCATCAGGATTTTTTGAAGAGTAGATATCTATTCTCTTCTCGATCACCAGGCGTGGCAGATTTAGTAGATCCTTGCTAAGGGTGAAAGCGGCATAGAGATGATCGATGAATACCTGGTCTGTCTGGTCCGACGCATAGCGTGGGCGCGGTGGAAGCGTGGCCGACTCCCGCATCCATAAGAAGTTCGATGAGAAGGGGGTCCAGTCGCTTATCCAGTTTCCTGGGTCGAGCGATCGGTGACTCTAGCAGGAGATACAGTCAGACATAGTGACCACCTCGAACCCACGAACCGTAAATGGGGTAACTAGGGTGCTGCTCCGCTGGGCGACGAGGTCCTCCGTAAGTTAGAAGATCGAACTGCGGTATACCTACGCCTATCACTGTGTATTCGGAAATTGCATCACCTTCGTTTAAAACCAAAT
>RCMY010003742.1_pt1 | contig 13355 bp, 14 predicted proteins | sample 2041341 | NCBI WGS metagenome assembly RCMY01 (sample SAMN09708234, study PRJNA481090) | Marine sediment metagenome, whole genome shotgun sequencing project. | reverse complement strand
CTCGCTACCGACGGAGCGCTTGAGGAAACCGGTCTTGAGCAGCAGGTCCATCGGTACGTCGGGGTCGGCATAGAGCTTCTTTGACGGGACGTCGTCGGGCTTGCGCAGGTGGAACAGCATGTTCTTGTTGAACGCACCGACCGTGAGGTAGCCGTTGTCGGACAGTTTGACGTTGCCGTTGGACTTGCCGACCAGCGTCCATTTTCCGCTGTCCTGTCGTGCGATGACCTGTGGGAAATCGCTCATCGAAGCGATGCCGTGCAGCATCTCGCTGGAACCCTTGCCAGCGGGAAACATGCGCTCGGGATCCTTGGCCAGCAATGCCTTGAGCTGCTGGTCGAAGTACGCGTTGGTTCGCTCCGCATAGGTGGCGAAGAAGTCGGCAAGCGGCAACGGCAGTTTGAACTGCGTCTTGAGCGTATTGCTCAGCTTGGTGTCGAAGACATCGAACTGGTAACCGATCCGCCGGTCGATCTCGCCGACGTGGTCGGGGGCGTCGTGCACCATGGCGATGGGCAGGGCGTAATTGAGGTTTTCATTGGGCGACTTGGCCAGCACCACGCCGATGACACGGCCTTGGGTGTCTACCAGTGGGCCGCCGCTGTTGCCGGGTGAGGCGGGTGCGGAAAAACGCATCCACTTCCAGCGCCCATCCTGGTCCTCGGGCGTCTTGGAGGTGTAGAGGCCATCACGGACCACGACGCCGGTGCCGTAGGCGTTGCCTACGGAATAGATGACCTGGCCCAGTGCCGGATCGGTCTCCAGTGGCAGTGCGGAATCGTTGGGCTGCTCGGCCAGGGTGAAGACCACGAAGTCTTTTTCCAGCGAGAACTTCTGGACCTTGTCGATGGCATAGACATGGCCTTCGTTGTCACGCAGTGCGGGCGGCCCCCATAGGCTGTTGACGCCGATCAGCAAGACATGCGCCGCGGTCACGTAACGGCCGTTACCGATCGCAAAGGCGGTACCGATCGAGTAGTACTTGTCGTTGCGCTGCTGGTAGGGAATCAGGTCCAGTGGCAAGGGTTTTTCGTACTTCAGCGGATCATCGACGGGCTTGGCCGAGACCACTTCGAAGGTCGCCGCCTGGATGCCTGGCAACAGTTTGGCGTCGAGGTTGGCGGCACTCGCGGTGGCGGCCAGGGCCAGCATGGCGAGCAGGCCGAAGGTGGTGATGCAGCCCAGCGCAAGGCGCCTGGCCCAGCTTGAGCGGCCAGCGTTTGCCCAGCCAACAGTGTTTCCGACGATATTGTTTTGCACGTTGTCCCCCTGGTGCTGGAATCAGGCCGCCACGACAGGTGTCCGCGATCGCGACGGGATGGCTGCGACGGGACGGTTGTGCAGGGCGGGTCTAAAGCCATTCTGGCACGCGCAAACCGCTTGCGCATCAATGGCGGGGCGGCTGCCCAAAGCTATTGTCCATGACGCTGGATGCCATGGAATGCATGGGCGCAGCAGGTGTGCATCGGCGACGGGCGACTGGCAACAGCTTGCCGGCAACCGCCCACCGGTAACTGCTGTCCCCTAATCCAGTTCGCGATGGTAGATGGCGACTTCGTTCCAGCCTTGTTCGCGACAATGCGCGGCCAGGCGTTCGGCCAGGTAGACCGAGCGGTGGCGGCCGCCGGTGCAACCAAAGGCGATGGTGGCGTAGCTGCGGGTGCTCGAACGCAGGCGTGGCAGCCAAGTGTCGAGGAAGTGCGCGACCTGGGCGACGTATTCGATGGCGTCGGCATCGGCCTCAAGGAACACACGCACACCCTCGTCGCGGCCGGACAGCGGCCGCAGCTCTGGATTCCAGTGCGGGTTGGCGAGCATTCGCGCGTCGAACACGAAATCCGCGTCTGCAGGTACGCCCCGGCGATAGGCAAACGACTCGAACAGCAGCGACAGCTCGTCGTCGGTACCCAGGTCGAATTCGGTGGTCATCTGCCGACGCAGTTGATGCACGTTGAGCTCACTGGTGTCGATGGTGCTGTCGGCCAGTTGCCGCAACGGCTTGAGCACCTGGCGTTCCAGCGAGATGGCATCGGCCAGTGCCAGCCCCAGCTGGCTGAGCGGATGTCGGCGACGGCTGTCGGCGTAGCGCTTGAGCAGCACTGCATCGGTGGTATCGAAGTACACCAGGCGTGGATCCAGTCCCATCGCGCCGACTGCGGACAGCCATTCCGGGAGGTTGGCCAGGTCGGTATTGCGGTTGCGCACGTCGATGCCGACGGCGAGTTTTTCCGGCGCGCCGTCGCCCGCGACGCTGCGCACGAAGGCAGGTAGCAACTCGGCGGGCAGGTTGTCGACGCAGTAGAAGCCCAGGTCTTCGAGCGTCTTGAGCGCTACCGACTTGCCCGAGCCGGACATGCCGCTGACGATCATCAGTTGGGTGCCTTGTGCGTCTGTCACTTTGCATGCTCCATTACTGCATGCTCCATTACTGCATGCTCCATTACTGCATGTTCCATTACGGCGTGCCCCATTAGTTTGCACGCCGCGTCATTTCGAACGCTCCAGGAACTGGGTATGCCGGGCCATGAACGCGGCCGACGGATCGACACCCTTGGCGCGCAGGATGTGTACCCGTGTCGCGGCTTCGGTCAGCACCGCGAGGTTGCGGCCGGCGATCACCGGCAGGGTGATGGTGGGGACGTCCAGGTCGAGCACGTGGCGGGTGCTGGTGTCGCCGGTCAGGCGCTCGATGCCGCTGGGGCTGATGTCTGCGGGCGAGGCGCCATTCTTGGGCTCACTCAAGTGCACGATCAGACGCAGGTACTTGTTGCGCTTGACCGCGGTGTCGCCAAACATCTGGCGGATGTTGAGTACGCCCAGGCCGCGGACTTCCAGCAAGTCCTGCAACAGTTCAGGGCAGGTGCCGTCGAGGACGTCCGGTGCGATCTGGGTGAATTCCGGCGCGTCGTCCGCGACCAGGCGGTGGCCGCGGGTGAGCAACTCCAGCGCCAGCTCGCTCTTGCCCGAGCCGGCTTCGCCGGTGACCAGCACGCCGATCGAATAGATTTCCATGAACACGCCATGCAGCGTCAACCGCGGTGCCAGCGTGCGCGCCAGGTGGTATTGCAAGAAGTTGAGCAGCTCATGGCCGCGCCGTGGCGACGACCATAACGGGGTGTTGGACTCTTCAGCGGCCAGGCGCAGGTCTTCCGGGCACGACTGATCCTTGCTGATCACCAGCGCCAGCGGGTGGAACTGCATGATCTTCTCGATCGTCTCCCAGCGCAGGCGCGAATCCAGTCCGTCGAGCCAGCCCATTTCCTCGGTGCCCAGGATCTGCACCTTGTTGGGATAGATCGCGTTGAGGTAACCGGCCAGGGAGGGACGCCGGGCGATGGTATCGCCTGATTCGAGTACGCGATCACCCCCTTTCTGGCCTGCGATCCAGCGCAGGTCCAGGCGTTCGCGTTTCTGTTCGAATAGCTCGTTGGCGCTGATCGTGGCAATCATGTCGTGGCAATCATGTCGTCGCGATGATTGTTTGGGCGGGCATTGTTTGGGCAGTCATCGTCGTGGCAAGCCTGCAGTGTGCAGATCCGTTGTGGGACTCAGCCGTCATTGCTCGCGCCGCCGTCGATGAGCACCCGCCGGAGTGCATCGGCATCGGCTGCCTGCCGCAGCGCATCGCAGAAGGCTGGGTCGGCGAAGCGCTCGGCCAGCTGGGACAACAGTTGCAGGTGCTGCTGGGTGAAGTGCTCCGGTACCGCCATCGCGAACACCAGATCCACCGGCTCGCCGTCGCTGGCATCAAAATCAACCGGGTGCTGCAGCCGCAGGAAAGCCGCACGGGTTTCCTGGAAGACATCGCTGCGCCCGTGCGGGATCGCGACGCCGTGGCCGATCGCGGTGCTGCCCAGGCGCTCGCGCTGGCGCAGGCACTGGCCGATGGCCTCGGCATGGGTCGCGGATGCGCCGGACAACAAACGCGCGGCGGCATCCAGCACGCTTTCACGGTCGGTGGGCTCGACCAGCAGGACGATGCGGTCGGCGCTGAGCAGATCGGTGAATGACATCGGGTCAGTGGCTCGCAGGACAGGGACTAGTGTGGCAGGACACGCGCGATAGGTGTCGTGAGCAGCGTATCCACCCTATCGCGACCTGGCCCGCCGCGATCAGGCGAAGTCGCCGTCGCGAGCCGGATTTTCGCCGCGGTGGTGATCGGACTGCTTTTCCTTGTGCTTGACCAGCAAGCGATCGAGCTTGTCGGCGAGCAGGTCGATCGCGGCGTACATGTCGGTCGCGTTGGCATCGGCATGCAGGGTGCGCCCGGCGATGTTGACCGTCGCCTCGGCGCGGTGATCGGGCTTGTCCAGGCACAGCTGCGCCCGGACGTCGAAGGGCTGGTCGTAATGCCGCTCCAGGCGCGCGAGCTTGGATTCGACGTAGTCGCGCAGTGCCGGGGTGACTTCGATCTGCTGGCCATGGGTCTCGATGCGCATCGCAGCCTCCTTGGTGGCTTGTGTCCGGCATGGGTGTCGAGCATGGGGTATCAAGCATGGAGTGCCGGTACCCACAGCATCGCCCGAATAGCGCGTGGAAGGGTTCAAAACAGGTTAACGCAGGGTGGAAAGGGTTGCATCGCCTGGCGTGCAGGCTTCATGCGCAGGTTTCATGGGCGAGGCACCACCCGATCCGCTATCACCCGACCCGCACCCGCTCCTGCGAAGACGGAATGTTCATGGCTTCGCGGTACTTGGCCACGGTGCGTCGTGCCACCGGGACGCCACCGGCCTTGAGGCTGTCGGCAAGACGTGCATCGGACAGCGGTTTGCGCGGGTTCTCGGCCTCGATCAGGCGACGGATCATCGATTGGATCGCGGTGCTGGAGGTGCCGCCGCCGCCATCGGTCTCGATCCCGGAGGCAAAGAACGCACGCAGCGGGATGGTGCCACGCGGGGTACGGGCGTACTTGCGCGAAACCGCTCGCGAAATGGTGGATTCGTGCAGGCCGACTTCGTTGGCGACCTCGCGCAGGGTGAGCGGGCGCAAAGCGCCGTCGCCAAATTCCAGGAACCCCGACTGCTGCCGGATCAGGCACTGCGCCACCTTGAGTAGGGTTTCTCCGCGTGCCAGCACGTTTTTCAGCAGCCAGCGCGCCTCTTGCAGGCGGCCACGCAGGTAGACGGCATCGGCCGTGCTGGCGCCGCCGATCATGCCTTCGTACCCACGATGGATGGTCAATCGCGGTGCTTGGCTGGACGCCAGCGCCACCCGCCAGACGCCCTGCTGGCGCCAGATCACGCAGTCGGGGGTGATGTAGGTGTCTTGCGGTACGCCGCCGATCCCGGCGCCCGGGCGGGGATCCAGGGTGCGCAGCAGCTGCAATGCGACCTGTGCCGCCTCGGTGTCGCAACCCAGCTCGACGGCGATGCCTTCGATCCCGACCTTGGGCAGGTGCTCGATCGGACCGCAAGCGATCTGCAGCGCGACTGCCTTGCCTGGGGTGTCATCGGCCAGCGGGGCCAGTTGCAGGGCCAGGCACTCGCCCAAGTCACGGGCCCCCACGCCAAGCGGGTCGAAGCATTGCAGGCGCGACAGCACCGTTTGCAGCTCTGCGGGTTCTGCCACGAGATCGGGGAGCAGCGACTCCAGCAGCGCGTCGTGGGATTCGCGCAGGTAGCCGTCGTCGTCGATCGCGTCGATCAGGGCCAGCCCAATGTGGCCATCGCGCTCGGAAAAATGACTCAGGTGCAGTTGCCAGCGCAGGTGGTCGTGCAGGGTGTCGACGTCGACGACGCGCTCGGCGGCGTTGTCGTCGCTGCCGGCCCCAGACGAGGGACCGCTGCGTTGCTGCCAGGATTCGTCGCCGCGGATCCAGGGTTCGGCGTCTTCGCCACCGGCGGCGTCCACGCGGTCGCCCGGGGCGCTGTCAGCCTTGCCGTCCTGCCCGGAGTCCTTGCGGGTGGTGATCGGCTCGGGTTCGGCCCAATCCAGCAAGGGATTGGTTTCCACGGCTTCGGCCAGCTCGGCCTCCAGCTCGGGTGTCGACAGCTGCAGCATGTGGATGGCCTGACGCAACTGGGGCGTGAGCACCAGATGCTGGCCGAGCGATGTCTGCAGGCGGGGCTTCATGCCGTGGTTAACGCGTCCGGTACGCGACGGCGGCCGCGATCCCGGATTTGTCATCCTGCCAGTGGTCCGCGGCAAGGCCGGGACTACAGGCGGAAAGACTCACCCAGGTACACGCGACGCACGTCTGGATTGGTCAACAGCGTGTCCGGAGCCCCCTGCGCGAGCACGCTTCCGTCACTGAGGATATACGCGCGGTCGCAAATCCCCAAAGTTTCCCGCACGTTGTGGTCGGTGATCAGCACCCCGATGCCCCGATTCTTGAGGTGGCGCACGATTCTCTGGATCTCGCCGACGGAAATCGGGTCGACACCGGCAAACGGCTCGTCGAGCAGCATCAGGCGTGGTTTGGCGGCCAGTGCGCGCGCGATTTCGACCCGGCGACGCTCGCCACCGGAAAGACTGATGCCCATCTGGTCGGCAACGTGCGTGACCTGCAGCTCGTCCATCAGGCTTTCGAGTTCGCGCGTACGCCCGGCCTTGTCCAGGTCGGGCCGCATCTCGAGCACCAGCCGCAGGTTGTCGGCGACGCTGAGCTTGCGGAACACCGACGGCTCTTGTGGCAAGTAGCCGACGCCGCGCTTGGCGCGCGTGTACATCGGCTCGGTGGTGATGTCCTTGCCATCGAGCACGATGCGGCCGGCATCGGCCGGAATCAGGCCGACGATCATGTAGAAGCAGGTGGTCTTGCCGGCGCCATTGGGGCCGAGCAGGCCGACGACCTCACCGGCATCCAGGTTCAGGCTGAAGTCGCTCACGACTTCGCGCGAGCGGTAGCGCTTGCGCAAACCCTCGGCGACCAGCATTAGTTGCCGTCCTTTGCTTCCGGTGCGGCCGGCTTGTCGGTGGCCGGGGCGTCCGTAGCAGGCGGCTCGGTGGGCCGCGCCTTGCTGGCGGTCGGTACGATCCGCATCTTGACCCGGCCGCTGCCATCTCCGCCGCCATCGATGGTGCCGGTCTTGAGGTTGTATACGACGCGTTCGCCACTGATGCTGCCGCTGGGCTGCTCGATCTTCACGCCGCCGGAGAACACCACGACCTCGGTTTTCAGGTTGTAGTCCACGTTGTTGGCGCGGGCGCTCATCGGTTTGCCGTCGTCCATCTGCTGCTTGAGTTGGACTGGCCCGCCGGTGAACACGGCGCGGCTGATATCGCCCTTGGCCCGGTAGATCACGGCCTTGGCAGCAGTGATGTCCAGTGAACCCTGGCTGATCTGCACGGCGCCGGTCAACACGCATTGCCCGCCGTCGCCCAGGTTGCAGGTGTTCTGGTTGGACTCCGCATCCAAAGGCTGGTTACGGTCGGACGTGCGCGCCGAGGCCACGCCCGTGCAGACGATGGCGGCACACAACAACAAGACGTTAACGACGCGACGGGGCATAACGGGTCCGGGTCTGCGAGAGGAGCGTGAAGCGTTTCGCGGCCAAGTCACCCTTCATGCCGCGTCCGCGCATTGTAAGGCCCGGCTGGGTGATGGTGACCAGTCCGGGAGAGGTGACGCGGTGGGTGTCGGGGTAAACGTTCAGTTGTTCGGTATTCATCGTGACCGGTTGCTCCGCCTGCGGTGGACTCGTGGTCACCACCTTGCCGAGCAGCTTGAGCTCCTTGCCATCGGCGGAGATCCAGCCGCGGTTTGAGTGCACCTTCCAATAATTGCGCTCGGCGTCCGGCACCATGAACAGCGGTGTTTCCAGCGCCATCGACTGTTTGCCGGGCTCTCGTGCCAGGCGCGGCGCGCGCAGGGTGAAGGACTCCTTGCCTGTATCGTCCAGCGCGGTCAGCTCGAAGTCGTGCAGGACATAATCCGAATGTGTCGCGGCATCGGCTTGCGGTTGCGCGGCCTTGCGGTGGTTCCAGACCGACCATCCCGACAGGATGGCGCCGACCAGCAACAACAGGGTCAGGGTGATGCGCCAGTTCATTGCAACAGGTCCTCGACATATCCTTGCGCGGCCAGTAGCAGGTCGCACAGTTCGCGTGCCGCGCCGCGGCCGCCGCCGACCAGCGTGCGCCAGTGCACGCGTTCGCGGATCCAGGGATGCGCGTCGGCCGGCGCCACTGACAGCCCCGCCGCCTGCAGTACGCCCAGGTCGGCCAGGTCGTCACCCATGAAGGACACGGCCTCCAGGCCGATGCCCCGATCGTCGGCCAGCCGTTGTACGCAGGCAAGCTTGTCCTTGACCTCGGCGTGGGTGATGGCACCGAGCTCCTTGCCACGACGCTCAGCGATGGCGCCGGGGCGCGCGGTGACGAAGGCGACCGCGATCCCGCATTTGCGCAGCAGCGCCAGGCCCTGTCCATCGTGGACGTTGAAGACCTTGGTCTCGCGCCCGTCGATGTCGAAATGCAGGCCGCCATCGGTCAGCGTGCCGTCGACATCAAAGCAGGCCAGGCGGATGCGGGCGGCGCGTTGCAGGATGTCGGCGGGATAGTCGCGGTAGTGGGAATAGGGCATGTTCGATGACGGCATGCTCAGACCACCCGCGCGCGCAGCAGGTCGTGGATGTTGAGCGCGCCGACGACGCGGCCAACGTCGTCGACCACGACCAGCGCGCTGATCTTGTGCGTTTCCATCAACTGCGCTGCCTCGACTGCAAGGGCACTACTGCCGATCGACTTCGGTGTCCGTGTCATGACGTCGGCGATGCGCGTGTTGCGCACGTCGACGGCAGCGTCGTCCAGGGTGCGGCGCAGGTCGCCGTCGGTGTAGAGGCCGATCAGGGCGCCATTGCCGTCGACGACTGCGGTCATGCCCAGGCGTTTGCGGCTCATCTCCATCAACGCCTGGCTCAAGGTTGCATCGGCATCGACGCGGGGCACGTCGTCGCCGCCGTGCATGATGTCGGTGATGTGCAGCAACAGGCGCCGGCCAAGGGTGCCTGCCGGATGCGAGCGAGCAAAGTCGTCGGCGGTGAAACCGCGCGCCTCCAGCAGCGCCACCGCCAGTGCATCGCCCAGCGCCAGTGCGGCGGTGGTGCTGGCAGTTGGCGCCAGGTCCAGTGGGCAGGCTTCGGCGGGGACGCTCACGTCCAGGTGCAGGTCGGCGGTGCGCGCCAGGGTGGAGTCGGGGCGCCCGGTCATTGCGATCAGGACGTTGCCCTGGCGCTTGAGCACCGGTAGCAGGGTCAGCAGCTCGTCGGTCTCGCCGGAGTTGGACAACGCAAGCACGACGTCGGCATCGGTCACCATGCCCAGGTCGCCATGCCCGGCCTCGCCCGGATGCATGTAGAAGGAGGGTGTGCCGGTCGAGGCAAAGGTCGCAGCGATCTTGCGCGCCACATGCCCGGACTTACCCATGCCCGTACACACAACGCGGCCGCGGCAGCCGAGGATCGCCTGGCAGGCTTGGGTAAAGACGCCGTCGATGCGGGCCTCGATCGCGTCCAGTGCCCGGCTCTCGATGGTCAGGACGCGGCGGCCGCTGGCGGCAAAGTCGAAGCCGTCACCTTGGACGGGGCGTGCCACCACGGCGCTGATGTGATCCTTGGCATGGTTCTGGGTCATCGTGGAGCGGCCTTTCCGCTAGACTGGGCATTCAGTTTACGCGTCCGACATCCCGCACCGATGAACACTCCCCAATTGAACATGCCCCAATTGAGCGTGCCCCAATGAATGCCGCAAATATCCAGACGCTGATTGAACAAGGCTTGCCCGGTGCCCAAGTGCAGGTGCAGGGCGCTGACGGCGTCCATTTCGAAGCCACCGTGGTCAGTGATGCCTTCCAGGGCAAGATGCCGCTGGCCCGCCACCGGCTGGTCTACGCCACCTTGGGCGACCGGATGGGCGGCGAGATCCACGCGCTGGCGCTGAAAACGCTGACGCCTGAAGAATCCGGACAAGCCGGCGCCTGATGCAGAAGATCGTGGTCGAGGGCGGGGTGCCGCTCAATGGCGAAGTCCGCATCTCCGGCGCCAAGAACGCCGTGCTACCCATCCTGTGCGCCGGGTTGCTGGCCGATGAGCCGGTCGAGATCCGCAACGTCCCCAAGCTGCACGATGTCCGCACCACGTTGAAACTGCTGTCCGAGCTGGGTGCGGGGATCGAGACCAGTGACGCCCACGATATCCGCATCGACCCGCGCAGCGTCAACAACCATGTCGCGCCGTACGAGCTGGTCAAGACCATGCGCGCCTCGGTGCTGGTGCTGGGGCCGTTGCTGGCCAAACATGGCGCGGCGGAAGTGTCGCTGCCCGGTGGCTGCGCGATCGGTTCGCGTCCCGTCGACCAGCACATCAAGGGCATGCAGGCGCTGGGCGCCGAAGTCAGCGTCGACCACGGCTTCATCAAGGCCACGGCCAAACGCCTCAAGGGCGCACGCGTGGTGTTCGACATGGTCAGCGTCGGTGCCACCGAGAACGTGCTGATGGCCGCATGCCTGGCGCAAGGCACCAGCGTGCTGGAAAACGCCGCGATGGAGCCGGAGATCGTCGACCTGGCCGAATGCCTGGTGGCGATGGGCGCGAAGATCACGGGTGCGGGCAGCAGCCGGATCATCGTCGAAGGCGTGGATCGCCTGCATGGCGGCCAACACAGCGTGGTTCCCGACCGGATCGAGACCGGCACCTTCCTGGTCGCCGCCGCCATGACCGGCGGCCGCGTCACCGCGACCGATGCACGCCCCGGCACGCTTGATGCCGTGCTGGACAAGCTCAAAGAGGCCGGCGCCACACTGGATTGCGGCGATGACTGGATCACGCTGGACATGGGCGGTCGGCGCCCGAAGGCGGTCGACCTCACCACCGCGCCGCATCCGGCGTTCCCCACCGACATGCAGGCGCAGTTCATGGCGCTCAACTGCATCGCCGAAGGGGTTGGCGTGATCAACGAAACCATTTTCGAGAACCGCTTCATGCACGTGCAGGAACTGCAGCGGTTGGGCGCGGACATCCGCATCGAAGGCCACACCGCGATCATACGTGGCGTTGACCAGCTCAGCGGTGCACCGGTGATGGCCACCGACCTGCGTGCCTCGGCATCGCTGATCCTGGCCGGGTTGGTAGCGCAAGGCGAGACCACCATCGATCGCATCTACCACCTGGACCGCGGCTACGAGGATATCGAGGCGAAGCTGTCGGGGCTGGGCGCGAGGATCCGGCGCATCGGTTGATGCCGGCGCATCGGTTGATGGTTGCCGTGTGCGGGTCGCATATGGAGGCCAGGACTGCGCAGATCCATTCCCCCCAAGGTTGTCATCCTGAGTGTAGCGAAGGATCTGCTTGTTGTTTGCAGGAGCAGCTTCAGCCGCGTGCTCTTGATCCTGGCTGTTGTAGGAGCGCCCCATGGGCGCGAGCTGGGGATGCGAGCTGGCAAGCCATCGACATCCACGCAATCGCGCCCATGGGGCGCTCCTACAAAAGCATGCGGCGCAAAGTAAGCATCGCGGGTGAGGCCGATCCTGCAGCAAAACAAATGCACAGCAGATCCTTACGCTGTGCTCAGGATGACAGGGTAGGACGCGGGTCTTCCCGCTCAGTGCACCGACTGCAACGTCAAATCCATTTCGTCCTTGCCGTTCTTGCGCTGCAGGATCCGCGCCGGCACCGGCATGCCGTCCACCACCCACAGGATGGTCTGTTTGTCGCCATCGATCTGCGTGACCTTGGTGGCGGGCTGCTGCTTGCCGTCGACCTGGATGGTGTCCTTGCCGGCCACGTCGTAGTGCATCTGCTTGGCACGGCCGTTGTCGACCATGCGGTAATCCAGCGGCTTGCCCGCGGCGACATCACGCGGGATCGCCAGGTTGAGCAGCATCGCGTCCAGGTCACCGGCGTGCAGTGGCACTGGGCCGGCGCGGTCGGACTTGACGTCGCCGCTCCAGCGGGCCTCGCGGGCGCTCCAGTCATAGACCGCCTTCTTGGTGTTTTTCTTGATCAGCAGCGACGAAGAATCGATACCCGACAGCGGCCGCCATTGCCCGCCGTTGGCATCAAACACGGTGTGCTGGCCGAGCCGCGCGAGCGCGCTGTCGATGTCCAGGCTGTATTTCCAGCGGTCGTTGCCGCTGGTGGCCAGGGTCATGGTCGCGGTGCCGCGCAAACCCATGTAGCTGGCGTTGTAGGTGGCCGTGAACGGCTTCAGCCCAGCTGGTTGTGCCGCCAGTGCAGGGGCCGCCAGTACGGAGGCAGTGGCCAAGCCCAGGAGCAGGGTGGCCAGCAGCTGGGGGCGGCGGATGGTGCGGCGTAAAAGATTCATTGCGGGTTCCTGATAGTTAGCGGACCTGATATGTAGCCAGTCTGGTGTGTCGCCGGAATGGCTTGCAGCGGATTGCATGGGCCAGGACAGGCCAGGCAAAAGCATGCTGTGAATTGGCGCGCCACTAATAAGCGCGCCACCAATAAGCGTGTATCAAGCCCCGGATCGGGCGAGGTGGCCTGTGCAATCTAATTGCAGCGGTGTAAACAGGGTATGACCGTCCAGCTGTGCGGTTGCATCCTGTTCAGCGATCCGACCGGCAACTGCCAATCGCACCACTGCCAGCAACAGCGGGTGTTCGGCCTGCAACACCCGCGCAGCAAGGCTGTCGGCATCATCTTGTGCGTCCACCGCGACGACTGCCTGGGCGATGACCGCTCCGGCATCCAGGTCGGGAGTGACGAAATGGACGCTGACGCCATGCTCGCGGTCTCCGGCGGCCAATGCGCGGATGTGGGTGCGCAGGCCGCGGTATTTGGGCAGCAACGAAGGATGGATGTTGAGTAGGCGGCCATGGAAGCGTTGTACGAATGCGGCATCCAGGATGCGCAGGTAACCGGCGCAGACCACCCAATCGGGTTGCGTGGAAGCGATCGCGGCAGCCAGGTCGGCATCGAAATCCACGCGTTGTGGATACAACTTCGCATCGCGGCTCCAGCGCAGCGCTTCGGGCACGCGTTGCAGCACGGGCGCCTGCGGCTTGTCGGAAAACACGCCGACGATATCGGCATCCAGGGTGCCGGCATCGATCGCGTCGAGGAGTGCCTGCAGGTTGCTGCCGCGGCCGGAGGCGAGGACTGCGATACGTCGCGGGGGAGAGGAAAAAGGGGTCAGGTTCATTTTTTTACAAATGGAATTGGTATCTGCGCAGTGCTCGCGAAAGAATGAACCTGACCCTTTTCCTCGACCCTTTTTCCCTTCCCCCGCTCAGCCGATGCGTACCCGTGCATCACTCGACCCGGGTACGATCTGTCCAATGGCGCGATGCGCCAGCCCTTGTCGATCCAAGGCGGCATCGACGGCTGCGACATCTTCGGGCGCAACCACCAATACGAAGCCGATGCCGCAGTTGAACGTGCGCCACATCTCCTCGC
>RCMY010003741.1_pt1 | contig 13356 bp, 12 predicted proteins | sample 2041341 | NCBI WGS metagenome assembly RCMY01 (sample SAMN09708234, study PRJNA481090) | Marine sediment metagenome, whole genome shotgun sequencing project. | reverse complement strand
GTGCTCGGCGGCAAAGACATCAAGCAAGGCGACAAGCTCTGCATGTTCTATCTCGCGGCCAACCGAGACGAAGCTGTCTTCGACGATCCACAGAAGTTCGATGTCGTCCGTTCGCCCAACCCACACGTTGGCTTCGGGGCCCCCGGCCCACATTTCTGCCTTGGCGCCCACCTCGCCCGACGAGAGATCATTGTGATGTTCCGCGAGCTGTTCAAGCAGATCCCCGACATCAAAGCCACGGGCGAGCCTGACCTGTTGCAGTCGGCGTTTATCCATGGCGTCAAGCACCTCGAAGCCACATTCACCCCCTCGATCCAAGGAGCATCTTGAGCACCGACACCGAATCAATCACGCCAGACGAAGAGCAGGCTTTCCGCACGCGCTGCCAGGCCTTCCTGTCCGAGCACGCAACCGGGCTTGTCATCGAGGGCGATGATCCACGGAGCTCGCAGTCAGTCGCCCAGGCCAGGGCCTTTCAGCTGAAGCTGTTTGAGGCTGGTTTGGCCGGTCTAACGTACGCCAAGGAGTTCGGTGGTCAGGGTCTGTCCCGTACCTACGATCGCATCTGGCGTGAGGAGTACAGCCACTTCCCTGACATGACACCCCAGCTCACCATCACGCACGGCATGTGTACACCGATGGTCGCCGAGTACGGCTCAGACGAGATGCAAAACGAGCACCTGGCCAAGATGATCTCAGCCGAAGAAATTTGGTGCCAGATGTTCTCTGAACCAGGAGCCGGCTCTGACGTAGCGAGCCTGCAGACCAAGGCCGAGCTCGATGGCGACGAGTGGACAATCAACGGCCAGAAGGTCTGGACCACACTCGCTCACGAGTCAGACTTTGGCATTCTGATCGCTCGAACCGATCCGTCGCGCCCGAAGCACCAAGGCATCTCGATGTTCAAGGTCGACATGAGGGCGCCTGGCGTGGAGATCCGAGCGATTAACCAGATCGACGGCGGACAGCACTTCAACGAAGTCTTCTTCACCGACGCCCGAATTCCGAAGTCGTGGCAGATCGGACCGCTGAACGAGGGTTGGCGTCTTGCCACTTCGATGCTCATGTACGAACGTGTCGCCATCGGTACAGGCTCCACCAGTGGCATCAAGACGCCAAATGCCAAGTGGCTGATCGGCCAGGCCAAGGAGAGAGGCACGTGGGACGACCCCAACGTGCGACAAGAGCTCATGTGGGTCTACTCGCAGGAAGCGGCGAAGTCACTCGTCTCGATGCGCACCCGCGCCGAAATGAAGGCTGGCAAGACACCGGGGCCAGGCGGTTCGCTTGGCAAGCTTCACGGAGCAACGATTGCGAAGCGACTCCGTACTGTCATTCCGGCCGTATTCGGTAGCGACGTGATGGCGTGGGAAGAGAACGGTTCGCCGCAGCAAAAGGCCGCGAAGTCTATTCTCACCACCTACTCCTCGACGATCGCCGGTGGAACCGACGAGATCCAGCGCAACATCATCGGCGACCGCGTACTCGGCCTCCCCCGAGAACCAAGCGTCGACAAAGACCTACCCTTCAGCGATCTGAAGGTCGGTACCCAGAAATAGCTAGGCGGCCAAGGCTCCGGTGGCAATCGCAACGCCAGCCGCGACACCGATCATGATCCGGTACCAGCCGAAGAGCTCAAAACCGCGTTGCTCAAGCCACGCGACCATCCATTTGATGGCGACCGCGGCAGAGATGAACGCAACAACGAGACCAAGCAATGGAGTCGTGTATCCGAAGGTTTCGATCAGCGTGCCACCGTTGTCCTTCGCTTCATACAACGTGGCCGCGGTCAACGTCGCAAGTCCAAGAAGGAAGCTGAATTCAACTGCGGCCGCGAGCGACAGTCCGACGAGTACGGCCGCCACAATGGTGACGAGCGACCGCGAGGTTCCCGGCAGCAGCGCGATCGACTGAGCGACCCCGATGATGACAGCCTGACGGATCGTAATTTCAGTCAACTCAACCCCACCGCGACTGAAGATGCCTCGGCGGGCAAGCCACAAGATCGCGAGCCCGCCAATGAACCACGTCGTGGCAATAGTGGTCGGTCCAAACAGATTGTCTCTGATCGGGTCCTTGAGGGCGAGTGCGATTACGACCGTCGGGATGAATGCCGCAATAGACGCGAGCAACAGTTGCTTACCGTCGTCGTCATTTCCGAAGAGCCCGCGCAACATCTGACGAAGGCGGTTTCGATAGAGAAGGATGACGGCCATGATGGCGCCGACCTGGATACAGATGGCATATGTCTCAAGCGCCAGGTCAGCCTCGACCGTGCCGCCGAGACCAAGGAGTTCGTTGGTGACGAGTAAATGTCCAGTGGAGCTCACGGGGAGATACTCGGTGAGGCCCTCGACGAGGCCAAGGACGATTGCGGCGAGCGCCGACAGATCGTCGGGCGCGCGGGCAGGGCGGGCCAACACAATCAAGACGCCGAGAACAATGAGGACGCCTACGCCGCCCAGGATGGCATTTCTCATGCCCGAGTCACCTGGGGCCGTCGGCTTCGTTTCCACAGCGGTCATTTGATCCTCAGATTGGTCCGAGTGCATAGTGTCGCCCGTCGCAAGCCCCAGTTGGTGATATCGGGAGAAATCGCTCAGTAGATCGACGCGGACGACCTAGGTCAGAACTGCGCCGTTGATGTGGGCAAACCAAACTTCATTCGGCCAAGCGGTTCCATCAGTCGTGGGGCGACCATGCCATGTTGAGTTGCGACGTGGACGTCTCGGAACACTCGTTGGAGCGGACTCGATAGGAACGCAGCCGAACCGCCGCCATTGGTGTAGCAACGATCGACTGCGAATGTTGCTCGCTCGACCGCGTTGTTCGCGGCAAGACGTAGGACTCGCTTGCTCTCGTCGCACATGGTTCCTGTCTGAGCCGCTTCGTCCCAACATCGTCCGACTGTGTCATCAACAAACGAGCGGGCGGAGCGATACGCAGCTTCGGCGGCCGCCAGGTCAGCCTGAACTGCAGGCCGTTCGCCAAGACCCTTCGAAGAGCCAGCAGGTACCTTCTCGGCGAGAGCAACCAACTCATCGACCGCACGCCGAGCGAGGCCAACTGCCACCATCGACACCCCAAGGCCGAGTGCGCCCAAAAACGAGAACCGGTAAAGGGGGCTGTTGACCACGGGCTCCGGTGAATCAACAAACGACACCCATCTTCCCTCTGGCACGAACGCTTCACTCACGGTGTAGTCGCCAGACCCGGTTCCTTTCAGTCCGGCGACATGCCAAGTATCGAGTAGCTCGACGTCGGCACGATCGAAGAAGACGAACGGCGCCTTCACCGTCTTGTCGACACCATCGGCATTCGGGGCGACGATACGAACCCCGCCCCCGATTGCGGTGCTAAAACTCGATCCGGAGCCCCACTGCCAGCGACCGCTGACCACGATGCCACCATCGACAGCCCTTCCGACTCCCGCCGGCATGCCATACCCGCAGGCGACGCTTCGGGGGTCGCCAAAGATCTCTTGGCCGTACCGAGGTGGCAGGTACCCAGAGTTGAGTGCGGTCGTGTTGGCGATCATGACCGCCCACCCAGACGCCCCATCCCAGTAGGCAGTCCGCTCAATCGCCTCGAGCACCTGACTCACCGTGGCTTCGGCTCCCCCATAGGCGCCAGGCACCCACATCTTGAAAACGCCGGTGTCGATGAAAGCATCGGCAAGATCAGCGGGAAGGCGTCGAAGCTCTTCAATCTCGGCCGACCTTGCGTCGGCTTGGCGAGCGACCGCCTCGACGCTCGTCCAAAACTCTGGTCCAAGGTTCATTTGGCGGTTGTAGCCGATGCTGCTCGAGGTGTCGAACTCTCGCTCGCGTCAGCGGCGGCGCGGGCGACGTCGAGGACGACCAGCAGCGGCCTTCAGGTACGCGCCTTCAGGGAACGTAATGGGATGGTCGATCCCATGATCGCTATAGCGATCAAATGAGAACTCGTAGCCAGCGGCAGATGCGCCCTGGCGGACTGCGTCACGGAACACGTCGGTTGTTACGCGACTCGAGCACGAGGCCTGGAACATCATGCCTCCTGGTTTTGTCACCCGGGCGCCGAGGCCCGCGAGTCGCTTGTAGGCGATCACGGCATTGTCGATGGATCGCTTCTTGCTGGCGAACGAGGGAGGGTCGATGATGACGAGGTCGAACTGCCGCCCTTCTCGAGCGAAGCCTTCGAGGATCTCGAACGCGTCGCCGACGGTCGAGTCGAAATGGCAAGCCTCCACCTTTGGGTTCTCGATATTGAGCCGGCGATTGTCGAAAACTTCCTTGATCGCGTGAGGACTGCTATCGATGCTATGCACGCTCTTCGCACCAGCGGCGGCGGCCGTAATGCTGAAGCCGCCTGAGTACGAGAACACGTCGAGAACGTCAGCACCCTTCGCATACTCAGCGGCAAGCTTGCGGTTGTCGCGCTGGTCGAGGAAGTAGCCCGTCTTCTGCCCGACGAGCACGTCGGCATTGAACCGAAGTCCATTCTCGAGGAATTCGACGACGCCCTCAAGGTGTTCGCCTGCGAGTACTGAACCGTCGTGCAGCGAGTCTGGCGCATCAGGGAGTACAGCCCGCGAGAGCCGAAGCACGACTCTCGTACAGCCAGCATCGCCCAATGTCTCGAGAATGGCGCGCAGCACGCTCGCAAGATGCGGAAACCATGCATTTGAGTAGATCTTTACTACCAGCGTGGTTGCGTAAAGATCGGCCACCAGGCCAGGGAAACCGTCGTTCTCGCCGTTGACAAGCCGAAAGCCGTTTGTTCGCCGATCGGCGAACAAGGTAGCCCTGCGCTCATGGGCTTCGTTGGCCCGGGTAGCCCAGAATGAGCTATCAACTTTCGCCGGTTTGCCCTGATGGAGAATCTTGAGCCTGATTGGTGAGTCGGGGTCGTAGAGGCCGATGGCGCAGAACGCACGATCGTGATCAAACACCACCGCGAGGTCGCCAGAGGTGCCCCCATCGCTTATCGACGAGATTGCCCGGTCGAAGACCCACGGGTGTCCGCCCCGAATCTGACGCTCTGCGTCACGCGACACTTTGACGGCGAGCCGCGACGACGATGGCTTCTCGACGTGAGCGAGGGCAATATCAATCTCATCAGCGAGCGTCGTCATGAGCCAGCACGATAACGCCTTGATGGAGCGGACCAGCAATGGTCGCTCTGACGTCAAGCAACGACTGCGCTACTCATCTAGGCTCTGCCCAACATCATCCAAGGAGCACAATGACCGATGTCACCGACGTCCTCGCCCGCCTCGACATATTCGCCGGGCTCTCAAAGGCTGAACGCAGCAAGATCCGCAAGCTCATGAGTCAGATCACCCTCGCTGAGGGCAGCACCTTCATTTCCGAGGGTGATGCAGGTCTAGAAGCGTTCATTATTCTCAGCGGTCGGGCCACTGTTCGACGCGGCGGACGCATTGTCGCGAGCGTCGGCCCTGGCGACGTGGTCGGCGAGATGGCGGTTGTCGCGAGCATTCCCCGGATTGCGAGTGTGACAGCCGATACCGAGATCGAAGCTGAGGTTTTCAATCGCAGAGAATTCCTCTCGCTCATCGATCAGAATCCAAGCATCGCCAAGAAAATCATGATTGGGGCGCTTCATCGTCTCCACGAACTGGCACCGAGCATCGCTGGTTAGATCCTCACTACGGGCGCCAGCCAAAGCTCCGAGGACCAGGGGCCAATGTCCTTCGAGCGAGTCTCGCCCAATCACAAAGCATCGGACGAGTATCTCTTGGGTCAATCACTTGCTCGATCTCGAAGAACTCGGCTGATCGATGTGGCGACCGAACTTTGTTGAGCCGTTCGGTGATTATTGCCTTCAGACGTTCAGGATCATCGGACGCCGCCAACTCGGCCTTGTACGCAACCTCCAGCCCGCCTTCGATCGGGAGCGAACCCCAGTCTCCCGACGGCCATGCGAGCCGAAAGCTCCGTGTGCCCGGCTTCCGGTTAGACGCGCCGGCAACGCCGAACGCCTTCCGAACGACGACAGTGCAATATGGCGTCGCAAGCTGGTGCAACGCGGCGAGGACAACTGCCCCATAGCGAATCGTGGCCGCCTCTTCGGCTTCTTTGCCGATGAGGAAGCCAGGGCAGTCTTCAAGGTGAACGACCGGAAGATGAAACAGCGTTGCAAGGTCAAGCAGCCTGATTAGCTTGCGGCAAGAGTCAGCCGTCCACCCACCGCCATAGATTCGAGGGTCTTCGGCGTATACCGCAATGGGTATTCCATCAAGCCTGGCAAAGCCACCGATTATCGAAGTACCCCACGAACGGCCGATCTCAAAGAAACTGTCATGGTCAAAGACAGAACTGATTATTGCTCGCATGTCGTACGCTTGCCGTGGTTCACGCGGCACGATGTCGAGCAGAGCGTCGTCGCGACGATCGGCATCGTCGCCCCAGTCTTCGATGGTGGGAAGCTCGTCGACACTCGTCGGTAGATACGACAGGAACTGCAAGGCTCGTTCGAATGCCTCGGCCTCGGAAGCGACGACGTCGTCTACCGCACCATTTTGGCTATGTATGGATGCAGAGCCGAGCTCTTCCTTGGTGACCGATCCGAGCGCGGCCTGTTCCACAAGGGCAGGCCCCGCGATCATCATCTGGGCCGTGTCCTGGACTATGACGCAATAGTGAGCGGAAGCCACGCGAAGTGCGCCAAAGCCGGCCACCGAGCCGAGCGCAAGTGCCACTGACGGAGCGACATTCAGGTGATCGAGCACGGTGTGCCAGCCGGCAAGCACTGGGATATAGGTGCGCCCCGACTGCTCGATTGTTTTGACCGACCCGCCGCCTGACATTCCATCAACGAGACGAACATGGGGCAAACGCATTTCGAGTGCGATGTCTTCGGATGCCTCTCTCTTCGCCGAGATTGAAGCATCGTTTGAGCCCCCGCGAACTGTGAAATCGTCACCCGAGACCACAGCCGGCCTACCTTCGAGCTCAGCCAACCCGAAGACGAAGTTGGACGGCGTGAAGTCGACAAGCGCTCCATCGCTGTCGTACGTGGCCATCCCTGCTGTCTTTCCAATCTCCCAGAAGCTGCCTTCGTCGACGAACTCAGCAAGCCGCTCCCGAACGGTCAGCTTTCCGAAGTGATGCTGTCGCTCGACTTTCTCTGGGCCACCGAGCTCTTCGGCGAGCAGTTCGCGCCGGTGGAGATCGTCGATCTCGGGCTTCCACGTCGACTCAGGATACGAAGGTTCCGTGCGGGGCTGATCCATCTCAGAGACCCTAATCGCCTCTCTGACAGCGTTCGAATGCAACAGATTGTTAGTGTGATGCTGTAACGAGCGCTACTGCAACCCATGGAACCTTCACCAGCCCCCAAACACAAGCGAGAGCCAAATGTCGTCCTGACAGGCTTTAGCGGAACCGGCAAGACCTCCGTCGGCCGGTTCATTGCGCAGGCGTTAGGTTATGCCTTCGTTGATACCGATCGCATTATCGAAGACCGTTGGGGACCAATTCCCATTATCTTCGCTGACCGCGGCGAGCAAACGTTCCGCTCATTCGAACGTATTGTCGCCGCCGAGTTGGCTGAGCTTCCTAAGCTCGTGATTGCGACGGGCGGCGGCACGCTCCTCAACGAACACAATGTGACCACATTGGGCCGCCACGGTGTCATCGTGTGCTTGTGCGCTACGCCCGAAACGATCCTCAAAAGGGTGTCTCGTCGGCCAGGAACTCGACCTCTCTTGCAAGGCCCAGATCCTGCAGCCACAATTGCACGGCTGCTCGCGGAACGGGCTTCGTGTTACAGCCGCTTCCGTCAGGTCGACACTACCGACCTCAGCCACAACGAGGTGGCGCAATTGATCATCAGGGTTGTGAGCGAATCGGGTAGCGCGAACTAGCTGAGTGCGATGCGACCCTACGAGCCAAGGTGCTCGGCGAAGAACGCGAGGGTGGCGGCGTGGGCCTCGGTTGCCGCCGATTCGTTGTATGAGTCGCGAACGTCGCAGTTGAAGCCGTGATCGGCGTCATAGACGTGAATCGGAAGATCGGGGTGGGCCGCTCGAACCTTCGCAACATCTGCCGGCGAGATATGCGCGTCCAACTCACCGAAGTGGAGCATTGTCGGAACTGCCGGTTGTAGCTCTGCCGTTCCCGCTATGCCGCCGCCGTAGTAACCGACGGCCGCGGCCAAGGGGAGCTGTGACGCCGAAAGCCAGGCCATAGTCCCCCCGAAACAGTAGCCAACGATGCCAACGGGCCCCGTCGCCGAAAGTCGCTCGATGCATGCCATGATGTCAGCCATGGTGTTGTCGGGGCTGAGCGCCGTGGCCAGCTCGATACCCTTGGCGACGCCTGGGCCGTCATAACCGAGCTCGACGCCGCGTTCTACGCGGTCGAACACTGCGGGCGCTATTGAGTGGTATCCGGCTTCGGCGAAACGGTCGACGACCGATCGAATGTGTTCGTTGACGCCAAAGATCTCTTGGATCACGACGACGCCCGCAGTCGCACCCACTGGCGCCACCTCGTACGCATCGAACTCGTGACCATCGGCGCTTCTGATTGTCGGCATGTGCCCTCCCCTGTTGCCCGAGACAGACTGTCACAGAGTGGAGGGCATTGTCACGCCTGGGGTGTCAGTCGCGAAAGAGATGATCGAACTGTTCGCGCAACAGGTTCTTCTGGACCTTGCCCATCGCATTCCTTGGCAGCTCGTCGAGTTGGCATATCGCCTTCGGCACCTTGAAGGATGCGAGCTCAAACTTCAAACTATCGATGACCGCCTGCTCGTCGACGATTCCATCGCCAACAACAACTGCAACCACAGCTTCGCCAAAATCAGCGTGGTACACGCCGATCACGGCCGACTCAACAACACTGGGAAGCTCATCAATGAGCAGCTCGACTTCCTTCGGGTAGACGTTGAATCCACCACTGATGACGAGATCCTTTGAGCGGCCGACGAGATGTACGAACTCGTCGTCGTCCAACGATCCGATGTCACCGGTTCGAAACCAGCCATCGGCGGTGAACTCACTCGCAGTTTTCTCTGGCATCCGCCAGTAGCCAGCAAACACGTTGTCGCCCCGAAGCTGCACGCCTCCCACCTCACCCTTGGCGACCGGTTCGTCGCTCTCGTCCGCAATGCGAACTTCAACGCCAGGAAGGCTCGGTCCGACGGTGCCAACTTTACGCTCGCCGTCGAACAGGTTGGACGTGATAATGCCGGTCTCCGTCATCCCGTAGCGCTCGACAACCTTGTGTCCCGTCTGGCTTGCTACCGCGTGAAAGGTCTCCGGCAATAGAGGGGCTGAGCCGGCAGTAAAAAGCCGAATTGATGCGCACCCTGCCCCGTCGAAACCTGGGGTCGCGAGTAGGCGCGTATACATTGTCGGCACCCCCATGAACACCGTTGCATTAGGGAGATCGTCGATGACTGCTGCTGCATCGAAGCGCGTATGCAGGCGAATCGGAATCCCACTCAGCATGGACGGGTGCAGCGACACAAAGAGTCCGTGAACGTGAAAAATTGGTAGGGCGTGGAGCAAGACATCATCGTCGCGGAACCCCCACACTTCATGAAGCGAGAGAGCATTGGCAACGAGGTTCTTGTGCGTGATTACCGCACCCTTCGAACGCCCGGTGGTGCCAGAGGTGTAGAGGATCGCGGCGGGGTCGTCGCCACTGATGTCTACGTTGGCCGGTCCAGCATCGCTCCCCTCAACTAGGTCGACCCAACTCCCCGTGTCATCACCATCAAGCACAAATGTGTGCGGCACACCTTCACGGCGGGCAACTTCGCTGAACCAAGGCTCGTCGGCCGACCGGCCAATTGCCACCGCCGGCTTGGCGTCACCCAGGAAGTAACCGACCTCATCGGCCTGATATGCGACGTTGAGTGGGAGATACACGGCGCCAGCCCGCAGGACACCGAAATACGTCACCAGTGCAGCGGCCGACTTGTCGACATGCACACACACACGGTCACCTTTGGCGACGTCTAACCCAACCAACGCTGCCGCAACCGCAGCACTACGATCTTCGAGATCCTGATACGTAATTACGCCGCCCGCTTGCTCAATCAGCCATGGACTCGTGAGTCGATCAGCGAATGCGCTTGCGAGTGAATCGTAAAGGCTGGGAGATGAGGGCACCGCTTCACTTTAGGAGCCGAATCCGAGGCTGTCATTGTGGAGGGCATCAGCCGATTACAGTGTGTGCATGACACACCCGAGAGCTGGCCGAACCGCGACCGAAGACGACCTGGTCGACGTAGTTCACCTGGTCAGCTCGTACTACGCGATCCAGCCGGACATGACGAACATCGCCAACCGGGTCGCCTTCGGGACATCCGGACACCGAGGCAAGAGCGTCGATGGCTCGTTCAACGACGCCCATATCGCCGCAACGACGCAAGCCATCGTCGACTATCGGACAGCCGAAGCAATATCTGGCCCACTATTTCTCGGCCGTGACACGCACGCCCTCTCCGAGCCAGCGTGGAACACCTCGCTCGAAGTCTTGGCCGCAAACGGCGTAGCGGTCATGATCGACAGCGCTGGCAGGTTCACTCCCACTCCCGCAGTCTCGCACGCAATTCTCGCCCATCCGGGTTCCGACGGCATCGTGGTGACGCCGTCGCACAATCCACCGACCGACGGTGGATTTAAATACAACCCTTCCCATGGTGGACCCGCAGATACTGACGCGACGGGTTGGATCGCCGACCGCGCCAACGTGCTGCTGGAAGCGGGCAACGTCGGCGTCAAGCGCATCGCGCTCGCTGCGGCGTCCGAACTTCCAACGACGACGCGCTACGACTACATGGCAGCGTACGTCAGCGATCTCGGTTCCGTAATCGACATGGACGCCATAAAGAAGGCGGGCGTCAAGATAGGAGCTGACCCACTTGGCGGCGCGGCCGTCGATTACTGGGGAGCGATTGCCACTGAATACGCCATTGATTTGACAGTGATCAACCCTAAGGTCGACCCGACATGGCGGTTCATGACCCTCGACTGGGACGGCAAGATCCGGATGGATTGCTCCTCACCAAATGCGATGGCATCGCTCATCGCGAACCGTGACGCTTTCGACATCTCTACTGGCAACGATGCCGACGCCGACAGGCACGGCATTGTCACCCCAGACGGCGGCTTGATGAACCCCAATCATTTCCTCGCCGTTGCTATCGATTATTTGCTCGCGAACCGGCCCGATTGGAGCGATGACATCGCCATCGGCAAGACGCTGGTCTCCTCTTCAATGATCGACCGTGTGGTGGCAAGCCACGGCCGACGACTCATCGAGGTGCCAGTTGGGTTCAAATGGTTTGTCCCTGGCCTTCTTGACGGTTCTGTCGGATTCGGTGGGGAAGAATCAGCCGGGGCATCGTTCTTGCGACTTGACGGAACAACCTGGACCACGGACAAGGATGGGCTGATCCTGTGCCTCCTCGCCGCAGAGATCCAAGCCACGACTGGACAGAGCCCGAGCGAGCGCTACCGCGAGCTAGAGGCGAAATTCGGGTCGCCGGCCTACGCCAGAATTGATGCTCCGGCGAACCGGTCGCAGAAGGCTGTGCTTGCCGCCCTCTCGCCGGACCAGGTCCAAGACGACGAGCTCGCGGGTGAACCAATCGTGGCCAAGCTAACCACCGCCCCCGGTAACGGAGCCGGTATCGGCGGGCTAAAGGTGACTACTGAGAATGCCTGGTTCGCGGCGCGGCCGTCTGGCACCGAAGACGTCTACAAGATCTACGCCGAATCGTTCAATGGCGCCAAGCACCTCAGCCAGGTACAAGACGCAGCCCAATCGCTGGTAGCAGGGTTACTGAGGTAGGCATGGCTTCTGGCGGCGTACGACAACTCAGACACCATCTGCGACGAAAACAGTTTCTTACGGTGCTACTGCTGTGCGTCGTTTTCCAAGTTGTGATTGTCGCCAGGTACATAGTCGAAACGAATGCAATTGAGGCCGCCGATCGGGCGGCCCGGGTCGAGGCTGTTGTACCGACTACCGCCGGGCTCTCGACTACTACTGAGCAAGCTCAGGTCGCGGGGACGGTCACGCTGGCCACGCGCCAGACATCGTCGAGCGTCGAAGCACAGACCAGTACCACTACAGCCGCTTCGACTCAGACTCCGTCGATCCAAAGCACACGACCGGCCAAAGCGCCCACTCCGACAACAACGACTCCCCCGTCTATAACGGCGAGGCCAACGACAACAAGGCCAATCACAACCGCGAAACCAACAACCACCGCGAAACCAACAACCACCGCGAAACCAACAACCACCGCGAAACCAACAACCACGGCGAAGCCAACGACCACGGCGAAGCCAACGACCACGACAGAAAAGCCAACCACGATCACGGTGCCAGCGACAACAACCTCAATCGTGGTCCCGACGTTGCCCCCGTTTCCTACGTTCCCCGAGCGGCCGTAACGAACTGTCCGCCGGCCCATGACGTTCCTACTCACGGGCACTTAGTCCGGGACCTACTACTCAAGATCGCTCGTAACCTGCCGAAACGTAGGTAACGAAGGGAGTGACGTACGTGTCTCTGTCGCAAGACGAACTGGATTTGAGCCCGGACGCGCTTGCTGTTGCGTACGACTATTGCCCGATTCATCGCGGCCTTCACGCGTTCGAAGTAGTTCGACCTCGCTTAGGGGCTCAGTCCAACGACGTTCGGCTACCTACTGGCGAGGTCGCCAGCCACTACCTTCGCAGCCCGCTTGCTTGCGCTACTGAGCGACCTGTCGATATGCACCAGGTCGAGGCGACAGAGGCGAGCGATCGCTGGAGCGAACGACTTGAAGTCGAGGAGATGATTCGCAACGATGCCTCGTTGGTCCCCGTCGATACTCGGCTTGCCCTCCTCTCCGAGACCCTCGTTGCCTTCGATTCAGCTCTTGAGATCCCGGTTGACCGGATGAACCGATCAATAGCGAAGCACCTGCTGTACGCAGTAGGGGCCTTCGCGACGTTTTTCGCAGGGCTCCTCGTTACCCACTTCAGCATCTTCACCTATGCATCCGTTCTTGCTCTAACTGTCGCTCTAGTGACCCCGTTCATCTCGAAGCACGTGTTTAGTCGCCGGTGGCGCAATAGCGTCATGGCGCTTGTCCCTTCTGCGCTCGGCCCGCTCGCAGTGAGCAGCGAGCAGATCGAATCGGCAGTTCAGCGCATCACGCCAATACCAGTTCGCGTGAGCAAACGCCGGACCCGGCGCCAAATCATCTCCCTCGCGTCCACAAACGACTGAGTGCCATCCGTTTCCCATACTGGGATGCGCTGGTACCTGACTGTGAGTATGTCCTTGAGCCCGATCCATGATGGGCTAGGAACTACCACCAGGTGTGGCCCCGTACCTGACT
>RCMY010003740.1_pt1 | contig 13359 bp, 12 predicted proteins | sample 2041341 | NCBI WGS metagenome assembly RCMY01 (sample SAMN09708234, study PRJNA481090) | Marine sediment metagenome, whole genome shotgun sequencing project. | reverse complement strand
GCGACCTGGGGGGAGGCCGACGCCAGGCTCAGATGGTCGATGTCGGAGGCGTTGATTCCCCCGATCATCGGGTCGATCAGTCGGTTCGTGACCTCATCGCCGAGGCGGGCACGGAAGTAGGCGCCGACGCTGATGTCGCCGTCAAGCGGGGTGGCAGCGAGTTCGAGGTCTTGGGCAGCGCGCTGGACGCCTTCGGGTGAAATCAAGCCGCTCGTAGCAAGGGCATCGAGGTCGGTCGGGATACCGAGCACGGTCCCTGTCGGCAGCCGAAAGAGCTTCCCCTCGCGGTGGAAGTATGCGGGAACGGGGGCGACGGGACTGGTCAGCTCGTCGGCCAGCCCGAGGTCTTCGCACAGTTCGCGGCCCTGGGGCACCCGGGCGAGGAAGGTATCGGGCCCGGCATCGACGATGCGGTCACCAACCGCCGACGACCAGATCTTTCCGCCGAACCGATTGCTGGCCTCGTGCAGGGTGACGGACCACCCGGCTCGCTGCAGATCGAAGGCGGCGACGAGTCCGGAGATGCCACCGCCGATGATGGTGACCGATCGCGCTGTCATCAGGATTCGCTTGTGTCCTGGCCGGATGTCGTTGTTGAGGCGCCCGTCTGATGAGCGTGCACGAGCTGCACGATGCGCAGGAGCACCTCGGGGTCGGTGGCGGGGCCGACACCGTGGCCGAGATTGAAGATGTGGCCAGGGTGTCCGCCGTTGTCGTCGAGTACACGCTGGACTTCTCGCTCCACCACGTCGATCGGGGCGAACACCAGTGCCGGGTCGAGGTTGCCCTGCAGAGCGACACGACCGCCGGTGCGCTTGCGAGCATCGGCCAGGGGCGTCCTCCAGTCGACACCAAGAACCTCGGTACCGACCTCGGACATGATCGGGAGGAGTTCTGCGGTGTTGATGCCGAAATGGATGCGCGGAACGTGCAGGTCGGCCATTGCCGACATGATCTTGGCGGAGTGAGGGAAGACGTATTCCCGATAGTGCTCGGGCCGGAGGGCACCGGCCCAGGAATCGAAGAGCTGGACCGCCGAGGCACCCGCCTGCACCTGGGCGGTCAGCGTGGCGATGGCGTAGTCGGCGAGTCGATCACACAGCTGGTGCCAGAGCTCGGGTTCGCCGAACATGAGCGCCTTGACCTTCGCGTAGTCCTTCGACGGCTTCCCTTCGACAAGGTATGACGCCAGGGTGAACGGGGCGCCGGCAAAGCCGATCAGCGGGATCTCGAGCTCGGCAACCAGTTGTTCGATGGTCTGGGTCTGGAAGTCGAGATCGGTGCTGGGATCGAGCGGACGGAGCCGTTCGAGGTCGGACGCCGAGCGGAACGGTTGCTCGACGGTCGGGCCGATGCCGGGGGTGATGTCGATACCGAAGCCCGCAGCCCACACCGGCGTGACGATGTCGGAGAACAAGATGGCGGCGTCGACGCCGTAGCGGCGAATGGGCTGGAGGGTGATCTCGGTTGCCCGGTCGGCCACTTTGATGGCATCCAGAATGGTGCCCTCGCCCCGCACCGCTCGGTACTCCGGGAGCGAACGCCCGGCCTGGCGCATGAACCACACCGGAACACGGTCGGCCGGTTCCTGGAGCGCGGCGCGAATGAAGGGGCTGTCCCTGTAGGGACCGTCGGGGAATGTGCGGCTTGCTGGCGAGTCGGCGGCGGGCGAGGTGCTGGTCATCCAGAGAACGGTACCGGTCCTGTTCGTTGTCCCTCTACAATCGAACGTCCCCTTCTACCGGTCAGGAGTGCGGTGACGTCTCGATCTGATAGTACGCCTTCCGACAGTACCCATCCCGAGCTGGCCGCCGAGCAAGCCCACGTCGACCGTGCCTACCGCCGCCTCGACGAGAGCCGCGACGAAGCCAAGCGGTTGCGTGAGATGGTCGAAGTCGGCTCCGGTGGTACGAACCAGGCTCGCTATGAGCGAGAGGTCATCACCGACCAGATCGTCAACCGTCTGACCCAACTCGACATTGGTGAACGCTCGATCTGCTTTGGTCGTGTCGACCAGAGCGAAGAAGCGGGCGGGGGTAGCTACCACATCGGTCGGGTTGCCGTCGCCGATTCCGATCTCGAACCGCTGATCGTCGACTGGCGGGCCCCGGTGGCCGAAGCGTTCTTTCGGGCCACCGGTCTCCAGCCCCATGGTCTGGTCCGACGCCGTCACTTCATCTCCCGTGGTCGAGAGGTGCTCGGACTCGAAGACGAGTTCTTCGGTGATGCTGCCGGCGCCACCGTGGCCCTGGTCAACGGCCGCCAATTGCAGGGGCAGGGTGCGCTGGTCGCCGCGCTCGAAACCGGTCGGACCGGCCACCTCGGCGACATCGTCGGCACCATCCAAGCCGAGCAAGACGAGATCATTCGGGCACCGATCGCGGGCGTGCTCGTCGTCCAAGGTGGCCCCGGCACCGGCAAGACCGTCGTTGCGCTCCACCGGGCCGCCTATCTGCTCTACGAACACCGCTTCCCCCTCGAGGGTCAGGGTGTACTGGTCGTTGGGCCGAACCGGCTTTTCCTCGGCTACATCGAGCAGGTGTTGCCCTCGCTCGGCGAGGCCGGTGTCGAAATGGCGGTTCTTGCCGATCTGGTACCGCGGGTCCGAGTCACCGGCCGAGATGTCATCGCCTCGGCCCGTATCAAGGGTGACCTGCGCATGGTGGGCGTGGCCCGACGGGCGGTCGCCGATCGGCAGCGGTCGTTGCGCCGTGACCTCGTCCTCGGAATGGGGATTCGCAAAGTCCGGTTGCATTCCGCCGAGTCCGAGCGGATCGTTGCCGAAGCTCGGCGGCGCTATCGCACGCACAACGGTGCCCGCAAGTTCGTCGTCTCCCAGGTGTACGCCGCCATTGCTGCCACACATCCCGAAGGAACCGACGCGACGACAGTCAAGGATCAGCTCGGCAACGACCCCGATCTGCGGACGGCGCTCAACTGGATGTGGCCGATCCTGACTCCGGCGTCATTGCTCCACGACCTGTATGGATCTCGGGCGTTGCTGCGCTCGGCCGGTCGCGGATCGGCGCGGACTGCGCTGTCCGACGCCGAGCAAGACCAGTTGTTCCGGCCGTGGCAGCCCGAGATGGACCACCGTGGGGTGATCTGGACCATCGATGATGTTCCGGTGCTCGACGAGGCCCTCGAACTCCTCGGACCGCGTCCGCGCAGCAACGACGACGACGAAGCTCGCACCTACGGACACATCGTGGTCGACGAGGCTCAAGACCTCTCGCCGATGCAACTACGCATGCTGACCCGTCGTTCGTTGAACGGTTCGATGACGGTCGTCGGCGACATCGCCCAGTCGACCGGGGCGTGGGCTCATGCCGACTGGAGCGAGGTACTCGCGCATCTGCCTGATCGGCGTCCGGCCCGGCGGGCCGAACTCACCGTTGGGTATCGCATCCCCGGGCCATCGATGGCGCTTGCCGCCAAAGTATTGAAGGTGGCGGCTCCCGAACTGGCAGCGCCGCAAGCGGTCCGCCAAGACGGTGACGAGCCGCTGTTCGTCGCCACTGCCGATGACACGACGTTGGTCGACGCCGTCGTCGATTCTGCCGTTGGTGAGCGTGATGCCTTGGGCGCCGGGAATGTTGCGGTCATCGTTTCGCCCTCGATCTACGACGACCTCATCGCCGGCTTCGAGTCGCGCGGGGTTGACGTCGGCTTGGCCGTCCGAGATGGCCTCGATCATCCGATCACCGTCGTTCCTATTGGTGTCGTCAAGGGTCTCGAGGTCGATGTCGCGATCGTGGTCGAACCCCAGGCCATTCTCGACGAGGAGCCTCAGGGCGCCCGCTCGCTGTACGTGGCGTTGACCAGAGCAACAAAGCGCCTGGTGATCGTCCACGACGATCCGTTGCCCGAGTTCCTCCTCAGTGGTGAAGCCGCGCCGACGGCCACTGAGTCGGTCGGCATCGTCGAAGTGCAAACCCTCTTCTGACGCCAACCACACTCGTCAGGCCAGGAAGGGAACCAGGGCGAAATAGGCGACGATGAGGAATGCCCCCTCCTTTCGGCTGACGGTCTGCCTGGTGATCATCGATCCCAGAGCGAGGACAGCGACCCCTACTGCGGCCGATGCGGCGATGGTGGTCAGTTCGGGCGAGTCGATGCTGGGGGCACCGATCAGCCCGACCACACCCCCGACACCGAGGGCGTTGAACAGGTTGGAACCGAGGAGATTGCCGACGATCAGATCGGTTTCGCGTCGGCGGGCCGACTGGATGACGGTCACCAATTCAGGGAGCGAGGTACCGATCGCCACCATGGTCACACCGACGAAACCCTCGGCAAGGTTCGCGCGATCGGCAATGTCGAGCGCTCCCCACAGCAACAGTTGTGCTCCTCCGAGCGTACCGACCAGACCGACAATGGTGCGAAGCGCTTCCGTCTTGAGGAGGTGCTGCCCGTCGTCGGCCAACTCCTCGGCATCGGTGCCCAATGGGTCGGCGCCGGCACCGTTGCCCGGCGACCGGCGGGTGATCATGACCAAGGCTGCCGCCAGCGCGACCAGCAGGCCAAGCCCCTCGAGGCGGCTGATGCCGCCGCCTTGGACCGCGGCCCCGAACAGCAACACGGCGGCGACCACCATCGGCGCTTCTCGCTTGACCGTTCTCGAGTCGACGGTGAGCGGGATCATCAGGGCACCGACGCCGAGCAGCAGCGACAGGTTGGCAATATTCGAGCCGACGACGTTGCCGATCGCCACCTCGGACGTCCCACCCGCCGCTGCGATTGTCGACACGATCAGCTCGGGTGCGCTCGTGCCGAAGCCGATGATCACCACGCCGACGACGATCGAAGGCACATGCTTGGCCAGGGCGATGCGCGCCGCTCCGAGAACGAACTGGTCGGCCGCAAAGGCCAAGACAGCGACGCCAACGACGACCGCTGCAACGGCGATCAACACACGGACTCCTCAGAAAGAGACAACACTCGGTCGACGCTCCGTTGCGGCAACGATGGGATGCTAGTCAGCGGTGACGTTTTTTCGCCGGTGCTACCGACCGGAGTCGATGATCGTAAATCACCGACTTCGAGGGAGATGCCGCGAGAGACTGTTTGCCATGTCGGATCCGACGCCTTCTCGCTGGCGCGCCCTGTTGGGGTTGTTGCGCCCTGACAGGGGCCGCTGGATCGCGCTCGGCGCATTGGTTGGGGCTGCGTCGGCGTTGAGCCTCGGAGGCCCGGTTGTCATTCGGCGCATCATCGACGAAGCGGCCGATGGCACAACGACCGCCGACATCGTCGAGTTGGCCCTGGTGTTTCTTGCCCTGGCCTTCGCGACCCAGCTCACGCAGGTTGCGGTAGCCTGGTTCGCCACCGTTGCCGCGTGGCGAACGACCAACGAACTTCGGTTGTCGATGACGAGGCACGTCCTCACGCTCGACCACGAATTCCATCGAGCCCACACACCGGGCGAGCTGATCCAGCGGGTCGATGGTGACGTGAGCTCGGTGTCGGACTTCCTGGGCAAGGTCGTCCCAAAGGCACTCGGAGCCGTCTTTCTCGTTTTTGGGATGAACGTTGTCTTGCTCGTGATCGATTGGCGGCTGGCGCTGGGCATGGCGACATACCTGGCGCTCGCCGTCGGTGTGCTCGCTGCGAACCGTCACCGCGCCATCAGCGAGGCGGCGAGTGAGATGGGCAACTACGCCAAGCTCTATGGCGGGATCGAAGAGCGCCTGACCGCAACGGAGGATCTGCGGGCCAACGGCGCAACGGCCTACGCCATCGATCGTTTCACGAGCGAGAGCAGCGCGGCGTTGCTGTCGTCGGTTGCCAGGGAGCGAGCGTTCATGTCGATGTGGTGGGCGGTGCAGGGCTCGCTTGCGGTTGGCACGGCGGTGTCGCTCATCGCCGGGGCGGCGCTGGTCCGCTCTGGCGCGATCACGATCGGCACGGCGTTCCTGCTGTTCCAGTACGTCCTTGCGGTGTCTCGACCGCTCGAAGACGTTGTGCATCAGCTCGAGACGGTCCAAAAGGCCAACGGCGCGATGCAGCGCGTCGCCTCGCTGATCGCTGTCAGGCCGACCGTCCTCGACACCGGAACCACGTCGCCATCACCTGGAGCGCTCAGCATTTCGGTCCGTGAAGCGTCGTTCGATTACGGCGACGACCAGCCAGTACTCACCGCCGTCGACCTTGACATCGCGGCCGGCCGCTCGGTGGGGATCGTCGGGAGGACCGGGAGCGGCAAGACGACGTTTTCTCGACTCGTGCTTCGGCTGACGGAGGTCATCGACGGTGTCGTGCTGCTCGGTGGCGTACCAATCGCCGACATTCCGATGGCCGAACTCCGCAAGCGTGTTGCCCTCATCCCCCAGGAGGTCGAACTCTTCAGCGGCTCGATTCGCGACAACGTCACCCTGTTCGATGACGACCCGAGCGACGATGAAGTGCGCGACGCCCTCGGCGCGGTCGGGCTGGCGGGGCTAGCCGCCGGTGGTATCGATCGACAGCTCGGGGCAGGCGGCGCTGGCCTGTCGGCCGGAGAGTCGCAGCTGTTGGCACTGGCTCGTGTTTGGCTGCGCCAGCCCGACCTGATCGTGCTCGATGAGGCAACGGCACGAGTCGACCCAGAGACCGAGGTGCGAATAGACGCCGCGGTCGCTCGCCTGATGGTGGGGCGTACGACACTCGTGATCGCTCACCGATTGTCGACACTCCAAGCCCTCGACGAGATCATCGTGTTCGACAACGGACGAGTCGCCGAACATGGCGACCGGGCTCAGCTGGTGGCCGACGATGCAAGCCGGTTCGCTCAGTTGCTCGAGATGGCGATGGAGGTGTCGCCATGACCGTGTGGCGAATGGCGTGGCGAGTCGCCATGCACGAGCCCCGCAGCTTCTTTCTCGGATGGTTCGGTTTCATCATCTTCTTCTGCACTCCGGCGTTCAGCGGCTGGGTGCTCGCTCGCAGCTATGCCGCGATCGAAGGGCAGTCGTCGGGGTTTGGGTGGGGCGTCGGACGCTGGGTGCTGTTCTTCCTCGCGAGTGAGATCGTCCGCATGGGGGCGCTCCATGCCGGCGTGCTCGAGTGGGCCAAGGCGTGGGTGCACATGGAGAGCTTCCTGCGAGTGAACATGTTGCGCGCCCAGCTTTCGAGTGGCGGGTCCGAGGCCGGCCAGCCGGTTGGTTCGGCCGGTGAGGCGGTCACCCACTTCCGCGACGACACCCACGACGTCGCCCAGTTCGTCGACGGCATCATCGATGTGTCGGGTGGCATCGCATTCACCGCCGTTGCCGGGTTCGTTCTCGGCGCCGCCGACGCCCGGGCCGCGGCGATCCTGGTGCTACCACTGATGGCGGTTGCGGTCGGGACTCGTGTCCTCGACGGGAAGATCAAGGCGTATCGCAGTGCCGACCGGGCCGCTGCTGCGTCGGTGAGCGGACTGGTCGGCGACATCATGGCCGGGGCAACGACGATCAAGGTGAACGATGCCGCCGATCCGCTACTCGGCCGACTCGGTGACCTTGTCGCGAACCGCAGCCACACTGCGGTTAGCGACAACGTGCTCGACGAGGGGGTGCAGGCCTTCGGTAAGGGAGCGGCCGACGTCGGTCTTGGCCTGGTCCTGCTCGGGAGTGCAGGCGCTATCGCCTCGGGACGGTTTGGAGTTGGCGAACTCGCGTTGTTCACGGCGTACCTCGGTTGGCTCAGTTTCCTGCCTCGGATGGTCGGTCGGCTGTTGGCTCGTCGGAAGCAAGCCGGGGTTGCCTTCGAGCGGATGGGACTCCTCGTTGCCGACCAGCTGGCAACCAACACGGTGGTGCCCCGCGATCTACCGATCGAGGCCCGCCAGCTTCGGCTGCCGCTCGATCCGGTGCGGCCAAAACGGCAACCACTCGAGCGCATCGAGATCAACGATCTGTCGGCCCGCTATGGAAATGGGGCAGGTCTCTACCATGCCTCGTTCACGATCGAGCGGGGAAGCCTCACGGTGATCACCGGTCCGGTGGGGGCAGGAAAATCGACGCTGCTGCGTGCCCTGCTGGGCCTGGCATGGCAGGCCGAGGTGTCGGGCGAGGTTCGATGGAACAGTGAGCTGATCACTGACCCCGGTGCGTTCTTCGTCCCACCGAATGCTGCGTTCTTGTCGCAGGTTCCACAGTTGGTGTCGGACTCGGTCGCCGAGAACGTGTCCCTCGGACCGGTCGACTCTGTCGCTCTCGAGCGAGCCCTGTCTCATGCCGCCATCGACGTCGACATTGCCGCACTACCTGACGGCGCCGACACCCTCATTGGTCCCCGTGGGCTTCGATTGTCGGGAGGGCAACGGCAGCGACTCGCAACCGCCCGAGCCCTCGTGCACCAGCCCGAACTGGTCGTGCTCGACGACCTGTCGAGTGCGCTCGATGTCGAAACCGAACTGGCGTTGTGGACCAATCTTGCCGACGCCGGAATGACCGTGCTGGCAGTCTCGCATCGAGCCGTCGCCTTCGACCGAGCTGATCAAGTCCTGCGACTCGACGCTGGCGTCCTCGCCCCGGTGGTCAGCGCATCCGAGTAGCGTCGGGTCTCTCGTTGCGGTCGAGCCGACGGTGATCGTCGATGGGAAACGCAACATCCTTCAGGTCTTTCAAGCGGTCGACAGCGGTTGGCAAGCGTCTCCCTCGTCGATGGCCTGGTCGGACTTCCACTCGTGCTCTGTGCTCGTCTGTATGCACTGCTCATCTGTATGCACTGTCCGACGTCTGTAAGATGCTCGTATGACGAAAAGCGTAACCGTACGGCTGAGTGATGCCCATATGGACTGGCTGAGGTCAGGAGGACGGACTGCGACCGAGGCGATCCGCGACGCTCTGGACCGAGCGATCAAGGAGGACAGTTACCGACAAGCGCAGCGGGTCTTGCTTCGCCTCCCGCTCGAAACCGAGGACGATTGGGGAGACCCGCAAGACTTCATGTTGAAAGCGCGCCCCAATGAAGGGTGAGCTCTATTGGGCCGAAATCGTTCACGACGATGGAAGTGTGAAGCGCCGGCCGGTACTCGAGATCTCAGCGCTGGAACTCACGGCACCGCTTGTGGTGCCAGCTACGACAACGGTCCGCAACCTGCCGTCGGAGGTTTCGCTTGCGGGCTATGGAGTAAAGGGAGTGCTCAACACACTCGCCACCGGTCCGGTCAGACGAGACAGTCTCGTCGAGGTCATCGGGTTTGTCGATCAACTGCTCCTCGATCAAGTTTGCGCCGCACTTGCTTGGACAACCGGTTGCGACTGACGGCGACCATTCAAGGGTCTCAGCCAGGTTGCATCACGGCGACTGGGTAGCGCTCGGTCAGCCGACCGAGTAGATCGTCCAGTCGACCGAGGCCACGCGGCACTCTACAGTTTGGCCTTGGTGCGTAGATTGCCCGATATCGAGCGGGAGGAGGCAAGATGACGACAGATCAAGACTTCGACTGGCCAAGCGCTCCCGAGAAGCCTCTGGTCGAGCGACCCATCTTCCTCGAACCGGGGGAATCGCTGCCGGCACTCCGCTACGTCAAGACCGATGCTCACCACTCGGCCGATCGCAGCCGTCGACTGTTCATCGCGACGCTTGTCGCCATCGGCCATTGTGTCGCCCTGTTGATGTCACAGCTGATCGCGGCGACGGTCGAGCGATCCAACAGGTCGAGCTCGATGGTGCGAGACGCCGCAGTGCTCCTCGATGATGCCTTCCCGATCATGGTCGGCCTCCACTTCATCGCCGGTTTGAGCGTCTTCCTGTGGGCATTGCAACGTCGTCCGCAGCGGCGAATGGCGTCGCTGCTTGCTTCGGCGGCATTCCACTGTCTCTGCGTGGTTGGTTGGTGGACGCTCTATGAGATAGCCGCCAGAAGTGTCGACTCCGGGTTCTGAGCTCGGAGCGGCTCTGGGCTGGGGTGAGCGTCAGGTGCCTGCGAGTTCGGCAACGACGGGAGCGAAATCGTCCATCTCGTCGGGGCCGATACCGATGTAGCTGAAGCCGTAGGTTTCACGCCGCTCGATCAGATCGGCTGCCATCTGCGACGCCGTTCCGCACAATGCGAGGGGAGTTGCCAATGCCTGCTCGGCGGTGAGACCCATGCCCTGTGCCATGGCCTCGGCCGTTCCCTGGCGGTCGTCGGAGAACACGACAAAGAAGCAGCGAACGTTGAGTTCGATGTCGTCGAACCGGTCGCCTGCGCCGGCTTTGACCCATTCGATCTTCTCGACGTAGCGCTCGGCGACAGCATCGCTGATCGTGGAGCCGTCGATCTTGCCGGAGTGCAGATTTGGGTTCACCCCGACGATGTCGGCGTGCTTGCCTGCCACGCCGAGCATGCGCTTCCCGCCACCCCCGATGAGAAACGGGACCTGAGCCTGGACCGGCTTGGGACGGAGGTCGAGATCGGTGATGGTGTAGTGCTCGCCATCGAACGAGTAGGCGCCCTCGCCGAAGAGTCCTTTGAGGATCTGGACCGACTCGACCAGTCGGTCGATGCGCACGCCCGGCCGGTCATAGGTCATGCCCGCGGCGACGTAATCAGTCTCCATCCAGCCGGCGCCGATGCCGAGTTCGAGGCGGCCGTCGGACAGCAGATCGAGGGTCGCCATCTCCTGCGCGAACACCACCGGGTGGCGGTAGTCGTTGCACCACACCAGTGCGCCGAGTCGGAGATCGGTGGTGGCATCGGCCGCGCATTGGAGCGCGATCGCCGGTGCCATCGACCCGTCGAAATGATCGGGAATGGTCAGCGTGGAGTAGCCGAGATCCTCGGCCTTCTTGGCCAACTCGACCCATTCGGCGCGGCTGGACGCGGTACTGGCTTGGACTCCAAAACGAAAAGGTCGAGGCATGGGCCGACTCTACGACCTTGCCGCGCGTTGCCGCCACGCAGTCGGGCCTTGCGAGCCCCAGGGGTCGAGTCCCATTAGGTTTCATGGTCCCATCGGGGAATGCCTTCGCCGTAGCGCTTCGGGCGATGACTCGGTCTGTCGGTTCGACGTTCTGTGTTTGGGTTTGTGTCAACCCGTTGTGTCCGCTGCTCGGATGGCTGGGGTCGCAGGTGAGAGGGCGCCGACGAAGTAGACCCCGTCGTACCCCTCGGCGTTCGGTGCGGCAAAGGTCTTGATGGCGGGCACCGTGGCCACGTTCTCGCTAGCGTTGCTTTGGAACGCGGTTGGACCGCAGGTGCGATCCTCTGAGCACGTCCACGCAGAACCTCCCGAGTGCCCAACATCGAGTGTCCGCACCGCCCCGTCGCCGAGATCTTGACTGACGAGATAACCCATCGGTTCGTAGTCGGCGTCGCAACTCACACCACGCACGCCGCGGCTGTGAAGATTCCCGGTGAGTGTGATCGTGACCGCATCCGGCGTCGCGTCGACAGCGGCGATTACTCGCCGTGCCATTGCCACGTCACGGTCTGTGGCGCCGTATGAATCGATCAACACAACATTCAGCTCGGCACCTTCGAGCTCACGACCTCGGAAATCATCGAGTAGGCCGAGTATTGCGGTGCTCGACCGGCCATCGGCAGACTCGGCGGTCCAGAAAGGTCCGGCCAATAGCGCGGAGAGAGCGACAGGTCCTCCATCGGAGGCAAGAAACGCTCGAACCGCCGCCGTCTCGTCGTCAGGAATCTCGAGGCCAACGTTCACATCAAACCCGTAGCTCAACGCGGTACAGGCCAGCGCCTGCACGAACGCCGGGCTTTCGACGGTGCCATGCAACCCCCCGACCAGGATCGCTGTGTTCGGCTGAAGGAGTCCGCTCACTGGTCGCCTTCGTTCCGTACGGCTCGGCCAACACCCATCACCGGCTGGCAGCCCGCCTCGATTGGGAGGCGCTCCAGGTCGGCACAGTGCTGCTCGAACCTCGCGAGGTAGGTTTCGAGCGGCTCGAGTCCAACTTGGGAGCGGAGCTGATCTACTTGCTCCGGTTCAGCGAGGTCGGGGCGCGGGACTGGTTGACCGTCCATGCATCCGGTCTGGGACCCGTACTTTTGAGGACGATTCGTGTTGGCCGCCACCCGATCGGTCAGCAGAGCCACGCCTTCGCGCGTCGCCATGTTGTTCTGGCCATTGGTCAACAAGGTCAGGACCCGCTGCTGAAACTCTGGGTTCGCGTCGGAGTGTTGCGTGATCAGCAATGCCGCTGATGAGGCATCGTCGCCGACGAGATCGGGTGACGGCCACCCGTACTCGTCAACGATTTCGATCAGGCGAGCAGTCCGCGCTTCATCGTGCCATGGTGCTGCGTCGATCTCGCCGAAGTGGGTGCGCTCCGCCTGGTCTGCCTCCGCCATCTCCACCAGTTCGCTCCTGATCCCGTCGAGGTCGGCAGGATCGACCGCAATGCTCGAGGGTGACAGCGTGCTTGACGACGGACCATTCGATGTCGTCGTTGACGGCCCCTGGCCATCTGGTGTTGAACTGCTGCAACTGGTGAGGACCAGCCCGACGGTCAGAACTGTCGCTGCCAGGCGCACCTCGAAATCATCGCACATAACGCTCCAGCCGATCCCGCACCGTACGCCTCATGCTCTGAATCTCGGGCCGTCGAGGGACGCCGGACGATCGGCGTACGCTGCGCAAGCAATGGGGTTGCTTCGCCACATCACGCATCCGAACGTTGCTATTGATCCGGCTGTTGCCGTTCCCCATTGGTCGTTGAGCGAGTTGGGCCGTCAGCGAATCATGGCGATGCTGGGTCAGTCATGGGTGCCCGGCATCAGTCGGATAGTGAGCAGCGCCGAGACCAAGGCGGTCGAGACGGCGACGATCCTCGCGGGCCACCTCCGGCTGGAGATCGAGGTTCGAGCCGGCAGTGGCGAGACCGATCGCTCGGCTACCGGATTCGTTCCACCTGGCCGGATTGCCGATCAGTCGTCGTCACGACCAGTCGGGACAGGGTCACTACTGGACGCGCGACCGCAACAGCGGGAGCCTTGCTCCACCGATGGCGCCCGATCGACGACATCGCTCGGGCACCAGCGTGAGGCTCAGGTCGGGACTGGTGTGGCAATCTCGACCAGTGCACCGTTCGGGTCGAGCACGTAGGCCACGGTCTGGCCCCACGGCTTGTCGATCGGGTCGACATATCGGCGGGCACCGGCCGACAGCGCGGCTTGGAGTACGCCAGCAACGTCGTCGGTGACCAACGTGATCGAGATGGCCGGCGGCGGCGAGCCTGGGTCGAGCGATCTGAACCCGCCGGCAGCCGACAGGTTGGACTCGGCCAGGGCGTTCGAGACGAAGGCGAGTGTTGTCGCACCGGTGTCGAGTTCCCCGTAGTCGCCTTCGGGGGTCACGAACCTCTCATCGAGGTCGAACGCTGAGGTGTAGAAGTCGACGGTGGAGCGGACATCGTCGACATAGATGATCGTGTAGCCAAGGGTGA
>RCMY010003739.1_pt1 | contig 13360 bp, 8 predicted proteins | sample 2041341 | NCBI WGS metagenome assembly RCMY01 (sample SAMN09708234, study PRJNA481090) | Marine sediment metagenome, whole genome shotgun sequencing project. | reverse complement strand
TCTTCTTCATTTTATATTCCTTTTTTTGTGACGTCCTTTCTGGACGGAGCTTTTCCATTCTCTTCGGAAGCTCAAATTCACTTTCAATTTTATGTTATACGGGCGGCTGCTTAGCCGCCCGTCCTTGCTATTCACTGGTAGCGTGTTCGCCAGGTTATCTCTGTTACCCGCGGCCTGACCTGCTTGTTATGCTCATGCAACCACGCCAGTTCTTCATCCAGATATTGCGGATCAAGCTCTATCCACCAATTACCGCGCTGCGGATTCCATCGGTAACCGCGCCGCCGCAATGCTGTCTTTTGGCCGTAAGCCGCATCAATTGCCTCGATTTTGACCGTCGGCATCTCCGCTTTTTGCAACGCTTCTGCCATCACCGTGCGCCCGCTGGGCAAACGATGAGCTAGCAGATTTACCAATGCTTCCACATCAGCCAGGGCGCTGTGAGCTTTGGGAGCAAATAACCCTATCTGATAAAGCAGATGACCAAGCTTTGCTCCGTCAAATCCATGTGATTGCCAATCAACATTTGCTAAACTGCAAATCCAGGGCAGATGATCAACGCCCGGTATTAGCCGTTCCAGAAATGGCCGGTCAAAGCCAGCATTATGCGCGAGCACAGCATCGACTGTCAGCAGCAGCTCTGCAAAGGCATCGCTGCTGAAAATTTTGCCGGCAACATCTGCGTCCGTAATCCCGGTTAAGGCAGTGATCTTTAGCGGTATCGGACGGTCCGGATCGTTCTGGCCCTGGCCTTTACGGATGATTTTGCAAATCCGCCCGTTGGCATCGACCGTTACCAGCGCCAACGCCAGCTCGATAATCACGTCATCATCTGGATCAAAACCGGTCGTTTCGCAGTCGATGACCGCAATAGTTGTCACAGGACCCTCTGGATCAGCGATGCTGGGCCATTCCGATAATGATGCGATCTTATGCAAGATGCGGCGGTTTGGATCACTTTCACATTTGCAACAATTCGCATTTTGAAATGCGTTTTCATGTTTATTTTTCATAATCTGCCTTTGGTTGCAACGTCAGCAGACGGAACCATTTTCCATCTTCAACTCACGTCACAAACCAAAGCTTCAGCTGGTCTCTTCCTTCCTCCTTCTTCTTTCTGTGCGGCTGTCTGATGCGCTTTTCCACATGCGGGTCCATGACAAGTGGAATTTGCCGGGTCTTGTTCATTGGCGGCAATGTTCACGTTCTTTGCCGAAAAAAACTGATGCTTCACGAGCACACATTAGTCTCAGCAAAAGTGAAGCGTCACAATTTGCAGTGCGCCAAGCAGCGTTGCCGGGTAAAACTCAGCGACCGCGATCATGCCCCAGTCGCGGACGTGTTTCTCAGTTCTATTACTTATCAGGCGATGGGCGTCGGCGGCGGCCTAATGTCGATGTTCGTTGCCATGAAACATTATCGGCCGAACGAGTTTTCCTGTGTCTGCCGCTGTCTCGCTGACGTTGAACGATATTTTGCAGCATCCTCTTCAAGGCTTCTACGCTCTTGCTCCGGCATTTGTATCGGCCATTTTTTGATCTGAATGGCTGCAGAATGGGCAATGGACAGATGCTTTTGATCACCAAGAGCTTTCACTGAAGTCCATTTTTTGAGGTAATCTTTGCTTTTTCGTTCCTGCTTTTGACGTATCAGATTGGTCACCAAACCGAGTTCGTCAGATCCTTTCCAGGTCAGAATTGAATGCGGGCTTTCCTTCGCTACAAGCGAGATAACGGCATCGTCATCATCAATAATTTGGTTATCCGTCCGCTTCATAAGCAACACAAACACATCGACTATCGCTGCCTGATATCGGTCATAATTTGTACCGAATATGTTATTCAACTCTTGAGTAGGAATTGCCCCGTCGTCAGGATTTTCGTCAAATACAATTTTGTCCGAGCGCACATCTGCTCCTTCAGCGACCTCATTCGCAACAGCCACTTTGCCCGGAATAGCCTCGGTAGAGACTGCCAATTGTCCTGAGTATTGCGGATCTACAGGAGAAGCATCGCGAACCATCGCCTGCGGTGCACTAGAACTTGTGTCTCCGCCTGAGCCGTCATTTTTTTGGAACACTGTCTTGGCCATCCGCTCAAGCTTGGCTAGCTGGGCTTTCATGTTCTCGATGACAGTGTGACCGCTATCGAGGCATGCATCAAGATCATGGCTTACGGTGGCCTGCTCTCGCACAATCGCGCGCTTCACTTTCACCGCAGCTACACGATTGGGCATCGATACACGTTTCATTTGGACTGGCAAAAACCCATCCGGTTTTAATCTGCGCGAAGGCTCGAACCTCTCAAATACGCCTGACGTCTTTGAATAATCGACTGATGTGAAAGATTTTACTTCCAGTCGCGCTACAGTTGGTGTTGTCGGCGAAAGCGAAGTGATTGGCCCCGCGAACACAGGACTGGCAACAGTCGCTATTTCAAATTTCGGAATGTGATCTGGCCTCAATATGTTTGATGGCATAACGCGCATCCTGACATGTGAAATTGATGTCTTTGATACCTTTATTTGCACAACACGTGGCACAGCTGGCAAAGTATATGGCTTTTTTGCCGCGCGGATGTTGAAGATTTTATCCAGGGGTCGGATGCTCGAATATTTCGGGAGAAACATTTTAGTGTCTGCCGGGATAGGGACCTTAATGAACCGGCTAATATCCGGGCTTGCGCCAACTGTTTTTGACGGCGCCTTTTTTACCCTGATCGGCTTGAACACAACAGGCATGATTGCCGGTTTGACCGCCATAAATCTCGCAGAAAGATTATAGTTCACAGTTTCCCTGGCGACAATTTTCGGACTGATAGCTGGGCCTGAACAATATTTCATCGGTGCCGGCGTCAGTTTCCATTGAGCCGGTTTGATCGGTGCAGTTTTGGCAAAATTCGTAGCCATTACAGAGTGTTTTTCATTCGTATTAACCGGCAAAACATGTGGCGAAAATATCTTTGAGTGGACCGAAACCGAACGCGCCGGCCTGAATCTCATCCGCACAATTTTTCTCGCTACAGCGATGCGATCTTTGGCCTTGCGCGCCAGCTTGGCCGTATCTGATAATATCCGCGCTTTCTTGGCTGCGATATTTTTAACAACCGCATTATTCTCAGAAATGATCTGCTTGTTAGCCTCGTTATCGGCAACATATTCTCCTGCCCGTGCGGCTCGGGTCTTCCGTTTGTCCAAGTCTCTCTGCGGCTTGTGTGACAGCCCGCGCTCGGCATTTGAGAGGTGCGTGAACCTTCGATCTACGCCTGCGCGGGCGAGAATATTAGTTGTAATATCAGCCACCTGTCGGCGGGCATGACGCCAGTAAACGTCCCCATCTAGATCGCTGCGAAAGTCCTCAGAAATATTCCATTTGTAGGGCGACACGCGTTCCATGGGTCTCCATGCAGCGCAAATATGAGCGTGATAATTGCGCGGATCTCCATTTGGATCAGGCGTATGCAAGCCTGCTGCATAGGGTAATCCATGCCTGCCAAAAAGCTCGTGCGAGATGGCCTGGACTATTTCAAAGCGCACTTCCGGCGGAACGTCATGCGGCAATTGAACAATTATATTTGCGTTGATTTTCGCGTCTTTACGGCTCTCCCGCTGAGCCAGTTCCAAAAGGTCGGCACCCATAACAACTTCGTGAATATCGTAGCCAAGATTGCTTATAACCATCGGGTTGCCGAGGCTGTCTTTTTCGCAATGAGCTACGTCAAGGGCGTAAACAATACGGCGCGAGAAGACCCCGAAACGGTTCTTCTGCGCGCCATCATATCCAATGGAAACAAACACCCCGACCCGTCCATTCCGGTCGACAATAGGCGCGTCATATTTGGGCAATTGCACCATCGAAGTGGGTCTAATATGCTGGCTTCGACGACGAACTTTACGCCGTTTTGGCGGCTCGACTTCAATCGATATCTTGCGCGGCGGGCTGCTCTTTTCCTTCTTTTCAAGCTGTCGCTGGATAGCCTTGTTAATCCGTTTGTGAAACCGGTCACTGCGCAGTTCTGCCGCAATCGCGCGGCGCTCCCGTCGGTTCGCGGACACCTCGTCCCTGCGGTGTTTGCTATACTCCGAAAAGCCTTTCATAGTCAGCGTTAAAGCAGTTCCGTCGACGACCTTAGTATAAAGCCGCGCGACAGCGTCTAACTGTTCGCTAGATGGGGGTTTGGGGGGTTTTTCCGTTTCGCGCATGCTAAACAATTTCTCTCGCCAGTACCCCCCATTCTTAACTCCTACCTTTCTTCATGTATTTGTGACTCGATATGCTTTTGCGATTTTGGCTCGCTATCATCACCAGATAATTGGTTCCTTATAGCAACTGGGAGATTGCCCCTTTATGCTCTCCAAACTTCGTTCCTGCAGATTGATTGAGCGGCGATTAGTTCTGTGAAATTGTGACCGAAATCAAATCCAGCGCGATTCCAGATTTCGGGCCATCGCCGAACCTGATTAAGAAAAATCGTGATGCTTGATTTAGATTCCGTATGAATGAAATTCCCGCGTGGACAGGTTGTTGAGATCAATGTTGGCTGCACCTCCTGCACTCACTGCGGTCGAGGTCCAATAGATCTGGAAATATTCATTATCGAAATCGTCGGCGTGCGGGTCGCAATTCTCATACACTTTCTGCCAGCAGCAAAGACTATGCGAGAAAAAACTTTGAACCGCTGGTGCACTCAAATTTTTCGAGTCACAAAGCCGGGACCAAATTCGCGATCTACATGACATGAAGAAAGGAACTCTTCGTGAAACAAACCGATAAGCGATTGCACAACTCCGTGTCGCTGGCAGGCCCGCTCATCGATCGAGGGCTCACCGCCGAAGATGCCGATGCGCTATTGGGAATTATGCTACTTCGCACGAAATCTGCGACGCGGTTTATTATGGCTATCAAAGGCTGGAGAAGTCGCCGGCTCATTGATTTGATTCCGGAGATGATTGCGCGTGACGGTTCATTTTTTGCAAATCTTGCACAGCAGTTGCGTTGGCAAGAACGCAAAAGCAAATATGAAAAGGAAAAGCTGGCTTGGGAGGCTGCAGAGGCAGATAATTTCTGGCGCAGCAAACCTATGACGCTGGGACAAAGATATTTGGTGCAGTCAACTGCTAGCCTGCTGCTGATCGAAATACCAGCAGGGCTGGACCGTGGCGGCGCTTCCGACTGGCTTGATACGCATATGGCGCACTTGGTCCTGATGATCGACGAATCGATGCAGGAGGATAATCATGAATAATATTGAACTAATGAATTTGGCTGGACAGAAGTGCCTTCTGTCTACCGCAGAAGCAATCGAAGAGCATATGCGAAATCTGCAGACGCAAGCTGGTGAATATGCTGAAACATTCACACAAATGGTAAATCAAAACAAATCACGTTCTGCTGATGACGAAGCTTCCGCTGATCGCTTGACAAGAATATGGGATTTGAATGTCGCGCTAATTGAGGATTTCAATGCAAAAGAAGAATTGTTTCAGCTGGTTTACAGACTCCAATCTATCGCCGACCAGGAGATCGCGCTAGACCAATAGCACTAGGCTGCCGATCGATCGTCAATGAGATTGCTAAGACAGTAACGGCCGATTTTGACCAAGTTGACAGAGCAGCGAGGACAAGTCAGTGGATTGGTAGGCTGGCGTGTTGAACCAGCGGGAGGATGACATTTTTTACAAACTGCGCTAGATTTGCCTCTTCGTTTATTTGCTGAAATTCCCAGGCAAAAAGCTTCACGTTTTTTCAGCAGATGCCAGATCGGATCCTGGCTGGCAGGCGTAGCCGCATGCGCGAGATAAGCCCAGACCTCGGAGGCTCCGTTTATTTGAAGCAAGCGAGATGATTGGAAGAAAAAGCTGTGAAGATATCGCCTGACGATCAAAAAATATTTCTTCACCGATGAATCGGTCTTAACATCGTAAGCTAGACTAGCCCACTTGCCTGCCTCAATATTCTTTCTCGACCATATTTCGTTATGAAAGCTGAGCATTTGAGAAGGTGCGCCGAATGACGCCAATCCTTTTGCCGCATAGTCATTTACCAGATTTGCTGCGACACAAAGTGCTGACGGGTCGTTACCAACTTGGATTTTAGTATTCTCAAAAGAAAGAAGTTCATCAGCGAATGTACCGATACGAGTGGGCGCAAACTTCTGGCCACATGCCGCCGATGTGTCGATTATAAATCGGCAAGTGATCTGCTGGATCGTATGTCCGTAAATAAGAGCAAGTGAATGCCCTCGATGGCCGCCTGCCCCCTGGAAACGTTCAACAGTGTCATTGCCCAAGCCTTTATTGCCAGGCCCTCTTCCTGTTGCAAAGGCACTGGTCAATTGTTCATAAAGATCGGCGAGTAAGGCCTTCGCAGCCTTGGGCCCCAAGCCTAATAGGATTTTGTCAGTAAGCAGACCTGTAAATTGGGTGTCAGCCAGCATTGACAAGCTGTTGCCAACCGGCATTCTTTGGTGATGGTCGCAATCAATCATGAGTGATTTACGAAGAGCCAGCGAAGAAGAACCAATAAATTTCATATAGCTTTGCAATCCTGCATCTTTGGACTGCATTATAGTTTCAACAGGATCATCCTCCTCTGACAGACTTTTCAGCGTCGCAGTGGTTAAATGTTGGTGCGGCAATACCGCGAGAACCATTTCCTTGTGCCGCTGCGCGTTACCAATAACACGTATAGCGGTTGCAGGCGCGACTTGAAGGTTTGCAAAACTCGCTGTGACCAGATCAATCGGTGTTTTTGGGTGTATCTTTCTTATCCATGGGTATAACTCCTCAGCCAGTTCATACTCGCGCGAGATGAACAAGAAAAATAAAATGGGGCAGCTCTTACGTAGCATCCACAGAAAGTTTGCCGCTTCGGTGAATGTGAACGACCAACTTGCTTTCTGTGAGCGTTCGTTTTGCGCTGAGATAAGCGTCGTAGAATACAAGAATTTTTCGACATCCCGTTTCTGGCTAAATAGGTTGAGCTTCATATTCGCATGGCCATCAAAACTCCTGATAACTTTGCTGACTAAAAATAACGGTGATACCGAGTAAAAGGGCAAGTTGATCCCAGGAGCCATTGGCTCAAACGTGTCGCCATTATTTATTTCATCGCGCGTCCCGAGCACAGCTTCAATGCCGTTTATAAAACGCATCTCCTGTTCGCTGAATGGAAGAACGTCGTCCGGAGTGATTTCGCCTTCGAGCAAACCGACATAAACATGCGCCCATCCTTGAATGTCAGGCCTTCCTGCAATTTGCGAGCCTAACTGCAATCGTAAATTTGTTGTAATGACATTGGATAGAAAATTCTGATCGATCATGATTTTGTCCTGAAAAAAGAGTCAAGTCTTTTAGTATAGGACAAAAGGCAGACACGGCCCTCATAGTATTTCATTTTTTTGAGTCACAATTACATCCCGCATCCATTGTGTGATGTGTTGCTGCATGAAGTCGCAGCCCCAATCTCAATTGCCAAAAGACGCAGCCTGCGGGCCGAACCCCGGTGATTCAATTGGGGACAAGTGCAAAATAATTGATGATCTCCCCACCGAATTACCTATCTTGAGTGAGGAGTTTCTCTGGCTGACAGAACTTCTGCTCGAGGTGCTTTCCCCACCTTCAACCGACAAAGGCTAACAAAATGACTGAACTTCTGCCTGCTGCCTCCTACGCCCGTGTGTCAACAAAACGGCAGGCTGAGGCCGGAACTTCATTGGAAGAACAAGATAAGGGCATTGAGGCTGCGGCACTAAGAACAGGGCACAGGATCATGGCCCGCTATGTTGACGGCGGAGTCTCGGGGCGATCAGACCGCAGACAAGATTTTCAGAGATTGATCGCTGATTGTTGTTCCAAAAGTCGCCCTTACAAAGCTGTTATAATATATAACTTTTCAAGATTTTTTCGAGATGATTACGAACTCGAAGGGTATCGCCGTAAGCTTGAAAAAGCTGGCGTCGAACTAATATCTGCAACTCAGGAAATTTCGTCTGGGCCGCAAGCGAAACTTCAACGTGCGATTATAACTGCGATGGATTCAGCTGCGTCCGATATCAATGCTGCACAAGTCACGCAAATGATGCGCGCAAACGCGGAAGCTGGCTTCTGGAATGGCAGTGTGCCAGCTTTAGGTTACGAAACCTATGTCGTAGAAAAGCGAGGCAAAAAGGAGAAAAAGAAACTCCGGATAGTCCCCATAGAGGCTTCGCAGGTAATCGAGACAGTCGATCAGTTTCTTGGAAAACGCGATGGTGTTCGGCTCGGCATCGGCAAACTTGCCCAAGACCTTAATAATCGCGGCCTGAGCTATCGCGGCCGTCCGTTTACCCCGAACATCGTCCACCAAATGCTTACCAGAGAAACTTATGTCGGGCGTCACTATTACAACGTCCGGGATAGCCGAACCGGAAAAATCCGCCCTCGAGACGAATGGATCAAGGTTCCCGTTCCGGCAATAATAACTGAAAAAGACTTTCAGGCGGTTCAAAAGCTATTAAAATCCCGTGACCCAAAGATGTCGGCCGCCCGGACCCACAGTAGCCCGGTATTGCTTTCAGGACTTGGAAAGTGCGGAAATCCCGGATGTAACGGAACGATGATGCTAATGACGGCTAAGTCTGGCCAATATCGTTACTATGCCTGTTCGAATGTGAGGCGAAAAAAGGACCATAGTTGCGGCGGAAATAACGTAACAATGCAACTTGTCGATGATGCTGTCCTAAAAGCTTTGGAGAAACGCTTATTAAAACCGGAGCGGCTCAACATGCTCTTGGCTGGTCTGCTTGAGCGATCTGAAGGGGCTGATACGAAGCGGCGGCAAGCAGTTGGGATTCTCAAGGCCGACCGGACGGGCGTTGAGACTTCGATCACACGGCTATTTGAAATGGTCGAAACAGGAATGATTGAAGCTGGAGACAGCGATTTCAAGGATCGTTTGGCGACTCACAAGAAACGCAGGACGGCCCTAGAGGAGGAAATACGCATTCTCGATCTACAGATCGGCAACAAAAATCGTCGCATCGATGAAAATATTGTCGCAAAGTTTGCCGAGTCTCTTAAGAAAATACTCAGAGACCCCTCAAACCCGATAATGCGGAAAAACTACGTGCGCGCGTTTGTAGGTGAGGTCATAATGACTAAAGAACGTGTTATCATCCGTGGGCCAATATCGGCACTCAGCGATGCCGTCTCCAGTGAAAACAGTGATGAAATACCAGTTCGTACTTCTATGGTAGATTGGTGCGCCCAGGAAGATTCGAACTCCCGACCCCTTGATTCGTAGTCAAGTACTCTATCCAGCTGAGCTATGGGCGCTCACCAGACGGTGCAGATAGGGGGTGAATTCCCTGCTGGCAACCCATAATTGCTATTTTTGCGACAGTGCCGCCTGCGCCGCGGCCAGGCGTGCGATTGGCACGCGATAGGGAGATGCGCTGACATAATCGAGGCCGGTTTTCTCGCAGAAGGCGATCGACGCGGGATCGCCGCCATGCTCGCCGCAAATGCCTAGTTTAATATCGGGGCGGGCTGCCCTGCCCCGCTCTGCCGCGATTTCGATAAGCTGGCCGACACCCTCGATATCGAGGCTGACAAACGGATCGCGCGGGAAAATGCCCTTGTCGACATATTGGGTCAAGAAACGTCCGGCATCGTCGCGGGATACACCCAAAGTGGTCTGGGTCAGATCATTGGTGCCAAAGCTGAAAAACTCGCCATGTTCGGCGATAGCGCCCGCCATCAGGGCGGCGCGCGGCAGTTCTATCATCGTGCCGACGAGATAGTCGATCTCCCGGCCTTTTTCGGCGAAGACTTCCTTCGCCATCCGGTCGATCACTTCTTTCATCAATTCCAGTTCGCGCGCAGTGGCGACCAGCGGGATCATGACTTCAGGAATTGGCGCTTCGCCGCTGGCTTCCGCCACTTCGCAGGCAGCTTCGAATATCGCCCGTGCCTGCATTTCGTAGATTTCGGGATAAGTGACGCCGAGACGGCACCCGCGATGACCGAGCATCGGATTAAACTCGTGCAGTTCATTGGCCCGCTGTTTCAGCGTTTCGACGCCGACATCAGCGGCTTTGGCAACGTCTTCAAATTCCGACTGGTGATGCGGCAGGAATTCGTGCAGCGGCGGATCGAGCAGACGGATGGTCACCGGCAGGCCGACCATGACTTCAAAAATCTGGCGGAAATCATCGCGTTGCTCGGGCAGCAATTTCGCCAGCGCCGTCCGCCGACCTTCCTCGTCAGGAGCGAGAATCATCTGGCGCACGGCGGTAATCCGCGCTGCGTCAAAGAACATATGCTCGGTCCGACACAGGCCGATGCCCTCGGCACCGAAATCACGCGCAACCTGACAATCGAGCGGGGTTTCGGCGTTGGTGCGGACGCCAAGACGGCGAACCTTGTCGGCCCAGACCATCAGCACGCCAAAATCGCCGACCAATTCTGGCTGGATCGTATCAACCCGCCCCGCCATCACCTGGCCATTGCTGCCGTCGATGGTCAGCATATCGCCTTCTTTCAGCTCGCGATCGCCAACCTTCATGATCTTGGTTTCATTATTGATCGAAATGGTGCCGGCACCGGAAACACAAGGTCTTCCCATGCCTCTGGCGACCACGGCGGCGTGTGACGTCATGCCGCCACGGGCCGTCAATATGCCTTTGGCGGCATGCATTCCGTGAATATCTTCTGGCGAGGTTTCCACCCGGACCAGGATGACGTCATCGCCCATTTCGGTGCGGCGTTCGGCGGTGTCGCTGTCAAAGACGATGAAGCCGCTGGCCGCGCCGGGAGAGGCCGGCAGGCCGGTCGTCAGCACATCGCGCTCGGCTTCCGGATCGAGCGTCGGGTGGAGCAGCTGGTCGAGCGCCATCGGATCGACGCGCATCACCGCTTCTTCCTCGGTGATCAGGCCATCATGGGCCATGTCCACCGCAATTTTCAATGCCGCCTTGGCGGTGCGTTTGCCCGAGCGGGTCTGCAGCATCCACAGTTTTCCGCGCTCTACGGTAAATTCGATATCCTGCATATCGCGATAATGGCGTTCGAGCAGGTCAAAGACGTCGGTCAGTTCCTTGTAGGTCTCCGGCATCGCCTCTTCCATCGATAGCGGCTTGGCACTGGCCTGTTCGCGGGCGGCCCTGGAGAGATATTGCGGTGTGCGGATACCGGCGACGACATCCTCGCCCTGCGCGTTGATCAGCCATTCGCCATAATAGGCGCTGTCACCGGTCGACGGATTGCGGGTGAAAGCCACGCCGGTCGCGCTGGTTTCGCCCATATTGCCGAACACCATCGCCTGGACATTGACCGCAGTGCCCCATTCGGAGGGAATATCGTTGAGCCGGCGGTAGACCTTGGCCCGCTCCGCCTGCCAGCTGCCGAAAACGGCGCTGACCGCGCCCCAGAGCTGGTCATTGACGTCTTGCGGGAATGGCTTGCCCCATTGTTTCTCGACCAGCACCTTATATTCGCCGACCAAAGCCTTCCAATGCTTAGACTCCATCTCAGTATCCGTGAAGAACCCATTATCTTCCTTGATAATTTCAAGCGCTTCTTCAAACGAATCATGGTCCAGTCGGAGCACTACATCGGCATACATCTGGATGAACCGGCGGTAGCTGTCCCAGGCGAAACGCTCGTCACCGGAGGTTTTCGCGAGACCTTCGACGGTTTCGTCGTTGAGGCCAAGATTGAGCACCGTATCCATCATCCCCGGCATCGAGGCACGGGCACCGGAACGCACGGAAACCAGCAACGGATCGGCGGCATTGCCGAATGTCTTTCCGGTCACAGATTCGATATGGGCAACGCCCTGCGCGACTTCCGCGTTCAGACTGTCGGGATAGGCGCCGGCATTGTTCATATATTCGGTGCACATTGCGGTGGAAATCGTGAATCCGGGCGGCACCGGCAGGCCGATATTGGCCATTTCGGCAAGATTGGCCCCTTTGCCACCAAGCAGGTTGCGGGCCTCGGTTTTATCGGAAGGCGCGCCATCCGCATTCATGCCGCCACCGAAACGATATACATATTGGGTCATCAACATCTCCCTCTCCCCTTCAGGGGAGAGGGCCGGGGAGAGGGGGTTTCCTCTTTGCCGGCCAATTCAGTTAAAACACGGAGAGACTTCCCCTCTCCCAACCCTCTCCCCTGAAGGGGAGAGGGCTATTTCCATTCATCGCCTTACCGCAAACCCTCGCCGTCAAACTTTACAAACTTTACACTGTTATGAATCAAATATCTTCTAGCCCTCGATCTTCGAAAAATCAGCGACTTGATGGACGGCATTGCGAAAGCGCGCGAGCAGGGCCAGCCGGGCCTTTTGCTTGTCATCGTCATCATCTTTCACCGTCACCTCCTCGAAAAACTGGTCAATCGGCCCGCGCAATGCTGCCAGCGCGGTCATCGCTTTTTCAAATTGCTCGTCGGCGATCGCCGCGGTCACTTCCGGTTGTGCAGCATCGAGCGCGTCCATGAGGGCCTTTTCCGCTTTTTCGGGCGTGTAGGAAAGCGGTTTTGCATCACCCTCACCGTTCGTCTCGAGCGAAGTCGAGAGACCCTGCGTACCATCATCCGTGTCTCGACTACGCTCGACACGAACGGCACCAGCACCCTCTTTCTTCAAGATATTCGAAGCCCGCTTGTAACCGGCGAGCAGGTTCACGCCGTCCGTAGTTTCCACAAAAGCCTGCAGCGCCTTAACCCGGGCGAGCAAACGCACCAGATCATCTTCGCCGCCCAGCGCAAAGACCGCGTCGATCAGGTCGTGACGGACGCCGGCTTCGCGTTGCTGGACTTTGAGGCGGTCGGCAAAGAATTCAAGAAGATCATGCATATAGCCGACATCTAACGGGGCTTCTACTTCGCCTCGAATTTCCGCTAAATTGAAATCTGAAAACCCTTCTCGTAAATTAATGTTGGCAACATCTTCAATCCAATCATAAACCTCTCGTCGAACGTCAATTTCTCGATCCGTAACGTAGTGTGCAAGCAGATTATTCAATATGGGAAGTTCGACATGGTGTAGTGAAAGTCTTATGTTGTTCGTCGTCAGCAAACGAATAACCGCAATCGCTGCGCGACGGAGTGCAAACGGATCCTTGGAACCCGTCGGCGTTTCGCCCATTGAGAAAAACCCAGCCAGCGTATCCAGCTTATCCGCCAGACTCACCCACACCGTCACCGGATCGGTCGGGACATCATCACCCTGCCCGACCGGCTTGTAATGATCTCTGATTGCGTGTGAGACTTCCACCGGAAGCCCTTCTTTCTCTGCATAATAGCCGCCCATCAAGCCTTGCAGCTCGGGGAACTCGCCGACCATTTCGGTGACGAGATCGGCTTTGCAGAGACGTGC
>RCMY010003899.1_pt1 | contig 13362 bp, 16 predicted proteins | sample 2041341 | NCBI WGS metagenome assembly RCMY01 (sample SAMN09708234, study PRJNA481090) | Marine sediment metagenome, whole genome shotgun sequencing project. | reverse complement strand
TGCTATTCTTCCAGTTCTCAATTAATTGCCAAATATACTTGAGAGAATACATTAAATATACATCAATATAAAAATGTTGGAGTACTAGGTAAAAACGGGTCGCCACCTCCGACAGTCAAGTGTCTTTTGGGAAACCTGCTCACAACGGGTTTGTCACCTTCTTAACTAACGCGTTTACCCATTTCTGCTCACCATCACGAAGAGGCTTCACATCGCTCCAAATATCCAATATTGTTAAACTTGTCACTTTATGGATAACGGCTGCCAGTGAGCTATTGGTATAATTATTGAAATAGCGTCCGCGTTTGTCGTAAGTCTCTTCTTCTCCCCACTTGAAAGACATATAAGCCACTCCATTTGTCACCAACGCGCGAGCTATCAAGGACAAAACATTTTCGATCTGCCTTTGCGGACAATGCAGTAAGCTTGCGCAAACCCATACCGCTTCAAAATCATTGTTAAAGGTTAGTTCCTGAAACGGCGCAACAATGACAGGCTGATTAATAACCCTCTCTGCAAATGCAGCAACCTCCGCGCTAAAATCCACAGCTGTTACTTTATAGCCAGCAGCGAGAAAGGCCTTACTATCGCGACCAGAACCACAACCCAAATCTAATATATGGCTTCCGTTTGATAAATTGGCTAGAAACAAACGATGCAACTCACTCATATCAAAATTAGCAGTTTCGTTGCAATAAGTTTGGGCATTGTTCTCATAGTAGGCAGACGTAGAAGATAAAGCCTTGTACTGTTCAACCAGCGGTATGTCTGCTGGCGCCCATTCAATCTGGCTTAATTCTTCTAAAGACAACCAGCGCAATTCATCGTGATCAATCAATTGGAACCTACCAGCGACATGATTAACGTAAAAAGCTAGCAGGCGAACAGTTTTACTGCCGTAGTCATAAACACTCTCGCCGACAAACCTTCCGATTTTAACACTGATACCAAATTCCTCTGCCATCTCGCGTTGCAGACATTCTTTTGCTGTTTCCCCCTCTTCAAGCTTGCCGCCTGGAAACTCCCAAAAACCTGCCAGATGCGAGCCTGACTTGCGTCGAGCTGCCAAAACTCTACCGTTTTTCTCGATTATTGCTGCTGTCACATCTATCACTTTGGGCATTGTTCTAATTCACAATCGCATAGGTAAAATGGACTTCCAGTATAGGTAGTTGGAATAGGCGAGGGTATGTATAAGCTACAAATTGTATTTATTGCTGTATTTAGCCGTTTCTAATCTCATCCTCATTTCTTGCGTTTGATAGCAATGCTCAATTAGCACGCGCTTGAGAAAATACGACTGCTGCCAGCGCTCTCAGGATGCCAAGGAGCGCATGCACACCATCCTCTTGCCAACCTTGCCTTGCTCCGATAAACCTCTTTCCGTCAATTGCAGCAAATCCGCTCGCGCAGTAACGTAAGGTGATGTGAGGGCTGCGCTTGTGCGACTTCTTAGCGTACCGATGTTCAAGGTGGCGCAGAGAATGGGTGCCCAATGCACGTCGCCTAATATTGCTATCAAATTTTCTTTATTGATAGTATGTGGTTAATTTGCAATCAAATATTCGTTCTCATTTGCAGTTACGCGCCCAACTATCAATTTGATACAAATTGATAGTAAATTGATAGTTGTAGCTAAAGTGTACGCCGTTTCTGCCAACCATTCGCGTTGGCACCTGCCATCGTTTAACCTTACCATCTTACACATGCCTAACAACTGAGCGGTGTCGCCTTATGCAACAATCTCCAAGCGGAAATCTAGTCACTCTCACTTACGTCATTTACGGTTTGCACTTGTTTAGCGCCGTTTCCGGCGTATTAACTACCGCAACTATCATGACGGCCTTTTTAACCGGCTGGCCTTCTATCATCGCGGTGATTCTTAATTACGTTGAGCGCAGTTCTACGCGAGGCACGTATTTGGAATCGCACTTTCGCTGGCAAATTCGCACGTTCTGGTTTGCGTTGTTGTGGGTTTTGGTTTGTGTAGTGCTGGTTATTACGATGATCGGTATTCCTATCGCGTTTTTGCTCGCAGCGGTTATTGGTTTGTGGGTTTTGTATCGTATGGTGCGCGGGTTGTCGCGGCTAAGGGACGGCAAACCAATGCCGCTGGATTAGTGCTGTGTTGGCTTAATGAAATTCAATCAGTTCCTTGCCGTAGAGTTCACGATATAGCGGCACTCTGTCTTCCGGGCTGGCTGTGTTGCCTGCCAGTCGGCCTTTCAACAGATCAAGCACTAACTCGGTTATCGGTGACAAGTCCAGATCTGTCGCCGACCTCAGCGGTGCCCAGTGCAGGTGTTCCAATTCTCCGTTACCGCTGATTTCCCCACTCATATGCGCGGCGTCTACGAGAAAGAAGCGCGCGTCAAAACGGCGCACACGGTTGGGCGGTGTGATTGCCCTGGCGACATAATCGAGCCGGTCCAGCGCGGGTACATAGCCGCGCGCAAAAAACGGATGCCAGCCTGGGGAGCGTGTAGTGGGAGGTGTTGCAACTGAATGCCCGAGTATCAGGCCGGTTTCTTCAAAAGTTTCACGCACTGCTGTCATGGCTAACGCTTTAGCTCTGGCGGGGGTAGCGTTGGCCGTTAATTTGGCCTCGACTTCTGGCCGCAAGGCAATTGGGCTAACGACGCGCGCATCGCCGGCGTCGACTCGCCCGCCAGGGAATACATATTTGTGCGGCATGAATATGTGCCTGGCGCTGCGCACTCCCAGTAGTACATCGCGGTTGTTGCGAACGATAATCAGGGTGGCGGCGTCTTTGGGTTTCAAGTGTTTAAAAATTGCTTAGCTGTTGTGAGTGCCCCAAAATTCTAGCTCCATGCCTTGGCGGCAGCCCAGCTTTTTGAAAATGGTTGGCTAGAACGATTGGCGGCAACAATAGGGCTGAGAAACTTTTCCACTTTGGCTACGATTTCTGCAAAGCTTGTCGGTATATGGTCTTGCTGCATACGTTTACGAAACGCCGTCCATTGCACTTGTTTAGCCACAGCAAAGGGTTCGTCGAAAGCGACAATATCTTCAGTCAAAACACTACCCCGTTGCTCGAAAGTCAGCCGAATGGCTTCTGCCAGCATGCCGCCTTCAAAATTGAAATGGCGGGACAGCAGCCAAATATCATAGAAATCCTTCATGCGACTATTCAGCAGGCCCAATTTGACCATTGCTTCAAACTTCTCGGCAATGGCGCTCTCGCGGTTGTAGGAGAGCAGGCTCGGTGGTGGAAAGTCCAGTATGGTGGGAAATTCCAATACTTCAGGGTCGGGGTGAATAACATCGCCGAAACCGATGTCGACTTGCATATTGATTCTTGCAGAGTCCAGCGTTGCGCGGAACCTGACTCTAAGGCCCTTGTAATCAGCCTCTTCTGTGATTTGTTCCGGCTTAATGGAGCCAAAATCGAAGTTCAAGCCGTCTGGCTCGACCTCTACAGCAAGTATGTCTCGAATCTGTTTAACAATATCGCCTTCTTCGTTGCTTGTTCGGCCCAGCATGTCGATGTCCATGGTTGGCCTGAACTGCGGTGCTCGCCAAGCCCTGAGCATCAGCGCGCCCTTAAGAATGAATCGATCAGCATGAGCAGATTGAGATAAGCGATAGAGAAAGCGTTCCATTGCGTAATATTGAAGTAATTCGCTGAAGGGTCTGTTATCGCTTCTGGCGCGATTCAACAGCCGTTGCCGAACCGAGGCGGCAACGTTTTTAACCGTCTTCACAGTGTTGCCTCGAGATAAGGTCGCATAATGTTCTCCACCCTGCAGGCTCGCCCATATTTTAATAGTTGGTCAGGATTGAACGGCTTTCGCGCTTTGTACAGTTTTAGTGCTTCCAGCACGATGTCCATGCCTATTTTATTGCGGAACTTGAAGCAATCGGCGAGAGTTTTCTCCGCGCTGTAAACCTTAACGGTTACGCCACTGATTTGGTGTTGCTCTATGCCAAGTCGAAGAGTTGCTTGCGAGAAGCGGTATACGCTGAGCGGTGGATAATCGAGTTGCGGTGTTTCAGCACCGCGCTGCAGCGCAATGGAAATAGCGTGCGGTATCTGCGTGGTGATTGCGTGAAAGGCCAGTGCGGAAGTAAGGCAAATGACCGCTTGAGGGACTCTGGTAGCAACGATGACGAGATCGGGATCGGCCACCGCTTCCTGATCTGTTAGTCGGTAAACCCCGCGTGACAACGCTTCTACTTCTCCCGAATCTCTGAGCTGGTAGAGCGTGCGTGGATGAATGCCGGCGCGAATGGCGTCAGCGGTGCGGATTGTGCCGCCCAGTTCACGAATAGCCTGTTTTGCTCTGCTCGTAGCGGTTGAGCGGGAGCTGCTGCCACTCATGGATAATAATACCTTCACATATAAATATATGTAGGTGATTCTATCCGTGGCATCTATCTAAAGCAATTAAAGTAGGCGCTTAGCGTGGTGAGGAATTAACGTTACCTCTCTATAGCTACTTCGTCGCCAAATAAACCGTGTTAGTAGCCTCGCCCCCCGTATAAGGATTGGCAAAGGCAACAATATGCGACTCGGAACGCTGAAAAACGCTATCAAGCAAGCGCGTAAACTCCGCTTCCGGCGGATCGTTAGACCACAATCCAAAAATGCCACCGGGATGAAGCTTGTCGGCCAAACTTTGCAAACCCGATGCAGAATAGAAGGCAGCGTTTGCGGGTTCAAGCCAATGGCTGGGTGAGTGATCAATATCCAGCAGTACCGCATGTACTAAGCCGCTAGCGTCTGCGCCTTTAAAGCCGCCCTCGCTTGCTGTAGCGAGTTGGAAGAAGTCGGCGTGAAGCAGAGAGCAGCGCGTATCTGCCGTCAGTTGCTTGCCAAGCGGAACCAGACCGCGCTGGTGCCAATCTATAACCGGTTGCATCACGTCGATGACCAGCAGGGATTTGACTGAGGGACTTTCCAGTGCGGCTGCGGCGGTGTAGCCCAAACCCAGGCCACCCACAACGATGTCGAGTTCGGCGGAATGGCCATTGGCAACAAGCGCTGCGAGCGCGAGTTTCGATAGTTGAATCTCGGCCTCGGTGAACAAGCTGGACATCAGAAACTCTTCGCCGAGCTTTACCTCATAGAGAATTTTTCCGTCTAGCCTGGGTTCGGCGCGGCGTCGCAGGCTGATGTTGCCGTGGGCGGTTTCCTGGTTGTCCAGTTCTTCGAATAGCATAGGTTGCCTCTATTGTGAGCGCGGTACTATCACCAAGCTGAGCTGTTCGCGACTAAAGTCGCTCCTACAAAGAGCTATGCCACCGGTGGGAGCGACTTTAGTCGCGACAAATCGGCAGGACAGCCGATTTGCACAGCCGCAGGCTGCCCGAAGGGCGAGCCACATGGACGTGGCGAGCGAAGGAGGCGCAACGAAATCACGTTTTCAGACAAGCACTGGATAACCATGCATATCGTCAGTTTAACTGAGGGTATACGTGGTTGCGATGTTACCTTGAGCTAGCAACCCTGCCTAAATCCTGCTGACTCGCCAGGTACTCATCATACGTACCGCGAAAATCCACCAGCTGTTGATCCTTGATTTCAACCACCCGTGTCGCCAACGACGACACAAACTCACGGTCATGGCTTACAAAAATCAGCGTGCCGTCGTAATGCTCCAGCGCCAGGTTCAGCGCCTCGATGGCTTCCATATCGAGGTGGTTGGTGGGTTCGTCTAACAGCAGTACGTTGGTATCCATCATCATTAACTTGCCAAACAGCAGGCGGTTTTTTTCGCCGCCGGAGCAGACTTTGACCTGTTTATTGAAGTCGTCGGCTGAAAACAGCAGGCGACCGAGAGTGGCGCGCACTATCTGGTCGTCGTGGCTGGGCTTGCGCCATTGGCTCATCCAGTCGAACAACTTCAAGTCGTTATCGAAATCGGCGGTGCTGTCTTGCGGGCAATAGCCTAGCGTTGCATTTTCGGCCCACTTTATCTTGCCGTTAGATGCGGAGAGCTCGTTAAGCAGGCAACGCAGAAACGTGGTTTTACCCGCGCCATTTTCACCAATCACGGCGAGGCGGGTGCCGGCGTCTAATATCATGTTGCCGTTAGTGAACAGTGTCTCGTCGTTGAAGCTGTGGCCTAATTCTTCCAAAACCAGCGCTTGGCGGTGCAACTTTTTCTCTTGCTTAAAACGAATGTATGGGCTCATGCGGCTTGACGGTTTGATGTCTTCCAGTATTATTTTGTCGATTTGTTTAGCGCGCGAGGTCGCCTGTTTGGCCTTTGAGGCATTGGCCGAGAAGCGGCTAACGAATTGCTGCAAGTCGGCTATTTGAGCGCTCTTTTTAGCGTTTTCCGATTGCTGGCGCTCGCGCACTGCGGTCGATGCGGTCATAAAGTCGTCATAGTTGCCGGGGTAGACGCGCAATTCGCCGAAGTCGATATCTGCCATATGCGTACAAACGGCATTAAGAAAGTGACGGTCGTGCGAAATGATGACCATTGTGCTCTTGCGCTCGTTAAGTAGAGCTTCCAGCCAGCGAATGGTATTGATGTCGAGGTTGTTGGTCGGTTCGTCCAGCAGCAGAATATCGGGGTCGGAAAACAAGGCCTGGGCCAACAGCACGCGCAGTTTCCAGCCCGGTGCGATTTCACTCATGGGGCCAAAATGTGTTTCCAGCGCAATCCCCGCGCCCAACAGTATTTCACCGGCACGGCTTTCGGCGCTGTAGCCGTCGAGTTCAGCAAAGCGTATTTCCAGTTCGGCGACTTTCATGCCATCGTCTTCAGACATTTCAGGTAGCGAGTAGATGCGATCGCGCTCCTGTTTGACTTCCCACAATTCGGTGTGACCCATGATGACAGTGTCGACCACGCTGTATTTTTCAAAGGCGAATTGGTCCTGGTTTAATTTGCCTATACGTTCATTCGGGCCGATGGACACGTTGCCTGCGGTTGGGGTCAGGCTGCCGTCCAGAATCTTCATAAAGGTCGATTTGCCGCAGCCATTGGCACCGATCAGGCCGTAGCGGTTGCCGTCGCCAAATTTGACCGAGATATTTTCAAATAATGGCTTGGCGCCAAACTGCATGGTGATGTTTGCGGTAGAGATCAATGGATATTCCTGGGTGATAAACAACGAGGCGCTGGAACGGAGTGTTCGAGCGGAAACAAACGGGGGCGTACTATAGAGACTTGTGGCCTTAACGTCGAGTTACGACTGCGTAAATCGCATTAATCGGGGTCTTCCGCCTCGCGCAGGCGCTCCTGTCGGGCTTCTTCTTCGGCCAGTACGGCTTTAATTTCCAGTAGTACGGAATCCACATCGGCGGCTTCCGTATCTTCTTCAAAATAGCCGGTCAGCATGATGTCCGGGTGTAGTTTGCCATCTTCATACAGCGCCCAAATTTCTTCGGCGTAATGCGTGTTGAGCAGCTCGGGGGCGAACTCGGCGTAGTAATTGGTCATATTATTAACGTCGCGCTGCAGCATTGCTTTGGCGTTATTATTGGCCGCCGCGTCTACCGCCTGCGGTAAGTCGATAATCACCGGGCCGTAATCGTCGACCAACACGTTAAATTCCGACAAGTCACCGTGAATGAGCCCAACGCAAAGCATGCGTACTACGTCTCGCATGACGACGGCGTGATCCTCAAGTGCCTGCTCTGCCGACATAGATACATCGTTTAGACGCGGTGCAACCTTGCCTTCATCATCGGTGACCAATTCCATTAGCAATACGCCATCGAAGCAGCCGTACGGTTTTGGCACACGTACGCCTGCACGAGCGAGTTTGTAGAGAGCGTCCACCTCAGCATTTTGCCAAACTTCTTCCTGCTGCTTGCGGCCAAACTTTGAGCCTTTCTCCATCGCGCGGGCGCGGCGGCTATTGCGTACTTTGCGACCTTCCTGGTACAGAGCGGCCTGTTTGAAGCTGCGTTTGTATACTTCTTTATAGACCTTGGCGCAGCGAATCTCCTTGCCGCAGCGCACCGCATACACGGTGGCCTCCTTGCCGCTCATAAGCTGGCCGATGACTTCGTCGACTATACCGTCGTCAATTAATGGCTGAATTCTTTTTGGTGTTTTCATGACCTACTTCATGGTACGGGGCGCAGGCCGGTAGTCAAAAACCAGACGATTGCGGATTTATTGTTCGTGAAAAGTGCTAAACGTCTGTAAAGTATAGTGTATTAGCGCGATTACGTCGCGCATGCTATTGAGATTGCATCAGGAACCTATGCCAGATACGCCATTAGAAAAAGTCAGCATTTTCGTCGACGTGCAAAATATCTACTACACCTGTCGACAAATTCATCAACGCAATTTTGACTACAACAAATTCTGGGGCAACGTCACGCGCAAGCGTGAAGTCTTCAGTGCGATTGCGTATGCCACCGACCGTGGCGATGAAAAACAGGTGCAATTTCAAAACATACTGCGCGCCATTGGTTTTACGGTAAAGCTCAAGCCCATGCTCAAACGCCAGGACGGCACCACCAAAGCCGATTGGGACGTAGGCATAGCGTTAGATGTGTTTGAAGCGGCGGAAAGCTGCGACACAGTGGTGTTGGCCTCTGGCGATGGCGATTTCGATATTTTAGTGCGGCGGATAAAAGAGCGATTCAACACCAACACCGAGGTGTATGGCGTGCTTTCGCTAACGTCTGGCTTGTTGATTGAAGCAGCCAGCAAATATGTGCCGATTGATGGGAATTTATTGCTCAAATGAAGCCAGGTTGTTAGTGCGCATGCCCACCCGCGCCGTGCGCGTGGCCGTGGGCTTTTTCCTCTGTGGTTGCATCCCGCACCTCGAGAATATCAACTTTAAAGCTCAGCTCTAATCCAGCTAACGGGTGATTGCTGTCTACGTCCACATTAAACTTGCCAACTTTAAGCACAGTTGCGTCTTTCGGGCCGTTGTTGCTGTTGATTTTTACGGTCATGCCGGGCCGCAGTTTGCCCTTGCTCAGTAAATGCTTAATCGGCACGCGCTGTTTGGCATCCTCGCGGCGCAGGCCATAGCATTGCTCCGGCGGCAGGGTGACCGCAAAACTTTCGCCAGCTTCTTTACCTGTCATCGCTGTTTCCAGCCCGTACAGAATATTGCCGTAGCCGTGTAAATAAGCGCTGGGATTGTCGGCGTCGCCACGCTCCAGCTCTTCGCCATCGGCGTTGCTTAATACGTAGGTGAAATTTACGACTGTGTTTTTTTCTATTTTCATTGGGGTAATTTAACTTTTGGTGGGAAAGTATTTTCGCATAAGCTCTAAGGAATGTATCCACTAACGCTCGGTCGAGAAGGGGTTTAGAAACTGCCGCCCCCAAAAAAGATTTTTATCCACGTCGCTCAATTGGGCTTGCTCACAGACTTCATTCCAGTGCTGTTCCATGGTCTCTATCAGGTGTGCGAGTATGGCGCGGGCATTATCCTCCGAGAGCAGGAAGTTGTGCGCGGCCGCAAGGCAGGTTTTAAGCTGGCTAAGATTATTGTTTCCGGATATCAGCATGGCTTGCGAAGCTTCGTTGACTGTACGGCCTTGCGGACAAATGTCATAGGCAGGGGTCAAGGTCAGTTCTTTGCCATTCCAGAATACAGAATGGTTACGGGCATGGTCGTCGGTATTGCCACACAGAATATTGAACACGAGGCGAGAGAACAGTTCTTGCAACGTATCCCGGGGATCAGTAAATCGGTGGCGAATAATTTCTGCCAGTGTTTCGTAGCTTGCATAACGTGCCATCATGTCATCAAGGCCAAACAACGTGAGGGCCGATATCATTGCCTTGCGTGTCCACTCCCTGTCCTGTGGCAGCCGATCGAAGCGTTCAATGAGCAGTACGTCTTTATTTGCCGCTGTGGTCAGTTGAACGGGTGCAACATTCAGCCCGGCCAGAGCGGCGAGTCGCATTGCAATGAACTCGGCCTTAACAACGCTGTATAGATCAGTGCTGGACGAAAACTTGGCCACATACTTCTTGCCTTGCTCCTGGATCAGGGCTTTTGGCCTTGCACCTCCGATGGAGCTGCCATGCAACAACGCCTGGTCAAGCTCTGCGGTGAGCGGTATGCCTTGCTCTACCCGTTCGGCAGACTCGACCAGCTCTTGCATGCTGACATTGTTCGCGGCACGCGGCACATACTCGGTAGGCGAACGTTGAAAATCGAGCGCACCGATCCGGTCAGAACCGGATTCCAGTAGATAGGTCAGTTCATCCAGTTCGACCGTATCTGTGCCTGCGCCTTTCAGCCCCAGCTTTTTGTTGATAATCACGCGTCGCCCCCACGCGTCGGGTGCCGCGTCTCGAATGCAGCCGGGCATGGCCAATCCGTCCAGCAGGGGCAGTATGCCGGCCTGCAACGGTAATTCAGGCTCAAAGATTGAAATGGCAGGCTTGTGGTCCTCGCTACGCTCCAGGTAACTTTTACCGTAGTTGAACATCACATTGCCGTTGTCGGATTCCAGCCGCCCGGCCACGATAGGCCTGGTTTCGCCGGGCAGCCAAATCCATACGAAGGCTTCCTTGTCGCTATTAGAAGTCATCGTGAACCGCCTTTGTTTTGGCTTTAATGCGTTGCGGTAGCAGCGCGATTTTGTCTCGCGTGTGCTCGATATGTTGTGACAGCCGAATGTCGCCAGGCTCAAACAGTTTTACGCCAACCAGTGTTGCGACTTCAAAAACCAGGCCAACGGCGCAGCTCATTTCGCCGTTTTCAATTTTTTGCAACGTGGCTCTGGAGATGCCGGCGCGATCAGCCAGATTTCTCTCAGTCCAGTGACGCTGCTTGCGTCCCAGCTTAATTTGCTCTCCCATTAGCACAGCGGCTTCTAGGGCATATTTGGAGTAGGTTCGTTGTTTTCTCATCACCCTAACCTAGCAAAAAAAGACTAAATAAATAGTCATTACGATATTTAATGAACAATATGGTAGCCATTTCTAACAAAAAAAAAGTCAAAAAGTCAAGAAAGGAATAGCTATTATAATAGGCGTTAAAAGCCATAAAGACTATTATTATGGTCAAGCTGTAACGGGTTGACGAAGTCTCGACCAATTGAAGATTTCTCTTCGGCTATTTGAAAGTTTTACAGGCTTTTTGGCCTTGCTCGGTTAGCCAGTATTTCTGTAAACGGCTATTGGGTTTATCGGGAATGGTCATTTCTGGCAGGCCAGCTTCCAGTGCTGGTTTAATATAGCGCTCTCTAAAAGACTCCTTGTCTTTTAAAGCCAGTGCCTTTTGTAATTCGCCGCGACTCATTGGACATGGTTATCCTTGTATAACTTTTAACAGTGCCTCGACTTGCGGGGAAACGTTCGCTCTATTTGCCTCAACTGTGTCCAGAATCATGGTAAGCATAAATTCAATAAACGGGGCCGAGTCGGTTTGCTGAGTGCTGGTATTGATGGCTTGGTAGTACTCGTTTTGGTGTTCGTGAACCATGCTTTCGACGGGTAGTTGACCTAGCAGAGGATTCCATTGGCTCAGTATTAAGGTTTGCCATAAACGGCCAGCGCGGCCGTTGCCGTCAGCAAACGGCTGAATAAATTCGAACTCGTAGTGAAATACAGAGCTGGTGATTAACGGGTGTTGATCTGTACTTGCCAGCCAGTCAAATAGATCGCTCATTAGCTTTTGCAAACGCTTGGCGGGCGGTGCCATATGCACAACCTTTTCACCTTTCATCACGCCGACGTCGCCTTGGCGATAGCGGCCTGCTTCATCAATTAATCCTGCCATTAATACTTGGTGGGTCTGCAGTAAGTGTTTTTCGTTAGCTGGCTGCCAGCTTTCGAATTGCTCGTAGGCCTGAATCGCATTACGCGCTTCCTGAATTTCCTTTGGCGGGGCCATTACCCGCTTGCCTTCCAGAATAGCCGTGATTTGCGCTTCGCTTAACGTATTGCCTTCGATGGCGATTAAGCCCTGAATGCTGCGGATTCGATTTAGGCGGCGCAGGCGCAAATTCTTTTCGTCTTCCAGCACCGCCAAGCGCCCCAGTTTTTCGCTGATGTCGGAGATCAGCCGAATGATGGTTGGGGTGGTGTGGGGAGGATAATATTTCTTATTCACTTTTGCGCTGCTTAGTTTTCTCCGAGGTTTTTCGTGGCACGGCTTTTTTACGTGGCGCGGCCTTGCGCTTGGGTTTGTTTTTCGTTTGTTGCTCGCGCTCGGCTTAAATGCGTTTTAGCAATTCCGAGGCGGGTTCGTCGTTTGGGTCTTGTGGCACCATCTCACCGCGAAAGGCTTTGGCGAGTATGGATTGGGTTAATCGGTCGGTGCGTTTTTTGGCCTCTTCGTACTGTTTTTCGACGGTGTCGGCGAGGGTGAATAGAGATTTGACGCGGCGGACGATTTCTTTTTGTTCTTCGATAGGTGGAAATGGTATTCGAAAGCTTCTCATTTTCCTTATTCCTAAGTTTGGAACACCTACACTTTGTACTCCTTCAGCTGCTTGGTTGAGAATGCTTGTACATGAGACGACAAGTCGAAGAAAAGGTCCATCGATTAACTTCCGATGAGGGCTCACAACGGCCATAGCATGGCTAATTCCATAGCCGACTTTGGCTTGCAGGAAGCGCGGGCGCAATAGCATTTGGGGCTAAGGCTTTAAACCGTCTAATTGTCTATTTCGGAATCGTATAATCGGCTATTTAACAAATGGCTGTCACTGGGTCTGGCAGGCCCAGTGGAAAGTGTTTCGCTTCACATGCCTCAATAAGGGTAATCATCCAGTCCAGTTTTTCGCATTCTAGTGTGTTTGGCGTAGCCACCAGCAGGTTTTCGATCTCTTTAAATACCGCTCGATAGCCTGCATCAGTTTTGATGGGTTTGATGTCCATAACATTTTCTCCAGCGCATTCAGTTAACTATATAGTTTGCACGGCAATCTTGTCGTACTGAACATGGGTACCGATAGAGCGAACATAAATGACTCGGTAGGCGTAGTTAAACTAAGACACAAAATTAAGAGCAAAAAAAAAGCCCCAATGGCCGTTAAAGGCTTATTAGGGCTTTTAGTGTTTTGGTGGAGGCGGGGGGAATCGAACCCCCGTCCGTCAGTCCTGCGCTCCAGGCTCTACATGCTTAGGTCCGTCGATTAATTTAGCTTTACACAGCCCGACGGGCAGGACGTGCAACGCGAGTCTGATAAGTGTTTAACAGCGCCGTGTCAGACACACTTTGCTGCGATCCAGTTCTATATGACAGTTGCTTCCCGTTTACTGGCATCCAGTGGCAACTGCTAAGCAGGGTTTAAGCTGCTAAGGCGTAATCGCTATCGTTTGCGACTATTATGGCACAGCTTTCGATTAACGAGATTCGCTGCCATCTCGACATGCACCACGAAGGTTAGTAACCGGCGTCGAATCCGGAGCACCCCCAAGTCGTTGCTCAAGTGTAGCGTGAAAGGTT
>RCMY010003738.1_pt1 | contig 13363 bp, 9 predicted proteins | sample 2041341 | NCBI WGS metagenome assembly RCMY01 (sample SAMN09708234, study PRJNA481090) | Marine sediment metagenome, whole genome shotgun sequencing project. | reverse complement strand
CGAAATAGGGAAACTTGAAATATGTAGCCCTCGAACCGATGAAACTGAAAAAACCGAACGAAAAGTGGCCTAAACGGAGTGGACTCAACCTTTAATCTTTAACTTTTTACTTCTTTCAATCCATCCTCATTCCACGGCAAACCCTAAAACATAATTTCCTTTCTCCGTTCCCAGCTTCTCCCCGCCACAAGCAATAGCAATATATTGTTTTCCGTCGACTTCGTACATGGCGGGCGTTGCAAAGGCTGCTGCGGGCAGTTTATATTCCCAGAGCAGTTCTCCGGTATGTTTATCGAACGCCCGAAAATAACCATCCCGGGTTGCGGCGATAAATAGGAGTCCATTTTCGGTCACTACCGGTCCGCCGTAATTTTCAGTACCGGTGCCTACACCTTTCTCCCCAAGTTCGGGCGTATTGCCCAAAGGAATAGACCAAATATACTCTCCGGTATTTAAGTCAATGGCATGCATCGTGCCCCAAGGCGGCGATATGGCGGGCAGACCCTTGCTATCGAGAAATTTATGGTATCCGGCATGTTTATAGCGTACCGAAGAAGTTTCGAAATCAGCGACTTCATCGTACATTTCTTGCTTATCCTCCTGTTCGAATAGAAATCGGATAAGGGATTGCTTTTCATTTTCTGGAATCTGTGGAAAACCAGTCATCATCCCTTTACCTTGGGTTATAATTTGCCCAACTTCTTTTTTGGTCATCCTTTTGGTCAGGCCTACTAAAGAAGGATACCCACTGGCGACCACCCCTTTTCTATCCGCTTGATGGCAGGTAACGCAATAGTTTCGATAGGTGCGTTCGCCCAAGGGCATGTCGGATGCAGGCGCGTCGTTCTTTTTCATTTGTAGGAACCAGGCCATTTCGTTGGCGTTGACGTATATAACGCCATTTTCGGGATCTGCGCCGGTCCCGCCCCATTCCGCCGCTCCGTCGTAACCGGGCAAAAGCAAAACGGGGTCTAGGTTTGGCGGGGCATAGATACGCTTATCTGCGCCCATAAGTAATTGCCGCAATGAATCGGGATTTTCGGCATACGGACTCACATCATCCTCAGTCAATTCGGTGGATTGGCGGGCAAAAGGTTTCGGTTTTACAGGAAAAGGCTGGGTCGGCCACGCTTTTTCCCCTTCTAAAATCGAGGGAGGCACAGGTACTTCCTCAATATCGAAAAGCGGCTCACCGGTCATCCTATCAAAAACATAGACGTACCCCTGTTTGGTCACCTGGGCGACCGCGGGAATCTTTTTACCATCCCTTTCGACCATCAACAGATTTGGAGGGGCGGGCGGATCACGGTCCCAAATATCGTGGTGGGTAAATTGAAAGTGCCAAATGTATTTTCCTGTCTGGGCATCCAAAGCCAACAAACAATTGGCATATAGGTTACTGCCCTTTCTTACGCCTCCATAAAAATCAGGAGCCGCCGAGCCTGTGGGAACATAGAGAATTCCTGTTTCCTCGTCCACCGCCATGCCCGCCCAATTATTGGCGGCTCCTACGATTTGGCTCTTGAAGGCATCCTTGTCTTCCCAAGTTTCATATCCCGCTTCCCCCGGATGCGGAATCGTATGGAATTTCCATTCCAGCTTGCCGGTTAGCACGTTGAAAGACATCAGGTCTCCCGAAGCTGCGCCTGCACTTTCAGACAGTCTCAAGGGCATGATAATTTGATTTTTGAACACGGTGCCGGGCGTATTCGAGCCTACAAACTTGTCCTTGTCCGAATCGGGCATTCCCGAGCGCAAATCAATGCTACCGTTGTCACCGAACGATATAATCGGGTGGCCGGTAAGGGCGTTCAGGGCATACAAATTTGTTCCGGACACGTACATGATGCGTTTGTCGCCTCCCTTTTCCCAATAGGATACGCCTCGGCTAGACGCGCCCGATTCTTGAAGCGAATCACCGAACTGCCAGATTTCTTCACCGGTCGCGGCATGTACTGCAAAAGCACGTAAGGCCGCGGACACCCCATAGAGCATAGAATCCACTACAATAGGATTCATTTGCATCTGTCCGAAATCGGGCGCTTCATAAGACCAGACAACCTTGAGGTTCTTTACGTTTTCAGGAGTTATTTCCGAGAGGGTAGAATAGTGACTACGCCCGGAATCACCCAGATAAGATGACCACGTGGTGTATTGCTTCTCAGAGGGATTTTCTGTTTCAGAGGATGAACAGCCCAATAAAAGTAGGCAAATCGGTACAACAAGACCTATTGCAAAACAAATTCTTTGGCTGCACATGGAATTCATAGGCTAAGGGTTAATCTATCTGCCGCACAAAGGGCATTAGTATTTTTTCATAAGCAGCGGCATACTGCTCCATCCCAAGATCGGTAGGATGTGTTCCATCGACAAAGGCATCGTTCGAGAGGCCTATTTCTTCTTTGGTAAGCATGTACAATTTTTCGAATCCTTCTTTTTTTAAGGCTTCAAAGGATTCTGTCATCCACGAGTTTAAGGTTTCATAGACTTTCTTTCTATCGGCGTCCACCAGACCGTCGGAATAACCGGCATGCTGAACCAAAAGAATCGGAGTTTTCGGATGTTTTTTCCGAAGGGATGAAACGCTTTCCCGAATGCGTTTTTGGATGTCTTCCTTGGTCCGTTTTTCGTTCGGGGAAAGGTTGGGCAGGCAATCGAGTACAAAAACCGAAGCATCGATTTCATTGATGAGGTCGATGACTTCGGGCTCCAATCTTCCGTTACCGGAGAACCCTAAATTTATGACCGGATAGTCCAGTTTTCGGGAAAGAATATTCGTCCACGCCATACCGGGGCGCGAGGCACAGGCGCCTTGAGCGATTGAGGTGCCATAGACGACTACAGGTTTTTCGGGCCTTAGCGGAAGCAACCGGAATGAACTTCCATCATTCACGCCAATCTCAAGATTCTTGATGTTGTTGTAAAGCGGGAAGAGGAGTTGATGTTCATGAGGGCCTTTGGGCAGTGCGTTAAGATTAAACGAATATTGAATAGTATCATTAAATGCACGGTCCCCTCTCGCCCAAAGCCATTTATCTCCGTTATTAACGTAAAGATCAACACCACTGACCCCGGTGGCCGGCATATGGTCCATAGCCAAATCGCTGTCGACCTCATACCGGACGATAATGCTATCAGAATCCGTTTCAAAACGTACGCCCAATCCCGCAGAACTCCTCGAAAGGTTCCAGACGGCATCGCGTACGGTATTTTCGGCCTTGTCGGGCAATCGATTAAAACCAATATTCTCCCAGCCTTGGCCTTCAAACTGTTGTACAGAATCCGACACAATATTCCAGAGATACTTATCTTGCTTTTGGGCTGAAACCAGTGTTGATATAGCTAAGAGCAGGATTAAAAAAATGTTGTTTTTGACGGACATAATTTTCGTATTTTTATTCCTGGAGAATAGCAAGTCATTTGGGACGGATTATATCGGGCGTTTGAAGATATGCAAAAAAACGTATTTTGCAAGCTCACCGTAAACCTAAGAATATTTTCTTTACATTAGAGCTATAAAGTCGTAGGCATATGTAGTTGCTAGTTTTCACTTTTGAACGCATTATCGTCAGCCTATTGACTTGTAACCAGCAACCTCTTTTCCATGTCACAACTAGCCTCGAACGTATCCAAGCGCCTATTTTCCCTAGATGTCTTTAGGGGATTGACCATGTTTCTCTTGATTGCCGAAGCCGCCGGCTTTCACCATAATTTTGGGGAACTCACCGAAGGCACCGCTTTTTCCGGAATTGTCCTTCAGTTGGAACACCACCCTTGGAACGGTCTCCGCTTCTGGGACCTGGTACAACCGTTCTTTATGTTTATCGTTGGGGTCGCCATGCCGTTTTCGCTGCGTAAGCGCTTGGCCTCGGGAAGCCACGGTGCGGTCACCAAACACATTGTAAGACGCTGTTTTTTATTGTTCGCGTTCGGGGTATTATTGCATTGCGTATACAGCCACGCTTTGGTTTGGGAGCTCTGGAACGTGCTCGTACAACTGGCCTTTACAATCTTGATTGCCTACGCAATAATGCAATTCCCCAATAAAATACAGATCGGTATATCGATTGGGATGCTGCTATTGACGGAAATTCTGTATCGTGCCTACAATCCCGAAGCGCCCTATGCCCAAGATCATGAAAGTTTCGGTGCTTATATCGATATGCTGGTCATGGGCAAGGTCAATGACGGGTATTGGGTGTTCGTTAACTTTATACCCACTGCGGCACATACGATTTGGGGTGTGGTCTGTGGCAAGGTATTACTGTCCAATATACCCGCGAGGGAAAAATTGAAGCCGTTTATTATTTGGGGCGGCGCAATCTTGATACTTGGCTTTGCTATGGATTGGTTGGATATCACGCCTATCATCAAGCGTATCGCGACCTCTTCGTTTACCTTAGCCTCTGGCGGATTCGCGATTCTCACCCTGGCCCTTTTTTATTGGGCGATAGACATGAAAAAGAACAACCCCAAGTGGCTACGGATTTTTTCTGTGGTAGGTACCAATTCCATTTTCATCTATCTTTTTGCGGAAACCGTAGGCGTACAATGGTTCCGCGGTTTCGGGATGATATGGACGGAAGGCCTTCTCGGGCCGCTAGGGCTATCGGAACAGGTAATCGCCGTGTTGAACGCCTTGCTGGTGCTGTTTATCTTTTGGTATATTACGTACTTTCTGGATAAGCACAAGGTGTATTTTAAGGTGTAATAATAAGAATGCAACAAAAGACGTAAGACTATAAATAGGAGAAAATGAAAAATTACATATTTCTATCGGTAAAAGTATTTAGTATAGTACTCTTGCTTTCAGTATTCCAGCAATGTGGCGGCCAAAAAACAGCTGCGACCGACGAGGGTTGGGTCCCGCTATTCAACGGCAAAAACCTGGACGGATGGACCACCAAAATCCACCATTACGAAACGGGGGACAATTATGGCGATACCTTTCGGGTCGAAGACAATATGATCAAGGTGCGCTATGATAAGTATGAGGGTGATTTCAACGACCGGTTCGGACACTTGTACTTTGACACTCCCTACTCCAATTATCATCTTTCGATGGAATATCGTTTTGTGGGCGAACTGCATCCCGGAGCGCCATCCTATACCTTAAAAAATAGCGGCGTAATGTTCCACTCCCAAGACCCGCGTGCGATGCCCAAGGAGCAGAACTGGCCGATTTCCGTCGAGATGCAGTTTTTGGCGGGTATCACCGAGGGCGAAGAACGACCGACCGGTAATATGTGCTCTCCGGGCACCGAAATAGTTTATGAAGGAGAAATTTATCCGGGGCATTGTCTTAACTCGACCTCTGAGACGCTCTTCGGCGACCAATGGGTCAAGGCCGAGCTGATTGTGCGAGGTGATTCTTTGGTGACCCATATTATCAATGGAAAAAAAGTGCTGGAATACACCAAACCGCAAATTGGGGGTGGGATAGTGGAAGGCTTTGACCCAAAAATAAAGAAAGATGGCCAATTGTTAAAAGAAGGATTTATCGCCCTGCAGAGCGAAGGGCAGCCTATTGATTTTAGGGATGTTAAGATTAAAAACCTGAAATGATGTATTGGTCTAGAACGCCAAGAATCGAGAGTTGCGGCTAGAACTTGGAAGGATAGGCCAAACAAGCAAGACTATTCCAAATCCTCCGGATACTTCCCCGCCGTAGTCCAACCCCCGTCTACCGGTATGGTCTGTCCGTTAATGTGGGAAGCTTCGTCGGAAAGCAGAAAGAGACAGGTTTTGGCGATATCTTCGGGTTTGCCAACCCTACCGTTAGGGTTTAGTTTGCCCCAAACCCCTTCGTAATCGGGTTGCTCTTGTTTTGTGCGCTCCGTCAGGGTCGCCCCCGGTGCGACGGCGTTTACGGTAATGCCGTATGGGCCCAGTTCGTAGGCCAGGTTTTGGGCGAACATCCGTAGGGCCGCTTTGGTCATGCCATAGGCGGAAAGCCGGTGATAGGCACGGATGCCCACTTGGGAGGATATCATAATCATGCGCCCCCCGTGGCCTTGTTGAATCATTTGTTTGGCGGCACTTTGCGCAAGAAAAAAGGCGCCCTGCAAATTCAGGCGCATTACTTTTTGAAAGGCTTCGGGTGTAAAATCCAAAAAATCGCCGAAGAGGGACATGCCCGCATTGGGTATCACAAAATCAAGGCTCCCAAAAGTTGAACGGGCGAAATCGACCATGTTTTCTATGGTCGGCACATCTCCAGCATCTCCTGGGAAAGATTGACAGCTTCCCGCATGTTTTGCATCCAAAACCTTCGCCGCCCTATCTGCCTGGGCTTTGTCAATATCGTTGAGCACCACGTTCGCACCCGCCAGGGTCAGCAATTCGCAGATGGCATAGCCTATGCCTTCCCCGGCACCGGTAACAATAGCTGTTTTGTTTTTTATACCTGAGTATTGCATCAGTTTTTCCTTGATCTTGAGATAATTATTTTAATGAAAGTAGTTGCAGAAAGGTCTACCGACAAAAGTGGTTATTTCAATATCCCAAAATACTTCCCTTCATCCCCCAACAATCCGGTAGCCGCTAAAATAGTCTCATCGTTCTTTAAATAATAGTCGTACAAACCTTCCCGATAGAAGTAGCGTTTTACGATTTCATCCTCTAACTTCTGTTGGATTTCTTTTTGGAAGTCCTCCAAAGCGGCAATCTTGCTTTTTTCGATATCCAACAATAGCGTTTTAAAATCGTTTTCGATGGCCTCGTTGAAAATCACCTCTTCACGGTCGGTCATGGCCTTTTTCAGCACTTTTTCGGTCTCCGTCTCATACGAAAAATCACTTTTGGAAACATAGCTCTTAAAGTCTTGATAGTCGCTTTCCGAAAAGCTAAAGCTACCAATGTCTTGCATTTTATGGTTGTAATAAAATTGCGTAGCGTAATCGAAAATGATATTATTGCTTAATAATGCGGTCGTGAGCTGGTTCGCCTTCGCCGAGGTAATTTCGATGTCCGGTAACACGCCACCGCCGTCTTGAACCTTGCGCCCGTTACGGGTAGTAAAGTCGTTGAAGGTCGTTTTTTGAACGGCATTGCCTTCTTCGTCGCGGTGCCAATAGTCTAGCGATTGAATACATCTCCCCGATGGCGTGTAGTACCGGCTGATGGTCACTTTCAGCTGGGTGCCGTACGTCAATTTAAGTGGGCGCTGTACCAGTCCCTTCCCATAACTGCGCGCGCCCATGATAACGGCGCGGTCTAGATCTTGGAGTCCGCCCGAAACGATTTCGCTGGCAGAGGCACTGTTGCCATTGACCAAAACGACTAAGGGAATTTCGGTGTCCACAGGGCTGTTTCTAGTCTTATATTCGCTATTGAACTTTTTGACCTTCGATTTGGTGGTAACGATCAGTTCGCCCTTATCCACAAAAAGATTGGTCACGTTGATGGCTTCGGATAGCAAGCCACCGGGGTTGTCCCGTAAATCTAGAATAATCTTTTTGGCTCCTTTGCCCTTCAGATCGACCAAGGCGTCTTTTGTTTGGCTTGAGGCCTTTGCATTGAACTTCGATAGTACGATATAGCCCGTTTTATCGCCGATCATTTGATAAAAGGGTACGGCATCGACCTCGACCGCTCCACGGGTTATGGTAGTTGTTTTGGTCTCGCCTTGCCGACTGTAGGTAACTTCGACCGAGGTATCGTTGGCCCCTTTCAACAGTTCACTGGCGTTGTCCTTAAAATCGGAAACCTCGATATCGCCGATTTTTAGGATTTCATCGCCGGCCTTTAATCCCGCTTTGTCTGCCGGGTAGTCTTTGTAAGGCTCGACAATCAATAATTTCTTCTCAAAAGAGCGGACTAAAGCCCCTATACCGGAGTATTCGCCCGCATTGTTAATCCGGTAGGTCTCGACATCCTGTTCATTAAGGAATGTGGTATAGGGGTCCAAATCTTCGAGCATGTTCTTGATGGCGGTATCCATCAGCTCGGCCGGGTTGGTCTCGTCGACGTAGTTCATGTTCAGTTCTTTGAACAGGGTAGTAAAAATCTCGATCTGTTTGGCAATCTCGAAAAAGTCGCTTTTAACGAAGCTGCTACCGGCCAAAAATAAGGTAACCGCCATCACCGGTATCAGGATTCGTTTTTTGAGTATCGTTTTCATCAGTTCATAAGGTTTGAAGGATTACAGGTTTAAGGTTGTACTATGCAAACCCGAAACGGGAAACCAGGAATTAGGGTGTTTTCTCCTTTTCTAGGAATTTGGCAAGAACCCGTTCCATGTTTCGTTCTATATCGAGGTAAGCGGGCATCTCCTTCCCAAGGTATAAAAATAGAAACGCAAAAGCGGCTTCGCTATTGTTAAAAACGCAGTGTTTGTTCAAACGGTAGGCTTCTCGAAGCAATCTTTTGATGCGATTGCGGGTAACGGCACTTTTAAAGTTCTTTTTGGGTACGGCGACCCCGGCCTGAATTTTTACGTCTTCAGGGAGGTCGGTGTTCAGATAGATAAGTTTGATGGGATAATTGGACACCGATTTCCCTTGGGCAAAAAGCTGGTCAATTAGCTTCCTACTCTTTAATTTTTCTTTTTTGGGATAGGTGTGGTCCATGGAGATGGTTTATTTCACAAAGGAACACTGAGAACAACAGCGCATCACAGAGGATAAAGGTATCCGAATTACACGAGGTGGGGGTAAAATTCAGTGGGTTTTACCCCACTATGGGTTTACGGTTCCTGTTGCCATACATTATCCTCTTGCTTTACATCGGCCATGAGTTGTGACGGGTCGATTACAACGGCTTTTATGCTTTCTAAAGGTTTGTCAATCGTAAAATCGTATGTGGGGAAAGCCCAAGGCCAATCCAGCAATACCGTACGGTTTATTTGTGGATAGGGATTGTCCTTTTCGCCGCGCATCATCCGTAACGGAGCATAAAACGTTTCTTTGGTACCATCCTTATAAATGACCAGAATATCCAAAGGCATGGCCATTTGTCCGGTTCGTACTAAACTAATTTTGGTTTTACCGCTGTCCGCTACAACATCGGCAATGCCATAATCGATGGTGTTGGTAGTCTGCGTCCAATCCGTTAGATACCAATCGAGTTCCATACCGGAGACTTTTTCGGCTTCCCTTTTGATATCGTTGGGCACGGGATGCTTAAACTTGAAATCCCTATAATAATTTTGGATGGTTTTCATCAGCTTGTCCTGTCCAATAATATAGCCCAATTGGGAGAGGAAAATCGAACCCTTGCTATAGGCGGCGATACCGTAGGCGTAATTGACATCATAGCGGTCGGCATGCGTGGTCTGTGGTTGCTCGAGCCCTGAATTGACCAGATTGTAATAGCCTTTATAGCTGTTTTCAAACGGATTTTCCTTGCCTTCTTCCATGACTTGGTTCATGGCCAGTGTAGAAATAAAGGTAGTGAAGCCTTCGTCCATCCATTCATGTTTCGATTCATTGGTGGCCAACACTTGCTGAAACCAAGAGTGCGCCATTTCATGGGCGGTTACTCCCACTAAGCTACCAAAGTTTCTGCCTCCGGTAATCAAAGTGCCCATCGCGTATTCCATACCCCCATCGCCCCCTTGTATCACTGAGTATTGATCATACGGATACGCCCCGATATTTTTATTGAAAAACTGCATCAGTGCCACAGTCTTTGGCTGTAGTTTTTTCCAGTTTTCTAGGATTTCGGTATCGTCTTTGTACAGAAAATGTAACATCGGGCCATTATCTACCTGCAAAGTATCGTGTAGATATTCGGGATCGGCAGCCCACATAAAGTCATGTACCATGGGGGCCTTAAAGTGCCAGGTCAACGTCTTGCCTTTTTGTCGTTTAACTTTGGTTCCAGGAGCTTCGTAACCGTGACCAATGTCCTGAGGGTTTTGTAAGTAGCCACTTCCTCCGACCACATACTCTTTATCAAGGGTCAGTTTTACGTCGAAATCGCCCCAAACCCCGTGAAATTCGCGGGCGATATAGGGGTCGGCATGCCATCCTTCAAAGTCGTATTCGGCCAATTTCGGGTACCATTGACTCATGGATAGGGCAACACCTTCTTCACTATTACGACCTGCGCGACGAATCTGAAGCGGTACCTGCCCGCGAAACACCATGTCAAAAGTTGTTTTGCCCCCTGGGGGCAGGGACTTTGCCAAATTGACCGTAAGAACGGTACCTTCCTCATCGAAGTCCACCTTTTGTCCGTCCTGCAAAAGGGATGTGGGATGCAGATAGCCCGTTTCATTTTCGGAAAGCCCGGATATCCTGCTTTTTCCATCCTCCGTCATCATCCGATCGTCGGGATCTTTGATATTCTGTAACCGGATATCCATCTCGCTACCGGGCTGAAAGGCGTTGAAAAAAAGATGGTAGAACACCCGGTTCAAAGTATCGGGTGAATTGTTGGCGTAGACCAATTTTTGGGTTCCCGTATATTGATTATTCTCTACGTTCATATTGACCTCCATGGTATAATCGACATGCTGTTGCCAATAGGAAGTGTTGTTTTGGGCGTAGGAAAAAGCCGAAAAGCCGATTAAAATGGATACTACTTTAAAAATCCTCATTTTTATACCGTATGTTTTTTAATATATTTTTCTTGTAAAATTATTTCACGGGCTACACTTTAAAAATTTATATAGCCTATGACGCAAGGGGTTTATCTCATAGCGGCTATTACAACGTAATCTCACCAGCGGCAACTTTGCTGGCCATGATCAGTGCGTTATAGGCATTTACAATGTTCCCTGAAACTGAGATTTTATCGAATGTTGCGGTTTTAGAGGCATCCCCTCCCAAAACTACTTTTGCCTGAGGGGCCAAACCTGATTCCATTAAGATATGTTTTACTTGGGGTGCCGTCAATCTAGGAAATTGCGAACGAATCAGTGCGGCAACCCCCGCAACGGCTGGAGCGGCCATTGAAGTACCTCCTTGAAATTTATAATTGTTGCCCGGCATCGCGGAGTAAATGGCATCTCCCGGCGCGAAAACGTCGACATTGATCTTTCCATAGTTGGAAAAAGAAGCTAACATTTCCGAACCGTAGTCGGAGCTTAATGCGCCCACCGTAATCACGTTGTCTGAAATCTCGGGACCGTTGTCTGTTTGGTCGTTGGGGAAGTTGGGGTTGGCAGGGTCATCCAAATCGGCGCCCTCGTTACCTGCAGCATGTACAAAAAGTACGTCTTTATCTGCGGCGTATTTAATGGCTTCGTACACCCATTTCGCATTTGGTGAAAAGCTTTTTCCGAAACTGCCGTTGATGATTTTGGCACCGTTGTCCACGGCATATCGAATGCCCAAGGCAATATCCTTATCGTACTCATCTCCGTTCGGAACGGCACGAATGCTCATGATTTCCGCATTATTGGCAACTCCTTCGACTCCCTTGCCGTTGCCTCGTTTTGCTGCGATGATACCGGCAACATGGGTACCATGGCTTTCATCTTCGGAGGTGCTTTGCGGGTTTCCATTGCCATATCCCAGGTCGGTGATGTCGTAAGGATCGTCACCGACCACTTTTCTTCCATCAAAAGCTATATTGTAGTTGTATTCGACCTGATCGGTAAAATAGGTGATACCCGCTTTTATTTGCTCGAGAGCCGCGTCAATACTGTCCTCATAGGTCAGCATTTGGGTCAATATTCCGACATTCTGCTGCATGGCCGCATCTTCGCTCTTTATGCCCGCAAGGTCTTTTTTGGTATAGGAGTCTTTTCCAAGCTCTTTTTTCACTGCGGCATCGGCAGCTTTTACCGCTTTTTGGATTTGTTCGTATTGTTGTTTTTGCTGTTGTGCCTCGGCGAATTTTTTGTCTACCAGGGCCTTGGCCTTGCTCTGCATAGCGGCATCGCCCAGTTTCAACTTCACTATACGGGCGGCTTCCAGTTGTTCGTTATACGAATCTCCCAAAAAGTTATAGCCGTGTATGTCGTCAACATAGCCATTATTATCGTCATCTTTGTTGTTGCCGGGTTTTTCACCCTTGTTCGTCCAGAGTACGTCCGCGAGGTCTTCGTGCTCGAGGTCTACGCCCGAGTCGAGTACTGCAACGATGACCTTGTCCCCTTTTTTATTTTTGATGATTTCTGCGTAAGCCTTGTCTACACTCATCCCTGGAATGGTGTCGGTGATCAGGTCAAGATGGCCCCAGTGTTCTTTTTCGGTATCCGTCAGGTCCGATATTTTGAGCGGGGTGCTGTCGATGTTTTCTATGGGCGTCGAGACCAATGCAGTTGCGCCGCAGCCCATAAGTAAAATACTGGCCGAAAAGGCGATGAGGGATTTTGGAAATATTCGTGTCATGTATACAATTATGTTAGAAAATACAATTTTTGCCTAAGTCCCAAAGATAAGGTTTAAGCGGATTTTTCACTTTGAATTATAGCTCTTTTATGATTTTTATAGGGATGTTATGTCCCTGATTTCTTTTTTTGAAGCAAGCAATTTACAATTTTCCCACAAATTAAACCGCTATCTATTCACGAGTGAGGTCTAGTAGGCCGGAAATTGGGATGGTGTGCATGGGACTTCCATCCCTGAAAGGTGTATTTTTTGGGATTTACAGTAGGATACCATCGGAGTCTAGAATTCAATCAACACTATTTTTTTTGGAGAGGAGGGCCAAGCAGATTCATGGAGAACACTCAGTCAAAAATCTCGTCAAAACGAAATACTTTATCAATCCGTACCCCCTTCACGGTGTTTTTGACCGTACAGATTTCGTTATGTGCATCATGTTCCAAGAACAGATAATATCCATTTTCTGCCGCTTCGTCCAAAAACCCGGATTTTTCTTTCAGGGTCAATAAAGGCCGAGTATCAAATCCCATCACGTACGGCAGGGGGATATGGCCTACCGTCGGAAGCAGATCCGCAACGAACACCAGCTTTTTCCCGTGGTAATCGATATGCGGCAACATTTGCTTATCGGTATGCCCGTTTACAAACCGAATGCCAAAGTCCAATTCGCATTTTTCCAAAAATGATTTATCTCCCTCATGACCGCCCTCGGAATCGGCTTCTGAGGCTAGTGAAGTTGGGCTAACAAACTTCAACTGCCCACTCTCCTGCATTGGCAGCAGATTTTCCGTTAAGAAAGAGGCCTTTTCCCGGGCATTCGGGTGAATGGCCCATTCCCAATGGGCTTCGTTCGTCCAAAAAACGGCATTTCTGAAGGCGGGTTCGTATCCCGTGCGATCTTTGTTCCATTGAATGCATCCGCCGCAGTGATCAAAATGCAAATGCGTCAGGAAAACATCGGTTATATCATCGCGATGAAAGCCAAGTTTAGCTAAAGAGCCATCCAAAGAAAAATCCCCAAAAAGATAATAATACCCGAAGAACTTATCGGATTGTTTGCTGCCCATGCCCGTATCGATCAA
>RCMY010003737.1_pt1 | contig 13363 bp, 16 predicted proteins | sample 2041341 | NCBI WGS metagenome assembly RCMY01 (sample SAMN09708234, study PRJNA481090) | Marine sediment metagenome, whole genome shotgun sequencing project. | reverse complement strand
TAGACAACGCGCCCACCGACGTCGGCGCAGCGCGCCAAGGTGCCGCCGGTCGCGAAGGCCTCGTCGTCCGGGGGGGGCAGCACGGACAGCACAACACCGCCCGCTTGCGGCTCGTACGCGATCGGCGTGGCGGCCGCAGGGCTATCGGAATCAGGTTGAAGTGGACTCTCAGCGATGGTCATGAATGTTCACGCTTCCCGGAAGGGTGTGGGCGAGAGTTGCAGGGCGACGGTGAGCTGGCCATCGCCATCCAACCCGGCGAGCAGGAACTCGTTTCGTTCATTGACTTCACAATCTGTCAGGCCGTCGGCGTAGACCCAGCCGCCGTCGAGCTTGAGCCCCACCCGGTAGGGTCCGGGCCCGGTAACGGTACCGCGCGTATACGTCAGTTGGACGTTACGCACGAAGGCGATGACCGGCGACTTCTTGTCCGGTCCCAGGCTGGTGTATGAGCCGGTCGTGGTCTCCAGGTGCAGGTACTGCAGCGCGCCCCGACGCCGGTCGAGCTCCGCCTGCACGAAATCGCGGTCGATAGGTTTCACACAGACCCCCTGTCATCGCACCAAGGGCTTGGCGCAACGGTTCGGCGGCAATCCTACCGCAACCTCGTCTGGAAACTGAGCAGCTTCGCCGGCGGCAAGCGGCCGCCGTTGGCGGGCGGCCTAGATGCCCAGGTAAGCCTTCTTGATCATCGGATTCCCGAGTAGGTCGGCGGAGGGCCCCTCCAGCACCAACCGACCGTTCTCCAAGACGTAGGTGCGGTCGCTGATCTTGAGCACCTGCATCACGTTCTGTTCGACCAACAAGATGGGCATGCCCGTCTCGGAAACGCGCCGGATCACCTGCATGACCTCACGCACGAGCAGCGGTGCAAGTCCGATGGACGGCTCGTCCATGATGAGCATCTTGGGGTGGAGCATCAGCGCGCGGCCGATGGCGACCATCTGCTGCTGGCCACCGGACAGGGACCCGGCCATCGCGCGCCGCTTCCCTGGCAGGTCCGGGAACAGCTCGTACACCCGCTCGAAACCCTCGGCCCGGCGCTTGCGAGCCGGTGGCAGGTAAGCGCCCAACGACAGGTTCTCCTCCACCGTCATGTCCGGGAACAGCTGGCGCCCCATGGGCACATGTGCGAGCCCTCGCAGTGCCAGGTCGTGCGGGTTGAGACTGCCGACGTCCTCACCAGCCAACAGGATCTGGCCGCCGCGCGGATGGATCATGCCCGAAACAGCGCGCAGGATGGTCGACTTCCCGCTACCGTTGCCGCCGACCAAGCCCACCAGCTCGCCGGGGCCGACGTGCAACGAGACCCCGAAAACTACCTGCAACTCGCCGTAGCCAAGATCGACCGAGCGGACGTCCAGGACAGGAGCCTCGACCGACGCGGCGTCGCTCGCCACGTCGTCATGCTCCAACCGCAGCGCTCCGTCGGCCTGCGAAGAGGCTTCCTGGCTCCGCCGCCGCGCGCCTTCGAGGTTGCCGTCAGTCATCGCCGCCTCCTAGATACGCCTCGATGACGGCGGGATCGTTGGTCACCTCGGCCGGCGTTCCCCGCGCGATCTCCTCGCCGAACGCGAGCACGACGACGTCGTGACACAGCTCGGTGACGGCCTGCATGATGTGTTCCACCATCAGGATCGCGATGCCCTGCTCCTCTGCCAGCGATCGCACGAACACGATCATGTCCCGCAACGCGGGTGGATTGAGGCCCGCCATCATCTCGTCGAGGAACAACACCTTCGGCCTTGTGGCCAGTGCTTTGGCGAGCTCCAGGCGCCTGCGGCGCGCGAGGTTGAGATCGGCCGAGGGCTGTAAGGCGCGGTCGCTCAAGCCCACCTGTTCAAGGGTGTGCAAGGCCAATCTCTCGGCGTCGGCGCGGCGCCGCGTGGTGAGGAAGGCCGGGATCAACACGTTCTCCAGCACCGTCAAGCCCTCGAACGGGCGTTCGATCTGGAAGGTTCGGCCCATGCCGCGCCGCGCGCGCTGGAAGGGCGGCAGGTGTGTGACGCGCTCGCCGAACAGCCGGACCTCGCCGCTGCGTGGCGTGGTGTACCCGGTGAGGGCGTTGAACAGGGTCGACTTGCCGGCCCCGTTGGGACCGATGAGGCCGAGGATGGCGCCGGACTCGAGCGCCAACGACACGCGGTTCACCGCCACCAATCCACCGAACTGCACGGTGATGGCCTCAGCCTCGAGCGCTCTTGGCATACCTTCTCCGAACGGATCGACGCTCGATGGCGCCGGCCAGGCCACGGGGCACGTACAGCACCACGATCAGGATGAGCAGACCGTAGATCAGCAGGTTCGCCTCCGCGAACACGTTGCGGAACAACTCCGCCGCCAGCGTGAGCAACACCGCCCCCCAGAGGGGCCCGAAAAGGGTGCCACGGCCGCCGATGATCGCCACCAGCGCGATCCGCACGGACAGGTTCAGTTCGAACATCGGTTGCGGCTGTAGCGCCGACAGGAAGATGCCGTAGATGCAACCTCCGAGCGCCGTCAAAGCGCCCGACAGCATGAAGGCAGAGAGCTTCACCGAGGTTGGGTCGATCCCCGCTGCCATGGCCGAGGCCTCGTCTTCCCTCACGGCGCGCATCTGAAAGCCCAAGCGACGCCGCGTGACGACAGCGGCCAGTGCGAGCACGAGCAACAGGTACCCGAGCGACAGCCAGAACTCCGTTTGCCTGGAGAACAGGTCGATGCCGAACGGCGACTTCAAATCGAAGATGAAGAGACCGATCGCGCCTCCGGTCAACCAGCGTTCGTTGATGGCGACCAAGCGCAGGATCTCGGCCACAGCGATCGAGGAGAGGACAAAGTAGGATCCCCGCAAGCCGAACGTGAGGCGCCCCCAGCCGAACGCCAGCACGGCCGCTAGCGCCATCGCCAGCAGCGCCCCCCACCAGGGCGCCAAGTTCCAGTGGTGGGCGGTCACCGCGACGGTGTAAGCACCCAGGCCCACGAAGGCGGCATGACCGAGGCTAGTCTGGCCGGTCCAGCCACCCAGCAGGTCCCAAGCGGTGGCCCAGCCCGCCAGCAGCAGCAACGAGATGCCGAGTGACAGGTAGCTCGGGAAGAACACGAACCAGGCGGCGCCCACCACGCCCACCAGCAACAGCCGCGGCCATGGTGACTGCCGGAGCGCCGGCCAAGCCCTCATACGCGCTTCACCGAGCGTCCGAAGAGGCCCTCTGGCCGTAGCAGGAGGATCAGCAGGAACGCCAATAGCCCGTAGGCGTCGCGGTAGCCCGAGGACAGGTACGACGCACCCATGAACTCCACGACGCCCAACAGCAGACCGCCTCCGATCGCACCGGGGATGCTGCCTAGGCCACCGAGCACGGTGACGACGAACGCCTTCAGGGTGAAGCTCGTGCCGACCGTGGGGATCGCGAAGAGCAGTGGCGCGAGCACGATGCCGGCCGCCATCGCCAACGCCATGCCGAGTCCGAACACGATCGCGTGGATCGACCGGGTGTTGATGCCGACAAGTTCCGCACCCAGACGGTTCTGTGCGGTGGCGCGAACGGCCCGACCGACCTCGGTCCGCATCAGGAGTAGCGTGAGGCCGGTGATGGTAACCAGGGTGATGGCCCCAGCGACCAACTGCGCGATCGGTAGCCGGATGCCCGCCAGCGTGACGGTGGAGACAGCGTAGGGCACGTAGATCGACGCGGGTTCAGCCCCGAACAGTAGGAACAGCAGGTTCGATATGATCAATGCCAGTCCGAGTGTAGCCAGCAGCGTGCTGTCCGGCGTATCGATGAGCCGCGCCAGGACCAGCCGCTGCATGGCGGCACCCACGAGGAAACCTACCGGCAGTGCCACCGCCAGCGAGAGGTAGGGGTCGAGCCCGAACTGGCGGAACAACACGATCGCCGTGTACATGCCGATTGCCACGAACTCACCATGGGCGAAGTTGATGACGCGCATGACACCGAAGATGAGGGACAAGCCGACCCCGACCAGCGCGTAGATGCCGCCGATCAGTAGGCCACCGCTCAGGTTCTGGAGGAAGGGCACGAGTCCGTCCAAGATCAGGTGACCCCCGCTCCAATCAGGCTCGTGCGCTCGGACGGGGGCCGTGTTTCGGGCCTCCGTCCGAGCGCAGGCGAACGACGCCCACCGACCGAGCGAGATTTGAGCGGGTGAGGGAGCTGAGCCCCCTCACCCTGGTTGCTAGCGTGCACTCCAAGGTTGCGTGGGGTGCATCGGGGCCACGGTCTGCCCGTTCACGAACACTGTGACGAACTTGCCGTCTTGCACCTGTTGCGCCACCATCGGCAACGGCGCCTGGTTCTGATAGCCCTGATAGTCCTCGAAGTTGATGGGGCCGTACACGGTGTCCGGCATGTTGGTCGCGTCGAGCGCGGCCTGCACGTCGGCTGGCGCGAAGGATGCAGCCCGATTGAGCGCGTCAACGGCGGTGATGATGCCGGCATACGCTTGCGCAGCGTGGTACGACGGCGTCCGGCCAAGGATCTCCGTCAGCCGGTCGTTGAGCTCTTGGGCTCCTGGGTACGGCACGTCCTTCGTCCAGGTCGTAGCGGTGTACACGAACTCGGTGGCGGGGCCGGCACCCTCGATGAAGCCAGGCAGCGCGAAGCCAGCGGCACCGCCAGCGAACACCTTGGCGTTAAGCCCCACTTCTTGGATCTGGCGCATCAGCGCAACCGAGTCGGCAGCGTAGGAGACCATGAAGACGACATCGGGCTTCTCGGCCGCGAAGCGGTTGAGGATCGGCCGGAAGTCAGCCCCGCTCTGATCGTAGTCCTGCCGTTGCAGGACCTCGTAACCGCGGTCCCTAGCCAAGAGGTCGACCGCGTCGGCGACCGCGCTCTCGAAAGCGCCGTTGCCGTGGATGGTCACGATGGTATGCAGCGTGCCTTCCCCTTGTTCGGCGTTGATGCTGTCGAACACGTCGAACAGCACCTTCGCGTAGGCGTAGGACGGCTGGTTGATGCGATAGATCCACGGCGAGCCGGGCCGGGTGATGGCGTCATCCGACGACGTGAACACCAAGAACGGCCGCTGCTGGCGCGTGAAGTACTGCGCCAGCGGGTTGGTGATCGACGAGGAGTACGCCCCCATCACCAAGGGAAGGTCCATGTTCACGAGCTTCTCGGCGGCTGCGAGGGCCGCGTTCACCTCAGATGTGTCGTCTTCGAACACCACTTCCACCGCTGCGCCATTGATGCCACCGGCGGCGTTGACGTCCTCGAGCGCAGCCTTGATTCCGGCTTGGTGCTGCTCGCCGAACTCAGCGAACCGGCCGGTGATGCTGGTGATGACGCCGATCTTGACGGTGTCTTGAGCGAGTGCGGTGGCCATCAGCACCACCACGGCAAGTATGGCAAATCGCTTCACGATGTACCCTCCCCTGGCTGAGAACAAACCCGATTCATGCGGTTACGCTGTACGGTAGCAAGTCTGGCCCGCCATTGTATCCGTGTACCGCTACGATGGGTACAGCGCCCTCTGCAACGCCAGCCGGTATACGCTGCGGTTCACCTGGTGACGGCCTAGCTCTTCATGGCCAAAAGGGTCTGTTCTGGGTCGTCTGTTCTGGGTCGCGCTGCGGCCCTCGTTCAGGACTGGGTACCCTCGTCCGGCATGGCGTCCATCAGCTCCTGCAAACGCGCAGCTCGCTCCAGCCGGATGTATCCGGCGATGGCGACGTCAAGCGCCTCCTCCAGGGTCTCTGACCCACTCAACTCGAGTAGCGCCCATACGGTCTCGTCCGATAGATCGAGGGAGATCTTCATAGCCGCACGATAGCGGACGCGCTGACAGGACACCGCGGACGCGCGGCCAAACCACCGCGGACGCGAGACGCAACTACCGCGGACGCGCGACGCAACCACCGCGAGCGCCCGGACGTCGTAGGCGCGGGGACGTCCTACGCACGCGCGATGGCGTACGTTCAGAGGCGGGGTGAAGGGAGCGCACCAGCATGAGCAGAGCATTCGTGAAGGACGACGCGGACAACGAGCGGATCCTCGTCCCGCAGCGCGCACCACTGCCCGACGGCACACCGAACCTAGTGACGACGCGAGGCTTAGCCCAGTTGCATGAAGAGCGGTCGAGCGTCCGGGCGGAGCTGGCGCGTCTTCACGCGCTCGGCCCCGACGAGCCCAACCAAGCCCGCGACGTCACGGCTGCCAGCGAGCAGTTGCTGGCGCTTGAAGATCGCCTCGCCAGCGCGAAAGTGATGGCGCCGAGCCCGGAACCGCCGGTCGAAGTCGGCTTCGGCACCACGGTGACCGTTCGCACGCTGGACGGAAGGTTCGCCGGCGAACACAGTAGCTTCACGATCGTAGGCGTCGATGAAGCCGACCCGCTCGAGGGCCTGGTCGCGTTCACGGCCCCGACCGCGGAGGCCGTGTCAGGCCATCGCGTTGGCGACACTGTACATGTCCGGGCCGGAGGCAAGGACCAACGGCTCGAGGTCGTGTCCATCCGCTCTGAGCCCCTCTGACGAAGTCTACAGAGCCGGGGTTGCTACTTCAGCGATCGCCGTCGTCCGGCGGCTTGCGGCCCCCCTGTTGAAGCGCTGCGATTCCCATCCCTATGAACACGGCCGCCAGGAAATAGAAGAGCGGGCCACCGCCGTCGAACGCCCGTAGCAACAAGACGACGCCGGTAGCGACCAACACCACCGGGAGGAGCAAACGTGTCATGTTCACCCTCCCTCCGGTGTTCCGCGCACTCTTCGCAATACAGGCGTAGTGCTCACCCGGGCCGCGGCTCACACACCACGCTGCCCTCCAGTGTGAGGTAGCACCGACTGTAGAAGACCTCGCGGCCGTAGCCGTTCGCACAGCTCAGCGTGGATCCGTTCGAATCAGGCGAGGACGTGCAGCGGAGTTCGAAGTCAAGATCGTCAGCCACGTTGGTGCCTCCATAGCGAAGCCGGTTGAAGGCCGAAGCGCTGTAGTCGAAGTCCGGTACGAATCCAACTTCGCCGTTCCTGAAGCCCGGCAACAAACGTAGCTCGCCCTCCAAGGTCGTGCTCGACCACACGATCGTCTGGTCTTGGAGCCGGAAGACGACCAAGCGCTGGTCTACGGTGCGGACCCCGATCGTGAAGGCACGCGCCTCTGCTCCGCTCGACGCGGTGAGCGCCTCGCGCAACACGACCCCGTCCAGTCGATCGCGCACGCTGCCCGCGTCCTTGCCAGCTGCGCCTGCATCGACGAGGGCCGCCTCAGGCCGGACGTCGATCACCTTGGCTTGGATGAGCCCGGCAACCTCGTTCACGACCGTCAAGTCGTTGGCGAACACGATGCCGCCTAGCACCAGGCATGCGATCAGCAAGCGGAACACGCGAGCTTCACCCCCTCCGTCTAGCAACTGACCGAATCATGGCACGAGAGCGCGATGCGGGAACGCCTACGTGTCGCCCGCCGTTGCCCCCGCCCCATCTGTCTGCACGGCGTCACCCACGCGCAGCACCCCGCCGTTGTCGTGCACCGCGTTCTGCCCAAAGTTCACGCCCTTGCCGCGCTTCCGATAGGTCGCCAGCGTACGCAACGGCTCGACCGCCGTCTCTGCCGTGTCCTGATCGACCGTGGTGGTCCTGCAACGCACGCACGGCTTGACGATATGCATCGCGATCTCGCCCACCTTGACGGCGCCCCAGGCGTCCTCGCCGAACGCCGGACAACCGTCCACCACGATACTGGGCCGGAAGCGGTTCATCGGCAACGGCTCCGCCAAGCGGTCGTTGAGGTCGTCCAGAGATGCTTGAGACAAGATCATGAAGGGGTAGGCATCCGCGAACGCGACGCGGTCACCCGGTCGAGCGTAGTCGAGGTCGACCTGGCGTGCCCTCGCCGCTGGCAGGAACACGGGCTCGTAGTCGCCCTGTAGAACTTCACTCATCCAAGCGCGGCCGTCTCCTGTCCAACGCCACGCCGTGGCGGTGTCCTTCCAGATACGGACCTGAACGTTCTCCCCATCGTCCAGCGTCAGCGGCATGTCGAGGGTCGGCATGTTGGGTGCGTCGACGAGCAAGCGATCTGCGGCGATTCGAGGTCGGATCAGTGCCAGGCGCGCGAGTTGACGTTGCGTGACGAAGGTGCCCTTCGCATCCACCACCATCCAGCGACGGTCTGCGGCGAACCCGCTTGGCTCCACACGCGCCTCCTGGACGAGCGTGCCGGCGGCGGACTTGATGGGATAGACGTAGAGCGCGGTCACCTTCGCGACGGTCCGAACGTTGCGGGCCGCGGACTCGCTAACCGGCTGTGGTTGAGTTGGAAGCGTCATGCTCGGCGTTTCCGTCATGCTGGGAGCATATCCCACCCGACGACGACCGCCCTGGCGTGACATCGCTGACGCGCCGCAAGACCTACACTGGGACCATGCCTGAATCCTCTGCGTCTGCTTCCGCCGTTGCGACCCTTGCGGGAGGCTGCTTCTGGTGTCTCGAAGCGGTCTTCGTCGAGCTCGCGGGGGTTGAGTCGGTCCGCTCCGGCTACGCCGGCGGGCACGTCGACAACCCTAGCTACGAGCAGGTCTGTCGCGGCAACACCGGCCACGCTGAAGTGGTGCAGGTGCAATTCGATCCGAGCGTCCTGAGCTATCACGACCTGCTCCAGGTGTTCTTCTCCATCCACGATCCCACCACGCGAGACCGGCAAGGACACGACGTCGGCAATCAGTACCGTTCTGCGATCTTCGCTCACGACCCGGAGCAGCGCTCGACTGCCGAGGAGGTTATGCGTGAGATCGAAGGTGCTCGCTTGTTCGACGCGCCCTTGGTGACCGAAGTGCAGCCCCTCGACACCTTCTACCCGGCGGAGATAGAACACGATGACTACTTCGCGCGTAACCCTGAACAGGCCTACTGCCGCGCTGTGATCGCCCCAAAGGTCGCGAAGTTCCGACAGCAGCACATCGAGAGGCTCAAGCGAGCCCAGAACGTTCCGCTTACGACCTGAACCCCTAAGAGCTTCCGCCAGGACTAAGGTCGTCGATGGCGCGCATCTCGGCGTCGTTCAGGTGCCATGTGCTGGCAGCCGCGTTGGCTCGGACCTGCTCGACCGAGGTTGCCCCGGCGATCACCGACGCGACCGTTGGCCGCTTGAGCAACCACGCGAAGGCCAGCTCGAGCAGCGTATGGCCACGGTCCTCAGCGAACGCCAGCAGGCTCTCCACCCGGTCGAGGTTCTGCTCCGTCAACAACTTCTCCTCGCGGTCACTGCCTGTGATACGCGTGCCCTTCGGGGCTGGCTGCCCCTTGCGGTACTTGCCCGTGAGCAGCCCGTTAGCTAAGGGGAAGTAGGGCAGGAACGCCATGTCTAGGGCCTCGCAAGCCTGCAACACGCCCTCTTCCGGTTCGCGCTGCAGCAAGCTGTAGTGATTCTGCACGCTCACGAAGCGGCTGCGCCCGCTCGCCGCGGCAGCTGCCTCCGACAGAGCGTCCACCCCGAGGTTCGAGCATCCGATCTCGCGCACCAAGCCTTCCTCGACCAAGTCGTGGAGCGCGCCCAGAGTGTCAGCGATGGGGACGGCCGAGTTGGGTCGGTGTAGTTGATACAGGTCGATGACGTCGGTCTTGAGTCGGCGCAGGCTGTTCTCGGCTGCTCGACGCACCGTAGCGGGGTCACCCAGCGATGCGTCGGGCTCTGCTGTCCAACCGTACTTCGTCGCGATGACGGCCTCGCCGCGCCGCGTCCCCAAGGCTCGACCCAGGTACTCCTCGCTCAAACGATTGCCGTAGCTCTCGGCGGTGTCGAAGAAGTTCACGCCAGCGTCGAGAGCGGCGTGAACCACACGCTCCGTCGCGGCAGCGTCCAGCCGCCCCCCGAAGTTGTTGCAACCCAAGCCCACGACGCTCACGTCGAGCGTGCCGATCGTCCGTCTGTCCATGTAGACCTCCCGGTAGCCCCCGTGCGCGGTTGTACGCGCGTTTCCGCACTCCGCGCCCGCCTCACCCTACCCAGGGCATCGCTGCGGGACAACTGCCCCGCGGCGCCCGAGACGAAGGTGCGCCGTCTCGCGAACCGGTACGCTTGCCGGAACGGGAGGTCGCAACGTGAACAGCGTTCGCTGGGGAATCATCGGCTGCGGCGACGTCACCGAGGTGAAGAGCGGTCCGGCTCTGCAGCAGGCGAGCGGCTCTGAACTCGTGGCCGTCATGCGTAGGGACGGCGAACGCGCGCGAGACTACGCGCAGCGCCACGGTGTGGCGCGCTGGTACGACGATGCGGATGCGCTCATCCATGACCCGGGGGTCGACGCCGTGTACATCGCCACACCACCGTCGTCTCACCGCGATTACACGGAACGCGTAGCCGCCGCCGGCAAGCCCGTTTACGTCGAGAAGCCGATGGCTCGAACCCACGAGGAGTGCCGGGCGATGATCGCGGCCTGTACCGCGGCCGGCGTGCCACTGTTCGTTGCCTACTACCGGCGTGCCCTCCCGCGCTACCAGAAGGTTCGCCAGCTATTGGGTGCAGGTGCGATCGGTACCCCACGGACCGTGAGCGTGCAGCACAGTCGGCCGCCCACGGACGCCGAGCAACGCGGCGAAGCCGGCTGGCGGCTTCGTCCCGAGATCAGCGGCGGAGGTCATTTCGTCGACCTCGCGAGCCATACCCTCGACTTGCTCGATTACCTGCTCGGACCCATCGACCGGGTGAACGGTGACGCCGCGAACCTGGCCGGGCTATACCGCGCAGAGGACACCGTGGCCAGCGCCTTCTCGTGCGGCGGCCAGGTATCAGGCGGCAGCCGGGTCGCGGGTGTGGGCCTGTGGTCGTTCGCGACCCGTGACGTGGAGGAGTCGGTTGTCGTGCGTGGTGACGGCGGGACGCTACGCTTCAGCGTGTTCGATGATGAGGCGGTTACCGTCGCCAACGAAGCCGGGCTGCAGCGCTTCGACATCGCCCACCCGAAGCATATCCAACAGCCTTTGATCCAGCAGGTCGTCGATGCCTTGCGCGGCCAGGGCACATGCGTGAGCACTGGGGACAGCGCTGCGCGCACAGCGTGGGTGGTCGACCGCCTGCTGGAAAGGTTCCGATCCGACGGCTAGAGTGAGGATATGACGGAGCGGGAGGCACTACTGCGGGCCGAAGCCTCCTTACGCGATTACGCCAAGCGCAATCGGCAGAGCGTGCAAGCGGGTGCCTTCACGCTATACGTCACCACGAACAACGCGAACCCGTACCTGAGCGTTGCTGTCCCAGCCGAACATGAGACGGAAGATTGGGACGGCTCGATCGATAGCCTGATGCGGGCCGCGGCCGACCACGGACTTCGACCCCGGCTCGAGTTCATGTCCGAGCTTCATCCCAGCCTCGCGCCTAGTCTCGTAACGCGCGGCTTCCAGAACACTGGGACAGCGCCCGTGATGATCAGGACGTCGTCGGCCACGGGCTCAGCCCATCTGCGACCGAGTCGCCCGGCGACGGGCGCCCCCCGCGCTCGTCCGGAGTCGCGCTATCGACAGCTTGACCAGGTTGACGAGGATGTGCTGTTGGCCTACCTCGACGGCCAGAGCCGTGCGTTCGACATGCCGCGCGAGAACGGTCGCAGCTGGCTCCCGGTGATCCTCCATGGGCTCCAGGAACGCTCGATCCTGGGCGGACTACTCGAGGTTGAAGGCACGGTCGTGGCTGGCGCCACCCTGCAACGGGCCGAGCCAGCGGCCGAGCTCACTGGGGTATGGACCGATGCGGGCTGCCGCAGACGCGGTTGGGCCTCGATGGTGTGCGAACAGTTGCTGCAGGACGCCCAGGCAGCCGGCATCCGTGAGACGTGGCTGTCGGCGGCCGAAGGTGCGCTCGGGCTGTATCACGGGCTTGGCTTCCGCAGCATCGGCACACAGCAGAACTACGAGTTCTGAACTGGCGAACGAGAGGCAGCATTCCCTGTACGCTGGCGGCCATGAGCGAATCGATGGACGACCTGCAGTTGGCGCGTGCCGCTAGGCGTACGACCGCTACCCTGTTCGCGGTTCAGAGCCTCGGCTCGGCAGGCACCATCGCGGTGGCAGCGGTCGCTTCTATCATCGGCGCCGAGATCGGCGGACGTACCTCGCTGGCTGGCGTCCCGGGTGCGGTGTCCCAGATCGGAGCTGCGGTCTCGGCCCTGGGGTTGTCCTTGCTCGCCGACCGTATCGGGCGCCGCGCCGGCTTCGCGATCGGCCTCACGCTCGGCGTCGTAGGCGCCGCGGTTGCGATCGCGGGCGTCGCCATCGATCACTTCGTGCTGATCCTGCTAGGCATCATCGTGATGGCCGCGGGACGTTCCGCAGCTCAACTGGGACGGTTCGCAGCCGCCGAGGTCAACCCACCGGCGAGCCGCGGCAGGGCCATCGCCATGGTGGTGCTGGGGGGCACCGTCGGCTCCGTGCTAGGACCGACCTTGCTCGCCCCATCCTCCGCACTCGCGCTGAGACTCAACCTACCGGAACTCGCCGGACCCTTCGCGATCCCGCTCATCCTGAGCGCCTTGAGCGTGGTCGCGGTGTTGGTGCTGTTGCGCCCCGACCCCCAACAGATCGGGCTAGAGATCGAGCGACGCTATCCCAGCAAGACTCGAACGGGCGGGGTAGCGCGGCGCTGGGGAGCGCTGCTGCGCGACCCTGGGATCGTCACCGCGATGAGCACCATGGTGCTGTCGCAGGCGGTGATGGTGGGCATGATGGGCATCACATCGCTACACATGAAGGTGCACTTCCACAGCCTAGCGGCCATCTCCGTGGTGTACAGCGCGCACACCTTCGGCATGTACGCACCCTCGATCGCCTCAGGGTGGCTCGCCGACCGACTTGGCCGCCGCCCGGTGATCGTCGTCGGAGCGTTGCTGCTGGTGGCCGCTTGCCTCGTGTCCCCGTTATCCACCGCCACCTACGCCTTGACGATCGGGCTGTTCCTACTGGGTCTGGGCTGGAACTTCTGCTTCGTGGCCGGTTCTGCGCTCCTGTCCGATCGCCTGACGCTGGCCGAGAAGGGGCGGGCGCAAGGGGTCAACGAGCTGTCGATGGGGTTGGTCTCGGCGGCGGCAACGTTAGGGGCAGGCGTCCTCTTCGCCGGCGCGGGTTACACCGCCATCGGCGTTGTCGGTGCCGTGGCCACGCTGGTGATCCTGTTCGTGCTGGCTTGGTACCACCGCCCGCGGTTCCGTGAAGCATGGTCGCCCGAGGCGGACTAGCGCCTGCACCACTTCTGCACCGCCTCTGCAACGATTGTGCAAGTCGCTCACGCATGCTTGCCGTAGCGCTGATAGAGGCGCGATGGCGCGGGCGGCTCCAACCCCCGCGACCCGTGAGGTGAACCATGGAACTACGTCCGATCCTACGCACCACTGTGCTCGCCACCCTGCTCTTGCTGCCCGCGGCAGCGATGGC